>Ga0222636_1000166_pt1 | contig 38507 bp, 30 predicted proteins | sample AntAcemetagen141_FD_179811 | JGI IMG/M metagenome (GOLD analysis project Ga0222636, IMG submission 179811) | Saline water microbial communities from Ace Lake, Antarctica - #141 | ecosystem: Environmental > Aquatic > Non-marine Saline and Alkaline > Saline | place: Antarctica: Ace Lake...
TTGTAGTACGACTCCAAGTCGTGCTACAGGTTCTCTGTTTTAAGCAATAAACCCCGTAGCACGAGGAAATTCGTACTACGGGTTTTTGCTTTTGTAGTACGACTCCAAGTCGTGCTACAGGTTCTCTGTTTTAAGCAATAAACCCCGTAGCACGAGGAAATTCGTACTACGGGTTTTTGCTTCTGTGGTACGACTCTAAGTCGTGCTACAGGTTTTTAATTTCAAACAATCAAACACCTAGCACGAGGAAATTCGTACTACGGGTTTTTGCTTTTGTGGTAAGACTTTAAGTCATGCTACAGATTCTCTGCGTTTTTTTGTTTTATATTTTTCTTATCTTTGTAAAAAACATACTGTTATGCATTTCGAATCCGAGCATATCTATCACCTTTATAATCGGAGTATCAACAATGAACTTCTTTTTACTTCACGTAAGAATTATTTATTCTTTTTGAAAAAGATTCGTGAAAACATTAAACCATATGCAGATATATATGCATGGTGTCTTATGCCAAATCATTTTCATTTGATGATAGAAGTAAATAATGTTTACTTTACTAAAGTTTTCGAAGCTGGATACTCAAAAGAAATCAATCTTAATAGTAGTATTGGAATATTATTGAGTAGTTATACTCATGCGATAAATAAAAGTTTGAAACGAAATGGTTCTTTATTTCAACAACATACTAAAGCCGAGTGTATGACAAAAGCAATAAAAATATCTCCTGTTTGGTTTAATACTTTTGATGGCGCTTTATTAAACAGAACACTTACGGAAAAAGAATATCCTTCGGTTTGTTTTGAATATATTCATAATAATCCTGTTAATGCAGGAATGGTACAAAAAGCTTCTCAATGGGAATTCTCGTCTTATCGTGATTATTTTTCTAATAGAAAAGGGACCTTGGTTAATTTTGAAAAAGGTAGAAGGTTTATTATTAATACCAACCCGTAGCACGAGGAAATTCGTACTACGGGTTATAATATTCTTACTCCTCGCAACTACACATTAAATTTCTGTCGCCGTAAGCATCGTCAATTTTGGTAACCGGAGCCCAGTACTTATCATTGCCTAATGTGTCAACAGGAAAGGCTGCTTTCTTTCTTGAATAAGGGAAATTCCATTCATCCGCGCTAAGCATCTTAATTGTATGAGGTGCGTTTTTAATAACATTATTGTCTTTATCGCAATTTCCGTTTTCAATATCTTCAATTTCTTTGCGGATAGATACCATGGCTTCAACAAATCTGTCCATTTCTGCAACAGGCTCGCTTTCGGTTGGTTCTACCATTAATGTTCCGTGTACTGGAAATGCAACTGTAGGAGCATGAAAACCATAATCCATCAAGCGTTTTGCAATGTCGATAACAGGGATATTTGCAGTTTTATGAAACTCGTTACAATCAAGAATCATTTCATGAGCTACTCTGTTATTTTTTCCTGTATAAAGAATTTTATAATGATTTTCGAGACAAGATTTTAAATAGTTAGCATTTAAAATTGCATAGTTTGTGGCCTCTTTTAATCCGTTGCTTCCAAGAAGTTTTATGTAACCATAAGAAATTGGAAGAACCATTGCACTTCCGAATGGAGCGGCTGCAACAGCAGTAATTCCGTTTTCTCCTCCTGTTTTAATTTCGCAATGTTTAGGTAAAAACTGAACAAGATGTTTTGCAACGCCAATTGGACCAACACCCGGACCACCACCACCATGAGGTATTCCAAAAGTTTTATGAAGATTAAGATGACAAACATCAGCTCCAATAAATCCCGGGCTTGTATGTCCAACCTGTGCATTCATATTTGCACCATCCATATATACTAATCCGCCATTTTCATGAATGATTTTTATTGCTTCAAGTATTCCTTCTTCAAAAACTCCGTGAGTTGAAGGATAAGTAATCATTGCAGCAGCTAAATCATCTTTATGTTCTTTAGCTTTTTCTCTTAATTCATCGAGGTCAATGTTTCCGTTTTCATCACATTTAATTACAATAACTTTCATACCTGCCATAACTGAACTTGCAGGGTTAGTTCCATGAGCCGATGAAGGTATCAGACAGATATTTCTTCCTGTATCGCCTTTGCTCATATGATATGCTCTGATAACCATTAGTCCGGTGTATTCGCCGGCAGCACCTGAATTGGGTTGAAGTGAAACAGCTGAAAATCCTGTTATTTCGCAAAGATCATTTTCATGATTTTTAATCAGTTGTGCATATCCTTCTGCCTGATCTATTGGAACAAATGGATGGATATTGGCAAATTCCGGCCAGCTTAAAGAAAACATCTCTGCTGCTGCATTTAGTTTCATTGTGCATGATCCAAGTGGAATCATTGTTCTGTTAAGAGCAAGGTCGCGGTTTTCGAGTTTCTTTAAATATCTCATCATTTCTGTTTCTGAGTGATGAGAACTGAAAACTGAATGAGTAAGATATTTTGAAGTTCGTACTAAGCTTTCGGGTATAGTACAATTATCATAAATTTTATCAAAATCGATAAATTCCATTTTGTTTGCTGAAGCAAAAATTTCAAGAATATCTTTAACATCATTAAAACAAGTGGTTTCATCTAAACTGATACCAATTGTTTTATTGTCGATGTACCTGAAATTAATTTCTTTTTCAAGAGCAATTTTGCTAATATCAGAAGAAGAAATATTTTTAGGTAAACTGATTTCGAGAGTATCAAAGAAATATTTATTCAGCTGTTTGTAGCCGTATTTTTCAATTTCCCGGGCAAGTGTAACAGCTAAGTTATTTATATCGGTAGCAATTTCTTTAATTCCTTCGGGACCATGATAAGTTGCATACATGCCTGCCATGCTTGCAAGTAATGCTTGGGCTGTACAAATGTTTGATGTTGCTTTCTCTCTTTTAATATGTTGCTCGCGGGTTTGAAGAGCCATCCTTAAAGCAGTATTTTCATTTCTGTCTTTTGAAATACCGATTATCCTTCCCGGGATGTTTCTTTTAAAATTTTCGTTTGTTGCAAAATAAGCTGCATGAGGTCCACCATATCCCATCGGAACACCAAACCTTTGAGAAGAACCCAAAACAACATCAGCACCCCATTCGCCAGGAGGAGTAAGTAGTGCAAGGCTTAGAAGGTCAGCAGCAACTGCTATTTTTGTGCCATTTTCCTGAGCTTTTTCTATGAAACTTGAATAATCAATAATTTCACCTTTTCCATTTGGATATTGAATTAGAGCCCCAAATACTTTTTCGTCGAATTCAAAATTATCGTGAGTACCAAAAACTAAATCAATGCCTAAAGGAATTGCACGGGTTTTTAGCACGTCAGTTGTTTGAGGGAAAATATCTTCGGCAACGAAAAATTTGTTTGCTCCGCTTTTAGCTAATTTTCTAGGGCGACCATTATACAACATTATCATGGCTTCGGCTGCAGCAGTAGCTTCGTCGAGTAATGAAGAATTTGTAATTGGTAAACCGGTGAGGTCGGAAATCATTGTTTGGTAGTTGAGCATAGCTTCGAGACGACCTTGTGAAATTTCTGCCTGATAAGGAGTGTATGATGTGTACCAACCGGGATTTTCAAGAACATTTCTTTGAATAACTCCGGGCAGAATTGTGTTGTAATATCCTTGTCCGATATATGTTCTGAACAATTTATTTTTTGATGCAAGCTCTTTGAGATGATTAATATATTCAATCTCATTCATCCCTTCCGGAAGATTAAGTGGTTTGTGAGTTCTTATTGATTCGGGAATAGTTTCATTAATAAGCTGATCCATTGATTCTATACCGATTTTTTTGAACATCTTATTTAGCTCGCTTTTTCGCGGACCATTATGTCTTTTAATAAAATTATTGCTTATCATTATTTGAAATATTATTTATTGATTAAACAGAATTTAATTGTTTTCAAAAATTTTGACAAAGGTAAAAATCTTTAATAAAATTATAGTTGAAAGTTGAAATATTGTTAATAAATTAACAAAGAAAAATGAAAGTTAGAAGTAATTATTTATTTAGATGAAAAAGATGAGCAATGGAGTCTTGAAGTTGTTAATATCCAGTATCCGGTATCCAATAAGCAGAATTAAAAGCCTACAAAGTCAAGAATCCGATATCTGGCTTATTTTTTTGCTTCATATCCTTTTGAAACGTAATATGTGGCTTTATCAAAAAATAGCATCATCCTTCTTTCAAGTTCAAGTGCTATATAAATATCAATTGCCGTATTCCACATTCCGCGGGATAATGCGTATTCCCAAATATGTTTTTTTATAAGACTTAAGGAGCTAATAACTTCACTTAGTGCAAAGTTTTCTTTTTCTCTTTCAAGGCCAAGCTGTGTATAGAAATTTCTTATTTCGACTTTGTCGTAATTCATACTAAACCATTTGATTAATTGTGAAACAACTATTTGAGAGCGTTCAATTAATTTTTGCTTTTCAAACAAATGATAATGTGGGGTAGATTTATTTTTGCTTACATCTTGTATCCATAATTCTAAAATTGAACTTGTATTATTTTTAATCATGTCAATCATTTTATTGGATAGAAAATTTATTTTTTCTTTTGATTTATCCTTGCTCAAGCTTAGATTAAATGAATCGATGATAGCCCAATATTCTTTTTTTGATTTGATATATGCTTTCACAGCTAAAGTGTTTGATGAGAAAGCAAGTCTTGGAATTTTGTCGATAGGAAAATATTTTGTGGCTATTGCATCATCGCCTGCTTCTAATTTTCCACCTGTTTGTTCAACTTCAAATGAAAGGAAAATAAGATCACCGTATAAATAATTTTTGCATGAATCGGCATCAACCAAAGTAATGATTTTTGCTTTAATTCCAGTTTCTTCTTCGAGTTCTCTCAATGTAGCGGTTTCTATTGTTTCACCTGTTTCGGCAAAGCCTGAAGGCAGACACCACATTCCTTTATAAGGTTTGTTTTTTCGTTTTACAAGTAATATTTTGCGGTCTTTTTCTAATATTGTTGAAACCACAGGTAATGGATTATCATAAAAGAAAATATTGCAGGAGGGACAATATTCTCTTAAAATAAAATCTTCTTTTTTTAAAATGATTTTTTCACTACAATATGGACAATATTTTCTTTTCTTATTTTTCATTGGGTTCAAATTTTTTTGAACAAATAAATATTACATCATCTTTTGAAATTATAATTTTCTTCATCGTATGAATATCTTTTTTTAGCTGTTTGATAACCTTATTTAAAAGTTGTTTGTCATTATTTACATAAAACGAATGCTTAAGTTGCAAATAAATAATTAAATCAGAAATTTCATTTTTAGAAAAAACCAGAGAGCTTTTATAATCAAATTTTTGAATATTTTTAAAATATGGTGATAAAAGTTGAAAAGCGTTTTCATCAGAAAAATTACTTATTAGTTTTTCATAAGGTGTATTAATGTTTGTTTCCGACTTGTTTTTCCTTTTAATATTTTTAATGTATGATATCAGTTCAACTAAATGATTTTTTACATGAGTAATGACAACAAATTTACCATCATTTTTAAGTAATTGTGATATTTTTGGTATCACTTCCGGAAAGAAATATAATGCATAACTACAAAGAATAAAATCATAACTGTCTGCTTTAAATTCATTCAAAACAGACATGTCCGATTTTATAAATTTACCCTGAAAACCGTTTTTAGTACAAGAATCAAGAAAATATTGTTTGTTATTAACGCATTGGTCAATACCTGTAATTTCAATATTCTTTGGCGCTTTATTTTTTAAATTTTTAGTTAAAAAACCAAATCCGCATCCAAGGTCAAGAATTTTTTCAGCATTATGAAAATTTACTTTTTGAAGAGTTATTTCTCTTATATCTTCTTTGTTTGACGTGTATTTTGCTATTATATCAGCAATAGCTTTGTTGATAGTAACATCCATAAATGAATCTGCCAGCGTATTTTGCTTTTTTGAAGTCATTATCAGAATTTTTTACTAATGTAATAAATTGTTAGCGGAAATTAAAATATTTATAAAAAAAAAGCCCTTCAAAATTTGAAAGGCTTAAATGAATTTATGTTTTTTTTGTCTATTTATTAATTCTCATTTTATAGAACGAACGATAAACAAAGTATAATGCAATAAGCAGGAATCCAACTCCAATATATGGAGCTATATCTCTGAACTGTGGTGCAATAGAAATTTCCATTGCTAATAATCCGAATAAAGTAGTAAACTTAATAATTGGATTTAAAGCTACTGAAGAAGTGTCTTTATAAGGATCGCCAACAGTATCTCCAACAACTACTGCATCGTGTAAAGGAGTTCCTTTTTCTTTCATATCAACTTCAACAATTTTTTTAGCATTATCCCATGATCCACCTGCATTAGCCATAAAAATTGCTTGGTATAGACCAAAGAAAGCAATAGAAATCAGATAACTGATAAAAAGTGAAACAGGTAAATTAGATTCTCCCGGAGAAGATAAAAATGCAAATGCTAAAGCAAAAGAGAAAATGGCAATAAAGATATTCCACATTCCTTTTTGTGCATATTGTGTACAAATTTTTACAACAGCTTTTGATTTTTCTAAATCTGCTTTTTTAGGAGCATTTGGATCAAGTTCAATATTATGTTTGATGAAATCAGTTGCTCTTGCTGCACCTGTAGTTACTGCTTGTATTGCAGCTCCGGTGAACCAATAAATTACAGCACCTCCAAGAAGAAATCCGAGAATAGTATATGGATTAAGAAGATTTAAAATTTCTTCCGGTTCAATACCCAGAGTATGTTTAATAACCAAGATTAAAGAGAAAATCATTGTAGTAGCACCCACAACAGCAGTTCCTATTAATACCGGTTTTGCGGTTGCTTTAAATGTATTACCAGCACCATCATTAGCTTCAAGATAATATTTTGATTTTTCGAAATCAGGTTTAAAACCAAATTCTTTTTCAATTTCCGGTGTTACCTCTTTTATATTTTCTTCAATCAACGAAAGTTCGTAAATAGATTGTGCATTATCGGTTACAGGTCCATAACTGTCAACTGCAATAGTAACAGGTCCCATACCTAACATACCGAAAGCAACCAAGCCAAATGCGAAGATTGAAGGATAGATCATCATGTCACTTAAACCAAAAGTGCTTGCATAATATGCAACAAACATTATAACAAAAAACACCATACCTTGCCAAAATGCACTAAAATTACCTGCAACTAAACCTGAAAGAATATTCAGGGATGCACCACCTTGTTTGGAGGCTTCCACAACTTCTTTAACATGAGTTGATTTAGGACTGGTAAATAATTTGGTAAATTCCGGTATTATTGCTGCACCAAAAGTTCCGGCACTAATAATTATAGATAAAACTATCCAAAGATTATTTGGCAGATCGCCAATAATAAAATAGCTTGCAAGGAAAGTAGCAATTATTGAAACTATTGAAGTAATCCAAACCAATGAAGTCAATGGTTTTTCAAAATCAAGTTCATCAACATTGCTATACTTAGCTTTTGAAATTATTCCATTGATCCAGAAAGAAACAATAGAAGTTATAATCATTAAAATACGCATTACAAATATCCAGACTAATAATTTAGTTTGTATGCTTAATGCTAACGATTGCATTGCTGCTTCACTACTGATAGAGAAGTTCTCGATGTTAAAGATAGATGCCAGAGCTTGGATTGTATCAGGATTATTAGCTGCTATTCCTTGTAAAACAGGGCCTGTAATAGCTAATAAAATAAATGAGATTAAAGCAACTCCTGTAACACCATAAGTTTCGAAACCATCGGCTGTTGGACCAACAGAGTCGCCGGCGTTGTCACCAACACAATCGGCAATAGTACCTGGGTTACGTGGATCATCTTCTCCAATTTTAAAGATTACTTTCATAAGATCGGAGCCAACATCAGCAATTTTAGTAAAAATACCACCTGCAATACGAAGTACCGAAGCACCAAGAGATTCACCAATAGCAAATCCAATAAAACTAGCGCCTGCAAATTCACCGGGAACAAACAAGAGAATTATCATCATCATTGTTAATTCAAGAGAAATTAAAACAACGCCGATACTCATGCCTGCGTTTAGAGGTATATTTAAAAGTTTAATTGGTTTTCTTTCAAGAGAGGCAAATGCCATTCTTGAGTTTGCTAATGTGTTCATTCTAATTCCAAACCATGCTACACTGTACGAACCTAAAATTCCGAGAACAGTCCAACTGAGTATCATTAATACTCCACCTACTCCAAAGTCACCACCTGAGAGAAAACCGAAATAAAAAGCTACTACAGCACCAATAAAAATGAAAAGAATAAGTAAAAATTTACCTTGTTGTATAAGGTAAATCTTACCTGTTTCGTAAATAACTTTGGCTACATCCAGCATTGATTGGTGTGCACGGATTTTTTTTACCTTAACAAATTGATATAATCCAAATAAAAATCCTGCAATAGTGATAAGAAATCCCCAGTACAAAATGTTTTGACCTTTGATTTCTTCTGGAATCACAAGGTCTGCTTCACTTGCAAAAGTGAAAATCGGTAACAAAAATACCGCAATTAAACTTAAAATTTTTTTCATAATATAATTTTGATTTTGGTTAGTTCAAATTTAAGTGGCAAAAATAGAAAAACTATTTCGTAAACCAAAAAAAATTTATTAAATATGAATTGCCTGAGGATTGTGTTATTATCATTTATGTTAATAAGTATATTAGAAATCTTAGTGAAAACAATATTATTAAATTGTTGATAAATTTATATATTTGTCAGAAATATCATTATTACTGATTTATTGATTAGTGGTAATTTCTTTATTTTGATGAATGTTTTATGCATTCAATGGATCAGAAAAAAAACAATGAAAAAGATTAGACTTGATATAATAGGAATGTCGTACAGTCAATCGCAAAGCGGTGCTTATGCATTAATATTGGGAGAAGTTAACGGTAAACGAAGATTACCAATAATAATTGGAGGGTTTGAAGCTCAGGCAATAGCTATTGAGCTTGAAAAAATGAAACCTTCCAGACCACTTACACATGATTTGTTTAAAAACTTTGCTGATAATTATCAAGTAACTGTTAAAGAGGTGGTAATTGATAAATTTCAGGATGGAATATTTTATGCAAAGTTGTATTGCGAGAACGATAATATTATTAGTGAAATAGATTCGCGAACATCAGATGCAGTAGCTTTAGCAATAAGATTTAAATGCCCGATTTATACAAATGAAGAAATTCTTAGTAAAGCCGGTATTTTAATTGATGACAAACCGGAGAAAACTAAAACTTCTTCTAAAGCAAAAACAAAAACTGATATTAGTTTCGAGAAATTTTCTTTAAAAGAGTTAGACGACCAATTAAAGAAATCTATTGAAAAAGAAGAATATGAAAAGGCTTCTCTTATTAGAGATGAAATAAATAAAAGAAAAAATAAATAAGAATTTTTTTTTGATAAAAATTAGTCATTGTCAGGTTTGCTGATAAATAAAGCCTTACAATGACTTTTGTGTTAATTAATTCAATAAATTATGAGATTTAAAACAACTTTAGTAGGATTTTTGGCTGTGATTTTTTCAGTTGCTTCCTTAAGCAGTTTTGCCCAAAACGAGATTAATAACAAATTGGTAAAAAAATGGAAAGCCACAGAGGTTATAGACATTTCAGGAAACTCAATTTGTCAATTATCTGATAATGATTTTTTAAGTTTCTTAAAGGATGGTACAAAGTTTAGCTGCAATTTTGTAAATGAAAAAATTCATGCTTCCGGGCTTTGGAGCGTAAAAGATAGTATTCTTGAGCTCACTTATGATCTCGAAAATATTGAAGTTGATATTGATTCTATTGCATATAATGTTGTAAATAAACAGCCTCAATTAGTTTATTTTAAAGATGGTTATGAGATTGTCAGAGATGAAACTAATAATTTAACTACAGTACAAGAATCGAAAACATTTTTAATAGCAAAATGTACAAAAGATTCACTGGTGCTTCAGAACGATAAAATGAGAATTAGTTACATTTCTTCAATGGAAGATGGCACTATAATTGACAAAGGTAGCGGATTTAGTTTTACTTCTATGTATCGCGGTATTATTGGTTTGTTTGTTATTTTAGCTCTTGCATATCTTTTTAGTTCAAATCGTAAAGCCATATCCTGGCGCGTAGTTTCTATTGGTCTTGGATTTCAGATAATAATTGCAATTGCCGTTCTTAAAATTTCTGTTGTTCAAAATGTTATAGGGTTTATTGGAAAGATGTTTATCAAAGTGTTGGATTTTACAAAAATCGGAAGTGAATTCTTATTTGGAGGATTGGTTGATCCTAATACTTATGGCTTCCTATTTGCATTTCAGATATTACCTACAATCATATTTTTCTCAGCGTTAACAAGTATTTTATTTTATTATGGAATAATACAAAAGATAGTTTATGGATTAGCTTGGTTGCTGTCGAAAGCATTAAAGATTTCCGGAGCAGAGAGTTTATCAGCATCCGGTAACATTTTTCTTGGTCAAACTGAGTCACCTTTATTGATTAAAGAATATCTGTCAAAGATGAACAAATCAGAAATTATGCTTGTGATGGTAGGGGGTATGGCGACAATTGCCGGTGGAGTTCTGGCTATTTTTATTGGTTTGCTTGGCGGTGATGATCCGGTGGGCAGGTTGTTTTTTGCCAAGCATCTGATTACAGCTTCGGTTATGGCAGCACCGGGAGGTGTTGTTGCTGCAAAAATGCTTGTGCCTCAAACCGAGTCCATCGAAAGTGAAATAAAAATTACAAGAGAATCAATAGGTACTAATATTCTTGATGCTATTACAAATGGTACTTCCCAAGGTGTTAAACTTGCCGTGAATGTAGCAGCTATGTTGTTGGTTTTTCTTGCAATGATTGCTATGGTAAATTATGTTTTTTTGAAAATTGGTGATTGGACAACCCTTAATGCTGTAATTACTAGTTTTACAGGAGGGCAATATAATGAATTTAGTTTGCAGTTTGTTTTCGGATATGCATTAGCACCTCTTGCATGGCTTATGGGTGTGTGCGCTGAAGATATGACTTTAGTTGCACAGTTATTTGGTGAAAAAATCATTCTTAACGAAGTTATAGCTTATGTGAGCTTGAAGGATCTGATAAGCTCTATGAGTTTTACCCAGGAGAAATCAATTATCATGGCAACATATATGTTATGTGGATTTGCAAATTTCAGCTCAATAGGAATACAAATCGGGGGTATTGGAGCACTCGCACCAAACAAAAGAAAATTATTATCGAAACTTGGATTTAAAGCATTAATTGGTGGAGCGCTTGCATCGCTTTTATCTGCTACACTTGTGGGAATGATACTTGGATAGGAATTGATGATAGGAATTGATGATAATGTGTAGTAATTAAAAGTAATTTATTGTAATTAGTTGTTTTGAAACAATGAAACACTGTAACAATGAAACAATGTAACCATGAAACCATGAAACCATGAAACAATGAAACCGTGTAACCATGAAACCATGAAACACTTAAAACACATAACATTTTTAATACTTTTTCTGGAAGTAGTTAGTTGCACCCTACTATTTAAAATCAAAGATTATGATTCTTTGCCATTATATTCTGAAAATGGATATATCAATGCAGTAATAGAAATTCCTGCAGGTACAAATCATAAAATAGAATACGATAAAAAAGATCATAAATTTAGAGTTGAGCAGCGAAATGGTAAAGACAGAATTGTTGAATATCTTCCATATCCCGGCAATTATGGTTTTCTTCCTTCAACTTATATGGATCCTGCAATTGGAGGTGATGGCGATGCACTTGATGTGATTGTTATTAGTGAAAGTTATCCAACAGCCAGCATTGTCGAAATAATTCCTGTTGGAGTATTGCTTTTGGAAGATGGAGGAGAAATTGACACCAAAATAATTGCCATTCCCGCTAAGGAAAACGAAAAAGTTATTAAGGTTGAATCTCTTGACGAATTGAAAGAGAAGTACCCAAAAGCTGATGAAATAATTAAAAATTGGTTCCTCAATTATAAAGGAAAAGGAATAATGAAATTTGTAGGATGGGGTGATAAAGATGAAGCTTTACTCGAAATAAATAAATGGAGTAAAAAGTAGGCAGTAAACAGTAAATCAATCCCGAAGGGATTAAACTATGAATAGCCCTGTACAGCTTGTCCCGAAAATCGGGAAAGTGTTGGAAGAATATATTTAAATCTAAAATCGGTGTTCAGTGTTCGATATTCATCGTTCCGAAAAAAAAGGAAAAACTGAATATCGAATATCGATTAACGAATAATGAATGATGATTTAAAACAAATCAATAACAAGCCTGAAGGGCTTGAATAATAAAAGATTTTAAAGCAAAATCATAAAAAAAAATGATTCAATATTTAAATTTACTTGAACACGTTTTAGAACATGGGGTTGAGAAGAAAGACCGAACCGGTACCGGAACGATTAGTGTATTTGGTTATCAGATGAGATTTAATCTCGAAGAAGGATTTCCTGTTCTTACAACGAAAAAACTTCATCTCAGATCTATCATTTATGAACTCCTTTGGTTTCTGAAAGGTGAAACAAATATTAAATACCTTAACGATAATAAAGTAAAAATTTGGAACGACTGGGCAAATGAAAAAGGTGAACTTGGGCCTGTTTACGGGCAACAATGGCGAAACTGGAATAATGAAGGAATTGATCAAATCGTTGAGATTGTTGAACAAATAAAAACCAATCCTGATAATAGACGAATGATTGTGGCTGCATGGAACCCAAGTGTTTTACCTAACACTTCAAAATCTTTTACAGAAAATATAAAAAACGGAAAAGCTGCTTTACCCCCTTGTCATGCATGGTTTCAGTTTTATGTAGCAGGAGGGAGGCTTTCATGTCAAATGTATCAGCGCAGTGCTGATATTTTCCTTGGAGTGCCTTTTAATATTGCTTCGTATGCTTTGCTTACGATGATGATGGCGCAAGTTACCGGTTTAAAAGCAGGAGATTTTATCCATACTTTTGGTGATGCTCATATTTATCTTAATCATATAGATCAGGTGAAATTGCAGTTAAGCCGAAAACCTTATGATTTACCTGAAATGAAAATCAACCCGGAAATAAATAATATTTTTGATTTTAAATATGAGGATTTTGAATTGTTGAATTACCAATCTCATCCACATATTAAGGGGGCGATTTCGGTTTAGTGAAGAAACTCGAAATTGAAAATTCGATTTCTTGGGAACTATTTATTAGTTAAAAAATAGAATAATGTGATAATGAAGCCATTCCTAAAACCCGCTAAGCGGGTGATTTGGTAAAACGTAGAAAATTATAAACTTTCATATCAATTTGATAGAAACCCGCTAAGCGGCTGATATAATTTAAAAATATATATTTTAGCGTATTAATTGAACAACACAAAGTTAAGATAAATGAAAAACATCTCAATTATAGTTGCAATAGCTCAGAATCATGCAATAGGAAAAGATAATAAATTGTTGTGGCATATTTCCGAAGATTTAAAAAGATTTAAAAGAATTACAAAAGGGTCTAAAGTAATTATGGGAAAAAATACGTATTTGTCGCTTCCAATTCGCCCTTTGCCAAATCGGGAGAATGTTGTGATAACTGATTCTGAAGGCGATAAATTTGACGGTTGCACAGCAGTTTATTCAATTGATGAAGCTCTTAAATTTTGTAACGATACAGAAGAGAGTTTTATAATTGGCGGAGCATCAATTTACAAACAGTTTCTTCCTTTTGCCAATAAATTTTATCTCACTAAAGTGAATAAAGATTTTGAAGCCGATACTTTTTTGGAAGTTGATTTTAATGATTGGAAGTTAATTGAAGAAGAAAATATTGTTGATGACTCTCAGAATGATTTTACTTATTCTTTCCTTACTTACGTGAAATAAAGGATTTTCCATACAATATAAAATGCTTAAATGCTTAAATGTTTAAATGCTTAAATGTTTAAATGATTAAATGTTTAAATGATTAAATGTTTAAATGATTAAATGATAAAATGATTAGATGCTTAAATGAATAATCTATACTCGTATTCGAATTTATTTAATTTATGCATTACAACTAAAAATGATATTCCATTAAGGATTATATTCTAAGGGAGGATAATTATCATTGTGAAACAGAAAATTAAAAGTCCACCGGATAATTTATACATCTAATATTTTTCAGTATATTTGAAGAATAAATTGTTTAAACAATAACTTCTAAATATTAATATTTTATTAATCAATACTTTAATAAAACGGACTACTAATCCCAAAAGAGAAATAATACGTATGGTATGGTGGTTATTTAGGAGTTAGCCATAATGTAAAAAAAGCCTATGAATATTGATTGTCATGATTTTGTTATTGCTATAATTGCAGGTATTACAGCAAGTATTTTATATTCAGTTTTTATTTTCTTACTTAACAGATTTAATAAACGTAGAATCTTTAAGCCAATTGCAAAAGAATACATTGGTTTTGACAAAAAAGAAGATAAAGTAAAAGATAATTTGCATCAAAGTACTGCATCTATAAAATTTTCATTTGACAATAGACTAACAATCAAAGTTAGACATGGTGAAAAATATGAAAATTGTTGGGAAGGAGAACTTATAATGACCTCTAAAAATCATGGGATAATTAACTATCAATATATTGATGGAAATATTCTGCATGGATACAAGAGATTTAAAATATCAAATGATAGACAAGAGATTTATTTAATTGAAGAAAAGATAGGTGAAAATTCTAGAGGAATTAATGAAGAATATTTCATTAGAAATTAAACACTATGGCTAATGCCAAATATATGGCATTTGGCAGAAAGTGATGGAATTGAAATGAGTACATTTAATAAAATATATAGTGGTGTGAAAAACAAGTGTTTCAAAATGCCAAACGCCCTTTATTCATGAACGTTGGGTGCAAGCATAAGATACTAAAAATAAAAAAATGAAAACATCAGTAAAATTTATATTATCAGTATTATCAATTCTTCTTTTGACATTTTCTACAACTTACAGTCAAAATACAGAAATAACAGATACAACAAATCATAAATTAATTGTTGCTGCAAAAGAAATAATGAATTCTGTATCTTCTTGTGCACTAATAACTCTAGACAAAGAAGGTCGCCCCAGAGTAAGAGCGATGGATCCTTTTAAACCAGAAAGTGACCTTACAGTCTGGTTTGGTACTAATGCTAAAAGCAGGAAGGTAGATCAAATTAAAAATGATGATCGGGTAACTTTATATTATTTAGAAAGTGATGCTTCAAGTTATGTTATGATTCACGGAACGGCAGAATTAATTGATGATAAAAAGGAAAAAGAAAAACGATGGAAAGATGAATGGGAAGCCTTTTATACAAACAAAAAAGATAATTATCTTTTAATTAAAGTTACTCCTATTTGGATGGAAGTAAGTAGTACAACTCGTGGTATTTATGGCAATACTATAACATGGCAGCCACCCCACGTAATTTTTGATTCTAAACAAAAGTTCGATTAATGATTTAATATTTAGATTTTAATTATTTGAAAATTAAAAAAATGCTTATCCGCTATCTTACAACATTGTTAAATTGCGATTAATAAGATGCTGAAAAACATTTGTAATAAAATTATTTTAAAAATATTGCCACAGATTCACAGAAAATTAAAAGAAAACTTTTATAAATTATTTCTGAGTTCTTTTCTTAAAATGAGCTGAATCACCAAAATCCCCCCATTCGATTTTGTATCCGATTTTTTTAATTCTTTTTTCCGGGACAAGGATCTCTTTTGACGAGGGCAGAGGTTTATTTTCGTAAATCATGTAATTTTCGCGGTAGACAGCAGGAGTGATATTTGGCATTATAACATTAGCTCCGGCAGTTATAGCTTTTTCTCTTCCATTTACTCCAATAGCTTCAAGTGCTGTTGTTGCTGCTATGTTGATATTTTTCATTAATATTCTGAGAACAGCTATCATTTTCAATGTCATGAAATATCTTTCTTCAATAGGTTTAAGAGAGTCCTTAAATTTATATAAAGGAGTGTCTTTTTGTTCGAGATAGGGACCCATGCCAACCATGTCGATGTCGATTTCTTTCATGAATAAAAGGTCATCGGCAAGGTTTTCTGTGGTTTGAAATGGTAAGCCAATCATAACTCCGGTACCGGTTTGATAGCCTGTTTTTCTTAAAGCTTTTAATGCTTCTATACGTTTTTCAAAACTATGGGTTTCGTTATTAGGATGTATTTTATTGTATAATTCTTTTGTAGAACTTTCGATACGTAAAAGATACCTGTTTCCCCCGTTTTTATTCCATTTTAAGTAGGTCTCTTCGCTTTGTTCGCCGCAGGAGAGTGTAATATGTAGTTTCCCTTTTGTAAGTTCTTTGATCTTTATTAAAAGATTATTTACTCTTTCAACAAAAATATTATTGTCAAGTTCGCCAGATTGAATTGCTAAAGATCCATAATTATTATCGTAAGCATATTTTACCGTTCTCAGAACTTCTTCATCTGTAAGATTGTATCTGCAGACATGTTTATTACTTTTACGAATTCCGCAATAAAGACAATCTTTTTTGCAAATATTTGAAAGTTCTATTAATCCCCGCAAATAAACTTTATTTCCAACATGTTTTAGCCTGATTTCTTTAGATTTTGCAAACAACAATTTACTCTCTTGTTGGGTGGCATTTAACAAAATGATAATATCATCTCTCGAAAGTTCTTTTTTATTTAATATGTCTTTGAATGAGAGTTTCATGGTTACATTGCTTCATTGTTAGGTGTTTACCTGGTTTTTGGTTTTATTGAATCAAAAATTTCTACAGATCGTTCAAAAGTGCCATGCATGTAAGCTATTGCCATACCATAATTGCTGACCGGAATTCCTGCATCAATTGCGGGTTTTAGTCTGCTTTGTAATTGTTTTTTAGTAACCACACAACCACCACATTGAATGACCAAAGAATAATCTTTAATGTTTCCGGTAATTTTATTAAGTCCTGAAACTACATCAAATTCAATATTTTTTTTAGTTAGTTTTTTTATCCAATTTGGAATTTTAACTCTTCCAATATCATCGCAACTTACTTGATGAGTGCAGGATTCGAGAATAAGAACTTTATCACCGTTTTTAAGTTCAGATATTTTTCGTGTTCCTGCAATATAATTTTCAAAATTTCCTTTCATCCTGGCAAGGATAATACTAAAACTTGTAAGCGCAACATCCTCGGGAACAATATCTTTTACATATTCAAAAACCTGACTGTCGGTAATTGCAAGCTTTGGTTTGATATTGGTTTTCTTTAAAAACGATTCCAATTCAGTTTCTTTTAAAACTATTGCAATACAATCGTTATCCAAAACATCTCTCAAAGCCATTACTTGTGGAAGTATCATTCTTCCTTCGGGAGCTTCCGAATCAATTGGAGTAATAAGTAAAACAATATCATTCTTTTTTACAAGATCACCAATTAATGAAGTTTTTTGATAAGCATTTTCCGGAATTATCTTTTTTAATTCATTGATTATTTTTTCAATATTCTCAGTATCTTTTGAATTATGGTCAATTACTTCACAATTAAATTGCTCTTTTATATCTGATTTTAATGTTAAGGAAAGTTTATCGATATCCGATTTATTATGAATAATCAAATAAGGTAAATCAAATTCTTTAAATTTATTTATCAGTTCAAGTTCGAAATCACCAAATTGATTATTTGTGATGAGAAGAATTGCACAGTCGATAATATTTATTACATCAAGAGTTTTTTCGATTCTTTTTTCCCCTAATGATCCAACGTCATCTATTCCTGCAGTGTCAATAATTATTGCAGGTCCTATACCAAATATTTCAATTGATTTTTTTACAGGGTCTGTTGTTGTTCCTGCATGATCTGAAACTATGGCAATATCCTGTCCTACAACAGAATTAATAAAAGTGCTTTTCCCGTTATTTCTTCTACCAAAAATTCCGATATGTGGCTTTGTATCCCGTCCTTTTGTCATCTGTTTTTGTTATAAAATTTGAATTTTAATATTAGCTTGTCACGACTAAGGCGTGATAAATTATTATTCATTATTCAAATTATTGGAACTAATCATTTTTTAAATCAATTATTTATTTCTTAACAAATATATGTTCCACTGAATTTTAAAAAAAGGCAAATGGCCACTAAAAAGTTATGACGAAAATAATGACCATTTAGCCAGTTTTTACAAAATATCTGTGATTTTTTTTCTCACAATATTTTAATTTTAACTAATTCAAGGAACATAATAAAAAAGGCAAATGGCCACTAAAAAGTTATGACGAAAATAATGACCATTTAGCCAGTTTTATATTTTATTTTATTTGCATTATATTTTATTTAATGTCAATTTATTTTAAACATTTAATACACAACAAACACTTAAATTTTGTTTAAAAATAAAGGTCCCTCTCACCATTTTTAATTCTTTCAATTCTATTTTTAACTTCAGAAATATATTTTTCATCATCAAGTTTATTGAGATTTTTTTCAATTACTTTCCATCCTTTTTCGGCAATTTCTTCATTTGCATAATCAACAAGATATTCCGAAAGAGTAAGTATAGCATTTGGAGTGCAATATCTTTTAATAAAACCCGGAACCGAAAATTCCATGAAATGTTCTCCTGTTCTTCCAAGACGATAACAAGCTGTGCAAAAAGAAGGAAGATAACCGTCGTCAAGCAATTCATCAATTACTTCGGCTAATGTTCTGGAGTCGTTTATTAAAAACTGCTCTTTGTTAAGATTTTGGTCAACCTCAGGATTTTCAGCATAGGCACCAATTTCTAATTTTGTTCCTGCATCTATTTGTGAGCAACCATATTGTAAAACTTCTTTTCTAATCACCTCCGGTTCACGAGCAGTAAGTATCAGGCCTGTGTAAGGGACTGACAAACGAAGGATTGCAACTAATTTTGCAAAATCATTATCACTAACATTGTATTTGTCATTGATGTTGTACTCGGAGGCATCCTGTAAACGTGGAAACGAAATTGTATGTGGCCCCACATTATAGCAGGCTTCGAGATGATTAGTATGACGAACGAGGCTCATAATTTCAAATCTCCAGTCGTATAAACCAAATAATGCTCCAATTCCAACATCATCAATACCTGCTTCCTGTGCACGATCTAAAGAGGTTAAGCGATAGTTGAAATCAGCTTTCTTACCGCTTGGATGAAATTCTTTGTATGCTTCGGGATGATATGTTTCCTGGAAAACTTGATAGGTGCCTATTCCTGATTTTTTCACAGTTTTGAAGCCTTCGATATCGAGGGGGGCTGCATTAATATTTACTCTCCTAATCTCACCATTGTCTTTTTTAACATTATAAACTGTTTTTACAGTTTCTGCAATATATTCCGGTGAATAATCAGGATGCTCGCCATAAACAAGAATTAGTCTTTTTTGTCCATGTTCTTCAAGAGCTTTTACGTTATTTATTAATTCTTCTTTTGTAAGAGTTTTTCTCTTGGCATTTTTGTTTGATGCTTTAAACCCACAGTATTTACAGTTATTTATACAATAGTTTCCAACATAAAGGGGAGCAAACAAAACAATACGATTTCCATAAACATTCTTTTTTAGTGTTTTGGCACCGTTTTTAATATCTTTAACTAATTCTGGATCAGTTGTGTTTACCAAAACTGCAACTTCTTCGAGATTAAGTCTTTTTTTGCTTAACGATTTTGCAATTATCTTGTTAACTCTTTCTTTTGTCGGTTTTGCATTATTTATAAAATCCCATATTTCATCTTTGTCGATGAAAGGTTTCATGGGTTCATCTTTAATTGCGTATTTTTCTGGATTAAATTTCATTGCCTTTTTCTTTAAGATTTAAAAATTAATGTTCATAAGGTAGAGTTATTGTAAATGTGGTTCCCTTGTCGGGAATACTGTTTACATCAATTTTTCCTTCGTATAGTTCAACAATATCTTTCGTAATTGAAAGTCCTAATCCTGTTCCTATAATGTTTTTTGTTTTTGAATTTTTTATCCTGACAAAGTCGTGGAAAAGTTTTGCAACATCTTCTTCAGCCATTCCAATACCAGTGTCTTCAACTTTTATTTCAATTGCACTTTTCAGTTCAGTTATCGAAATATTAACCTCACCGTTTTCAATATTATATTTTACTGCATTAGAAACAAGGTTGTTGAAAATTATTTCCATTTCATCCATATCAGATTTGAAATAAGTATTTTCTTCTGAATATAAATTAATTGATATATTTCTTTGAATTGCAAGAGGTTCAATGCTATGTATTGCAAGTTTTGCAACTTCATTAAGATCAGTGTTTCTAAGTTCTCTTTTTTTCTTACCAGATTCAATTTTTGTGAGATCAAGCATATCCATAATAAGATTTCTCATTCCATTAATTCTTGCTATCGAACGCTCAATCATTGTCTGATAATCTTTAATATTTTCACCAGCTTGTCTGTCGTTCATTATTTTAAGATAACCCTCGATGGCATTGATTGGAGATTTTAGTTCATGAGAAAGTACTGATAGAAACTGAAATTTCAGTTGCTTACTTTCCTTCTTCATTTTCCTTGTCATTTTTTTCAGGAAAAGATGTTTTGTAATACTTTCCATTGCTGCTTTCAGTTCCTGAGGAGTAAATGGTTTTGGAACAAAATTAAATGCTCCATTCCCTGTTGCTTTTATTGCAAGGTCTAAAGAGGCATGAGAAGTAATCATCATAACTGCAACATCAATATGATTTTTGTTGATGTGTTGAAGTACTTCAATTCCATGAATTCCCGGTAGTTTATTATCTAATAAAACTATGTCGGGTTTGTTATTTTCTAATATTTCAAGAGCTTGTTCACCGGTTTCTGCTTCTATTATCTCGAAAGAAAAGTCGTCTTCCATAAATGGATATCCAACAGTGAAGTTTCGAAGAATTCTATTAATCCCGGAACGAATCCCGGGTTCATCATCAACAACTAATACTTTTAACTTTTCCATGATTTATTGTTTAAGTGCTAAGTGTTTGTTTTTTTTATAACTTTAATAGCTTCTTAATTTCTCTTTGTAATTGATCTGTTCTTATACCTTTTTCAATATATTTATCAGCTTTAATCCATTGTTTTTCTTCTTCTGATTCAGTTCCGAAAAGTAACCCTGTTTCAGCAGTAACAGCTGTAATAATCATTACAGGTACATCGGGATATTTCTTTTTTGATTTATAACTTAAAATGAATCCACTATCTTTATTTTCCATCATAAGATCAAAAATTGCAAGATCGGGTTTTGTGTTTTGGAGGATTTCTTCTCCTTCTTTCTGACTGTCAGCAGTAATAACTTCAAATCCCATATTTGAAATCAAAAATTTGTTTTGTTCAATCTGATCAATATCATCATCCACAATCAATACTAATTTTTTCTTTTCTAACATTTTATTTTTAGTTTTATATATTTTTTAACTACTAATTATTTCTTGGTAATTTAATTTTAAAATTTGTTCCTATTTGACCTTTTTCAGGATCATTATTTGATTGTACTGAAATTTGGCCTTTGTGCATTTTTACTATTCCATAAATAAGCGGCAGACCTAATCCGGTTCCATTACCTGGTTTTTTTGTAGTAAAGAAAGGAGTAAATAATTTGTCCATATTTTCTTTCGAAATCCCGGTTCCTGTATCACTTATATTAATTTCAATTTCATCATCATTATCTGTAATATAAATTTTTAGTTCTCCACCATCAGGCATGGCTTCTACTGCATTTTTTTCAATATTTGTAAGTACCTGCATTAGTTGATCTTTATCAACCATTGCTATTGGGTCTTTCATTTCTGATTTAAAAGAAACTTTAACATTAAGAGGTTTGATAATTGAATCAATACTATGTTCGGCAAAATTTTGCATATTTGTTTTTGAAAGTTTAACCTGATTTTTTCTTGCAAAATTTAATAACCCGCCAACAATTCCTTTACATCTTTCTGCTTGTTCAACAATAAGATTGAGGTCTTCAATTATGGGGTCGTCATTTTTGGCTTCATCTTTTAGAATGTTGCTATACATTGTTATCACACCAAGTGGATTATTTAGTTCATGTGCAATACCGGCCGAAAGTTGTCCCATGTGAGCAAGCTTTTCCGATTGTTTTAAGGCCTGTTGGGCAGTACTTAAATTTTCGTTCGAGATGTTTAAGTTTTTAATAGAATCATGTAATTTTTCTATTGTATAAGGTAAACACATTTCGCTTTCAGCCAATCCTTCGATAATTGCAATTGCATGTTCACGGCAAGTTTGGTAACCACATGCACGGCAATTCAAATGATCTTTTGGCTCTTTTTTACCCATTCCGAGCAAGACTTTTTTTATTTCTTCCTCACTAGGTTTGTCTATCTTATAATTTACATCATCAAATGTTTGTGAAAAGTTAATATTCTCAAAAGACTTAACATCTTTTTCCCATTTTTCTACATCCAGATTATTAAGTTTTTCTTTTACATAATTACTGATACAAGTACGTTTTGAATATCGTTCATCAGGTTTGCTCATTCCAGGACCCATAATACAACCTTCGCAGCAGAGCAACTCAAGATGTTGTGAGCCGATTTTGTTTTTTTCAAATTCGTTTATTGCAGCAATGAAATTATTCTTTCCTTCAGCAACAATAGTGTTGCCTTCAGAGATATCATCTGTCATATCTATTGTATGCAATAATCCACGACTGACAGGAAAGATTGCTCCTTTACCTGAAAATGGCGGGTCAAATTCTATAGGATCAGCATCTTCAATTGTAAGACTGTCTTCATTGAGCATTTCCCTTAGTTCTCTAAAAGTTAAAACCTCGTCAACTTCATCAGATTCTGATTTTTTTGCAAGACAAGGTCCAATAAAGACAACTTTTGCATTTTTACCATATTTAGCTTTAACTATTCTGGTAATAGCAACCATTGGCGAAGCAATGGGAGCTAGCGATGAAATCATTTCAGGATGATAAATTTGTATATAAGAAACTATTGCAGGGCAATCTGAAGTAATGCATTTTTTATTGCTGTTGTTAAAGAGTTTTTTATATTCTTTTGCAACCATGTCGGCGCCAAATGAAACCTCAACCACTTTACTAAAACCAATTTTTTTTATTAGACTAACCAAAATCTTGTGGTCAGTAATTTCAGTAAATTCAGCCGGAAAACTTGGTGCAATACACGCAATTATTAAATCGTTAGTTTTAATTAAAGCTCGTACTTCGTCTTTTGTTTCCAGAAAAACCTTGGCGCCTTGGCTGCATACTCTTACACAATTTCCACATCCAATGCATCGTTCATTAATAACTTCAGCTTGCCCGTTAATAATTTTTATTGCTTTCGCAGGACATTCGCGCACACAAGTGTAGCATACTCTACACTTGTTTTTAACAGTATAAACCAGTTTGCTTCTGTCTGTGCGTTTCATGTCCTTGTGTTTTATAATTTATCTTAATACTTCTCTTTTGATATAAGTTGTATGTAAAAGCTCATGACTCTTGTGTCCTAATGGTTCACCAAGATATTTGTCGTAAATTTCAATGATATCAGGATTTCTGTGAGAAACTTTTAATGTTTCATTTGTATCGATATCGTAAAGTGATTTCATTCTTGATTTCATATTCTCATCATCAGCACCAATATGCTGACCACCTCCACCGATACAACCACCGGGGCAAGCCATTATTTCAATAAAGTGAATGTCGTTTCTTCCTTCTTTAATTTCGGTAAGAAGTTTTTTTGCATTTCCTAAGCCATTAACTACCGCAACACCAATTTCTAGATCACCTATTTGGATCTTAGTTTCTTTTCGGTCTTCAAAACCTCTTACTTCAGGAATTTGAAATTTAACAAGTTCTTTACCTGTGAGATTGTAATATGCTGTTCTTATTGCAGCTTCCATTACTCCACCTGTGGCACCAAATATTTTTCCGGCAGTGCTCCTTGTTCCTAATGGAGAATCTGCACTTTCAGGTTGAATTTTATTAATATCAATGCCATACAATTTGATAAATTGACTTAACTCTCGAGTTGTTAAAACTGCATCAACATCAGTTATTCCGTGAGATGTCATTTCATCTCTTTGAGCTTCGAATTTCTTTGCAGTACAAGGCATTATCGAAACCGAATAAATATTTTTAGCTTCGATATTTTCTGTTTTTGTAAAATAATTTTTGATGATAGCTCCCATCATTTGTTGAGGAGACTTGCAAGAAGAAATATTTGGAATAAACTCAGGCGTAAATTCTTCAGCATATTTTATCCATGCAGGACAACAGCTTGTTATCATTGGTAGAATACCATTGTTGGATACTCTGTCGATCAGCTCAGCAGATTCTTCCATTATAGTAAGGTCGGCTGCAAAGGATGTGTCAAAAACTCTGTCGAATCCAATTTTTCTTAAAGCAGAGTTCATAATTCCATTAATATCTTTTCCGGGTTCAATTCCAAATTCTTCCGCAAGGGAAACAGAAATTGCAGGAGCATATTGAACAACAACAGTTTTTGATGGGTCATTTAATGCTTCTATGACTTCAGGGAAATGATTTTTTTCAGTTAATGCACCTGTTGGGCATACCATAATACATTGGCCACAATTTACACAGCTTGATACGTTAATGCCTTTATTAAAAGCAGTTCCGATAATTGTCTGGCTTCCTCTGTTAATGTAATCAATAGCCGAAACTCCCATTACTTTTTCACATACTTCAACACATCTTCCGCAAAGGATACATTTATCAGGATCGCGTATAATACTTGCACCTGAAGTATCAATATTATGATTGTTCTTTTTTCCGTTTATTTTTCTTTCTCTTACGTGTAGTTCGTTTGAGAGATTTTGAAGTTCGCAATTAAGGTTTCTTGAGCAATAAAGACAATCATCAGGATGATTTGATAATAATAGCTCCACAATAGTTTTTCTTGCTTCAACAACCTTAGCTGAATGAGTTTGAATTTTCATTCCTTCAGCAGCAGGATATGAACATGATGTAATTAATTTCCCGGTTTTTTTATCTTCAACAACACACATACGACATGCACCTGTTGGTGGAAAACCCTTCATATGGCAAAGTGTAGGTACTTTTATTCCGTTACGATTTAATACGTCAAGAATAGTTTCGTCTTTATTTGCTTCAAGTAATTGATTATTTACTTCTATATTGAAATTCATTTTTGTTTTGATTTAAGATTATTATCTTATCGAGATTGCATTAAATTTACATGCTTCTTCACAACTTCCACAGCCAATACATTTTTCTTCAATAATAAAATGAGCTTGTTTTTTTGATCCGATAATTGCATTTGTCGGACATTTTTTAGCACAAACTGTACACCCTATACATTTGTCAACATCAATTTTAAAAGTTCTTAGTTCAGTACAAACTCCTGCACGGCATTTTCTTTCGAAGATATGTTCTTCAAATTCTTCTCTGAACCATTTTAATGAACTAAGGACAGGATTTGGAGCTGTTTGACCCAAACCACATAAAGATGTTTCTTTGATAACTTTTCCGAGTCTTTCCAATTGTAAAATACCTTTGAATCTTTCGAGGGCAGCATTAGGACTTTCGTTACTTGGTCGTTGAGTAATACTTTCAAGTATTTCAAGCATTCGTTTTGTTCCTTCACGGCAAGGAATACATTTTCCGCAGCTTTCTCTTTGAATAAATTGCATAAAGAATTTTGAAATATCAACCATACAATTGTCTTCATCCATAACAACAAGACCACCCGAACCCATCATTGCACCTGCTTTTATAAGCGATTCATAATCTACTTTTATATCAAGATTTGCTTCGGTGATACAACCACCGGAAGGACCTCCAATTTGTACTGATTTGAATTTTTTATTGTTTTTTATTCCTCCGGCAATATTGAAAATAATTTCTCTTATTGTAGTTCCCATTGGAATTTCAACTAATCCTGTAAGACTAACCTTTCCTGATAAAGCAAAAACTTTTGTTCCTTTGCTTGATTCAGTTCCAATTGAATTAAACCAATCTTCTCCTTTTGCAATTATTTCTGGAATATTTGATAAAGTCTCAACATTATTAATTATAGTCGGTTTTCCAAATAATCCTTTAACAGCTGGAAATGGTGGCCTTGGACGAGGCATACCTCTTTTGCCTTCTATGCTTTGAATAAGTGCAGTTTCTTCACCACAAACAAATGCACCTGCACCCATTTTTACTTTAATATCAAAATCGAATCCGGTTAAGAAAATATTCTTGCCAAGTAAGCCATATTCGCGAGCTTGATTTAATGCAATTTTTAATCTTTCAATTGCTAATGGATATTCAGCTCTAATATATATATATGCTTTTGAAGCTCCTATTCCATAAGCTGCAACTGCCATTCCTTCTATTAAACGATGTGGGTCACCTTCGATAATGGCTCTGTCCATAAATGCACCGGGATCACCTTCGTCTGCATTACAAATTAAATATTTTTGATCACCTTTGGTGTTAAAGGCGAATTTCCATTTTTTCCCCATTGGAAATCCTCCGCCACCACGACCTCTTAATCCGCTTTTTTCTATTTTATTGCATACTTCAATTGAGGAGTTGGAAGTTATTGTTTTTAAAAATCCTTGATATCCACCAAAGGAAATATATTGGTCAATACTTACCGGATTTATTATTCCACAGTTTTTAAGAACAACTCTTTTTTGTTGAGCAAAAAAAGGATGTTCGTAAATTGAGTTCACTTTATCCCAGCTTCTACTATCGGCTTTAGGAAATTGTCCAAGAATCTCCGTTTCCGGAGTTTCTAATTTTAGTACTGAATCTAAAATATTTTCAACTTTATCTTCTGTTACATGTTCAAACGAAATTCTATTAAATCCGGGCATTTGAACATCAAGCAATGGTTCTGATGAACAAAGACCGATACATCCTACTTCAATAATTTCAGCATCGATTTGCTTTGAAGTGATATATTCTTTTGTAGCCGATATTGTTTTTCCTGCACCTGCTGCAAGTCCGCATGTTCCAGCTCCAATATAAATAATTGGTCTGTAGGTTTTTTCTTTTCGTATTATTGAAAGTTTATTTTTATCTAAAGGATTAATTTCTTCGTTAGATAAGTTGTTCAATACAGAATTGATTAGAAATTCTTTATTGTGATTAATTTCTGTTCTCATCATTTTCCTTTCTGTAGTTATCAATAATTTCAATAATTGATTTTTCTGTCACTCTTGCATGAAATTTGCCATTGACACAAATAACCGGTGCCAGCCCACATGCTCCAATACAAGCAACTATTTCTATGCTGAACAATCCATCACGTGATGTTTCTCCTGATTTTAATTTCAGGTGTTTTTCCAATGTGCTTAACACAGATGCTGAACCTAACACATGACAAGCAGTTCCACGACATATCTGAATATGAAATTTCCCTAAAGGTTGAAATCTGAATTGATTATAAAATGTTGCAACTCCATATATTTTGCTTGATGGAATATTAAGGTGCTCACCTATTTTTATAACTGATTTTTCAGAAATATAACCTTCAGCATCCTGAACTTCCTGTAGTATAGGAATTAAACTATCTTGTTTTGAATTTGGATGCTGATTTAAAATTTTTATTGTTTTATCTTCCATTATTAATGATTTTGAAAGAAGTCTTTTATTTGTTTTTGTCTAAACAGAGCTGTCAAAATATGCCAATGCTATGCTTCTAATTTTATTTATTTGTTTCCCTTTTCAGGAAAATTAATTAGCTTAAAAGATTGCTAAGAATTGGTAAAAGTTTTGAAGAGTCAACAGGTTTTCTTAAGAAACCGTTAACAGGTAGCCAAATTGATCTTCCATCTTCAGCACGATAATCAATACCGGCATTTCCTGTAACAATATCTTTAAGTAAAATTACCTGAAGTTCAGTGTATTTTGGATCTTGTCGGAATTCACGTGCCATCTCTTGAACACTTGATTTAGTTGTTTCAATAATTTCAATTGAGGTTTGCATTATTACCGGCATATTACTGAACATTTTGTTTTCTTTCAATTCTTTTGCCATTTCAAATCCTTCGTATTGTGTTGTCATCATCACATCAAGAATTGCCAAATCAGGTTTTTCTTCTTTGGCTTTTTTTAAACCTTCGGTTTTGTCATTAGCTGTAATTACTGTGTAATTTTCGTTTTCTAATATTGTTTGAAGAACATTGATTACATCAACATCATCATCTACAATTAAAATTTTTGCTTTTTTCATGAGTATTAGTTTTTATATTGGTGATTATTTTTTATTCTTAATTTATTATCTACACTAGCTATGCTTAAAAAATTATTTATTTCGTTTTGTTTCTCAGTTATTATTGATTTTATGAATTCGTAACTTATTTTGTTTTTTGAGATGCAAGTTTTTGCACCGGCTTCAATCATTTTCTTGATATATAATTTTTCATCAAATGAAGTAAGCCCAATAATTGTTAACTCAGGATATTTTTCCATGGCAATTCTTGTTGCTTCCAAGCCGTTCATGTTTGGCATCTCATAATCCATAAAAACAATATCTGCTTGATTTGCTTTCATAATATTTAATAGGTCAATTCCGTTAGATGCTTCACCTATAACTTCAACTTCATTAAATGAGAAAAGCATCTGACGAATTGCTATTCTGAAGTTTCTGTTGTTATTGGCTAATATTACATTTATGGTTTTCATATTTTCGATAAAATTTCAATACAAATATATTTTCAGTTGTAACTCTGGCATAGAGTAGAATTACTTATTGTGAATCAGGTAAAAACACTTGATATTTAATTGCTAAAGTCCATTAAGACAATAAGATAGGGTGCTGTTACAAAAAGTAATTTATATTAATTATAAATAAAAGTTGCTTAATAGCTTTGTAAGAGTATAATTATTAGTATGATAGAAGAAGTTGGTCTAACTATTCTGTAAAATAATTTTATTTTTTTGAGAAAATATTTTTTACCAGGTGTTTATACCTATAAAAAGCGAAGGTATTTTATTACGTAAAAAGCGTAATTTCTGAATAGAAAAAAAATAAAAGTAAAAAGTTATGAAATTATAAGACAGAAGTGAATAATATAGAGCTAAAAAAGTTTTAAAAGCTGCATTAGTATTATTTTAATTTTTGGTTTTTAACTATGAGTTATTTTAAAGTTTCACAAGTCCGTTTTTTACAGCAAACATTACTAAATTAGGAGCGTTTTTAGCACCTGTTTTTTCAAATAATCTGCCACGGTGTCCGTCGATAGTACGCTGACTGATGCCAAGGTATTTCGAAATTTCAGGATTCGAGTATCCTTTGCAAATAAGCTCAAGGATTTCCATTTCGCGATCGGATAACTTTATATTGCTTTTGTTTTTGGAAATATTATGTTTGCTGATGCTGCTGATAAATTCTTCAGAAAAATAATTATCATCCATCATAACTTTTTTGATGGCTTTTTCTAGTTCGTCTTTAGTAGTTTTTTTCAATAAAAAACCGTTTGCACCTGCATCAATCATTTTATTAAAGTATCCTATTTCTTCGTGCATTGTAAGTGCAATAATTTTTAAGTTGGGATATTTTTCCCTTGCTTTTTTTGTTGCTTCTATGCCATCCATAACCGGCATTTTAATATCCATAAAAACAATATCCACTTCATTTTTTTTAAGTATATCAAAAAGCTCATGACCATTAGATGCCTCACCTATAACTTTAATGTTTGTTATTTCATCTAAAACTGCTCTTAATCCTTTTCTAAAAATAATATGATCATCAACAATTACAAGAGTTATAATTTCCATAGTTTTTTATTTATTATTTTCTTTAGTGTTAACATGTTTAGCTGTTTAGTATGTTTCTTTTAAATAGATATTTAGATATACAAATCTCTGTATTTTGTTAAATTACTTGTTTAGAGAATTTTTACAATTGGCTTATAGCCCAAACATTCTATCACTCTTAATTTTTATCTTATATCTAATTTCAGCGAAATTAATAAAAACATTCCATTACCATTAGTACTGTTTAAATCGCAATTTCCATTAAGAGTTTTTACTTTATAAAAAATATTATTCAGTCCTAATCTTTTGTTTCCACTCATAATTTTTTTTGTATCAAAACCAATTCCATCATCTTTATAATAGAAAATAATGTGATCTTCGAAATTTTTCAACTCAATTTTAATATTACTTGCATTGGCATATTTTAGAGTATTGTTAATTAATTCTTTGGTTGCCTGATAAAGAATTGTTTCTTCAATACCTCTTTTCGAAATATTATAATTTTCGATATTTACTTTAATTTTAATTGATTTTGTTTCGTTAATATACGAGCAGTAATCATTTATTGCTTCTGCTAAACCAAAGTCCTGTAGTACATTTGGCCTAATATTATTAGAAATTTCTTTTGTTGAAGAAATTGAAAGATCAACTAACTCATTAATGTTTTTTATATAGTCTTTTGACTTTGGATTATCAACGCTGCTACCTTTTTTCAACAAATCAGAATAAAGTTTTATTGTTGAAAGGATAGGAGCAAGGTCATCGTGAAGATCAGCTGCAAAGCGTTTTCTTTCTTTTTGTTCGGTTTCTATTCCGGTAATAAGAATTCTTTCTTCAATTTCTTTACGTTCGGTAATATCACGTGCAATGGTTAAAATTGCCTTTCCGTTTTTATAATCAATAATCCTACTTTTCATCTCCACGGGAATTACTTTCCCGTCTTTTGTAACGTGCTCAGATTCATAAGTGTATTTACCAAGATTTTTTACTGATTCGAGATTTTTATATGTGATGTCTTTATATTTTTTTGTCTTGATATCGCGAAATTTCATTTTAAGAAATTCAGCTTTTGTGTATTTTAATGTATCGCATGCAACCTGATTAACTTCAATAAAATTATCACTAAAATCGGAGACATAAGTTTCATCACCACTATTATTAAAAAGTGCCTGAAAATATTTTTCCGATTGCTTTAAAGCTACTTTTGTTGTACTTAGTTGCTTTCTTGAATGTTCGACCTGGGATAAGATTTTATGAATATTTTTGGTAGTGATGAAATAAGCAAATATTGAAAAAGCAATAATTATTAACACTCCTATTAATATAGAGTTTATAACAATTTCACTGATTAGTTCACTTGTTTCTTCTTCCTTTGTAATGGATGCTGCCACATAGAGTTCAAACTTATCAAAATAATCATAAGCGCTAATTCTTTCATTACCTTTATCAGGAAAATCATAATGAATAATCCCGGTTTTATTTTTAATTATTTCTTTAATGAAGTTTCTATGAAAAAGGTTTTCCCCTTCTAATAATGGATGCATAACAAGGGTGCCTTCAACATCAAGAACATAAGAATAACCGCTTTTCCCGATTTTAAGGTCTGATAAAATATTTCTTAAAACATCAAGGTCTTTTTCTTTACCTCCAACATAAAGCATTCCAATAATTTCGCCATTATTTAAAATTGGTTCATAAGCAGTTATGTACCAATCGTTAACAACAAAAGCTCTTCCAAAAAATGTTTCATTATTTAAAATGGTTTTCACAACCGGCGATTCATTAGGAATATAAGTACCAACTGCTCGGCTGTTATCAGCTTTTCGTACGTTGGTTGAAATTCTTACAAATCCGCTGTCAGATCTTTGGAAGATAGTTGTTGTTCCGCCAAAAATTTCAAAGGTATTATCTACAAAAGATTTATCGTTTTGTACGATGGTGTTATTTAAAAACCATTTATTTAATAATACCTTATGATTATTTTGTGAAATCTGATTAGTAATATTCATGGGGATTTTTTTATTACTGATACTTAGTTTTTCAGAATAAAAAATATTGTGTGCGATTTTAAGATGAGTTTTTACATTTTCGAGTTTGAGGGTGTACTCGCGTTCAAACATTTTTATTATGGTCTTAACTTCAAGCGAGAGGTCTCTTTCAATAGAATGATAAATATTTTGTTGTGATTTCTGTATTGAAAAAAATGTAATTACAGTAACAGAAATAATTATTCCCAATAATATGGGAATAAATAAATTTAGTTTTACAGATAAATTTCTAGAAATGCGCTTCATTTGCTTTTCTGTTTTTTTTGCAAAGCTACAAAACCTGTTAAAACTTAATATTTGTTAAATCAGTTTTGAATATTGATAGCAAATTCGTTTATAGCTTTTTCATTTATCTTGGATACACTTTCAGATATTTTGGAAATTTTTTTTACAATACTTTTTTCAAGAAAATTCATTTTTTCAAATGTAAACTCTCCACCAAATAATCCGGTGGCGGTGGCGTGTTTTTGTAAATTTTCAGGATAAGCATTTTCGAATTGCTCATTAGCTTTTTCTCCTTCTTCCATACAACACAAAAACAATCCTAATTTTTTATTTATTAATTCGTTTGAAAATTGTTTACAAAGTTTTTTAACTTTTTTTTGTATCATACCTGCATGAATTGATCCACCTATAATTATGGTGTCAAAATCTTGAATACTTTTAGGAAAGTTTTTCCTAATATCTATTATTTCAGTTTTATCTTTTATAAGTTCAGATAATTTTTTTGCTGATTTTTTAGCACATCCGTGTTTTGAAATGTAAAGTATTAGTGTACTCATTTGTTTAAGTATTTTATCATTTAATCATTCATTAATTCATTAAAATATCCTAAGTCTTTCTTTTCTTCTTTTTCGCAGCAGGAAAAAGAATATTATTTAGAATAAGTCGGTAGCCCGGGGAATTTGGATGTAGATCGAGTTCTGTCGGCGGATCGCCAATAAAATGCTGGTAATCTTCAGGATCGTGTCCTCCGTAAAAAGTCCAGGTTCCTTTACCATATTCACCATGAATATATCTTACTTCGTGGGCAGCTTTATTTTCTCCCATTATCAGCACATTAGATTTGATATTATCTTTATTGAAAGCAGTTGTCTGTCCCATAAAACCTTTTATTACCAAGGTGTGATTCTGACAAAGCATGGAAGGTACAGGGTCCCATTTTGCAGAGAACTCAAATAATGTAAAATAATCATTTGTTTCTTTGATAGCTTTTGAACGAGTTTGGGTTACATCAATAGTTGATATTTCGTATTCATTTGGATTCATACTAAGCTCAAAATTCTCGAAAGCAAAACATTTACTATAATCCAGTTTATCTTGTGCATTTGGATCAGGTGGGTCACCATCAAACATTATATTACAAATATCAAGGCCTTCAGCAGCTAAAGCAACATCATAGCTGTCGGGTGCGCTGCACATGGCGAAAAGATATCCTCCGCCCATAACAAAATTCCTTATCTCTTTTGCAACATCAAGCTTTAATAAAGAAACTTTGTTATAACCCAGTCCCTTTGCTGTCTCTTCAGAAATCCTAACGTCTTCCTGATACCAGGGATAGTTATGATATCTTGCCCAAAACTTCCCATATTGTCCGGTAAAGTCCTCATGATGTAAATGTAGCCAGTCGTATAAAGGTAAAACACCATTCAAAATTTCAACATCGTAAATTACATCGTAAGGAATCTCAGCAAAAGTTAGAGCCAGAGTAACTGCATCATCCCAGGGTTGTTTGTTTTTTGGTGAATAAATAGCTATTTTGGGTGGCTTGTGCAATTTTATCGCATCCATGTTAACTTCTGCTTGGGCGATTTCTTGTAGGATAGCTGTTGATTGTAAATCAGCAATTACCTTAAAACTTATATCACGAATTAAACATTCATCTTCAAAAACAATATTGTATTTAAACATATAACTGCCGCCTTTATAATTTAATAACCAGGAAACTTCTGTGTCGTGTTGAAGTACCCAGTAGGCAATCCCATATGCTTTCAGGTGATTTTTCTGAGTTTCGTCCATAGGAATAAGAATGTATGCTGAACGAGCTGTCATAGACAAAAACAAGAAAAGGATTATTATGTATTTTGTTTTTTGCATTATTGTTATATTTCTTGTTCCAGCCCTTCAGGCTGTATTAATTTTACATTTAAAATTTTGTATAAATCCTCCAGATTTCAAAAATCTGGAGGATTTCGGAATCTACAATATTATATCTTTATTTCAACAATCCAGTTTCTCAAATTCTGAATTCTTGCTTTTATATTCCGGAACTATTTCTTTCATCTTTTTAACGATAGAAAAATTATCTTGTTCTTTAAAAAGTTTCACAAGTTCTGTTATTTCTCTTTTAACTATTTCGTTATCATATTCTTTCACTTTTGCAATCATAATTTGCGGATGTTGGGTTGAAAGAGTATTTTCCTGATCGTTTAAGAGCTCTTCAAAAAGTTTTTCTCCAGGACGTAATCCGGTGTATTTTATCTGAATATCTTTTCCAAGTTCTAATCCTGATAAACGAATCATTTTTTTTGCAAGATCAATAATTTTAACCGATTTACCCATATCAAAAATAAATATTTCGCCGCCATTGCTTATTGCGCTTGCCGCAAGTACAAGCTGACAGGCTTCGGGTATGGTCATAAAAAATCGAGTAATATCGGGATGAGTGATTGTAATCGGACCGCCTTTTTCAATTTGTTTTTTGAATAACAATATCACCGAGCCGTTTGATCCCAATACATTTCCAAAACGTGTAGTAGTAAATTGTGTGTTAGTTTTTTTATTTAACGATTGTGTGTAAATTTCTGCTATTCTTTTTGATGCTCCCATCACGCTGGTTGGATTTACAGCTTTGTCTGTGGAGATCATGATAAATTTTTTAGCATTATATTTCACCGAAAGGTCAGCAATAATTTTTGTTCCTTCTATATTTGTTCGTAAAGCTTCTGAAGGATTTGTTTCCATCATGGGTACATGTTTGTATGCAGCTGCATGAAAAATAATCTGGGGTGAGAATAATTTGAAAAGTTTCTCCATTCTTACTCTGCTGCATATATCAGCAATGACAACTTCAAAATTAACACCCGGAAATTTTTCAAGACATTCCAGTTCTATCTGAAATAAAGGACTTTCTGCTTGGTCAACAAGAATAATTTTCTTTGGCGAAAAACCTGAAACCTGACGAACAATTTCACTCCCTATTGAGCCTGAAGCACCTGTAATAAGAACGCTCTTCCCGACAAGGTCTTTACTGATCTTATCTTTATTTAGTTTAATAATATCCCGCCCAAGAAGGTCTTCAATATTTATTTCTTTAATCTGATTAAAACTAAGCTCACCGTTTATCCATTTCACAAAAGGGGGTACATTAAGAACTTTTACATCGTATTCAAGGCAAACTTCAATGATTTCTTTCTTCTTATTTGGGACAAGATTTTGGATGGAAAGAATAAGCTGGGCGATATTATTTGTGCTTAGAAGATGACCAAGTTTTTTACTGTCAAAAACTTTAACGCCTTCAATGCTCTTCCCGATTTTATTATTATCATCATCAATAAAAGCAAATATTTTATATTTTGTTCCGGCATCTCGTTCCAAAGCTCTTTTAGTAAAAATACCTGCTTCTCCTGCACCAAATATTATTACACTGGTTTTTACTTTGGCGGGATTTAAGAGCTCTAAATAAGTTATTTTTATAATTATACGAAATGCTGAAAGCAAAAGTGTGCTTGTAAAAAACTCAATAATGATAACAGAAAAAGGAATAAGATAAAATGCATCAATAAAATAATAAGTTACAAGGCTTGTGGCTATAAAAATGATACTACCTGAAAGCATCACTAAAAATAATCTAAAAATATCCTGAGTGCTGGTATATCTTATAATTCCGGCATAAGTTCTTGCAATAAGAAAACTTATTCCCCTGATTAAAACGAAATAGCCGATTATTTCGGGTAGTAATTTAAGCCACTTTTCTTCGATTAGAAAATTGAAACGTAATAGAAATGCCATTAATACCGAAAACATAACTAAGGCAATATCAATAAGTATGATAAGCCATCGGGGGGTATTATTTTTTAATAATTGCATTTTTATCTAAATTTTTTTCAAAGATAAGAAAAAGAGAGTATAGGTAAAGGTAGATCGAAGATAAGTTGAAGAAATAGAGTAGTGGAATAAAAACCCAAAGAGCGAAAAAGAAAGTGAAAACAGTAAACCTTATTTAAGCATTAACATTTGAAATCCTAAACTAAAACTTAAATCAAAATAGTTTGAATATATCTAAGTATTTTATATTTTTGTGTCCTGAAAAAAACATCTTCAATAAAAAAACAAAATAATGAAAAATACAGCTTTAACAAGTATTCATGAGAAAATGGGAGCTAAAATTGTTCCATTTGCAGGTTATAATATGCCGGTTCAGTTCGAGGGCATTATTATCGAACACGAGACAGTTAGAAAAGGGGTAGGAGTTTTTGATGTTTCGCATATGGGCGAATTTTGGGTTGAAGGTCCTAATGCGTTTGAATTTGTACAAAGAGTAACTACAAATGATGTTGCTAATCTTGTTGACGGAAAAATTCAATATACTTGTTATCCTAATGGTAAGGGTGGAATAGTTGACGATCTACTGGTTTATAAATTTGGTGAAGAAAAATATTTACTTGTTGTTAATGCTGCAAATATTGATAAAGACTGGAATTGGTGTAACGAACAAAATATTAATGGTGCAAAACTTACAAATGCATCTGATGAATATTCCCAGATTGCTGTTCAGGGACCTCTTGCTCTGAAAGCCATGCAGAGTCTTACCGACGAAAATATTACCGACATGGTTTATTACACTTTTAAAGAACTCACTTTTGCAGGACTTGAAAATATACTTTTGTCTACAACCGGTTATACAGGTTCGGGTGGATGTGAGATTTATATAAAAAATAAAGATGCCGTAAAAATATATAATGCCGTACTTAAAGCAGGTCTTGAATATGGAATAAAACCAATTGGTCTTGCTGCTCGTGATACTCTAAGACTGGAATCCGGTTTTTGTCTTTACGGAAATGATATTAACGATACTACTTCACCAATTGAAGCAGGTTTGGGTTGGATAACAAAATTTACCAATGGAAATAATTTTATTGATCGTGATTATTTTGCCAAACAGAAAGAAGAAGGTGTAAGTAAACGGCTGAGAGCTTTCGTTATGATTGATAAAGGAATTCCAAGACAACATTACGAAATTTGTGATGAAGAAGGAAATACAATAGGAGAGGTGACCTCAGGAACAATGTCCCCAATGTTGAAAATTGGAATTGGGATGGGATACATCAATAAAGGTTTTACCAAATTTGATACCGAAGTTTTTATAAGAGTACGAAAAAAACTTTTAAAAGCTAAAATTGTTAAGCTGCCATTTTATAAAGGGTAAAAAGGTAAAAGTAAGAGGGTATAAGGGAAGCGGTGGCGGTATGGTTATTTGCTGAATTCGAAGCACTTTCCTGTCAAGTTACAACTACTTTTGATACGGGCTGTAACGCTTGAATAAGCACTGCACAGGCAATTAACTATAACGCGTGTTAACAACAGATTTTTATTTATATCCAATGCTAAATTCATCTTTAGGCATTTTAAGTAAGTCATTGGAAGATAGATCAATGTCATCCACCCAAATCTTCACATGTTTCTCATCAATATTGTCATATTGAACAATGTGTTGTTCAATGGGTAATCTTATTTTATTCTCTTGCCACAACCAATTGTCCTTAAGATTTCCAGGCAAAAATATCTGAAAAGAAAATAATCCATAAGATATTAATAAAACATTAGTAGGAGCAGGAAGTGATTCAAACATTTTTCTTTTTTTCATCAGTACCGCCCATGAATGTTTAGGATTAACTTTACCTGTATTTTTGTAAACAGTAAATAAAGGATTGTTTTTAAACAAAGGCAGTTCGGTCTTCGCTACAAGCCAGTCAATTGTATTTTTATAATTTGCGAGTTCATTTTCATTTAGTAAACAAACTCCTATTTTTATGAATGTTTTATAAACATGAATTGGAGTATAAGAATATTTATTAGTATTAAATTTTAATCTTTGATTGACTGAATCAACTTTAATTGATTTAAAATCATTAGGGTCGCTGGATGGAGGTTCATTGATATACATTTTTATGATATCGTCTTCCACTAGTGTAATCGTTTTTTCATTTTCTCCTTTATGTTTATAAATTTTATTCTTTTTGCCTTTAACTCTTGAAAATGTATTCATTATACCACCAAAACTAGATGATGAGCTTTCATATAAACTAAAAAGAGAATTGCATTGGTCACATTCAAAATTAGAAAAGAAATATTTGTTTACCATAAATTCAGGCAATACGTGGGCCTTATTCTTAAAAGTTGTTTTTGTTTCGTCAAGCCCACAGAACCTACAAATCTTGTCTGTTTTACTACCTAAAAATATTCTTTTATTTGACTCATTTACTAAACTATTGTCTACTTCATAAATGAGATTAAAGTGATCTTGTTTTTCATCACTTGTCATTAGAATTACATCGACAATATCTTTAATTGAGCTGTTCATTTAATTTGCTGTTAACGTGAGTCCGTGTAACAACCCCCTAAATTATTTTTAACATTATTTGGTCTTCCGGTTTTGGGATTAAATTGTTAATTCGTTCTCTAAAGATGTAAAAATAGTTTATTTGGGCGAATTTTTGGGTG
>Ga0222636_1000172_pt1 | contig 37792 bp, 18 predicted proteins | sample AntAcemetagen141_FD_179811 | JGI IMG/M metagenome (GOLD analysis project Ga0222636, IMG submission 179811) | Saline water microbial communities from Ace Lake, Antarctica - #141 | ecosystem: Environmental > Aquatic > Non-marine Saline and Alkaline > Saline | place: Antarctica: Ace Lake...
AGATGTTGAATCTATTGAAACATCATTATTAATAAAGGAAGACTAAGATGAATTATTTTGCAAAAAAAAACACCCTAATCTGGATAATAATTATATTATTTGCTATTAATGTAGCAGCTATTACTACTATTATAATCTTTATGGGTTCAGCCAGAAATCACTCTCCTCTTATGATGGAAAAAGGTAAACCAAGCACTTTTATTAACAAAGAACTTGGTTTGTCGCCTAATCAATCTAGAAACTTTGATTTAATGCATTCGGAATTTAGCGAAAAATCTTTGGGAATAATCCAAGAACTTGACTCACTCAGATATGAAATGATGAATGAATTATCGAAAGAAGAACCTGACTCATTAAAACTGGATAAAATTGCAGACAAAATCGGTTTATGGCACGCAACACTTAAAAAAGAAACTATTCGTCATTTTGTGCAAATAAGACGAAATTGTAATGTTGAACAAAGAAGAAGTCTTTCAAAAATATATAGGAAGATGCAAGAACCTCCTGAGCGTGGTTTTGGAAGAAACTGGAAGGAGGGTGAAAGCCGGAAAATTAATTCTAGAAATAGCAACAGGAGTGGCAATAGAGAAAGAGGACAAATGAATAGAAGGAATAAGGACAACCAATAGTTCAAACTAATGAAAAAACCCAAAATAAATATTATTATCGATTCTGTGATGTTCGTCTGTTTGATGGCTATTGCCGGGATGGGATTTCTTATGAAGTTTGTATTAATTCCGGGACAGCAAAGATGGGTGAAGTTTGGGGAAAACGTAAATTTGTCTTTTTTGGGTTTGGAAAGACATGAGTGGGGTACAATACATTTAATAATGAGTTTGATATTATTGGTTTTTCTAGTATTACATCTTGTTTTGCACTGGAATTCTATAGAGTGTATATGTAAAAAGATAATTCCAAATTTAAAAATAAGAATTCTTGTTGTCTCTTCATTTATTGTTTTATGTCTTTTATTTTTAACTTCTCCGTTTCTTATTAACCCTGAAATAAATGAAGGTGGTAGAGGCAACAAACATCAAACAGCAAATCATACATCAGTATTAAAGAATAATTTTTCATCAACAGCTAAAAAGAAAATAAATTCAGGTCAAAATAAGGAAAAATTCAGAAAGTATAAAAACAGAAAAAATATTAGTAAATCAAATAATTACAAATATCAAAAAAACAGTAGAATTTACAAAAGAAACAAAAACAGAAAACATTATCGATAATAAATTAAATAGTACTAATTAACAAATAAAGATAAAAACAATGAAAACAAAAAAATTAACAATGCTGTTATTTGTCATGATATTTACCGGAATGAGTATAAATTCATTTGCTCAACGTGGTAATATGCAAGGACAAAATTTTCAAAGAGGACAATATATAAATCAACAAAACGAATGGATGTGTCCAATTCCTGATCTTACTGAAGATCAACAAGCAAAGATTGAAGTCTTAAGATTGAAAAATCAAAAGAAAATGACAAAAAAAAGAAATCTTATGCAAGAAAAAAGAGCTCATCTTGTAACTTTAAAATCCGAAGATGTTTTGAATATGAAAGAAATAAATAAAACAATTGATCAGATTGCTGACATGAATTCTGAAATGATGAAAGACCAAATAGCAAATCAGCAAGAAGTCAGAAATTTGCTTACTGATGATCAGAAAATATTTTTTGATAACTGGCAAAGCAGAGGAAACAGAGGAAACTTTGATCGTGGATTTAAACAAGGACGTTCAGGAAGATCTGGACAAGGCTTTTCCGGAAGACAAGGCAAAATGGGTAGAAAAACTGGAATGCGTGGACAAAGAATGCAATGGCAACAAACACCGCCACCACCACCTCCTCCTGTAAAATAAATTGTGATTGAAACTATTAAAGCTGCTCTGAAAAGGGTGGCTTTTTTTTATCTCCTACAAACCTTAAACCCGAAACAGCTTCCCTCCGCAACAATCCCGCGAAGCTCCTGTAACAGAGCTCAAACAATTAACTTCATTAAGTAATTTTAAAACTCCGAGAAAAGCAAATATCATTGCTTCTTTAAATTCGATAATTTCCTTATCGGGAATAATAATTTTATTTTGGTTGTAATGCTTAATCCTTGAAATCAAAAATTTATTAAATGCCCCGCCACCGGTAGTTAATATTTTCCCAGTAATTGAGGTGCTTGATGAATTTGCTATTTGAATTGCAAAATGCTCAACTAATGTTCGCATTTTGTCAATAGTAGAAATATTGAAGTTGTTAAGTAAAGGAATAAATTCACGCTGAAGCCATTCGTTTGCAAGTGATTTTGGAGGTGGTTTTTTGTAGAAATTTTGGTTATTTAAATCATTAAGCAATTGTTGATTAATTTTTCCGCTTTTAGCAAGTGTACCGTCTTTATCAAAATCTTTCCCAAGATTACGAGCCAGTTGGTTCAAAATAATATTTACCGGACAAATATCAAAAGCTATTCTTTTTTCGTTTTTTTCGAATGAAATATTTGAAAATCCGCCAAGGTTAAGACAAAATTCATATTCGCCGAAAAGCAATTTATCGCCAATGGGAACCAGCGGGGCTCCCTGTCCACCAAGTTCTACATCCATACTTCTGAAATCATAAATTACAGGCAAACCTGAACTTGCAGCAATAGCAACTCCATCGCCAAGCTGGAATGTAATTTTTTTTTCAGGTTCATGGAAAATTGTATGACCGTGAGATGCAATATATTCAGGTGTGAAATTATTTTCTGTTATAAATTTTTTAGCAAGTTCACCAAGGAAATGACCGTATTCAACATGCGATTTGTTTATTTCGTCAGGGTTTGAGCTGGGAAGTTGCTTGAGTTTATTTATCCAGTATTTTGGGTATTCAAAAGTCTCAGCTTTAATAATTTTGAAATTCCATTTTTTTGATTTTTTCGTAAAATAACAAAATGCCAGATCTACTCCATCAAGCGAAGTACCAGACATCAAGCCAATTATTTTATAGGTTTTCATAAAACTCCGATGAGAATTTCGAGTTTGTTTCCTCGCGAACCTTTTATTAAAATTGACGAGTTTCTTAAGGGCTGATCATTAAAAAATTCAATAAGTTCACCTGCATTTAAAAATGAGTTGAATTCATTTTTTGCGCAAATAGATTGAAAAATTTCCCCGACAAGGGAAACATTCCGAAAGCTATTTTCTCTAATTAAAGAGAGAATTTTAAGATGTTCGTTTTTTTCTTCGCTGCCAGTTTCCAGCATATCGCCAAGAATTAAAACTTTGTCTTTGAGATTAGTCTTAGTAAAGTTTTCAATTGCCAATTTCATACTCGATGGGTTGGCATTGTATGCATCAAGAATTATTGTGTTATTATTTTTTGAGTGGATTATCTGGGAGCGCATATTTGCAGGTTCATAATTTTCGATGGCAGATTTTATTTTTCTGGAATCAACATTAAAATAATTTCCAATACAAATTGCTGCTTCTGCATTTTCAAAATTATAACTCCCAAAAAGTTTTGTGTTAATATTTTTCTCACCTTCGGGAGAAAACCATTTCATGTTTACAAAAGGGTCATGGTCGATAATCTCTGACCTGCAATCTGCTTTTGTAGTTGTTCCGTACAATGTACTTTTGATATTGCCGGAAAGTTCCATTAATAATTTATCATCCGAATTAACAAAAACATTTCCATTGTTTTCTTTGATAAAATCGAATAACTTGGATTTTGCTTTAATCACACCTTCAATATTTCCGAAACCTTCTAAGTGAGCTTTTCCGATGTTTGTAATGATTCCGAAATTTGGTTGAGCAATTTTACATAATTCAGCTACCTCGTCAATATGATTTGCTCCAATCTCAATAATAGCGATTTCGGTTTTATCTGTAATTCTTAAAATCGAAAGAGGAACTCCGATGTGATTATTAAAGTTTCCAGTGGTCGCAATAGTATTATATTTCCGACTCAAAACTACATTTATAAGTTCTTTTGTTGTGGTTTTTCCATTTGACCCGGTAATTGCAATTAATGGAATTTTGATTTTATCACGATGATATTTTGCAAGTTGCTGAAGAGTGGCTAAAACATCTTCAACAAGAATATATTTTTCGTTTTCACGAAATGATGAGTCATCAATTACAGCATAAGCAGCTCCTTTTTCAACAACATTTTTTGCAAATTTATTTCCATTAAAGTTTTCTCCTTTCAATGCAAAAAAAATTCCATTGCTTTGATCTTCTCTCGAATCAATTGAGATTTTAGGATTTTTAATAAATATTTTATAAAGCTCTTCGATCACCTTGAAATAATAAAATGTTAAAAAATATATTTAAACTGTCAGAAAAAAACAAAATTATAAAATTAATCAAAACAAAAAACCCTATTCCTTAAATGGAACAGGGTTTAATTATTTCTTTTCCGGATTTATTATCTTCCGGGGTTAGGACTGCCCATTCTATCCATAGCACATCTGAAACCGATACTGTTAGATGCTTCGTTTTGATCCATGTATCTTCTTTCACCCGGGCTCATATAGAAAGCACGATCTTTCCACGAACCACCTTTATACACTCTTGAGTGGTCAGTAATAAGAGTAGTTACGCCATATTCGTACATTTCGTTAGTCAAATTTGATTTACCCGGATCGTTTAACCAATCGTTTGTAATAATTGACATTTGGTCTCCATCACGATAATTTATATTATTTGCTTTACGATAATTTCTTCTTGTAAGATTTTCTTCATCAGTAACTTCTTCGTATTGAATTCTACCAAGGCTATCTTTTTCAACAAGAATACCTTCGAAATCAACTTTTTTCTTTGTAAAAATATTACCACGGAAAGGACTGTAATCATCAACATCTTCGGAAGAAAGTGGACGGTAAACATCCAAAACCCATTCGCTAACATTTCCAGCCATATTATACAATCCGTAATCATTTGGCCAGTATGAACCAATCGGTGCAGGTATATCAGCTCCATCATTTAAGCTTCCTGCAACACCCATATAGTCACCTTCGCCTCTTTTGAAGTTAGCAACAAAACTTCCATAATATTTTCTGTCGTCAGTTCTTGTATAATGACCGTTCCACGGATATGTTCTTCTTTCAACAACTCTTTCGAAAAGAGTATTTCCAACTAATCCAAGTGCAGCATATTCCCATTCTGCTTCAGTGGGAAGCCTGTATCTTGGTAATAAAATACCATCTTCAAGTTGTACCGACCTTATTTCAGTCCCTGATGGATCAAGATTTTCTTTACCATCAAGTACAAGTCCAACATATTGTCCTGCAAGATATGCTTCGGTATTAAAATTGTTTTTATTTTTTTGATCAGGATCCCAATCAAGTACACCTGCCTCGATCAAACGTAACTCATTAACTCTGTCTGTCCTCCATTTACAAAACTCATTAGCTTGCACCCAACTTACACCAACCACAGGATAATTGTGGTATGATGGATGGCGAAAATAAGTTTCAACCAATGGCTCATTATATGCCAGTTGTTGCCGCCATGCCAGAGAATCAGGTAGTGCATCATGGTAAATTTCAGGATAATCTTCACCAAATACACGTGCTAACCAATATAAGTATTCAAGATAATCGAGATTACTTACTTCTGTTTCGTCCATATAAAAAGAAGGGACTGTTACTTTTTTTGGAGAATTATCCCAGTCTTGCATTACTCTTTCCTGAGTTGAACCCATAACAAAAGTACCACCTTCAATAAATATGAGACCCGGTCCTGTTTCTTGTTCAACTTGTAATGATACCTCAAATCCGCCATTTTCAGGATTATTGTAATCCCAGCCTGTGCTGTGTGAAGTTTCTTTTGTAGAACAAGATGTTACTATCACAAAGAAAGCCATAATGGCAATTGCAGTTAAAATTTTGCTGTATTTGATCATTTTACTTTGAAGTTTTTATTAATTGTTTTTTATTAACTAAAATGTAGGTGCTTTTATTGCCTTAATATGTCTTCTTTTTTCACCTTTATATACACAAAATTCCCATGCAAAGGATATTTCATGTGCACCACCACTGTTACCGCTAAGCTTTGAAAGAGAAAAATCGTAACTATATCCAATCCTATAACGATTATGTTGAAAACCGAGAAGAACAATAGCTGCATCAGCATTTTCGAAATTATGACGAAACCATAATCCGCCAACAAAAGGATATTTACTCAAATAAGCACCTAAATTCATTTGATGAAATTTCCCTTGTTGCTGATAAAGTATATTTGGTCTAAGAACGATATCTTCTGAATTTGCTCCACCAATTGTTCCATCAGTTAAATTGATAATAGCCCCTCCATGAACGGTTATTTTCATAGAAAGCACACTATTGGAATTATCATAAAATCCGTTTTCGGGTTGTGTTAAATGATGAACGCCAACACCAGCAAAAAACTTATCAAGATAACCAAGCGTAATTCCTGTTGAAAAATCAACAAATGATTTATTAAGACTACCCGGTGGAGTTTCGTTACTTACAGGATTAATATCTCCAGAACCTGGATCTATCTGATCACCAAAAATTAAATTATTCCAATCTAATTTTTTTTGATAAAATGAAGCCTGAAATCCGGCACTAACTAATATCGACTTACTTAGCTGTAATTTATAAGAGTAAAATCCACTAATAATATTTGTGGAAATTACATTATTACCATTATTATCACCAATAACAGAAACACCCAAACCACTGGATAATGAGGGAATATTTTGATCGTAAGAAGCATTATACGTAATAAATGCCTTATTGAGGGAAGGCCATTGATTTCGATAATTCAAATTAAAACGACCGCAATCGGTCGATCCGGTTAAAGATGGGTTTAAATAAAGAGGATTTGCATAAAATTGTGAAAATTCGGCATCCTGTGAAAATCCAGCTTTAACTATAAAAACTGACATTATCAGCATTAATGCTATAAATTTTGTTTTACTCATATCCAATTTACATTTGAGATTACAATTATACAAACATTTTTTTAATTGAAATTGTTTTTCTATATAAATTTTGATTTACAGTTATGAGCTCAGTATAAAAAAGTCATTTTTTAGTAATTATCAATAATAATGGGGTAATACATCTGATCTTTTATGTGTTTTTTAATCTGCACTCAATAATAATTAACTATTATCGTTTTGATATTAATTGTAAAAAAAATCTATTATTGAAAAAAAATCTACTTTCAAAAAAAACAAATACTTATTTTCTAATAAATGCGTTATTGTGACACTAAATTATTTTGCATGAAAAAACAATTTTTATTCTTGTTGTTTTCGGGTTTATTTTTCTTTTGTACTTATCAAAGTAAGAGTCAAATATTCTCAAAAGAAATTATCTGGAAAAAATCAATTCCGGCTAATGTAAATGATAACACATATCAAAAAAAGTTAAATTTTGCTGATGCATTATTTACTGATGATTTTAAGGATTTACCAGTATTTTATGAAAGAATTGATTTACTCTCACAAAATCTCAAGGTAAATATTACTATTCAAAATGCAAAATATTTACCTATTAAAAAAAATGAAATTACTGATATTGAGTCTATAAAAAATGTGTGTGATTCGGTAATAATAAGAACTAATATTGCTACGGTTCGAAAGAAGAGTTTTTGCGAAATTTTTATTATCCCTTTACGGAAAAATATTTCTTCCGGTAATTTTGAAAAACTAATTTCTTTTGATCTTAAAATTGAAAAAATTGAAATTCCCGAAAAGGAAATAATAACACAAAATTTTAGGGAAAACTCTGTGCTATATTCAGGAGATTGGTATAAAATAAGAGTTTCGAAAAGTGGCATTTATAAAATTACTTATTCGGAACTTATAAATATGGGAATTAATGCTACATCAATCGACCCTCGAAATATTAGAATTTATGGTAACGGTGGAGGTATTTTGCCTGAAGCAAATTACGCAGAAATTGATGATGACTTAATAGAAAATGCGATTTTTGTTAGTGGTGAAAATGACGGTAGCTTTGACCAAAATGATTTTATTTTGTTCTATGGTGAATCTCCACATATTTGGAATTATATTCCTTTTCAAGGAGATTTTGCTCATAAAACAAATATTTACTCAGACTATATATATTATTATATAAATGCAGATATTGGAAATGGGAAGAGAATCCAAATTCAGCAACCTTCTACCCTTAATCATAATAATACAGTTTCAAGTTTTACTGATTATATTTTTCATGAGGAAGAATCTGTTAATCTTATCAGTACAGGAAAAGAATGGTATGGCGAACTTTTTGATCTTATAACAGACCATGAATTTTTATATGATTTCCCTGATATTATCACATCAGAAAATATTACACTGAGAACTTCGGTTGCTGCCCGATCTGAAAGCCAAAGTTATTTTAAAATTTATTCTGATAATGAATTAATCCAATCCATTTCAGTTGGTAGTATTCCTCAGGGAAACAGTGGAGAATATGCTAAAAATGCAAGTGCTCATACTACTTTTAAATCTAGTTCGCCTTCTGTTAATTTAAAAATATCTTACACAAAAACTACTGCGGGATCAATAGGTTGGCTAAACTTTTTTGAGTTAAATGTTAAAAGAAATCTAAAATTCAATCAGGGACAAATGGCATTTCGTAATGTTAGTTGTATTGGTGATGGAAATATTTCAAAGTTTATAATTTCAAATGCCGGAAACATTCAGAACATTTGGAATGTTTCAGATCCGTCAAATATCACAAAAATTAATGCTGTAATAAGTGGAAGTAATCTGGAGTATAAATTGCCGACAGATTCGCTTCTCGAGTTTATTGCTTTTGACGGATTATCTTTTAATACTGTTGAATTTGTTGATAAAGTTGGGAATCAAAATTTACACGGTTTAGAAAAAATAGATCTTGTTATTATTTCACATCCTGAGTTTTACAATGAAGCTCAGCAATTAGCCAATTTTCATTTAGCTACTGATGGACTTTCGGTTTTTCTTACTACTCCCGAAATAATTTACAATGAATTTTCTTCAGGCGCACAAGATATTTCTGCAATCCGCAATTTTATGCGAATGCTTTATGAAAAAGCCGAACCCGGTGATGAGCCAAAATATTTATTATTATTCGGTGATGCTTCATACGATTATAAAAACAGAATTTCGGGAAACACAAATTTTGTACCTTCTTGGGAATCTGTTGAGTCTTTAAGCCCGACAAGTTCTTATGTTACTGATGATTATTTTGGCTTGCTCGATCCCGATGAAGGAATTAACGCTTCAGGAAATCTTGATATTGGAATTGGCAGAATACCTGTTTTTACAAGCAAGCAGTCAAAAAGTGCTATCGAAAAAATATTTCACTATGCAAGCAATACTGATGATGTAAAAGGAAGCTGGCGAAACTATATAACTTTTGTAGCTGACGATGAAAATTTAAACATGCACTTTGAGCAAGCAGAAGAACTTGCAAATTTGGTTGAAACAAGTTTCTTTGATTATAATATTGATAAAATTTATTTGGATTCATATCCCCAGATTTCTACTCCGGGAGGTCAACGTTATCCTGATGCCACGAAAGCCATAAACGAAAGAATTGAAAAAGGAACTTTAGTTATTAATTATACCGGCCATGGTGGAGAACTCGGATGGGCTCACGAAAGAGTTTTAGAAAATTCGGATATTAATAACTGGAGTAATTTTGATAACCTCGCTGTTTTTATCACAGCAACATGTGAGTTCAGTAGATTTGACGATCCTAACAGAACTGCTGCAGGCGAATGGGTTTTTTTAAATCCTAATGGCGGAGCTATATCATTATTTACAACTACGAGAGCAACTTATGCAACAACAAATCTTAATTTAAATAAATGGATTTATCGAACTGCTTTTAATAAAATAAATGATGAGTATCCGCGAATGGGTGATATTATGATGTATGCAAAAAATCAATCCGGTTCAAATGTTAACGCAAGAAAATTTGTTTTGCTTGGAGATCCTGCTCTAAAATTTGCATATCCTAATGACAGTGTAGCAACTGAAAAAATTAATGGCCACGAAATAATTATTAATACCGATACTTTAAAAGCATTGTCTGAAATAAATATTAGTGGATCTGTTTATGATAATGAAGGTAATAAACTTACAAATTATAACGGACTTATTTTTCCTACTGTTTTTGATAAATCTTCAACATTTTCGACATACGGGCATGACTCTGAAAGCTCACCTGCAATCTTTTATCTTAGAAATAAAGTTTTATACAAAGGAAAAGCCGAAATAATAAATGGCGATTTTTCATATACTTTTATCGTTCCTAAAGATATCGCTTATAACTTTGGTTCAGGAAGAATTAGTTATTATGCCAAAAATGAAAACTCGGACGCTACCGGTTATTTCGAAGATTTTATTGTCGGCGGTTACAATCAAAATGCAGATGAGGATATTACCGGCCCTCAAATAGAATTATTTATTAATAATACTGATTTTATTATTGGAGGAATTACCGATGAAAATCCTTCTTTATTTGCAGTTGTAAGCGACGAACATGGAATAAATACAATTGGCAACGGGATTGGACATGATATAGTTGCAATACTTGATGACAATACAGATGAAACATTTTTGTTGAATGATTATTATGAATCAAATTTGGGAGATTATACCAGCGGAACAATCACTTTTCCATTTAGTAATTTAAGCGAAGGGAAACATTCTTTGTACTTAAAAGTATGGGATGTTTACAATAATTCTTCGGAAGCTTATACAGAGTTTTTTGTAAAAAATTCTTCAGAAATATCAGTTGATAATTTATATAATTATCCTAATCCATTTATTAATTACACTTATTTTGTTTTTGAGCATAATCAACCTGATAGTGAACTTGAAGTTCAGATTCAAATATTTTCGCTATCAGGACAACTTATCAAAACAATAAATACTTCAGTATTTATTAATGGATATAAATCTGAACCAATAAAATGGAGCGGACTGGATAATAACGGAATGAAAGTTAAGCAAGGTATGTATATCTATCGTTTAGTTGTAAGAAATTCAAAAGGAATAAATTCAGCTAAAAGAGCTAAGCTTATTATCTTATAGTTTGCTTAGTTTTGCAGAAATTATTTTGATTAAATAATTGTATTTACCAAAATTATGTACAGTTTTAAATTTTCAAAAAAAAAGTAGAAGTATTTGTTTTATATCTTTGTAAAAAAAAATAATGAGGATTTTTAGTATCATATTTGTTTTATTATTTCCGATTTTAACATTTGGTAATACTTCCGAAAAGGAAATTACATTAAAGTGGGAAAAAACACAGAAAATCAAAAATGTATTTGGTAATTTGGAATACATTATGTCTTTTGATAATGCAATTTATGAGCTTCATTCAGAAAATTTACCCCTTTTTATCGAAAGATTTCCACTAAATAATTATAACAATATTGTTGAAGTTAAAATAATAAATACGGTTTTTGACGATTTAACAGAAATAGAAAACAAAGCTATTTATAATAAAAACATTATTTCTGAAGATATTAAAATAACTATTTTAAAAACTATCGATCGCAGAAAACCATTCTCAAAAGTCACTTTCCTTCCTTTCAGGAATAATCCTGAAACCGGAAATATTGAAAAACTTCTTTCTTTCAAATTAATAATAAGTATTAAAAAAGGTGAAGAAAATACTCAAAATAAACTTGCAGAGCATACTTACGAATCTGTTCTTGCAAGTGGCAATTGGTATAAAATTAGAGTAAATCAAAATGGCATTCATAAAATTTCGTTTGAGGATTTACAAAATATGGGGATTGATATAACTTTTGTTGACCCCAGGAATATCAGCATTTTTGGAAATGGAAATAAAATGCTTTCTGAGAGAAATTCTGTTGAAAGATTAGATGATTTGACAGAGAATTCAATTTTTATTTCAGGTGAAAACGACGGAAGTTTCGATTCAGAGGACTATATCTTATTTTATGGTGAAGCAGCTACTCAATGGAAATATAATCCGTTTAAAGTAAAATTTGATCATAAAACCAATTTATATTCTGAGTATACGTATTATTATTTAACTACTGATGCCGAAAGTGGAAAGCGCATCGAAGAAATCAACACTTCTTCGCTAATAGCTAACCAATATGTTGATTCTTATAATGATTACGCAGTTCATAAATTGGAAAATATCAGTTTGATAAACTCAGGAAAAGAATGGTATGGCGAAGATTTTTCAACTGATGATATTCAGAGTTTTAGTTTTGATTTTACAAATATTAAAATAAATGAAGAAGCAAGAATTGAAATTGGATATGCAATTAGTTCGAAAGATACAAGTTCTTTAGAAATTTTTTGTAATGAAAATAGTATTGGATATACACGCTTAAGTCCATCGTTGGGTTCTTCAATATTTGCTTTACCTGGTGTTAAATCTTTTGATTTTTATCCAACATCTGATTTAGAAATAAATGTGCAATTTACTCCGGTAGCTTTTAATTCAACTCTTTGGCTCGATTATCTTGAAGTAAATTTGATGTGTGACTTGGTTTTCGAAGAAGGACAATTGGATTTCAGCAATCCTCATACTATAGGAAATGAAAAAGTTACAGAATTTAAAATTGCCAATGTTACCTCCCCTATCGAAATCTGGGATTTTTCAGATAAATTTGAAATAAAAAAAATTGATTCCGTGCTTATCCAAAATGATACACTTATTTTTATTTCTGAAACAAGCTCACTTCATCAATTCATCGCTTTTGACGGTACTTCGTTTTTAGATGTGGAATTTGTTGAAAAAGTTGAAAATCAAAACCTTCATTCTCTTAACCCTGTTGACTTGATAATTGTTTCTCATCCAAATTTTTTGAGTTTTGCAGAACAATTGGCAGTTTTCCACGAATCTTATGATAACTTATCTTATGCAGTAGTTTCTACCAATGAGATTTTTAATGAATTTTCATGCGGAACACCGGATCCATCAGGTATTCGTGACTTTGTAAAAATGTTATACGACAGGGCTGATTCATCAAATTTGCCAAGATATCTTCTATTATTTGGTGATGGAAATTTCGATCCAAAAAATCGCTCAGGATCTTTTGAAAATTATATACCAACTTTTCAATCTTCAGAATCATTAAAAATTACAGCTTCATATGTTACCGACGATTTTTACGGTTTAATGGATTCTGGCGAAGGCAACAATGCTGTTGGCACATTGGATATTGGTGTTGGTAGATTATCGGTAAGCACAATGGACCAAGCTTTTCATGCATGTGAGAAAATTTTTAGTTATTGTGGAAAAAGAGATGCTGTGTATGGAGATTGGCGGAATAAATTATGTTTTATTGCAGATGACCAGGACAATAATATGCATATAAAGCAAGCAGAAAAATTGACTGAAATTATTGATACATCATATTTAAATTATAATTTGAATAAAATTTATCTTGATGCTTATGAGCAAATATCAATTCCCAGCGGTAAAAGATATCCTGAAGTGAATAAAGCAATCAATAATTTAATTGATGAAGGAGCTCTTGTAATAAATTATACAGGACATGGTGGTGAACTTGGATGGTCGGAAGAATATATAATTGATATTCCAACAATTAATAGCTTGGATAATTTCGACAAACTTCCAATTTTTGTTACAGCAACTTGTGAGTTTAGTCGTTTTGATAATCCTGAATTATTATCAGGAGGTGAATGTTTATTTCTTAATCCTAATGGTGGTGCTATTGCAATGTTTACTACTACTCGCTTATCGTATGCTCAAACAAATTTTGAGCTTAACAAGAAATTTTACCTTAATTTCTTTAAAAAAGAAAATGGCAAACACCACAGACTTGGTGATTTAGTCAGAATTGCAAAAACACCTTCAAATACAAATATCAGAAATTTTGTTCTTCTCGGAGATCCAGCATTACAAATTGCTTTTCCTGATTATAATATTTCTACATCAAACATAATAAGAGAAAATGCTAAATCAGAAAATGATACTATTAGTGCAAAAGATAAAGTTACCATTAGCGGTTATATAAATGATGATAACGGAAATCAAATATCATCATTTAATGGTATTCTTTCCACCAAAATATTTGATAAGGTTGTAGAAAATATTACTCTCGGAAATGACTCGGATAGTCATCCGAAATTATTTAATACTCAGGAAAATGTATTAATAGAAACCAAAGCAAGAGTGGTAAATGGAGAATTTAGTTTTAGCTTTTATCTCCCTAAAGATATTAATTTTGAATATGGTAATGGCAAAATAAGCTATTATGCTTATGATACTATAAATTATAACGATGCAAATGGATATCAGGATGTTACTATAGGAGGAATAAATTACTCCTCAAACAACAATTTTGGTCCCGAGATTGAAATCTTTTTAAATGATAAGGGATTTAATTCCGGTGAGATAGTAGAAAACAATTCTTTATTGCTCGTTGATTTGTTTGATGAACAGGGTATTAGTTTTACAGGAAACGGAATTGGACATGATATTGTTGTAGTTATCGACGATAATTATTCGCAATCGATAGTTTTAAATAAATATTATGAACCCACACTGGACGATTTTCGCTCAGGAGAAATAAGCTTTAAACTTGAAAGTTTAAGTTTTGGATATCATAACTTGAAAATCAAAGCATGGGATGTCTTTAATAATTCATCCGAAGCTTCAATTGATTTTTATGTAACTGGTAACTCTCCTAACAGTATCAGTAATATTACCAATTTCCCTAATCCTTTTAATAAGGGAACATCTTTTCAGTTCGAACATAATTTTGAAGATGTAAGCCTTGATGTGCAAGTGTTAATCTTTAATGCACATGGGAAAATTATTAAATCAATGTCCGGTAATTTTACTTCTATTCGAAATCACATTTCTCCTTTTTATTCTATTGTTCCTATTAATTGGGATGGTAACGATGAGAACGGAAATATAGCAATAAGTGGAGTTTATATTTATAAGCTACTGGTTACTAATAAAAATGGTATCATTACAAATGGAACAGGAAAAATGGTAATAATCAGATGATAAGAAAACTTTAAGGATTTAGTATTGATTAATTATTTTAACAATATATATTATAAACAATCGTTATATTTGCTCATTAAATTAAAATTTATTTTACTAAACTTATGAAAATCAAATTAGTTTCTCTATTAATTCTTGTGATCGTTATGTTAAACACTAACGCACAAAATCCTAATACATGGCTCGGACAAGATCCAATAAACACAATTACAACTTCGGTTCCTTTTTTAATGATTGCACCTGATGCAAGAAGCGGATCAATGGGTGATGCGGGCGTTTCATCAACTCCTGATGCAAATTCAATGCATTGGAATCCTGCAAAATATGCTTTTATTGATGGCAACATGGGGTTTTCAGTTTCATATAGTCCATGGTTAAAAAAATTAGTTAATGATATTAATCTTGCTTATCTTTCAGGATATTATCGTGTTGATGATGAACAAGTTATTGGTGCATCCTTAAGATACTTCTCTTTAGGAGACATCAACTTTACAGATAATCAAGGAGGTGATATGGGAACATATCGCCCAAATGAGTTTGCTGTTGATGCAACTTACTCAAGAAAACTTTCAACAAATCTTTCGGGTGCTGTTGCTGCCAGATTTATTTATTCAAATCTTACGATGGGACAATATGTTCAAGGACTTCAAACTCATCCCGGAACATCAGTTGCTGCCGATGTAGCAGTTTATTGGAATAAAGATATTTCGCTTGCAGACCTTGAAGGTAATCTTGCATGGGGTGTGAATATTTCAAATATTGGAGCAAAAATTTCATATACTGATAATACAACAAAAGATTTTATTCCAACTAATTTAAGATTTGGACCATCACTTACTGTTGATTTTGATGAGTTTAATTCTATGTCTTTTATGGTTGACATTAACAAACTTCTAGTTCCATCTCCACCAATTTATGAACTAAATGACTCAACAGGACAACAAGTATTTGGTCCCGATGGAAGACCTATTATTTTAAACGGAATGGATCCTGAAGTTTCTGTTGCTACAGGAATGCTACACTCATTTTATGATGCACCTGACGGTTTTAATGAAGAAATTCGTGAATTTAGTTTCTCTGTTGGTGTTGAATATTGGTACGACAAACAATTTGCTATCAGAGGTGGTTTTTTCTATGAAGACAGAACCAAAGGAAACAGAAAATATTTTACTCTCGGAGCAGGACTTAAATATAATGTATTCGGTTTAGATTTTGCTTATCTTATTCCTATCGAACAACAAAATCCACTTGAAAACACACTTAGATTCTCTTTACTATTTGATTTCGATGCTTTTAAAAGCCAAAGTGATAAATAATGAAGTTTAGAATTGGGATCGGTTACGATGTTCACAGGCTGGAAAAAGGTCCTGATTTTTATCTTGGTGGAATTAAAATTATTCATTCAAAAGGCGCTGTTGGTCATTCCGATGCCGATACACTAATACATGCAATATGTGATGCTCTGCTTGGTGCTGCAAATGCAGGTGATATTGGGATTCATTTTCCTGACACTTCAAAAGAATTTGAAGGGATCGACAGCAAGAAACTTTTAAGTAATGTTATTGAGATAATTTCTAAAAAAGGATATTCAATTGAAAATGTTGATTCCATTATAATACTTCAAAAACCAAAGATTTCCGAATATATTCCGCAAATGAAAAAGGTTTTAGCAACTACAATGAAAATTGATATTGATGATATTTCGGTAAAAGCTACTACCACCGAGAAACTTGGTTATATCGGCAGAGAGGAAGGTATAGCTGCACAGGCGGTTGTTTTACTGTCGAAAAATAATGCGTAAATGATTAAATACTTAAAATTATTTATTTTAATAGAATTTTTGTTACTAATCAGTGTCAAATCAAAAAATATATAATAATTGTAATATGCTGACAAATAATAACATATTTTACTTTGAGCGCCTTTGTGATCCCGATAGCTATCGGGATTGAGCATCTTTGTGGTAAAATTTTAACCACGAAGTATCACTAAGTAATGCACTAAGGTAACACAAAGGGGAAATATAATTGCTAACTAACTGACTTTTACAAACATTTACCACACTGATTAGTTACGAGTTTTTTTTCGATAGCCATAAGCTGATTTATTTGTTTGTAAGTTCGACTATTTAATCATTTATGCATTTAATCCTTCACGCATCTATGTATTTATTAATCCTCATTCAACAAACTTTTCACTAAAATTAATAAGCTGAAGTTTTTCAGTTGCTCTGGTTGTGGCAGTATAAAGCCATCTTAAATATTCTTTATCAATCATATCATCACGGAGATAACCCTGGTCGATAAAAACCGATTGCCACTGCCCTCCCTGAGTTTTGTGGCAAGTAAGTGCGTAAGCAAATTTTATTTGTAAAGCATTAAAAAACGGACTGCTTTTAACCTTTTCAATACGACTGCGTTTTCGAGGAAGGTCTTCGTGGTCTTTCAGTATTTCATCAAATAATTTTCGATTATCATCAAAAGACAAAGAAGGAGTTTCTGAAGTAAGTGTGTTGAGCATTATTTTCAGGTCAATTTCCTTTTCATCAGGATAATCAATAAGACGAACAGAAACATCTGCAAAACGAAATCCGTAAAGTTCCTCGTATTTATATATTTTCAAAAGTTCAATTATATCGCCATTAGCAATAAAACCTGCTTTTGAATTTGGGTCTATCCAAAAATAATTATTTCGCACAACCATTAAATAATCACCCGCAGAAATTTCTTCTTCCCTGAATAGTATTCTATTCCTAATTTCTTGATTGAAAATATTCGCCCGCTTATTCGAGCGTGTAATAATTATTGTGTTTTCTTCACCAAAATTAGAATACGAACTGAAAATTTCATCCTGAAGTTCGGAACCATTTATATTATTGATGTCATCAAAATCATTAATCGAAAATAATGGAATCTCATATTTCCCTGAATTAATTTTTTCTCGTAAAGAAGTAGCATTTGCAAGTATTCCCGACTGCAAAGATTGCCTTACAACATCTGTTAATTCAAATGATTGAATATTTAACGGGTAAGTATTTTTAAGCAAATTTGCATCTAATGCAGGGCTTATTTCAGAGCCAACAGGAGGCAATTGTGCCGTATCACCAATCAATATTAGTCTGCAATTATTTTTGTTGTAAACGTATTTAATGAGGTCGTCAAGAAGGTCTCTCAGTGAAAAAAAACTAAAATTTCTGGAAGTTGATGCATCGGGAATCATTGATGCTTCATCAACAATAAATAAAGTGTTTTTATGTAAATTTTCCTGTAGACTTAATACCACAGTTCCATCACTACCTGTTTGTGGTCGATATATTTTTTTATGAATAGTATAAGCTTTTTTCCCTGAATATGAAGAAAGAACTTTTGCTGCTCTCCCTGTTGGAGCAAGCAAAACAGATTTTAAATATAGCTGAGGTAATGTTTTAACGAGCGAACTTACAATTGTTGTTTTTCCTGTTCCAGCATATCCTTTTATTTGAAAAAGACTATTTTCATCTTTTTCGAGAATAAATTTCGCAAGCATACCGATCAGGCTTTCTTGCCCCAGCGTAAATTCATAAGGAAAATGTCCCTTTATGAGATTAGATATACTGTTTATATTCATCTAAGATGTTGTTGTAGTTGATACATATTAAGTTACTTGCATTTTAGAAATTGGAAATTAGAAATTGGAAATTTGGTTTACTTTCGAATTTCCAATTTCATTACATAATCATCCACTTTTGTGTCAAGAATAATTATAAATCTAAAATTATAAATCCTAAAACGGGTATCCAATACCAAAATTCCAGGTTATATCGCTAAATTTTGCATTGTTTACTACCCATCGATTATTGGCTGGCTTAGCAGGATTTCTAAATGGAAGAGCTCCGTCTAATCTGAAAATAAAAAAGTCAAAATCGAATCTGAATCCAATGCCGGCATCAATAGCAAATTGACCTAAAAATTTATCAATTTTAAAATCGCCATCAGGAAAAGATTTATTTTCTTTTAACAACCAGATATTACCTGCATCAACAAAAAAAGCTCCGTTAAAAAATTTATAAATAGAAAATCGATATTCCAGATTTGCTTCAATTTTAATATCACCCATTTTATCAAATCCCGAATAATCTCCATTGAAAGCACCAGGTCCTAATGATCGTATTTCCCATCCTCTCATATCATTTGCTCCTCCCGCATAAAACCCTTTTTCGAAAGGAAGTACATCAGAATTACCGTATGCAATTCCCAAACCAAAAAGTCCATGAAAAACCAATGAGCTTTCTTTGTCAATTATGTTGTAATACCTGAAATCAAAATCTGCTTTTACATACTGAGCATACCTGATGTTGAAAAAAGTATAATTATCATCTTCATTTTTAGGTGCTTTAATAAAATTGCTTATTGCATTTGACAGATTTCCAGAAGTTTCAAAATTCCATCTAAAATAGCAGAAGTTCTTTAATTTATTGATGTCCTGATTATTAAAAATATAACTGTATTTTAATGCAGCAATTAAATGATCAGTATATTGATCTTTTAATCTTAAATCTGACGAATTATTTATTATCGAATCAAATATGGTAGAACGATAAACTTTTACCGAATTTAAATCTATTGGACTAAGAATATGTGTTTTTTTGTCAGATAAAAACCAGTCGTAACTAAAAGTAAAATTTGTTATATACCTGGTATATTTTGGTCGTTTTTGATAATTAATACCTGTGTTAATTGTGGTTTTGGGTTTGAAATATTTGGGAAATTGAGTTTGGGAAATTGGTATCAAAAATTTCGGAATTTGAAGACTGGCCTCAATACCTGTTTCTATTGTATTAAAAAACAAAAATCCTGAAGAATTTTCTTCTTCGAGACCACTGGTTTTTTGAACTTCCATTGCACCCTTTATTCTTAATCTAAAAATTTCGGCTCCTCTGAAAATATTTTTATTCTGATACACAAGATTACCTCCAATACCAAGATCACCACCGGAATTGGTTCCTTCAGCCTCAATTGAGTATGATTGAACTTTTGAGCGTGTGAGTTTTATCTGACAATTGAGCAAATTATTATTAGTATCAGTAGTATTTGTGTTAAACTGAATTTTTGCATATTTAAACATTTTAAGTGATGCAAGACGTTTGTATGTTTGTTGTTCTTCGTCGAGATTATAGGCCTGGTCAGGACGAATATAAATAGATTGAATAATTGTCTGTGGTTTAATTTGTAATTTATCATGGTAAATAAAATAGTATTCTAAGGCAGGTATGTCTGCAGTTAATGCAGGAATTGTTTTTACCAAAGTGTCATATTCAAGCTGATTTTTACTTAATGGATTGTAATTTGGATCAATGTAAATATTATTGACATAAAATTGATGATGATTAGTTTCAATAAATTTCCCCATTTCGCTTGATAAAAGTTCTTTGTTGTTTTTTATTGAAACAGTAATATCCAATTGCTTGTTGTTTAAAGCACTATCAACCTCATAATAAATAAAATCTCTGTTAAAATAATAGTATCCCTGATTTTTTAAATATGTAGTCACTCGTTCTCTTTCATCTTCAAGAGTATAAGCATTATAAGTGTCGTTTTTGTGAAGCAAAGTTTTATCATTATCTAAAAGAGTAAAAAACTTTACTTTTTTATCAGAGATAAAATAATCTATATTTCTAATTTTATATGGTTTGCCAAGTGAAAGATTATAAATAACATCTGCTTCCTTTTTATTGATGCTGATGTTTTCTTTTACAGATGAATTAAAATAACCAATATTATTCAGGTACTGTTTTATTTGTCGTACCGTATTATTTGTTAAAGCATAATCGAGATAAACAGGCTCTTCTCCGACCTTATTTTTTAACCAATTCTTGAATTTTGTTTCTTTTCCTTTGTTTCCAAGATTATAAACCCATAATTTAAAAGGAATTATTCCCAGTATTTTTTTATTAGGTTTTTGTTGAATTAAAGTCCAAATATCATCTTTTTTGAAGTCTTTTTCAGCATCTTTAATTTCAATAGAATTTTTGTGTAAAACAATTTTGCTTTTAGGAAGATTTTTACTTGTATTACAAGCTGACAAGGAAAATAAAACCAGAATTAGAATTATTGATTTATATAATTTTGAATATCGAAATTGGAGTATTGGGTTATTGAAATAATGGACGAACGAAGCCCTTATTTCCAATATTTTCCTTTTTTTCCATTTTCTCATATTTCCCTAATTTCTTTTTTCTAATTCAATTATTCATTACGCCCAAACTAATCATTATTAAATTAGTATTGATCGAATATATATGATTTTGCTAATACAAAGATGAGAAAAATTGCGATATTTATTTAGAAGTAAAATTATTTATTTTTTATTATCATCACGCTGCAATACATATCAGGAAGATAAACAAGGTTTTCGGGAATTGTTTTTACAAAATCATCAACAGCTTTAACAGCTCCTTCCCACTTGTAATTATAATCATGAATAATAATTACTCCACTTGAAGCAAGGCGGGGATAAAAATATAAAAGACCTTCTTTCGTTGGATTATGAAGGTCTGCATCCATATTTACAAAAGCATAAGTTTCGTTTTCCAAATCTTTTGTTGTGTCAGGAAAATATCCCTTACGGAAAATCAGGTTTTCATTACCATTAATATAATTTTTCACTCTGTTAATATTTGTATCAGCGAAATCTTGAGTAGTATATTTTGCAGCTTCTCCAATCTCAACATCAAGGTCTTTATTTTTAAATCCATCAAAAGTATCGAAAAGATAAAATTTTCTTAAAGTATCCATTTTATGGATTAAACGAGCTGTTTCTCCTTTATAAACACCAAGCTCTGCAAAACATCCTTTTATTTTTTCTTTTTTAATTCTTTCTATCTGAAACCAAAAATTAAAAAATCTCACTTTATCAGGATAATTCCTCTCAAGGCGAATAAGTTCTTTCGATACTTGTTTGGTTTTTACTTTATGCTCCCATTGTGTCGGTTGATAATTTTTATCATAAAATATACTCCATATATATTTCACAAAGAAAAACAATACGAGAAATATCAACAAGAAATTGATAATCTGAAAAATTGATAAAGCAAATAAAAATGTAATTAACATAAATAAAAGATTGTTATTAAGCGAAAATAGTAAAAATATTGGGAAAACTGATAGTTTTCAGCATAATAAAAAAATGATAAAAAAATTTATAAAAAATTAATTTTATTAAAATAATAATTATACATTTGCACTCCGTTTTTAACGAATAACGTTCTTAATTATTTCGGGCGATTAGCTCAGTTGGTTCAGAGCACCTGCCTTACAAGCAGGGGGTCACTGGTTCGAATCCAGTATCGCCCACCAAAAGGGAAAGTTAATAGCTTTCCCTTTTTTTATATGAGTTATTATTTTTACATATTATTTTCTTTCCATGCTGATAAATACTACATCAGACATACAAAAAATTTGCCTGAAAGATTGCGTAAGCATAATTCAAATCATTCAGGATTTACCGGAAAATATAATGATTGGAAAATAGTTTATTCAGAAAAATTCGTTTCAAAATCTGAAGCTTATGCAAGAGAAAGACAAATTAAAAAATGGAAATCCATTTATTCATCTTGTTTTCTCTGAACTCAAATTAAATTTCTCAGGATGACGTGGTGTTATTGTTTTGTAAAAGTTTTCGATTTCAATTAGATCTTTACTATAATCGCCTTTTGGAATTATTGTAGGACCTACACCGCCTTCTTTTTTTGCATAATCAATATATCCTAATGCGATAGGAACATTTGCTTTTTCGGCAATAAGATAAAATCCTTTTTTCCATTTTCTTACCAACTTTCGTGTACCTTCTGGGGTGATAACAACATACAAAGATTTGCGTTTCTTAAACAAACCTGCAATTTCATCAATCATATTATTACGTTTTCCACGATCAACAGGAATTCCTCCCATAGCTTTTAATAATCCGGAGACAGGAAATTTAAAAGCTTCTCTTTTTATCAGAAAATGAGCTTTTATTCCTAAAGAAAAATAAGCTAATCGTCCAATGACAAAGTCATAATTACTTGTATGTGGCAAAACTATTATTACACATTTGTTTATGTTTGGCGGGATACATCCGTATATTTTCCATCCCCAAATTTTGAGAATGAGTTTTGCTATAGATTTCATATTAATAATTCTTTCATTAGCAAAAATAAGTTTTTCCCATAACAATTCGGACTTTTTAATATAAATCCCTGCCGATTCATTTTATTGTATGAGAAACAAATGTAAAAAAGAAAATAATTTGAAAAAAGCAATACATATTGTTATTGTAGAATATATTTTATTTTATTTGAAAATAAATATTAATTATTATTTGAAAACAATTACTTTTAATCAAGCAAAAATATTCGGGTCTCGGTTTCTCTTAATTGTACAAAGCATCTGAGCTTGTAGTATTTAAGAGAATATTGTTTTAGACAAAAAATAAAAATCAATCAAGAAAATAAAAATGAAATCAATAATCCTAACTTTTTCTGCCATTTTGTTAAGCCTGTTTTCATACTCTCAAATCAATGATAAATATGATTGGGAAGATCCATCAATAATTTCCCAAAATAAAGAGAAAGCACATTCCACTGCTATTTCTTTTAATACTCTTGATCAAGCAATGAAAGGTGAAATTCAAAAATCGCCCAACTATAAATCCCTTAACTGGAATTGGAAATTCAACTGGGTAAGAAAACCAAACTTACGTCCTCGTGATTTTTACAAAATTGATTTTGATGACACAGATTGGAAAGAAATTCCTGTTCCTTCAAACTGGGAATTGCAAGGCTATGGAATCCCGATTTATGTAAATCAACCTTACGAATTTACCAGCGATCCAAAACCTCCACAAATCCCACATGATTATAATCCAGTTGGTTCGTACCGTACAAATTTTACAATCCCGGAAAACTGGGATGGAAGAGAAATATTTATCCATTTCGGTGCAGTAAAATCAGCAATGTATTTGTGGATAAATGGCAAGAAAGTCGGTTACAGTCAGGGAAGTAAATTACCGGCAGAATTCAATATCACACCTTATATTATAAAAGGAGAAAATAATCTTGCCCTTGAAGTTTATCGTTGGTCGGACGGTACTTATCTCGAGTGTCAGGATTTCTGGAGAATTAGCGGAATCGAAAGAGATGTTTATCTTTTTTCTACACCAAAAGTTCATATTACAGATTTTTTTGCCGATGCAGGATTAGATGAAAACTTAAAAAACGGAGTATTAGATCTTATAGTAGATATTATAGATTATTCTGAAGAAAATTATGGTGATGATTTTATTTTGAATATTTCGATTTTGGATGAAAAGGATCATGTGATTTTCAAAAATTCTCAAAACTTCACACTCAATAAAAAACCAAATGATGCAATAAAAACCCAAATTACAATTCCTGATGTAAAAAGATGGTCAGCTGAAAAACCAAACCTTTATTCTCTCATTCTTAGCCTTTCAAATAAGGAAGGTGTGATTCAAGAATTTAATTCATGCAAAATTGGTTTTCGAAAAGTTGAAATAAAAAATGGACAATTACTTGTAAACGGAGCGGCAATATATGTAAAAGGTGTAAACCGACATGAGCATGATGAATTCACTGGTCATGTTATTTCAAAAAAATCGATGATTAAAGACATTCAGTTGATGAAACAATTTAACATTAACTCTGTACGAACCTGCCATTATCCAAATGACCCGTATTGGTATGATTTATGCGATAAATATGGATTGTATGTGATTGATGAAGCCAATATCGAATCACACGGAATGGGATATCATCCTGACCATACTCTTGGAAATAATCCGGCTTGGGAAAAAGCTCATCTCGACAGAATCGAGCGAATGATAAGACGCGACAAAAACCATCCATCAGTCATTATTTGGTCGATGGGAAATGAAGCCGGTGATGGGGTTAATTTTGTGAAAGCTTCAAAATGGATTCATAATTTTGATCTTTCACGACCTGTGCATTACGAAAGAGCTTTGTTGAATTCTCATGTAGATATTTACAGTCCGATGTATGCCGGGATAGGCTATTTGGAATGGTATGCAAAAAACCATACTGACCGCCCTTTAATACTCTGCGAATATGCTCATTCAATGGGAAACAGCACCGGAAACCTTCAAGATTATTGGGATGTTATCGAAAATTATGATATTCTTCAGGGAGGATCAATTTGGGATTGGGTTGATCAGGGATTGGCTCAAACAGATAAAAACGGAAATAAATACTGGGCTTACGGTGGTGATTTTGGGCAAGAGGATGTTCCGAGTAGTAGTAATTTCTGTATGAACGGAATTGTTTCTGCCGACAGGTCTATTCATCCGGCAATGTGGGAAGTAAAAAAAGTTTATCAAAACATTGAATTTAAACCAAATTATACTTCGAGAAAATCATTTGATATAAAAAATAAATTTGATTTTACTAATTTAAATGAATTTCAATTCTTTTGGGAGATTTTTGAGAATGGAGAGAAAATATCACAAGGTAAAATCCCGGAATTAGTTGCTGATCCTCATCAGACAAAAACAGTTAAACTTAAATTAACAGATGTTAATTTTTCGAATGGGAAAGAGCATTTTATAAATTTCTATGCAAAAACAAAAAAAACTACAGACCTGGTTCCAAGTGGTCATATAATTGCAAGTGAACAAATTGAGTTTCCTTCAACAATGCAAATGCCTTATGTTCCGGATAATATGCCATCTTTGAAATTCAAAGAGAAAAAAAATAAAATTTATATAAAAGGAAATGATTTCAAAATAACATTCGACTCAAAAACAGGTGAACTGATTTCCTATTTATATAATGATGAAGAATTATTAAATTTTGCTCCAAAAATAAATTTCTGGAGAGCACCAACAGATAATGATTTTGGTTTTCACATGAACGAAAAATACGGAATCTGGCGACATGCAGGAGACAATAAAGAATTGAAAAATATTAAAATTTCAGAGATAAAAGAAGGAGAACTATTAATCGAAACTGAATATTATTTAAAAAATGTAAAATCTAAATTCAATATATCTTTTTTAATTTTTGGAAATGGTGAAATAAAAATATGTAATCATTTTATCCCCGGAATTAAAGGACTACCTGACTTGCCAAGGTTTGGGATGAGCTTTATTTTTGACAAACGATACAATAATATTGAATATTATGGGCGTGGGCCTCACGAAAATTATTGCGACAGAAACACATCATCTTTTGTCGGAATTTATAAAAGCACCGTAAAAGATCAATATTTTCCTTATGCACGTCCTCAGGAAAATGCTTATAAAACTGATACCCGCTGGCTTGAATTATCTGACAAAAATGGAAATGGAATAAAAATATCAGGTTTACCGGTTTTTAGTTTTTCTGCTCTTCATTTCAGCAATGATGATTTTGATCAGCTTACAAAAGCAAACTCCAAACATCTTAATGACATAAATTCAAGGAAAGAGGTTTATTTAAATATTGACCTAAAACAAATGGGTGTTGGAGGCGATGATTCGTGGGGAGCAAAGCCACATGAGCAATATAGAATTCCCGCAAAGGAATACAAATTTTGTTTTAAGATTACACCAATTAAATAACAAATTAATAATAAAAATTTAGAACGTGGATAACACAGATAAATGCAGATTTTCGCTGAATAAATCTGTAAGGAAAATTTTCGACATTTTAAATTCATAATTAAAAAAATAAAAAAGTGCCACAAAAACACTAAGGCTGAAAACCCAAAAAAAAATGAAAAGACCAATATTTTTCTCAGAATTTCTGTTATTCCTCACAGCTCTTATTTGGGGATTATCTTTTGTAGCTCAACGCAAAGGGATGGAATTTGTTGGTCCGTTTATTTTTAACGGAATTAGATTTGGCCTGGGTAGTATCTCTTTGATTCCATTATTATTTCTAAAAAGCAATAAAAACAATACCAAAAAGATAAGCAATAAGAAACCAGGCATTTCCTTAATTATTGGAAGTTTTTATTTAGGAATTGTGCTTTTTTTGGGAGCAACGTTACAACAAATAGGCATTATTAATACAACTGCTGGAAATGCTGGTTTTATTACAAGTTTGTATGTTGTTTTTACTCCATTAATTGGATTATTTTTCAAGCAAAAACCAGACAAGCAAGTATGGGCAGGAATAATTCTTGCCACAGTTGGACTTTATTTTTTAAGTGTTTCCGGTAATTTTACTGTCTCCTCTGGTGATATCCTGGTTTTTCTCAGCTCAATATTTTTTGCTGCACATGTTTTACTTATTTCATGGCTTTCGCCTAAATTTAATGTCATATTAATCTCAATAATACAGTTTTCAATCACTTCTGTTTTGAGTTTGATTATTGCTTTTGCAAGCGAAGAAATAATTTGGGAGAATATTAAGTTAGCTGCAATTCCAATTTTATATGGCGGGATAATGGCGGTTGGCGTTGCATATACTCTACAAGTTTTTGCTCAACAAAAAGCCAAACCATCACATGCAGCAATAATTCTTAGTTTCGAAGCATTGTTTGCTGCCATTGGAGGCTGGTTAATTTTAAATGAAATTTTCACTTTGCGTGAAGTTGGAGGCTGTATTCTAATGCTTTTTGGAATTATTGTTGCTCAAGTGAAACTTAAAAAATTTGGAGTGCAAATAACAAAGATAAATACTAATTTTCGTAGAAAAAATTGAGAGAAAATTTTCTGCATTTTACATTCAAAATTTTAAACTTATAATCACACAAATTTTATTTCGTTTCTTTCCCTTTATTTATAATAATAAAAATAAATCAAAATAGATTAAAATAGAATGAATATTTTATAACATTTTAGCGGTTTTTGGATAAAAAATAATATATTTGGAAACATTTTCAATTTTTGAATAAAATTTAGCCAAAATGAACAATATATACTTCGCGCATTTTGTTACAGGGTTTTTTAATTTAAAATCTGTATTATCAAAATATTTTTCAATATTTATTTTCTTTTTGATACTTATACCTTCACAGGTAAAAGCAGAAGGTTCAAAAGAAATTTGGATTGGTGATGACAAACAATATCTTTTATTGTGTACAGATTTTATTGGTCACTGTAATAATGGCTTAGGTGACCGTACACAATTTGCAATTTATGATTGTGACTCTTTAGACCGTTTATATTTTGACATTATCTCTACAGATGAAATAGTTTATTTAGGATTTGACCATAATAACTCCTTTGATGTAGTGTACAGAATCAAAAATATTAACGGAGATATTGTTAAACCTGAAGCAAGCTTACCCGCAAGTGGAATCGGAAATATTAATAGTATAGATAAAGCAAGAGTAGGACCCCAACAAATTTATGGAGCTCTTGGATATAATGCATTAGGATGGACTCCACCAGATGTTGGAACTTATTATATTGAATTTGATGCCCCGTCTAATCCTATTGCCGCATTCACTATTCAACTTTTTGATATTACTGTCGCCGATAATTCAACCAACACTGCATTACCCGGGAGATTATATTGCCATGCATGGCAATTTGCATACCAACAAAATTGGCCAGGTCCAAGTAGTACCTGCTCTGGAAAATACTATGTTTACTCAACTGACAGCATTGTAACATCCTTAAAAACCAATCAAATGAACGGAGGTTATTGGTTTTTATATTGCAATCAAACAGGTGTTGGAACAAGTGGTGATTTTGAACAAGATAGAAAATCTGTACCTAATACTCAAGTTTACCTTCCTGAGTACCGAATCTTCCTAAATGAACCTGATGCAATTCTTTATCCACCCGCAGAAACTTTAGGAAGTATTTTATCAGTAACTGCAACAAGGTACTGCAATAGTGGAAATATTGACTTTGTTGTGGATGTTGATAAAACCGCTAATGTTGAGATCGAACTCGACTTTGATAATCTTTATGTTACCAGAACATTGTCAAGAGTTGTTGAAGAAGGATTAAACACTCTTATTTGGAATGGTTTGGACGGGACAACTCCAACAGGTATTCCTGTTCCCAACGGCATAGAAATTGATTTTACCGTTAGTTATATTAACGGATTAACCAACCTTCCTTTATATGATATTGAAAGCAATAACAATGGTTTTGTAATTGAGTTGGTTAGTCCTGAGCCAGATCCTTCTGATACCCTCTATGTTTATTGGGATGATTCAAACATTAATTCCGGTGGTGGAGGTGTCAATCTTACTGGATGTTACGGTGAGGAATCTCCATGGTCTGGATGTCATGCCTTTGGTGATGGCAATATACATACAATAAATACATGGTGGTATGCAGCTTCTGAAAACACTTTACCTGTTAATATTACTGAATTCCGTAGAGCCGATTCTCTATTATATAATCAATCACTACCACAAATATATTGTGCAGGAGAACCCGGTGTTGTATTTTCTGTTACACCGGATCCAAATACAGATATTTATTATTGGTCGTATACGGGTACCGGAGCTACTTTTGTTCCACCAAATCCAACAGGAAGTTCTGTAACTGTTGATTTTGATTTGCTTGCTACTCCTGGAAACATCGAAGTTTACGGTACTAACACTAATTGTCCAAGCCCCGGACCAATTTCTCCTTTACCAATTACAATAAGTCCTATTCCAATAGAGAGTTTTACAATAACTCCAAATGACACTTCCTGTGTAGATGAGTTAGTAACTTTTACCGCCACAAATAATACAAATATTACTGATTGGGATTGGAATTTTGGTGATGCAAGTTCAGGAAACGGACAAGTTGTTACTCATACTTATGCTTCTGCCGGCGATAAACTTGTAACTTTAATTGTTACTTCAGCAGACGGATGTAAAGAGACTATTGATACCAACCGTTTTATTTTCAATCCATACAATCTTGATTTTACAATTAACCAAACTCCTACAAGTACATCAGATATCGTTTATTTTAATGGAGTAGGAACAGCTACTTTTACCGATTGGATATGGGATTTCGGTGATGGTAGCGGAACTGATGTGGGGCACGATGTAGATTATTTATATTCAACACCAAACACTTATACAGTAAGCTTAAATGTTTGTAGTGCAACATTTCAACACGATGTTATTGTCAATTTATCAGCGGCTTGTGATGCCGGTTCTGATGAAAGCGTTTGCGAAAGAACACCCTGGTATTTTTCAAAATCAACAACTTTCCCAACTGCCTCCTCTTACGATTCAATTCATTGGATAGGAGGTCTTGGTAGCTTTAATGATATTAAAATATTATGGCCTATATATACTCCTGCTGCAGGTGAATTAGGACCAATAACCCTAACTTTGGTAGCCTATAGTCAATTACCCAATGATTCATCATCAATGACACTCACAGTCCTTGATGCCCCGGAAGTCGGATTTACAAGAAACCCAAATGGCTCAATTAGCGTAAATGAAGTTATTGCTTTTGACGGAACAAGCACAACAACAATTAACAGTTGGATATGGGATTATGATGATGGAAACGGTGATGCAGGGCAAAATGTAACTCATCCTTATGCAAATGAAGGAACTTATAATGTAAAACTTTTAGTAACAAATACTGATGGATGTACTGATTCAATTACTCATCAACATGAAGTGAATATATTGCCTATTGCAGATTTTACAATTTCGCCGGGTAATACAATATGTGCTGAGCTACCTCTTACTTTTACAGATGTAAGTACAACAAATGTAATTTCAAGAGAATGGGATTTTGATGATGGCTCAGCTTTAGGTTCCGGAGCTGTGATTTCACATACTTATACTATTTCAGGAAATTATACTGTTACTTTAATTATTGAAAATGATAATTCATTTAGAGATACAGTTTCTTATAATATTACTGTTTTTGAACTTCCTACAGCAGATTTTACAATTAGTCCAAACGACTCAAGTTGTATGAACGAAGTTATTAATTTTGATGCAACAGGATCTTCTAATATTATTGACTGGCAATGGGAATTTGATGATGGGAATCTCGGCTCAGGTAAGAATGTAACTCATAGCTATGCTACTACAGGACAAAAACAAATATTATTAATTTACACTAATGATAACGGTTGTATTGATACGACAATACATCATCGCGAAATTATTGACCTTTCAGCATTAGATTTTTCAATTAGCCCAAGTCCGAGTTGCCTTTTTAATACTGTTAATTTTTCTGGTATTGGAAATGCAACATTTACCGATTGGAACTGGGATTTCGATGATGGTAATTTTGATCTTGGGCATGATGTAACTCATGTTTACACTACTTACGATACTTTTGATATTACACTGAGTGTTTGTTCTGAACAAGTAACTCATCAGCTTATTGTACTTCAACCGGCTCAAGCAAATGCCGGTTCCAACGAAAGCATCTGTGAAAGAGACACATTATATTTTTCCTTATCAAGCACTTTACCATCAGCCATAAGTTATGAATCAATAAAATGGATTGGTGGCTTAGGTACATTTGATGACTATACTATTCTTATGCCTAAATATGTTCCTGCTGTTGGCGAATTAGGTCAGGTTGATTTATCTCTCGTTGCATATGGCTTATTGCCTTGTAGCAATGATACATCAACAATGACACTTACAATTTTCGATTCACCGGAAGTTAATTTTACAAAAAATCCAAATTCTTCAACCTGTGTAAACGAGCTTATTGTATTTGATGGTTCTAGTCCTACAACAATAAATAGCTGGCAATGGGACTACGATGACGGAAATAATGCTTCCGGTCAAATCGTAAACCATTATTATTCACAAGCTGGTTTTTATGATATACAGCTTTTGGTAACAAATGCAGACGGTTGTACTGATTCTATTACACAGCAACATCAGGTATTTACTTTACCTGAAGCGGGATTTACTATCAGCCCAAATGATACTATTTGTTCTGAGCTACCTCTTATTTTTACTGATACCAGCACAACAAATGTTATCTCCAGAGAATGGAACTTTGGTGATGGTTCACTTTTGGAATCAGGACAAATTACAACACATACATATGCTGCTTCAGGTGATTACAATGTAACATTAATTGTTGAGAATGATAATACTTGTAGCGATACTATTGTCAAACCGGTTCATGTTAATGTATTACCAATTGCTGATTTTACTATAAGTCCGCAAGATACTTCTTGTACAAATAATCCAATAAGTTTTAATGCTTATGAAATTAGTGGCGGTATTACAAATTGGATATGGGAGTTTGGTGATGGGAATAATTCCTCAGGACAAAATACTACATATAGTTATACCCAACAGGGTGATTATAATATTTTACTGATTTATACCAATGGAAATAACTGTACTGATACCGTTATTCACCAAATCCGTATTGAAGACCTTGATGTTAGCTTTACTCGCTCACCCAGCACGAGTTGTCAAAACTATCTCGTTGACTTCCATGGAATAGATTACAATGGTAATACTGGTTTTACTAACTGTCTTTGGGATTTTGGTGACGGAATCGGAACTGCTACCAAACAAGATGTTAGTTATACATACACTCAAGCAGGCACTTTTGATGTTACATTAAATGTATGTTCAGAACAAATTGTTCTTCCAATAACCGTCAATCCAACTTGTCAGGTTTTTGCAGGTCCCGATACAGCTACCTGTGAAGATGTGCCTTATAATCTTTCAACTTCCATACCACCACCGTCAGCAAGTGGATACGTTCTTGTTTACTGGACTTGTAAAAATCCAAATGCTGCTTTTTCCGATCCTAATGCAATAGCTCCTATATATACTCCTGATCCCGACATATCGGATTATATCGACACACTAACTATGTTAGGCATTGGCATTTCTCCTTGTTTGAATGATACGGATATGATGATATTGCACGTAGTGGAAGGTGCTTATGCTTTTGCAGGCTCGGATGAAAACACTTGCTTTAACGAACCTTTTGATTTCGCAAGTGCATCAACCGTAGCTTTTGCAACTAATTATGATACTCTTTATTGGACAGGAGGTAATGGTTACTTTATTGATCCTAATGTTGAAGTTCCGGTTTATGTTCCGGGAGCAGGTGAGATAGGACCTATTGTACTTACTATGGTTGCTTCAGGAAATATAATAAACTGTGATTCTATTGATGAGATGATACTTACCATACGTCCTGATTTTCTTACACCTTTATATCCTATTTTATGTTTTGGTGATTCTCTTTTTGCTCAAGGTGCATGGCGTTATTCTTCAGGTGTGTTTTATGATACTCTTTACAGTATTTACGGATGCGACAGTGTGATAGAAACCAATTTATTTGTTTATCCTAAAATTGATATTGATTTTACTATTGTCCCCGGAGATTCAATCTGCCTCGGAGAAACAGCTTATTATACTATGACAGGTACGGCCAATTTAACAAATTGGCTTTGGGATTTTGGCGACGGCACTACTTCTTCTGTTCAAAATTCTGATCATGAATATTTGAATGCCGGTGGGTATGATGTTTGGTTTTACTATACCGACAACCATAATTGTTCTGATTCGGTTATGCACCATGTAACTGTTTTCGAACTTCCTGATGTAAATTTTTATCTAAGTACAACAACTTCATGCGTTAACACACCTATTGACTTTTATGGTTCCAGCACTTCAAATATTGTATTATGGTATTGGGATTTTGGTGACGGACAAAATGCTGTCGGGCAAAATGTATCTCATTCTTACAGCATATTCGGAGATTTCCCCGTAACTTTAACTGTTACCGATATCAACGGATGTTCAAATTCTGCAATAGATACTATCATTGTTGTAGAGCCACCTAATCCTGATTTCTCTTATGATATACTGGTATGCGATACTTTGCAATTTACCGATTTTTCAACTGCTCCCGCCGGATATAATATCGTCTGGAGACATTGGGATTTTGGTGATGGCACAGACACAACTAATTGGATAAACCCAACTCATGTTTTTCCAGGTGGCGGAATATATTATGTTACCCTCACAGTTACCGCTCAATCAGGAATGTTCTCTTGTACCAATTCTATCACAAAACCGATAGTGGTACCGTATAACCCAACTATTTATTTTACATGGGACCCCGAGCCTACCTGCCTCGGAGATACAACTTTCTTCTGGGGTACATCAGGAAGCTATATTGAAAACTGGTTCTGGGATTTCGGCGATAGTTACTTTGATACTATTCAACAGCCAAATCATGTTTACAATAATCCGGGTGCATATAATGTTATTCTCTATATTACGGATACTCTCGGTTGTGTAAATACTTTATCTCAAACAATTAATATTAATGATGTTCCTGATGTAAGCTTTACTATGTCGCAAAATCCGGTCTGCGGTGAAGATACTGTTTATTTTGCGGGACAAAGCAGTTCTCAGATAGCTTTATGGCATTGGGATTTCGGTGATGGTACTTATTCTAATGTTCAAAACGATTATCATATTTATTCTTCAAACGGAACTTACGTAGTTACTCTTACCATAACCGATACTGCAGGTTGCTCAAATACTGAAATAGACTCTGTCCTTATATTAAGTACTCCTATTGCCGATTTTGGATATTCTTTGTTTCAGTGTACTACAATAGATTTCACCGACATTTCAACAATTCCTGTAAACTATTCTTCTGTTGAATGGTATTGGGATTTCGGTAATGGTAATTATGATACTTTACAAAATCCTCAACATACTTATGCTACAGGAGGTGTGTATTGGGTTACTATGGCTGTAACAATAGATTCAAGCGGATTGCAGTGTACCGATACTATTGCGCAATCTGTTTTGGTTCCTGATCTGCCTACTATTTATTTTACGTGGTCGCCCGAGCTTACTTGCCTTGGTGATACAACTTATTTCTTTGGCACTTCAAGTGATTCTATTTCTGCTTGGTTCTGGAATTTCGGAGATGGTAATTTTTCTAATGTGCAGAATCCTGCTTATGTCTTTTATTCCTCCGGCTCGCATATTGTAACTCTTAGTGTTACCGATACCGCCGGTTGTACTAATTTACTTGCTCAAACAGTAAATATTTTAGAAATCCCTGATGTAAGCTTTACTATGTCTTCTAATCCAAGCTGCGTTAATAATCCTATTAACTTTTATGGTCAAAGCAGTTCAGTAATAACATCATGGAACTGGGATTTTGGTGACGGCTCATTTTCTTTTATTCAAAACCCGCTTCATATATATTTAGGAGACGGAACTTATTATGTTTCACTTACCGTAACCGACACTTCGGGTTGCACAAATACGGATATGCAATTTATTATTATCTCCGATAATCCTGATGCTGATTTTACTTTCTCGGTTTATCAGTGCAGCGAAATGAGCTTTACTGATCTTTCTACTGCTCCTCCGGGATATAATATTGCAAGCCATTTTTGGGATTTCGGTGATGGAGCAACGTCAACAGAACCTAACCCTATTCATAATTATGCTATTGGTGGATTTTATAATGTTACAATGGTAGTTACTGCTGATTCAAGCACTTATTCATGTTCTGATTCTGTAGAGCATTTGATTACAGTACCTAATGCACCATCGGTTTACTTTACATGGGCTCCTGAGCCTACTTGCCTTGGTGATACAACTTATTTCTTTGGCACTTCAGGTGATTCTATTTCTGCTTGGTTCTGGGATTTCGGTGACGGATACAATGCTTCTGGTGAAAATACTACTCATGTGTACAGCAATACAGGAAGTTACAATGTTATACTTATTGTGAATGATTCGCTTGGCTGTCCAAGCTCGATTTCTCATGTTGTAACGGTTACAGAAATTCCTGATGTAAGCTTTTCTATGTCTCCAAATCCTAATTGTGTTGACAATATTATAAATTATACAGGACAAAGTACTTTTGGAATAGAATTTTGGGATTGGGACTTTGGTGATGGAACTTATTCGATACTGCAAAACCCACTGCATTCATATACTGCAAGCGGCTCATATTATATTATCCTCACAGTTACCGATTCTGCAGGTTGCTCTAATTCAGACACTCAATATGTAATTATCACTGACCCACCTGTTGCTGATTTTACTTATTCCGAACTTCTTTGCACAACAATAAGTTTTACTGACCTTTCAACTGTTCCTGCAGGAAATATTCTTGTTGAATGGTACTGGGACTTTGGTGATAACAACACATCTACCACACAAAATCCTATTCATGATTTTAATGTTGGTGGTTTTTATGATGTTTCCATGATTGTTACTTCTCAGTCGGGTTATGGTAATTATTGTTATGATTCTATAACTTATACTGTTTTAGTTCCTAATAATCCTTCAGTATTTTTCTCATGGTCGCCCGAACCAACTTATTTGAGTTATGTAACTTCATTCTTTGGTACTTCAGGCGATATTATTGATACATGGTACTGGGATTTTGGAGATGGATTTTTTGCTACCGTACAAAACCCAACTCATATTTTTGCATACACCGGTATCTTTAATGTATCGTTAACTGTTACAGATATTAATGGGTGTGAAAATATTGTTTCGCATGATGTTACTGTTGTTGGCAATCCTGATATTAGCATGACAGTTAATCCTAATCCAACCTGCATTGATCAGGAAATAAATTTCTCAGGTAACAGCACAACACAAATTGAAACATGGCACTGGGTATTTGGTGATGGATCATATTCTAACCTGCAAAACCCAGTTCACGTTTATACAGAAGAAGGTACTTACACCGTAACTTTGGATATTACTGATATTTATGGTGGAACAAGTTCCGCAATTGAATATGTTGTTATCCGTCCACGTCCTGTTCCTTTCTTTGAAGATTCTGCTCCCGTTTGTTTAAATGAACTTACTTATTTTACCGATCTTTCTTATACTGAATACGGATACATCACCACATGGATTTGGAACTATGATGATGGCTCTGATAATGATACAATTTATTATCCGGACATCCCAAACACTTCACATCTATTCCCTATGGAAGGCACTTATGGTATAACACTTACTGTTATTAGTTCTCTTGGATGTGATGAATCTTTCACCAGAGAAATTCAAATTTATCCTAATCCAATCGCTAACTACACTTATTCTAACGCATGTCAGAATATGTTAGTTAATTTTACTGATGCATCTTCACCTAACGGACCCGGTAATATTATTTCATGGTTCTGGAGATTTGATGATCCATTATCTGGAACAGCAAATACCTCTGAATTACAAAATCCAAGTCATATATTTACTGAGGCAGGTGATTATGATGTGATGTTGATAATTGAAAACTTCAATCAATGTTTCGATACACTTATAAATACTGTTACTGTTAATCCTGAACCTGATGTTGAGTATTACTGGGATCTTACATGCGAAAATCAATTAACTCATTTCTTTATTGATACAGACATCACAAATATGGCAACAATTACTGATCATGTTTGGGACTTTGGCGACGGGCAAACTTCATTTGCACAGGATCCAGAACATTTATATGTTGTACCTGGTGAATATACTGTTATATTAACAGTTACAGATATCGAAGGTTGTGAAAATAGTGTTTCACATATTATTGATGTTCATCCTACACCTGTAGTCGGATTTTCTTATTCATCTCCGGCATGTCAGAATAGTGATATTCAGTTTAATGATAATACTTCAACTGCATCAGGATATGTGGTTCAGTGGATTTGGGATATGGGCGATGGGACAACAATTACTATTGATTTTCCTGACAGCCCTGACATTACTTATACTTATGCAACAGCCGGAACTTTCCAGGTTGACCTTTGGGTAATTACTACTGACAGTTGCGAAAATTCTGCTTCTCAAAATGTTATTATTGCTGATTCACCTTTAGCTGACTTCGAATTTGAAGATGCATGCGGTGATCAGCCGATTCAGTTTACCGATAAT
>Ga0222636_1000177_pt1 | contig 36830 bp, 32 predicted proteins | sample AntAcemetagen141_FD_179811 | JGI IMG/M metagenome (GOLD analysis project Ga0222636, IMG submission 179811) | Saline water microbial communities from Ace Lake, Antarctica - #141 | ecosystem: Environmental > Aquatic > Non-marine Saline and Alkaline > Saline | place: Antarctica: Ace Lake...
AGGCTTATTTTGTGATTTAAGCTCAACAAATCATAAAGGTAAAATTATTGAAGCTGATTACACTCTTACTTTTCAATTTCCAAAATATGCTTTTCTATTTCCGGAAAACGATAAATATGTTGGAAAATGGGAAGTGTTGTCGATAGGTTTACATAAGGATTTTATTTTCTCTGTGGAAGTAAAAAATTATTTTATCGAAAAAGAGGATTGTCGTGAAATGTTAAAAAAAAGGAATAAATTTTCGCATAAAGGAAATTACGGTCATGCATTATTAATTTCCGGAGGTTACGGGAAAATGGGTGCTGCTGTTCTTGCTTCAAAAGCATGTTTGCGTTCGGGAGTAGGCTTGCTAACAACTCACATTCCCGCAAAGGGAAATAATATTATTCAAACTGCCGTACCGGAAGCAATGACAGATATTGACGAAAATGAAAATTATTTTTCAAAAGTTCCTGATCTTTCAAATTATAATGCAATTGCCGTCGGTCCGGGAATTGGAATGGAAAAGCAAACTCAGAATGCTTTAAAATTATTAATCCAAAATGCCGGTGTCCCAATTGTTTTTGATGCCGATGCAATAAATATATTGGGAGAGAACAAAACTTGGCTTTCCTTTATTCCCGAATTTTGTATTTTTACTCCTCATCCTAAAGAATTTGAGCGCCTTGTCGGGAAGTCGAAAAACAACTTCGAGCGCATTAAAATGCAGAAAATGTTTTCTTGCAAATACAAATCTTATGTTGTTTTAAAAGGAGCTCATACTGCAATTACAACTCCAAACGGGGACTGCTTTTTTAATTCTACAGGAAATCCGGGAATGGCTACCGGAGGAAGTGGTGATATTTTAACCGGAATAATTCTGGGATTGCTTGCACAGAATTATAACTCACTCGAAGCATCAATACTTGGCGTATATCTCCACGGACTGGCTGGAGATAATGCAGCTGAAAAAAAGTCACAGGAAGCAATGATTGCTTCGGATATTATTGAAAATCTTGGTGAAGCAATTAAGAGTGTTAGGGAATCAGAATTTCGAGAAAGAAATGCAATGCATATAATGTAAGTGGCAAAATCGGAATGCAGTTAATACTTAAAAATGGTAAGAAAATATTGATAGGAACACGCAAGCCTGACGCTTTTCAAAAAGCAGTGAACAAGATGATGAAAGGGAAAGATTTTTGATTTATGATTTTGAAAAATATTTAGGGCTAACAAAAATTTCATATAGCAACAGAAATCGCTAAGATTGAATTTTGAAAAAGCCAGGAATATGCCAGATATTTTAGTAATTTGTTTTTACTCTAGAAATGTTTACACTTTAACTATCAATTATTTACAATTATCTTGAAAAATATTTATAAAAAAGACTTGACAATTTAATTTTCTATATTACTTTTGACCAACCATTCAGTCATAAAAATATTTATCTAAAAATATGTCACCTAGAACTGCTAAACAATTTAAAGAAATCAGAGAAAACAAAAGTTTTCTGATTTTGAATGCTGCACTCGAAATGTTTGCAAACAATGGTTATCACAATACTTCCATAAGTAAAATTGCAAAACATGCAAATATTTCAAAAGGACTTTTATACAATTATTTTGAAAACAAAGAAGATCTGTTAATTAAAATAATAGATCGTGGAATAGAGAAGCTTTTTCAAAGTTTTGACACAAACAGCGATGGTATTTTAACAAATGAAGAATTTGAATTTTTTATTCACGAAAATTTCAGAATAATCAAGGAAAACATTCCATACTGGAAGCTCTATTTTTCAATGTTTTTTCAACCGGAAGTATTGTCAATTATGAAAGATAAGTTATTTATGAAGATTAATAATTTATTAAATACTATTGAAAAATATTACAAAAATAAAGGAGTAAAAAATCCTGCTATGGAAGCTCGCATGTATGGAGCTTTCCTAGATGGAATAAGTATGAACTATATTATGGATCCCGAAAATTTCCCTCTTGAAGATGTAAAAAAATATATTATTGATAAATTTTGTATAATTGATAACAAAAAATCTTAAAAACACAAAAATGAAAATATTAAAATTATTAGCTGTTTTTATTGCACTATTTATCTGGGCAGGAACACAAACAATCCGGGCTCAGGAAATTTCGGCAGTAGAAATAATAAAAAATGCAGACCTGAAAATGCGTGGTGAAACCAGTCAGGGAACAATGATAATGACAATTACAAGACCAAGCTGGGAACGAACAGTTGAAATGAAAACCTGGTCGAAAGGTGATGATTATTCGATGATATATATCACTGCTCCTTCAAAAGAAAAAGGACAAGTTTTTCTGAAACGTGGAAAAGAAATGTGGAGCTGGGTACCAAAAATTCAAAGGATGATAAAAGTTCCTCCTTCAATGATGATGCAAAGTTGGATGGGTTCGGATTTTACAAATGATGATTTAGTAAAACAATCGTCAATAGTAAAAGATTATACACACACTATATTAGGAAAAGAAATTATTAGAGAGCAGGAATGTTACAAAGTTAAACTAATAGCTGAGGAAGATGCTCCGGTATCTTGGGGCAAAATTATTTCATGGGTTACTGTTGATGGTTTTAATACCTGGAAAAATGAATATTATGATGAAGAAGATTATCTTATCAATACTGAAAATGCTTATGATATAAAGAAAATGGGCGATAGAACTCTTCCCGCCAAATACGAAATAATTCCTGAAGAAGACCCGGGAAACAAAACTACTTTGATTTTTAAGGACATGATTTTTAATAAACCTATTAAGGCTTCTTTTTTCTCAATTCAAAACATGAAACGAATAAAATAATAAAAATGAAAACTGTAATAAAAATGGCCTGGCGAAATATCTGGCGAAATAAACGAAGAACACTAATAACTACTGCTTCAATATTTTTCGCTTTATTGTTCGCACTAATAATGCGCTCATTTCAACTGGGCTCTTATGGCGACATGTATAAAAAAATGATCGAATCTTATTCAGGATATATACAGGTTCAGCATAAAAATTTCTGGGACGATCGCACACTTGATAACGGATTTTTCCTCACACCGGAAGTAGAAAAACTAATTTTTAAAGATGATAATGTAAAAGGTATTATTCCTCATCTCGAAACAGGAGCTTTAGCATCTAACAAAACAAAAACAAAAGGAGTTTTACTTATTGGAATAGATCCGGTTAAAGAAGATAAACTTAGCAGTATCAGTAAAAAAATTGTTTTTTTGCGTTTTACTAAATCAGCAATTAGCAAAATCGAAAAAGAAAATATTGACCCAGGAGTTTTAGAAATAATCAAAACTTTGGAGAATAAATCATATTCAAACTATGCAAGCTTACAAATTGCTCTTGAAATTAAAGATGAAAAAATATTCAATAAAATATTACCAATAATTGAAAAAAATGCTTCATATCAGGGAGAACACCTGAAACCTAACGGCAATGGTATTCTTCTTGGAGATATGTTGGCAAACTATCTAAAGATTAATGTTGCTGACACTTTGGTTTTGATTGGACAAGGTTATCATGGAGTTAGTGCAGCAGATATGTTTCCTGTAAAAGGGATTGTCCATTTCCCAAATCCGCAATTAAACAGTATGGCTGTTTTCATGAGTATCAAACAATGTCAGAATTTTTTAAGTGCTGAAAATTTGACAACCTCAGCTATTCTGAAATTAGATGATATTGATGACAGCGAGGTAACTAAAACAAAAGATCAACTAAATAATTTCTTTGTCAATACTGATTATACTGCAAAAGATTGGAAAGAAATGAACAAAGCAATGATTCAAGCTTTGGAATCAGATAATCAAGGGGGAAAAATAATGCTTGGGATTCTATATTTGATAATTGCTTTCGGTGTATTTGGAACAGTTTTGATGATGACAAACGAAAGAAAAAAAGAATTTGGAGTATTGATTTCAATTGGGATGCAAAGAACAAGACTGGCAATTGTTCTTGGAGTAGAAATGTTTTATATCGGATTGCTTGGCATAATAAGCAGTATTATAGTAAGCATTCCCATAATTTTATACGGCGTCAGCAATCCCGTTCATCTTAAAGGAGATGAAGCAAAAATGCTGGAAGGTTATGGATTTGATCCTGTACTAAAATTCGCAAATATTGGCGATTATTTTTTCTGGCAATCTTTAATAGTTGTAATTATTGTAATAATTGCTACATATTATCCTGCTCGTAAGATTCTTCGTTTAAATGAAGTTCAAGCTATTAGAACATAAAAGTTTCATGTTTAATTTAATCATAAATCTAAAATAAATAAAAATGATCTGGAAAACATCATGGAAAAATATCTGGCGTAACAAAACCCGAAGTCTTGTTGTAATAATATCAGTTACTTTAGGTGTTGTTGGTGGACTATTTTACGCTGCTTTTATTGATGGAATGATAAAACAACGTATAGATAATGTGCTAAACAATGAAATTGGTCATATACAAATCCATAATAAAGATTTTCGTAGTAATAACGAAATAATACGCACAATTCCTGAAGGAGACAAAGTTATCAATGAACTTAAGAATGACCCTGAAATTCAAGCAGTAAGTGGTCGTTTGCTTATAAACGGAATGCTTGGTGTAGATGCAAAAAATTCAGGTATTCAGATGTTGGCAGTGGATCCTGAAAATGAGAAAACTATATCAGGGATATATCAGAAAATTATTCCCGGAACAGGCAGTTGGGATAAAATCAATCTTAAAAACAAAATTTATATTGGTGAAGAATTAGCAAAAAATCTGAATATTATCAATTACAATATTCGTGACAATGTTTTTGATTCCTTACGGGAAATTGAAGTAAGCGAAGAAGTTCTGCAAAAACTTGAACCGCTCAGAAATAAGCGTTTCAAAAATGAAAAGATTTTTATTCGCGAACTAAAAGAAACTCTTAAAAGTAGTTACAATAATTCAGTTAAAAATCAGATAATGAACAATGCGCGTTATTATCGTAAAAGAGCTAAACTAATTTTTTCTTTTGTAAATGCAGATAGTTCCCAAACATCAGTAGCATATCGAATTGGAGGGATTTACAAAATAAATAATACTTTATTTGAAAAATCCTATGCCTTTATTAATGCAAATCAGTTCAGAAAGATGGCAGAAATACCAAAAGGACAATATCATCAAATAGTTGTTAAATTAAAAGATTCAGAGAAATGTACAATTATTAAAAAGCAACTTGCTAATAAATACAGTTCTTTGGAAGTAATCTCATGGAAAGATATTCAAGCTGATATGGCTTTTATGAAAGATTTTATGGGCATAATGTATAATATCTTCATGGTATTTATTCTTGCTGCATTATCATTCGGAATAATAAACACAATGCTGATGGCTGTGATGGAACGAACAAAAGAACTTGGAATGCTGACAGCAATCGGGATGAACAGAAAAAAAGTTTTTAAAATGATAATGCTCGAATCTGTCTTTCTTTCATTAAGCGGTGGTGTAGTTGGAATGATTCTGGGAAAAATCCTTATTGCCTGGACAAATCATACGGGGATTTATTTGGCAGGTGTGGGTGAAGGAATGGAATCATTGGGATTTTCAGCAATATGTTACCCATCAATTAATGATACATTTTTTATCAATTTAACAATACTTGTAATTATTACAGGAATACTTTCGGCAATATATCCTGCATATAAAGCTTTAAAACTAAACCCTGCTGATGCATTAAGAACTGATTAAAAATTTACTTAAACTCATAAAACATAATGATTAATTTTAAAACATAAAAAAGAATGATAATAAAATGAAACTTGAAATTAGAAATTAGAAATTTACGAAAAATAATAATTTCCAATTTCCAATTTCTACATCTTGAATTGATAAAATGTAATCCATTAATAAAAAAATATAATTTAAAAAGACACATACCCATGAAAGTTTTAGAAATAAAAAACCTATACAAAACATACAGCGAAACAGCAGTTGAAGTGCATGCTGTAAATGGAATTGACCTCACTTTTGAACAAGGAGAATTTGCAGCAATTGTTGGTCCTTCTGGTTCAGGAAAAACAACTTTACTGAATATGGTTGGTGGATTGGATAAACCAACAAGCGGTGAAGTAACAATAAACAACATAAAAATCGGGACACTCGGTAAATCAAAAATTATTGATTTTAGAATGAGAAATATTGGTTTTGTTTTCCAGTCGTACAATCTGATTCCTGTTTTAACTGCAAAAGAAAATGTTGAGTTCATCATGGGACTGCAAAAATGGACAAAAGAAAAACGCAATGCTCGCACAAAAGAACTTCTCGAAGCAGTAGGTTTGGGCGATCGAATGAACAGCAGACCATCACAACTTTCCGGTGGACAGCAACAACGAGTAGCTGTTGCCCGTGCACTTGCATCAAAACCAAGTTTTGTGCTTGCTGATGAACCAACAGCAAACCTTGATTCTAAATCAACAAGCCAGTTATTGGAAATAATGAAAGATTTGAATAAAAAAGAAAATATCACTTTCATATTTTCAACTCACGACCAGCGTGTAATTGATAAAGCAAAAAGAATAATTACAGTTGAAGATGGTAAAGTTACAAGCGATGAGGTTAAATAAGGTTTGTATAATGTCAGAATATTAGAAATAATTTGAATATCGAATAATGATTAACGATTTAAGATTTAAGATTTTCGACTACTTCGCAAATCGTTAATAGGTGTTCCTTGTTCTTAAATCAATTAAAATTTAATTTATGGGCAAACACTAATCAATTATTTATTATACATTTATGAAAAAGAATAAAATATATATTTCTTCAATTTTGATCAGTTTGATATTGTTAATCAATACTTCAAATACATTTTCTCAAAACAAAAATAATATCTTAAGTTTTTCCTTATCAGGTTATTTACAAAACATGGAAACCGTTTGGATACAAAACAATAACGGCAAATGGCAAACCATGAACTCCATAAACAATCGATTGGATATAAAATGGTATCCTTCCAGTTCTGTAACTACCCATATTGGTATGCGAAACATTTTTAACTATGGACAACTGGTTGCCGATTATTACCCTTATTTTGCTAATATGTCGATTCAGGACAAAGGCTTTCTTGACATGACACGAAGCGTTGCGAAAGACACATCTTATTTTCTATTTACAAATATCGATCGTGCTTATTTTGAGTTTGTAAGTGGAAATCTGGAAGTTAAAATAGGAAAACAAAGAATAAACTGGGGCAAAAATCTTGTCTGGACTCCAAACGATATTTTCAATACTTTTAATTATTTTGATTTCGATTATATCGAACGTCCCGGGTGCGATGCTATAAAAGTCCAGTATTATACCGGAATGACTTCATCAGCGCAATTAGCTTATAAAATCGACAAAGACAAAAACATAACTTTTGCAGGAATGTATAATTTCAACAAATGGAATTACGATTTTCAGTTCCTTGGCGGGATAATGGAAAATGATATTGCAATCGGGGCTGGTTGGGCAGGACAAATATTTAAAGCAGGATTCAATGGCGAAGCAACATATTTTAGAGATAAAGAAAATTTTGCAGATACAACAGGAATTCTTGTTGCTTCAATCGGATTAAATTACACATTTAAAAACAGTTTAGCAATAAATGCAGCATTTCTATACAATAGTGTTGGGACAACCGGACCAGCAAGTATGGGAACTATGATGGCGATGAATATGCAAATTTCTGCTAAGAATTTTACACGAGCAAAATATTCCGCTTTTGCACAAATATCATATCCTGTCACTCCTTTGATAAATACATCTTTGTCAGGAATTTTAAACCCAAATGATAAATCAACTTTTATTGGCCCTTCAATAGATATTTCTTTAACAGATAATATTGAATTTCTTATAAGCGGACAAATATTTATTGGTGATGATAATACAGAATTTGGTGATTACGGAACCATGCTCTTTTCAAGATTAAAATGGTCTTTTTAAAACACCAATAATTAAAGCAATTTATTTTTTTATAAACAAATAAAGATTTTAAAAATATTAAAAACAAAATATTTGTTTATAAAAAATTAATATACTACTTTTGCAGCCCAAAAATCAGGAAAGTTTAATTATACTAGAATAATATGTATTTAACAACGGAAGACAAAAAAGGGATTTTCAAAGAACACGGAAAATCAGAATTCGATACAGGTTCAACTGAAGGACAAGTTGCACTTTTTACTGCACGAATAAAACATTTAACAGGACATTTAAAAATAAACAAAAAGGATCTTCATACTAACAGATCACTTGTACTTTTAGTAGGTAAAAGAAGAAAACTTCTAGATTACTTAAAACATAAAGACATCGAAAAGTACAGAGCCTTAATCAAAAAATTAGGTATTAGAAAATAAAGGAATTTGTTTTATTTACCACAAAAAAATAAAAGGCAATATAATATTGCCTTTTTTTATACGTACAAATTATTAGTTTTGACAAAAATATATATCGAAATACAATGACAAATTTAGGAATTTCAAAATCAATTCAATTAAAAGACGGAAGAACCATTTCAATTGAAACCGGCAAACTTGCAAAACAAGCTGACGGATCAGTTGTAGTAAGAATGGGAGACACCATGATTTTGGCAACAGTTGTTGCCAGTTTAGAACCAAAAGAAAACGTTAATTTCTTACCGCTTTCAGTAGATTATAAAGAAAAATATGCATCCACAGGAAAATTTCCCGGTGGTTTTTTTAAACGCGAAGCACGTCCTTCAGAATATGAGATTTTAATCTCAAGGTTAGTTGACAGAGCTTTACGTCCATTATTTCCTGAGGACTATCACTCAGAAACTCAAATGCTGATTACATTACTTTCAGCTGAAAAAGATGCATCACCTGATGCACTTGCTGCTCTTGCTGCTTCTGCTGCTCTTTCAGTTTCCGACATACCTTTCAACGGACCAATTTCCGAAGCCAGAGTTATCAAACTGGATAATGAGTTTATCATAAATCCTTCTATTTCTCAAATAGAAAATGCAGAACTCGACCTTATCGTTGCTGCTTCCATGGAAAATATTCTAATGGTAGAAGGCGCAATGAAGGAAGTTTCTGAAGCAGTAATGCTTGAGGCTATTAAAGTTGCACATGAAGCAATTAAAGATCAATGTCAACTTCAGTTAGACCTTGCTGACATGGTTGAAAAATCAAAAATTAAAAGGGAATATTGTCACGAAGCAAAAGATGAAGATCTAAAAAAACAGGTTTTCAGTGCCACTTACGACAAAGCTTTTAAAATTGCAAGTTCAGGCAACACAAACAAACACGAAAGAAGCGATGCTTTTGAAGCTATAAAGACAGAATTTAAAGAAACTTTTTCTGAAGAAGAACTCGAAGAAAAAGAATCAATGATTAATCGTTATTATCATGATGTTGAAAAAGAAGCTGTAAGAAATTGCATTCTTGAGCAAAGAATTAGACTTGATGGTAGAAAACTTGATGAAATCCGTCCAATCTGGTCAGAAATTGATTATTTACCGTCAGCACACGGTTCAGCAGTTTTTACACGTGGCGAAACACAATCTTTGGTTACAGTTACTCTTGGTTCTAAAATGGATCAGCAAATGATTGATGGAGCAGTATTTGAAGGAACAAGCAATTTCTTACTTCATTACAATTTCCCTCCATTCTCTACAGGCGAAGCACGTCCAATGAGAGGAACCAGCAGACGGGAAATCGGACACGGAAATCTTGCATGGAGAGCAATCAAACAAGTATTACCTGGAATTCCTGAAAACCCTTATACAATTCGTATTGTTTCTGACATCCTCGAATCAAACGGATCATCATCAATGGCAACAGTTTGTGGTGGTACATTAGCACTTATGGATGCTGGTGTTAAAATTTCAAAACCTGTTTCAGGAATTGCAATGGGATTAATTACTGAACCGGGAAACAAAAAATATGCTGTCCTTTCAGATATTCTTGGAGATGAAGATCACTTAGGTGATATGGATTTTAAAGTAACTGGTACTGTTGACGGAATTACAGCTTGTCAGATGGACATCAAAGTTGATGGTTTACCTTATCAGATTCTTGAAGAAGCTCTTGAACAAGCAAGAAAAGGAAGGCTTCATATTCTTGGCGAGATGGCTAAAACAATTACCGAACCAAATGAAGATTACAAACCACACGTTCCACGTATTGAGAAAATAACTATCGATAAAGAATTTATCGGAGCAATTATAGGACCTGGTGGAAAAGTTATTCAGGAAATGCAAAGAGAAACCGGAACAACTATTTCTATTGAAGAAGAAGGAGAATTTGGAATTATTGATATTGTTTCTAATGACAAAGCATCAATTGAAGCTGCAAAAGAAATAATTAAAAATATTACAGCTGTTCCTGAAATTGGAAAAGTTTACCAAGGAAAAGTTAAAAAAATTGTTGACTTTGGTGCATTTGTAGAATTTTTGCCCGGAAAAGAAGCATTACTTCATATTTCTGAAATTACATGGTCGCATCTTAAAGATGTAAGCAGTATTCTTAAAGAAGGTGAAGAAATTGAAGTTAAACTTATTGGAAAAGATCAAAGAACAGGAAAATTGAAATTATCCAGAAAGGTTTTAATACCTCGGGACAATCAATAAATAAGTTCGGTTTAAAAACACATACACATTTTACCCCCCTTAATGAGATGATTTTTAAGGGGGTTTTTTATAACTATTTGGTGTTTGTTATTTTTGATTTTAAATATTTAGTTTAACTTACAGACTTTATTGACAAACTCTATTTATTCGATAATCAAAAAAATCATACTTTTGTCATTAAACAACAAATAAACAATCATGAACCAATTAATAGCCCCTTCCCTATTATCAGCAGATTTTTCGAATCTAAAAAAAGACATCGAAATGATTAACAATAGTAATGCAGATTGGTTTCACCTTGATATTATGGATGGAGTTTTTGTCCCAAATATTTCTTTTGGCATTCCGGTTGTCCGTGCTATTAAAAAATATGCTAAAAAACCGCTTGATGTCCATTTGATGATAAGCAAGCCTGAAAGATATTTTTCTGATTTTAAAAATGCTGGAGCAGATATAATCAGTTTTCATTATGAGGCAAGTAATCATTTGCATAGATCAATTCAGGTATTAAAAGATATGGGCGTAAAAGCCGGTGTTGCAATTAATCCCCACACAAACATTTCTCTTCTCGAAGATATTATTTGCCATGTTGATATGATTTTAATCATGTCGGTAAATCCAGGTTTTGGAGGACAAAAATTCATTGAAAACACTTATGATAAAATCAAAAAGTTAAAAAATATTATTCTTTCAAAAAACACAAATACACTTATTGAGATTGATGGTGGAGTTAATCTTGATAATGCTTCAAAGTTATTTAATGCAGGTGCAGATGTCCTCGTAGCCGGAAATACAGTTTTCTCTTCCGATGATCCAATATCTGTTATTCAGGAACTTAAAAAATAAGTGCTTGTAATAATTGATTACTCTTATCAGAACAATAAAATCATAAAATTAGTAAAATCCAGAAATCAATTTTTTTTGTATCTTGTCATTCAAATAGACAAAAATATGTTACCAGTTGTTATAGTTTCAGATGGAACAGGGCACACAGCTCAACAAGCATTGAAAGCAGCGTTAACACAATTTACAGGGATAGAAACAAATATTATATTTCATAAAGGAGTTAGAACAAAACAGCAAGTTTATGATGCAGTTAAAGATGCTAAAGAGAATAATGCAATAATCGTTCACACCCTTGTTAAAGAAGAAATTCGCAATTCATTAATCCGTCATGGAAGAAAAAACAATGTGGAAACAATTGATTTAATGGGTCCATTATTGTCAAGGCTATCATATCAGCTTGCAAATGCTCCTTCTGAAAAACCTGGGCTTCTTTATCAATTAGATAGAGAATATTTTAACCGCATCGACACTATGCAATTTGCATTTAAACATGATGATGGTTTACGAGAAGATCAACTTAATAAAGCCGAAATAATATTACTCGGAGTTTCTCGTACATTTAAAACTCCATTAAGTATTTATCTGGCATTTAAAGGTTGGTTTGTTGCAAATATTCCTATTGTTAACGGGATTAACCCTCCGAAAAATTTACTGGAAGTTCCACCGGAAAAAATATTTTGTCTGACAACCAGCCCACATCATTTGTCAGCCCTGAGAAAATTTAGAGAAGAATATCTTGGAAAACAAACAGGTAATTACGCTTCTTATGATTTTGTTAAGCGTGAGGTCGCTTTCGCAAATAATTATTTTTTAAGAAATCCTCAATGGTCTATTATTAAAGTCACCAGTAAACCAATTGAAGAAATTGCATCTGAAATTCTTGCAATCCGAGGTAAACAGGAAAGACACCCATTATTATAAATATTTTAGCCTTATTATTATTATTTTATTTATACTTTTGTACGGAACAATTATAAATAATAGAAAAAAATTGTTTTTTATTATACTTTTTCCATAATAAAAATTTGAACTAATTTAATGATAATTAACTTTATGAATAATAAGCTTTTACAACTCAAACCTGAACGACTCTGGTTCTATTTTTCTGAAATATTAGAAATTCCAAGAATATCAAAAAAAGAAGAAAAAATTGCTGAATACCTGATGGATTTTGGCAAAAGTCATAATCTTGAAACAATAAAAGATGAAACTGGAAATATTCTTATCAGAAAACCCGCAACGCCAGGAAATGAAAAAATGAAATCCGTTGTTCTGCAAAGTCATATGGATATGGTTGGAGAAAAAAACGGGGAAATTGATTTTGATTTTGATACAGATGCTATTCAGGCACGGATTGACGGTGAATGGGTTAAAGCTACTCAAACTACTTTAGGTGCAGACGATGGAATTGGAATTGCAGCTGAATTGGCAATTCTTGAAGCAAATGATATCGAACATGGCCCTATTGAGTGTCTTTTTACTATTGACGAAGAAACCGGACTAACCGGTGCCACCGGATTAAAACCGGGTCTTTTGCAAAGTAAAATTTTAATCAATCTCGATTCAGAAGATGAAGGAGAATTATTTATCGGGTGTGCAGGAGGAAGAGATACAAATATAGAATTTACATATTCTAAAGAAGCTTCCGCAAAAGACACTTCAGCTTTTATAATTAATATTTCAGGATTAAACGGAGGTCATTCTGGTGATGAAATACAAAGAAGACATGGTAATTCAATTAAACTGATGACCCGTTTACTTTGGTATACAAGCGAAAAATTTAATTGTAGATTATCAAAATTTGATGGAGGGAATCTAAGAAATGCCATTCCTCGTGAAGCTTATGCAATTATTACTATTCCGGATGCAAACAAAAATGATTTTATTGCTTATTTCAAAGATTATACAAAAAAAATAAAAAATGAATTAAAAGTTACTGAACCTCAGTTAAAAATAATTATTGAAACCACAGAAAACCCTAATCATCTTATAGATATTGACACACAAAACAAATTATTAAATTCATTGTACGCATGTCCTCATGGAGTTATTGAATGGTCAGCTGACATTCCTAATTTCGTTGAAACATCAACAAATCTAGCGGTAGTAAAAACTTTGGATAATTTTATTGATATAAGAACTAGTCAGCGTAGCTCTGTCGAATCAGCAAAAGAAGATGTTTGCAATATGGTAGCAAGTGTATTTAAACTTACCGGAGCAAAAATTTATCATAGCGATGGTTATCCCGGCTGGACTCCTAATCCAGACTCGGAGATTGTTGAAATAACTAAAGAATCTTATAAAAAGCTATTTAATCAAGAACCAAAAGTCCTTGCAATTCATGCCGGTCTTGAATGTGGATTAATTGGACACACTTATCCTGAGATGGATATGATTTCGTTCGGACCAACTATTAAAGGCGCTCATACACCGGAAGAAAAACTTAAAATTGATACCACTACAAAATTTTGGGAACTTACAATTGATGTTTTGGGAAAAATTCCGGAAGACAAATAGAAAGAAAAATTTAAGGTTTTAAATTTGAGATTTATGATTTTTTTTCTTTGGGATTTTTTGTGCTTTTGCGCCTTAGTGGCAAAAAAAGTAGCCACAAAGACACAATCCCGAAGGCTTTTGGGACTAAGATACACAAAGAATATTCATTGTATTTTCCTGATAATCTATATAAGAAGAAAATATTATAAATCAAACTCAGGTTAAAAATCCTAAATCTAAAATAAAAAATAAACCCCAACCCTAAAGATAGGACTTGTATAAGGATAATATAAACTTTCGTTGATATTAAAAAGCAGTGAAAGATTTGAAAACACATTTTTCCCGAACCACTGCCGGTAACCTCCACCAATCAATATACCTTCGGCAGTTACATTTTGTTCATCACCTATATTCCAATCCATATAATCATATTTTAATATCTGATATTCTGCATGAGCAAAAAAATCTTTATAAACATAATATCTTGCAAAAACACTTCCTCCAATAATATTACTTTTGTAAACAGGAAGATAACGCGAATCGCGATAATACTGATACGAAAACCCCACTCCTGCAGTTAGTTTTTTTGTTATCTTATAACCAATTTCCGGCGACAAATCAATAACAGTGACAGTACCAAACTGCAATCCAAATCCACTTCCAACAACAAATTTCTTTTGAATATATATTTTCTTTATCTCCTGACTTTGCAAAGTAGCATTAAAACAAATAATAAAAAATAATGAGATCAGTAAAGCTAAAATTGTATTGTTTTTTTTCATAAAATAAATTTTAATTCATTTCGAAATTCCTATATTTTTAATGAATTTCAGTAACAATAAAACAACAAATATAACGTATTAGTGAAGTAATATTATTTTTGCATTACAATTTTTTTTATGCTCAATAAACTTTTAAATAGAATTTTCCTCATCGGTACTTCAGCATTAATTGCTCTTACACTGATTTTTTCATCTTGCAAAAAAGATAATGTTTTTGATACAGACCCATCACTAAAATTAACTTTTTCAAGCGATTCAATTTCATTTGATACTGTTTTTACAACGGTTGGCTCTTTCACCAATCAACTTAAAGTTTATAATCCAAGCACTAAATCCATAAAGATTTCTTCGATAAATCTCACAAACGGAAATGATTCGTTTTTCAAGATAAATATTGACGGAACACCAACATGCGGGGTAAATGATATTGAGCTTGCAGCAGAAGACAGCCTTTACATTTTTATTAAAGTCACTATTGATCCAAATGACGAAAATTCTCCTTTTGTTATTTCCGATCAAATTATTTTTAACCTTAACGGGAATACTCAGGATGTTGATTTGGTAGCCTGGGGGCAAAATGCAAATTATATTATTGCTGACACTTATGTTCAGGGATTGCCACCATATAAAATTGTTGCACACGAATTTTCCGACACAACATGGACTTCTGAAAAACCATTCCTTATTTATGGTTATGCAGTTGTTGATTCTAACGCAATTTTAAGAATTAATGCTGGAACAAAAATTCACTTCCACAACAATTCGGGACTTTGGATATACAAAGGAGGTGCGATAAAAGTTAATGGCGAGCTTGATATGCCTGTTACATTTCAAGGCGACAGACTGGAAGAATTCTACTCCGAAATTCCCGGACAATGGGACAGAATCTGGATAAACGAAGGAAGCATTGAAAATGTGTTTAATTATGCCGTAATTAAAAACGGTTTTATCGGAATTCAGGCGGAAACCATGCAAGAAAACATGGGTAACCAGCTTACCCTCAAAAATACGATAATAGAAAATATGAGTGGAATTGGAATTTTATCAAGATTTTATAATATCAGCGGGAGCAATAATGTTGTTGCAAATTGCGGCAATTATTGCGCTGCTTTTACCATGGGTGGGAATTATAATTTCATTCACACTACTATAGCTAATTTCTGGTCCAATTCCATCAGGCAAACGCCTTCCCTTTTCCTTAATAATTATTATTATGATAGTGATGAGGTCATACATCCCGTTGACCTGAATGTAAGTTTTGGAAACAGTATTGTATATGGAAATAATGATGAAGAAATTCAATATGATGAAGATGCAGGAGCAGAATTTAATTACATTTTCGATCACTGCGATTTAAAGACCGAATTAAACATTACAAATCCGATTTCATATCTTAATTGTCTTAAAAATGAGAACCCTCTTTTTGTTGATTATGAATCAAACAATTATATGCCTGACTCTCTTTCTCCTATTAGAGATATCGGAAGCATACCAATAGCTGAAATCGTTCCAATGGATATTATGGGCAACAGCCGAACAGAATCACCTGATCTTGGGGCATATGAATTTATACCGGGAAATTATTAGGGTAAAAGATAATAGTGAAAAACAAATGAAATTTTATTTATAATTTTTCTATTTTATAACTATCCAAAACCAATCACTTTTAACATTTATTACTAATATATAAAGCCAAACAACCAAAGCAGAATTTTGTTTTCTAAGCCATATTCAATATCATAGGTAGCTATGAACGCATTCTTCAAGTAGAAGCCCAAAAATGCTACAGTATGTATTTCTACCAAAAAATAATATACAAAACAGCCACAATTGCTGTAAGTATCATAGCACCAATATTAAATGACATTTTAGTATGGAATAAGCCTTTATACAATTCTATTCCTTTAGGATCGTCAGTTTTTCTTTCAATAAAACTTATTAAAATTGCGATACCTGATAATGCAAGAAATACAACTCCCATCCTATCTAAGAATGGTAAAGAACTCCATAAAACTTTAATAGCAAAAGACAAAGGAATTGTTAGAACAGCAACAGAAAGTGCAGCATTTGCTGTAATCCTTTTCCAAAATAATCCAAAGCAGAATATCACAACAACACCTGGAGTCACAAATCCGGTAAACTCCTGAATATATTGAAACGCCTGATCAAGATTTCCCAGTAAAGGTTTTGCAGTAAAAACAGCAATAACCAGAGCAACCAAACTTGTTACACGACCAACAGTAACCATCTTTGTGTCACTAACATTTTTATCGATAAATCTTTTATAAATATCCATTGTAAAAATTGTAGCAGTTGAATTAAGCATTGAAGCAAGAGATGAAACAATTGCAGCTGCAAGCGCAGCAAATGCTAATCCCCTAACTCCTGCCGGTACAAAATTATGCAACAACCAGGGATAAGCTTTATCTGATGGCTCAAGTAATGTTCCTGAATCTTTTGTTAAAACAAATGCTGCAATACCCGGGATTACAACAATTAAAGGAATTAATATTTTTAAGAAACCCGCAAAAATAACTCCTTTTTGTGCCTCGCGAATATTTTTTGCAGCCAAACCTCTTTGAATTATATATTGATTAAAACCCCAATATGAAATATTGGCAATCCACATTCCACCAATTAGCACACCAATTCCGGGAAGATCCATGTATGCATCCTTTGTTCCTCCATTTCCATCAGGAATAATAAGTTGCCCTTTTTCAAGAATCATGTTAAATTTCTCAGGGGCACGTTCAATTAACTCCCTGAAACCAGCAATAAAACCATTACCATCTGAAACGGCATCAAGAGCAAGCCAGGTAGTTACCAATCCACCACCAATAAGCACAATTACCTGAACAACATCTGTCCATGCAACAGCAGTTAATCCTCCATAAATCGAATAGATTGCAGCAAACAATGCAAGACCAATAATTCCGTAAAATAAAGGCACACCCATAATAGTTTTCAAAGCAATTGCACCAAGATAAAGTACAGAAGTTAAATTCACAAAAACATAAACCAACAACCAAAAAGTTGCCATAGCAGTTCTTACTCTGCCATCATACCTCATTTCAAGAAATTGAGGCATTGTATATATTTTCTTTTTAATAAAAATAGGTAGAAAAAATTTACCAACAATAATCAATGTTATTGCTGCCATCCACTCGTATGTAGCAATCCCTAAACCTATTGCATAGCCCGAACCGGACATACCGATAAATTGCTCAGCAGAAATATTTGAAGCTATAAGTGAAGCACCAATTGCCCAAAACGGTAATGACTTACTTGCAAGAAAATAATCCTGAGCAGTTTTTTTTTCACCTTTTTTAGTCCTTGAAACCCACAATCCAATAAAAACAATTATCAAACCATAAGAAATAAAAACAGCATAATCTAAAGTTGAAAAACCTACACTTCCCATAATTAAGTTATATTTTATGAATAGATGCAAATATATGAAAATATTAAATTGAGGCAGAACTTGAAATTGTAAAATTATTCAAACTAAATTTCAATGATAATTCCAATAAATTATGTATTATTGTATATGAATTATTAAACAGAAATTCTAAAAACATGAACCGATACGCATTATTTATAATAATTGTAATGGCATTTTCTGCATGTAATTTCAATTCACAAAAAAACAAAAAAGAAAAAACTCAAAATAAGATGACTATCAATAAAGAAATTTTTGGTAAAATTGATAAGCAGAAAATATTCATATATACATTAGTGAACAAAAATGGTATTACAGCAAAAATCACCAATTATGGTGGAATTTTAACTTCCCTTTTAGTTCCTGATAAAAACGGGAATTTTAAAGATATCGTTCTTGGCTTTGATAATTTGGATGATTATCTAAAGAGTCATTCGTACTTCGGTGCAATTGTCGGAAGATATGCCAACAGAATTGCAGATGGCAAATTCACTCTTGATGGAAAAGAATATAATCTAGCAATAAACAACGACCCAAACCATCTTCATGGTGGAATTATAGGCTTTGATAAAGTGGTTTGGAATACGGAAGAAATTAAAATTAAAAATGCCGTTGGAATCAGATTAAGTCATTTAAGCATAGATGGTGACGAAGGTTACCCCGGTAATCTTGGCATTATTATAAATTATTTTTTAACAGATAGTAACGAACTAAAAATCGAATACAAAGCTGTTACTGACAAAGCAACACCTGTAAACCTTACTCATCATAGTTATTTTAATTTATTAGGCGCAGGTGAAGGCAATATTTTAAGCCATGAGTTAATGATTGATGCTGACAAATATACAATCGTAAATAAAGATTTTATTCCTACAGGGAAGTTAATTGAAGTAAAATCTACTCCTTTTGATTTTACTTCAGCAAAAATGATTGGAAAAGATATCTCCAATGTTGAAGGAGGATATGATCATAATTTTGTTTTAAATAATTTTTCGGGAGAGATAAGAAAAGTTGCAGAAGTAATTGAAATTGAATCAGGGCGCAAAATGACTGTATTAACAGATCAACCGGGTATGCAATTTTATACAGGGAACTTCCTTGATGGAACAGAAACAGGAAAAAACAATAAAGTTTACGAAAAACATTTTGGGTTCTGTCTCGAAACACAATATTTTCCAGACAGCCCGAATCAAGTTGATTTTCCTTCATCAATATTACGAGCCGGCGAAACTTATTATCATAAAACAATATATAAATTTTCAACACAGTAATACTAATTTTATTTTGTTCTTTGTACGAAAATCTTTTTTAATAAAACAATATTTAATAACACGGTTTTTTATAATTCAAAGTATTAATGGGTTTTCTTTTATTTATTGAATTTCATTTATATAAATGAAATAATTCGTTAATGTATTTTATTAAAAAAAATATTAAAACCCTGTTGTTTTATTGAATATTATTTATTTGTTTTGCTTAAATTTCAATTTTTATTAAATGGAAAACATTTATATTGTATTAGTAGGAGTTTTATTTATTCTAGCAATTTCAGATTTAGTTGTTGGAGTGAGTAATGATGCTGTAAATTTTCTTAATTCAGCAATCGGATCAAAAGCTGCTCCATTCAAAATAATTATGTTAATTGCTGCTTTGGGTGTATTATTTGGAGCAGTATTTTCAAGTGGCATGATGGAAATAGCCCGAAAAGGAATTTTTCATCCTCAGTATTTTTATTTTTCAGAAATTATGGTAATATTTCTGGCAGTAATGATAACTGATGTATTACTGCTTGACATGTTCAATACTTTCGGATTACCAACCTCTACAACAGTATCAATTGTATTTGAACTTTTGGGTGCTGCTGTTGCTGTGGCAATTTACAAAACATCTACCAATCCAAGCACTTCAATGCAAGTTGGTGATTATATAAACTCAGAAAAAGCCTTAGCAATCATTGCTGGTATTTTATTATCGGTTATTGTTGCTTTTAGTATAGGTGCTTTTGTTCAATACTTAATCCGAATTGTATTTTCATTTAACTACAAAAAAACTTTAAAAAATTATGGAGCTATTTGGGGCGGAATAGCAATTGCTGCTATTACATATTTTATTCTTATTAAAGGTGTAAAAGGTGCTGCATTTATGTCGGAAAGTACAAAAGAACTTATTAAAGAAAACACCATATTTATTCTTCTAGCCAGTTTTATTGGTTGGACAATTCTTCTACAATTACTAAGCTGGTTGATTAAAATAAATGTATTAAAACTTATTGTTTTAGTCGGGACTTTTGCCTTAGCAATGGCTTTTGCTGGAAACGACCTGGTAAACTTTATTGGTGTTCCTCTTGCAGGATTAGCTTCATTCAATGATTTTATTGCAAATCCCGGTGCTGATCCAAATAGTTTTTTAATGACTTCTTTGCAAGACAAAACCCAAACTCCCGCACTTTTGCTAATTCTAGCCGGATTAATAATGGTATTAACATTATGGTTTAGCAGAAAAGCCAGGGGAGTTGTAAAAACAACCCTTGACCTTAGTCGTCAGGATGAAGGTGACGAACGATTCAAGTCATCAGCTGTTTCAAGATCAATTGTAAGAAGTTCTTTAAACCTTAATAAAGCTGTATCATTTATAATTCCACGTGTGGTTAAAACCAAAGTATCACAACGATTTCAACTCACTGAAGAAGTTGATGGAACTTCCTTCGATCTGGTACGTGCTTCAGTAAACTTAGTAGTAGCAAGTATTCTTATTTCATTTGGTACATCATTAAAACTCCCTCTATCAACCACTTATGTTACATTTATGGTAGCTATGGGGACTTCACTCGCTGACAAAGCATGGGGACGAGAAAGTGCAGTTTATCGTATTACCGGCGTATTGTCAGTAATAGGCGGATGGTTTTTTACAGCATTTTCTGCTTTTGTAGTTGCATTGCTTTTAGCATTATTATTTTCATGGGGTGGCATTATATCAATACTAATAATGGTTACTGTTGCTTTATTCATAGTTATAAGAACCCAATCATTTCAAAAAAAACGTGATAAAAAACAAAAAGTTGAAGAACACAGCTATGAAGTTACAGGAGAAAATATTGTTGGTAAATGTTCAATTCAGGTTTCTGATATCTTAACTGAAGTATCAGCTATCTATAATAATTTTTTTCAGGCTCTTGCTAAAGAAGACATAAAAAAACTCAGGGAGATAAATAAGCAAGTTGAAAAGATAAATAAACACACCAAACGACTTAAAGACAATACATATAAAACAATTCATCAACTAAACGAAGATTTAATTGACACTGGACATTATTATGTTCAGGTACTTGACTACTTACGTGAGATAGCTCACTGTATTACATTTATAGTAAAACCAAGTTTAGAGCATGTGGATAATAATCATAAAGGACTAATCCCTGAACAAATTACCGAACTTGGCTTTATAACAAGAGGCGTTGTTGATCTTAATATTATCATTAATAATGTTATTAAAAATAATGAGTATAAGGATGTCGTCAAAATTTTGTATCATCAAAAAATATTACTTACTGCTATTGAAGACTATCGGAAAAATCAAATTAGAAGGATTAAATACAAAGAGGCAGGAACTAAAAACAGTATGCTATATATTACTATCCTTGCCGAGACAAAGAATTTATTACTAAATACAATTAACCTTGTAAAATCTCAAAGAGACTTTATTTTAGCAAATAATAAGGAGGAAATATAAACCTGCAACTTATACACTTTAATATATAATACCAACACCTGACGGGTAAAAATTGAACTCTGTTAATCAATTCAACATATACAACAAAAGAGCTACCAAAACGGCAGCTCTTTTGTTAAATATTATAATTTAATTTAGTCCTCCTGATAAGGGGTTATTAGTTCAATTAATTCAGGAAGATCCATTCCAAGTTTTTTAAGATGCGAAATTTTTGGAACACCATTTTTTGTCCATCCTCTTCTCAGGTAAACTGCATCAAGAAGTTTTTCGTATTGTTCTTCTCTATATTTACGAGTGATAGCAACTTTTTCTTCAGTAGATTTTCCTTCAGGATTCACACCAATTTTTTCTTTCATTTGAGTATCGTATCTCTCAACTCTTGATTCGTATTCTTCATTAGTAACAGGACCTGCAGCTCGATAAGGCTGAGCATCATGTTTACGCGTCCCGAATCCTTTTCTTAAATTAAAAATTCTCTGGAAATTATAAACTCTTTCCGATTGATTTATCATTTCTTCTTTGTCGAAAGGCTTTCCTGTAACTGCTTTATAAATTTCAACATAGTTGTCAACGTGCTCAGGAACTTTTGCAGGTTCATCAGTTTCAGCATTATTTACAGGTTCAACGTCATTCCAAGGAAGTTTACATAATCCCTGAAGTCCAAACCATGTTCTAAACATTGGGAAATAATGCAATGCTTCAGCTTTATCTTCAAAAGTAGGGATCTGGTTGTTAACCATGTCCATAAAAATCAACCAAGCTTCATCGTGTTGAGGACCTTTGTTTGTCATTGCAAAACCACCTTGCTGTGCAAGCGATTCTTTTGAAACATATTCAGAATATTCAAGTCCTTTATTTTCCATTGCAATATCTTGAAGGAAACCAGCATCGCCCCATCCTTTTTCAGCAAACATTTTTTTCATTTTGCGGGTTCCCATTCCGGCGATTACACCAAAACCTTCACCTCTAGCAAGCTGGTGAATAAGTTCCATAGCTGCATCAGCATTTCCAAAGTTTAGTTTAAGTCCCCCTGTTCTTTCTTCATTAAGAATACCGTTTTCGTAACATTCCATAATAAAGGCAACTAAGGTTCCCCATGAGATTGTACAAATTCCGTAAGTATCACAATAGAAATTTGCTTCTATAATATAATCAGGATTAAATATTCCCGCGTTTGATCCAAGTCCACCGGCATTTTCATATTCAGGCCCGTCAACAATAACGCTATCGCCTTTATATGGTCCGGTTCTTATTTTGTAATTGTCAACACCTTTGGTGCAAGCCATGTTACAACCAATCCAACATCCATCAGGAATACCTTGGGTAAAACGTTTTTTCCACACATCACCATGAATTTCATCAGCTTTAGGATGAGACCCGAATTTATAATTATGTGTAGGAAGAAGATCATAATCATTCATAATGTTAACAAGATGAGCAGTACCTTTTGTTCTCATTTCAGCTTGAGAATCGTCAAGCTCTCTCATTTCTTTATTAAATGTTTTTCCTTTTTCTATTATTTTTTTCAGGTCAACAACATTATTAAGGTTTCCTTTAATTCCAGGAACTTTAGCAACAATGGCTTTTATTTTTTTATTTCTGAAAACAGTACCGATTCCACCTCTGCCTGCTTGTTTCAAACGAACAAGCTTTCTTTTTGGATCATAAAAACTAAAGTTTAGCATTCCGATTAAAGAGTTATCAGCAGCAGAACCTGTAGAAACAACACCAATATTTTTCTTATCCCTGTCATCATCAGCAAAAGCTTCAGTAAGTTTTTCAGCAAGAACATGACTGTCAATTGGTTCTTTTGGAGCTTCAAATATTTCAACTTTATGATTTACTCCATCAATATAAATGATGACTTCTTTTTCGGATTTTCCTTGTAATTCTAAAGCATCAAAACCTGAGAATTTCAAAAAAGGACCAAAAAATCCACCAACATTACTATCTATAATTGATTCGGTTTGCGGAGAGATAGATACTACAAGCGATTTACCAGCACCTGAATATTGGGTAATCCCACCAATAGGACCTGAAGCAATGTTTATCTCATTCTCAGGATCGTTCCATTTGGTTTCGGGTTTGGTAGCATCCCACAAAAGTCGAAGTCCGTAACCTTTACCACCAATAAATTTTTCCTTCATCTCGGCAGGTACATCTTTTTCTTTTATTTCATTATCAGAAACGTTGATGTATAAAATTTTATCGGTATATCCTTTTTCTAATGGAGTCCAATTATACTTCCATTCTTTTAAAAGATTATGACTGTTTTTAAAATTTGTGAATCCCATATTATTTTGTTTTTATTAGTTAGCTAATATTATTGTTTTTATTAATTTGGAAACAAAATTAAAAATAATTATAATACATAATACAATAAATAATTTAGAGATATTATAAAAATTTGATTTTGATATTGATTTCTCAATAATTATTTTTATCACAGCCTCTTAGGTTGAAATATCTGGCTAATTTTTTTATAGTATGGGGCTTTGCATCAAGTTAATATATCTCAGCCCTATAAGCTAAGTTGATAATTTCTGTTTTAAAAAATTAATGAAAGTTTTCTTAAAAATCACATAGAATTTAATTAGCTTTGAATTAAAATATTTTGATTTTCTTTACAAAAAAAATAATATTATGAAGTTTGATGCAATCAAAAAATTACTAAGTTCGAAAACTGTTGGTATTGCAGGATGTGGCGGTTTGGGTTCGAATTGTGCAGTTGCTCTGGCAAGAGTTGGAGTTGGAAATATAATAGTAGTAGATTTTGATGTCATTGAAAAAAGTAATCTCAATCGTCAATATTATTTTTATGATCAGATTGGCAAAAAGAAATCGACAACTTTAAAGGAAAATATTAACAAGATAAATCCTGAAGTCAATGTAATTGCAATTGATAAAAAACTAGATTCCGAATCTATTACTGAAACTTTTAAAGATTGTAACGTGATTGTTGAAGCTTTTGATAAAGCAGAAACGAAGCAGATGTTAATTGAAACTGTTTTAGAAAATTTTCCTGATAAAGCTATTGTTTCAGGAATTGGAATGGCCGGCTGGGGTGATAATTCTTCGATAAAGACAGTTCAGCATAATAACTTATTTATTTGCGGAGATCAGAAATCTGAAGTTTCGGAAGATAATCCACCTTTAGCTCCAAGAGTTGGTGTGGTAGCAAATATGCAGGCAAATAAGGTTTTGGAAATTCTGTTAAGAAAATGAAATTTGCTTCTGCCAGGAATTTAGTGGGAAATAGAGATTTTAACAAAAAAATAATCAAATGAAAATAATACTAAATAACAGGGAAGAAATATTTAAAGTAGATAAGCTAACTATTGACGAACTCATAAAATTAAAAAATTTTTCTTTTCGGCTACTCGTCACTAAAATTAATGGGGAGCTAGTAAAAAAAGAAAATCGTGGAAATGCAATTATCGTTGAAGGTGATACTGTAGCAGTAATTCACATGATTAGTGGAGGTTAATTTGAAGTTTAGGGTTTGAAGTTTCAGTTTTAAACTATCTCAGCTACAACAAAAGTACTTCCACCAACAAAAACCAAATCATTAATGCCAGCATTGTTTGTTGCCGTTTCGAAAGCTTTCCTTACTGATGAAAATGAGTTGCCTGAAAGTCCGTATTTAAACGCTATATTTTTTAATTCTTCTTGATTCAAACCACGCGGAATATCAGCTTTACAGAAATAATAAATTGCATTTTTTGGAAGAATTTGAAGAATCGAGTCTATGTTTTTATCATTAACTACACCAATTACAAAATGTAGTTTATCAAAAACCATTTTGCTAATTTGAGAAATAATTGATGTTATTCCATCAATATTATGTGCGGTATCACAAATAGTGAGAGGGCACTTATTTAGAATTTCCCAACGTCCCAAAATACCAGTATTTGTTTTTACTTTCTCAATACCATCACGAATAATATTATTACTCAAATCAAATTTTTCTTTTATCAGATCTAATGCTTGTAAACTACTTTTAAGATTTTTTATTTGATAATCTCCAAGCAGTGGCAATTTCAGGTTCTCAATAAAAATTTCATTGTCTTTCCAAACATCAAAAACATTGAAGTCAATATTTGATGTTTGTAGTTTTTTAATTTCAAAATGTTCATCAGCAAAATAAATTTTCGCTTTTTTATCTTTCGCTTTTTCAGTATAGATATTTTTAATCTGAGCTTGCGTTTCACCGATAACAATCGGAGTATTTTTCTTAATTATTTCAGCTTTTTCTTTTGCAATTTTTCTTATTGTGTTCCCAAGAAATTGTGTATGATCAAGCCCGATATTTGTTATCACCGAAAGTTCAGGATTTAATAAGTTAGTGGAATCAAGCCGTCCACCCATTCCAACTTCCACCACAGCAATATCAACATTTTCATCAACAAAATATTGAAATGCCATCCCAACGGTCATCTCAAAAAACGAAGGTTGGATTATCTCAAAATCAGATTTGTTTTTTTCAACAAAATCAACAACATAATCTTCTTCAATCTTTTTCCCGTTAACCTTAATTCTTTCCCTGAAATCTCTAAGATGAGGCGAAGTATAAAGTCCGGTTTTTATCCCAGCCGACTGCAATACAGAAGCAATTATATGCGAAACAGAACCTTTACCATTTGTTCCGGCAATATGTATTGATCTGAACTTATTTTGTGGATTATCAAGAATATTCAGAAGATCAATTGTAACATTTAAATCAGCTTTGTAAGCAGCTTTCCCAATACGTTGGTACATAGGCAACTGACTAAAAAGATAATCAATAGTTTCACTATAATTCATACTACAAAGATAAGGAGAAAATATTTTAGTAGTCATACATTAATAAAAATCCATACGGGTTAACTTCGTGTTGCATATTTTGCTTTGCAAGGATTTGAACTTCATTTGCAAAAAAGGCTTATAAAAAATACAAAATAATAGATTTAGCTTTATAGCATGCAAAATAGCATAACAAAGCAGAAAAGGATATTTTTACATATCTTTATCCTGTTCTTGATTTTCAAGATACTACTACGAACTAAATAGTTTATTTCTAAATACGAAAATGATGAAGTCCTAAAATAAATTTATTTTTTGTTAACATAACTAATATTTTATTATTTTTAACAAAAATTTTAAATTATGAAAACCCAAACACCACCTTTAATTTTTTATGAATATATTATATATTATAATGTCTAATCATTAATATTTATTGTTATTAGTCGAAAAAGTACATTTTAAACAATCTAAACAATAATAATTATTTCAAACAAGCATAGTAATTAATTTATGAATAATCAACAACAACCCACACAACATTCACTGCCACAAAATTATAACCAAGGTGGTTACTATCCTCAGCAAAATAGTGTAGTATCAGTCGGTGATTGGATGTTAACTATATTTATTATGGCAATTCCTTTTATTAACATTATTATGCTTTTTGTATGGGCATTCAGCGGTGGACCTAATAAGAGTAAAGCAAACTGGGCAAAAGCATCATTATTATGGATGCTTATAATAATGATAATTAGCTTTGTAATCATTGGATTAATTGGAGGAGCACTTCTTTCAAATTTATTTTCTGAATTCGAAATATTTTAATACTAAATCAAATTTTGAACTAAAAAAACATCAGGAAATATTCCTGAATTAAACAAAAAACTAAAACAATTTTATTAACCTTAAACAATTAAATTATGGAAAAAAAAGAAACAATTAAATCAGTAACTTTTATTTTGGCAGGTATGCTGCTGCAAATCTTCAATGGAATAGGCAGTGGATTTTCAGCCAATCTTATTGCAATTTTTGGACTAATCTTATTTTTAATAGGCTTAAATAAATTAAAAAATGGTTTGGATCCGGCAGGACAAGGTGCTGTAAAAATGTTATTTATCGGAGTAATTATTGGGCTGGTAGGAACATTTTTTGATCTTATACCTTTAATGGGTTTGATAGCTACAATTTTATATATTGTTGCTTTTGTATTTGAACTCATAGGATTTATTAAATTAAAAGAATCAGCTACAATTGGTGAAATAGGGAAAAGTGGAGCAGGCCAATTAGTAATAGCATTAATATTACTTCTTGTTGTTTGTGTATTCTGGTTAATCCCTTTCGTAGGTGGAATATTTGTTTCCATTTTATCTCTTATAGCTCTTTTCTTAGCTTTTAATGGATGGATAAAAATTCAAGCAGGAATTATTGGTGAAGAAATGCCACAAATAAAACCTATAACTTATATTCTAATTGGTACATTATTAATGTTTAGTAATACTGCAACAAGTGGGTGGGCAGCTGCTATTGCCTCTATCTTTGGATTATACTTATTACTTAAAGGTTTTAAACAACTTAGCGAAAATATTGATGAAACAGGACAAGCTGCAATTAAATTATTAATAATTTCAATTTTTATTGGAATAGCTGCTTCCTTATTAGATATTGTAGCATCAATATTGGATATTTCATCAGGAAATATTCTTGCTATGGCAGGAGCTACTCCGGGAACCCTTGATTATATTGTAGTTATACTTTTTGCAGGTGCTTATATTGTTCAATTCATTGGTTATTTAAAACTAAGAGCATCTTCTACAATTGGAGAAGACGGAAAAAGTGGTGTTATGTTTTTGATGATTGCTATGATTTTGGCATTACTGGCAAGTTTAATTGGAATAGTTCCTTTAACAGGACTTGTTACTTCACTATTGGCTCTTGTAGGACTTGTACTTGTTTTCTTTGGCTGGGTGAAAATTCAAGAAGGTTTTATAGCTCAAAAATAAGTTCGAGATACAACTTTATTAAAAATAAAGTATTGTAATTTATGCCGAATACTAAGTCTGGATCAAAGAACAGAAAAAGGCTAATACTATTAATGGGAATAATTGTTTTCATCTTGGTTTTTCTTGTTGTTTATTTACAAATAAATTTCACTAAACCAACAGAAAACAATTTCCATTGTAATATTACATTAAAAGATGGAGATCTGGTTTTTAGAAAAGGACGAAGTATCGAAAGTCAATTAGTATTAATAACCGACAGAGCATCGTCTTATTCACATGTTGGAGTTATTTACATTTCAAATAACACACCATATGTAATACATACTACACCCGATGAATCATCGTATGCTATTGATTACGTTAGAATGGAAAAATTATCTGATTTCTTCAGTTCTGAAAATGCATCCAGAGGTAGTATATTTCGGCTAAAAAAACAATACACAAATTCAGCAAAATTAGCTGCATTAAAAGCAAAATCTTTTTTCGACAATAAAATTGTTTTTGATGCAGCTTTTGATATTAAAACTGAAAACAAACTATACTGTACTGAACTGGTTTGGAAGGCATATCAAAAAATCGGTATTGATTTAATACAAGGTAAATATGATAAACTTTTTTTGCCTTTTGTGAAAGACTTTGTTATTTTACCAAGTTCACTATTAAACAGTTATTATTTAAAAGAAATTTATTATTTTTAATCAACATTAATCAATTATTCTATTAACCTTAAAAACTTACAATTATGAAAAAATTAAGTCTTATTTTAAGTCTTATTATTGCAAGCTTTGTATTATTAACCACTTCTTGTGGTACGTCATCATCTTCCTCACCTGCTGATATCAGTAAGAGTATTCTGAAAAATACCGAAAAAGGAAATTCTGATGCTGTTATAGCTGTTTTTTCAACCAATGGCAAAGAATTATCTGAAGAAGACGAAGCTAAATTAACTGCTATGATACTAATGGGACAAGAAGAAATAAAAAAGAAAGATGGCCTCAAATCAGTTGAAGTTATTGAAGAAAAAATCAACGAAGCAGGTGATGGAGCCAAGGTAGATTTGAAAATAGTATATGGTAACGGAGAAGAAGATACGTCAACTTATAAATTTGTTATGGTAGATGGCAAATGGAAATATACAATGAAATAAATCATTAATAGTTTTATTTTAGCGTCAAAGCTTTATTACAAATTAAACTAAAATGAGCAGGCGGGTTAATCCGTCTGCTCAATCTTAGAAACAATAAATAACTACTTCACAGCAAAACTAAGAAGTTTATCAAATAAGGATTTCTTTCAGTACGATGCAAAGCGTCGGAATATTAAACACATTTGTACTTGACGGACTAATGGACTCTAGTTTAAATACAGCAATAAAATCAGGAGACCTCAGCTTATTATGTTATGTGATTACCGGATTTGGTTTATCAATATATGATACAGATATTTAAAAAGCATTTGAATACATGAGTATTGCAAGAGATTCTGCAAGAAAACTACCTTCACCTTCAAAGGAACTGGTTTATGCGTTGACAAAATCAAGTATTATTAACTTAAAAAACAACAATACAGAGCAAGCCAGAATATTCTTAAACGAAGCTTTAACTTTAGCTAAAAAAACAAACTACACAGAACTTGCTTCTTTTCGCAGGTATTGAAATTGATATTTTAAATTTTATTCATTTTATGATTTTAAATTTCTTTTTGTAATTTTATTGGCAAATGAATAATCAGCAACAAATAAAATCAATTGAAAATATTTTAGAAAATCTAAAAAAAGTTTTAGATGAAACTCTTTGGGAAGGAGATCCAAATTTATACACAAGCGACAGGATGCTTTTGCCATGGATTGAAGAAGATGCTGAGTACGAAATCAAAAAACTCAAACTTTCTAAAGATAAAGAAGTTTTTTATTTGCAAAAATTACACAATCTCTTTGGAGAATATTCTGATGCTAATCCATATTTAAAAAGAAAAAAAAGGTCAAATAAAAAATAGATTTTTTAAATTTATTTTGTAAAATTTACAATTTAAACTACACTTTTGTTTATATAAAAACCATTTTTTCTTAGGCATTTTAACATTTTAGAAATACTCATAATTACTTTTAGAATAATTATACCAAATGAACATCCAAATTACCGATATATTTCGTTTCTTTTTTCCTTTCTCTACGTTAAATATTATTTCCGTCCGTACGGATGCAAAGAATATTTGCCTTGACAAAGAAAAAAATATTTCAAAATATTTATCAGCAATTTAGAAATTCAATTGGTATTAAACCTCCGCAGAAACCATTCTATGTTTTCCACTCAAATCGCTTTTCAATACAACTTTATTGAAACTGAAATCCAAAAGCATTTTTTTTACTTCATCTCCAAATGCTTCATTAATCTCAAAATATAATTTTCCATTATTTCTTAAATGTGATTTTGCAAATTCGGAAATAGCTTTATAAAAAATCAAAGGATCATTATCATTAACAAACAAAGCAGATTCCGGTTCGAAATCAAGAACATTTTTTCTCATCAGTTTTTTCTCCGATTTACGAATATAAGGAGGGTTACTTACAATAACATCAAATTTATGCAAATTTTTTATTTCATTTTTATTGAGAATATCAATTTCAAGAAAATTAATTTTCAAATTATGATTTATAGCATTTTCTTCTGCTACTTTTAAAGCTTCGGTAATTTTATCAAGAGCGTAAACTTCCGGGTTTTTAAGTTCGTTTTTTAAAGAAATTGCAATACATCCGCTGCCGGTTCCAACATCAAGAATTTTAATTTTCTCACGGTTTTTATTTTCATTAACGATCAAATCAACTAGTTCTTCGGTTTCGGGACGAGGTATCAAAACATTTTCATTTACATAAAAATCCAACCCATAAAAGTTTGTATTTCCTGTAATATATTGAATCGGTTTGTATTTTTTAATTTCCTTTATTGCAAAATGGATTTTTAAAATATCCGATTCATTTAATCTCAAGTCAGGATTAACAATCATTTCCGTTCTTGAAATATTACAAGTTTCCTGAAATAAAATCTTCAGAATACTTAAACTTTCCTTTTCATTATAAAAATCAAGTAATTCTGTTTTATAATAATCAAAAGCTGCTTTTGCCTTATTTGTTTTAATTTTTATCAATAATATATATATATTTAAATTTCCGACCGAAATTAACTAAAAAAACGTATTTTTGAAGTAACAAACAAAAAAAATACGATATGCAGGGAGATATACTAATAATCAATGAGAATCACAGAAAAGCTGCACAACAAGCTTTACCACTTTTTCTCGATAAGATAAAAGCAAGCAAAAATATTTTTGCTATTACAGTTGCCGGTGAATCCGGTGCAGGAAAATCAGAAATTGCAGCATCAATAGCTGAAGAACTGGACAAGAATAATATCACAAATTTCATTTTCCAACAAGATGATTATTTTATCCATCCACCAAAAACAAACTCCCAAATAAGACTTAATGATATTAGCCAAGTTGGGATTTCAGAAGTTAATCTTGAAATGCTTGACAATGAAATTCAAATGGCAAAAGACGGACAGACATTTTTTGAAAAACCATTAGTTATTTTCGAAAAAAACAGAATCGACAGGGAAACAGTTTTTCTTGAAGATACAAAGGTATTGATTGCAGAAGGAACTTATACAACTTCATTAAATAATGTTGATTTAAGAATATTTATTGACAGGGATTATCACGACACAAAAGCTTCGCGGCTCGAAAGGAACAGAGAAAGGCAAGACTATTATCTCGAACAAATACTTCTGATCGAACATGATATTATATCAAAACATAAAGATTTAGCAGATATTATAATAACAAAAGAATTCGATGCAATTAAACCCTAAATACAAATAATTAATACAAATTTTTAGAATAGAATAATATACTTTTTTTTAGACAAAAGAAAATTAGATATGACTAATAATTTTAAGCATATAGCATTATTAAGCACTCACGGATATTTCGATCCCATTCCACAACTTGGAAGAACAGACACAGGCGGTCAGGTGGTTTATGTTTTGGAAATGGCCAAATACATTTCAAAAACAGGAGTCAAAGTTGATATTTTTACAAGATGGTTCGACAAATCGCAAAAACAAATTGATCCGGTTCCCGGTTATCCCAATGTAAATATTATCAGAATTAAAGCAGGACCATGGGAGTTTATTCCTAAAGAATTTATTTATGATGTACTTCCCGAACTTTCTGAAAACATGATCAAGTTTATAAAAGAAAATAATCTTGATTATGATCTATTCCACGGACATTATGTTGATGCAGGAATAGTTACTTTAGATGTGGCAAAAGCTTTTGGCAAACCATCATATTTTACAGCACATTCAATAGGTGCATGGAAAAAAGATCAGATGAGCGGTAATCCTGAGGAGATGGAAGAGAAATTCAATTTCAAACACAGAATTAGCGAGGAAATAAGAATATTTAAAAATGTGAATGCTCAAACAGTTACTTCTGCTGTTCAGCTTGAGAAGCTCAACGAACTCTACAATTATTTTGCTGATAATATAGAGGACATTCCACCGGGAGTTGATGTTCACACATATCATTTGCCTTCGGATAAGGATTTAAAGAAAAAAACCAAACTGCCTGAAAAGTATATTTTCTGCATTAGCAGAATCGACACAAATAAAGGTCACGATTTCTTACTTTATGCTTTTGATATTGTAAGAAAACAATTACCCGACATCAGTCTTGTGATTGGTGGTGGTTCGCCAAATCCAAAACAAAGAGAAAAAGATCTTTACGGAAAAATGAAAGATATTATTGACAAAAAAGGTATGAATGGCAGAGTTGAATTAATTGGTTATGTACCTGATGAAAAAATGCCAACTTATTATCAGCAGTCACAATGTTTTGTTCTTCCGTCATTATTCGAACCATTTGGCATGACTACCCAAGAGGCCATGGCTTGTGGAAAACCTGTTATCGCTTCTAAATTTGGTGGCATCAGAAATATTATTGTTAATGGAGAAAACGGATTTCTTGTTGATCCATCCGATCCACAGGAATTTGCTGAAGCAATTATTTCTTTGGTAAAGGATGAAGAAGTTCAGAAAAAAGTGGGAATGCAAGCATATAAAACATGCCAGGAACATTTTAGCTGGGAAGCTATTTCTGAAAGTTTTTTGAATTTTTATCAAAAATACTATGATAATGAATAATGATATTTTTATTGAAATTAATGAAGCAAGAAAGGGTAGCAAAAGAGCTGCCCTTTGTACTCTTATAGAAACTAAATGTTCTACACCACGAAAAGCAGGTTCTAAAATGCTTGTTTATGAAGACAAAACTATTTCAGGAACTATTGGTGGCGGCAGTATTGAATTAAATATTATTGAAAAAGCTATTGAAGTTATAGATAAAAATTCAACAGGGAAATTTGTTTTTGATCTTGAAGAAGACCTCGATATGCGTTGTGGAGGATACGTAGAAGTATTTATTGAATCGCTAAATCAAAAAAATTATCTTATAATTTTTGGTGCCGGTCATGTTGGAAAAGCTGTTGCTGGTTTTGCTTCTCAGCTTGGATTTGAAATTACATTTGTTGATAATCGTGAGAATATTATTTCCGGTATTAAAAATCATAAAATCATAAACAAAGATTATCTTAATGCATTTAAAGATATTGATTTTACTGATAAATCTTTTATTATTGTTACAACTCCAAATCACGAATTTGACGAGGAAGTTACAGCTGCATGTTTAAAAGAACCACATATTTATCTCGGTATGATTGGAAGCAAGAAAAAAGTAGAAACAACAAAAAACAACCTCCTTAAAAAAGGTTTTTCAGAGGAAGAAATTGAAAAAATTGATATGCCAATCGGGATTAAATTCAATGCACAAACACCTGATGAAATTGCAATAAGTATTGTTGCGAAATTAATAGATGTAAGAAATTCGCTTTAGCAGTAAATTGGAAATAACTAAAATGATTAAATAAATATTGAAACTTATAAAAATAACAGAAATTTCATCGTTGAAGCAATTAATAATCTCCATCAAAATAACATTAGAAAAAAACTCTTTATATTAATATATGAAAAATCAATCAAATATTTCTTTTGTTCTTGACGATAAAATCGTTACGATTGACTTTTTACAAGATAAAAAATTTAAACCAACAAATAGTGTTCTTGAATATCTTCGTTCCTTACGAACAAAAAAAGGTATAAAAGAAGGTTGCGGGCAAGGAGACTGTGGAGCGTGTACAATTGTTTTAGGTGAAATAAACGATAAAAATGAAATTTCGTACAAAGCAGTAAATTCATGTCTTCTTCTTTTACCGATGATTCATGAAAAGCAAATTATTACAATCGAAAATCTTGCTTCAAAAAAAGACAATGAAGTAATTCTTCATCCTGTTCAGCAAGCAATTGTGGAAACAAACAGCAGTCAGTGCGGCTATTGTACCCCGGGTATGGCGATGTCGATATTTGGACTTTTCAAAAATCACAAAAATCCATCAAGGGAAATTATTGAAGATGCTCTTATTGGGAACATCTGCCGATGTACAGGTTATCAACCACTTATCAAAGCTGCACAAAATTCTTGTAAAGGACAATATGATGATTTTGAAAAAAATATAAATCATACAATTGATCTTCTTAGAAAGATAAAAAAGGAAAATAATACAATTTCAATTAAAACAAAGGATTTATATTATTTTCGTTCAAAGAGTTTTTCTGAAACATTACAAATTCGTAAAGAGAATTCTGATGCAATTCTTTTAAGTGGTGGAACTGACAGCACCCAGAAAAAATTATCTGGCAAGCCAAAACCACTAAAAATTATTGACTTATCGGGTGTTGAAGATTTAAAATATTTTACTGAAGATAATGAAAATTTCTATATCAGTAGCGGCATAGATATCGAAAAACTGAGAACTTATGCAACTTCGAAATTGCCGGTTTTAGATAATATTTTAAAAGTTTTCAGTTCGCTTCAAATCAGGAATCTTGCAACAATTGGAGGAAACATTGGAGTAGCCTCACCTATCGGCGATCTTATTCCGGTCTTATTTGCGTTAAAAGCTAAAGTTAAACTTCAAAGCAATTCAGAAAAAAGAATTATCGAAATTGAAAATTTTATAAAATCATACAGAAAAACCGATATTAAGGAGGATGAAATAATTGAATCTGTAATTATTCCAAAATCTGATAAAAATATTATTAGATCTTATAAAATATCAAGAAGAAAAAACCTTGATATTTCAACACTTTCTGCAACTTTTAATCTTCTACTTGATAACAATTTAATCGTAAAAGATATTATTCTTGCTTTTGGCGGAATGGCTGAAATTACAAAGCGAGCACGCAAAACCGAAGACTTCCTGTTAAAGAAAAAATGGGAAAGAAAATCAGTTATTGAAGCTATAGAAATATTAAAAGATGAATTTAATCCAATTTCGGATGCAAGGGCGGATAAGGAATTCCGTAAAATTGCTGCAGGAAATTTATTACTAAAATTCTGGTCGGAAACCAATGAGTAAAACAAAAGATAATAACGCAATTAAACATGTTACCGGAGAATCGGTTTATGTAAATGACATTCAGGTAAACGACCATTTATTTGGTAAAATAGTTTTTAGTCATTTGCCTCATGCCGTTATCAAATCTTATGATTTATCAAAAGCACGCTCATTGCAAGGCGTTCATGCAATTTTATGCAGCAAAAATATAACAGGCAAAAATCAAATGGGACCGGTTACAAAAGACGAAGTTTGTCTTGCCGTAGAAAAAGTAAATTTTGTTGGACAGGCAATTTTTCTTATCGCAGCCGAAAGTGAAGAAGTTGCTGAAAAAGCAGAAAAGCTTATTGAAATAAAATTTGAAGAACTGGAAAGTATTACTGATCTTAAAACTGCAATTCAAAAAAACAATCTTCTTTTTGAACCTCAAAAAATTGAAACAGGTAATGTTGAAAATGCATTAAAAAACTCTGTTCATAATTTAACAGGAAGTTTTTTCACGGGAGCACAAGAACATTGGTATCTCGAAACACAATCGAGTCTTGCTATTCCCGGCGAAGGAAATGAAATGAAAATATTCAGTTCAACACAACATCCTTCAGAAACTCAAAGCATAGTTGCCGGAGTTCTAGGAATTAATAAAAACGAAGTTGAAG
>Ga0222636_1000181_pt1 | contig 36146 bp, 31 predicted proteins | sample AntAcemetagen141_FD_179811 | JGI IMG/M metagenome (GOLD analysis project Ga0222636, IMG submission 179811) | Saline water microbial communities from Ace Lake, Antarctica - #141 | ecosystem: Environmental > Aquatic > Non-marine Saline and Alkaline > Saline | place: Antarctica: Ace Lake...
AATGTAATTGCATGGCAATTTGATCAATACATTATTACACTGCTATCTATAATAGCTCTGGTATTGTTCAAAACTAATCTGATTTATGAATAAATCGGGTTAACGCCGACTATTTATTGTAGAGCAAGTTACCAAAATACCATGCATTCTGTCAAATCATTTAACAGAATGATATACATTCTGTCAAATGATTTGCCATAATGTATGCTTAGTGCCTTGAGAAGTAAATATTCGGTAACCCAGGTTAATACTGCTGGCTAGTGCCTACTCGAAAAGCCTTTTAAACCACGAAGTACACGAAGGAATTTGAAAATCAGGAAAAATTACATAGTTTTCTTTGTTTTTCTTCGTGTTCTTCGTGCCCTTCGTGGTGAATATTTAGTTTTTTGAACACAAGAAGTTGAAAATACCTTTTCGAGTAAGGTCTGGCCTGTTGCATGGTTCATCCTGATTCATAAACTACCTTACCGTTTCGAAGCGCCTCGCCATATATTAGACCCGGCCGTGAGGCAAGATCACCGAGTCGTTTTTCTGAAACCACAATGATATCCATCGGCATTAAAATATCTCGAAGGAACCTTCTGATCCGGATAGATTCCCGACGGGGATTTTCTACCTGTCCCCGGGCTACCACCAATATATCGAGATCACGAGGGTTCTTTTTCTCGGTCGCGGCAGAACCAAAGATTACAATCTTTTTGGGATCCGTCATTGATCGGATTTTGTTTGTAACAGCCAATATCTTCTCTGGTGTTACCGCCCAGTTTAACGCGGTCATTTCAACCCTCCTTCCACCCGGCAGCCTGTTGGGAGATTTCATTAAGTGACGCCGCTTTTTTCGACCGGGAAGTCTTTAATACAATTTAAAAATGAAGATCAAGTGTACCGGAAATGAATCCCTTCTGCAACATGAAAATATAATTCAGCCAAAGCAAAATAACACCTTGCTTTTGTAAGGAATATATTATATATTCCTTACATATAGTAGGGATGTATTTATATGCAATCCATTGAAAACAAGATATATAAACGTATTTGCGGCAACAGCAGGGGCTGGACATTTTCCAATAAGGATTTTTCCGATCTCGGACGTTCCGGCTCTATCGATATCGCATTACATCGCCTGCAAAAATCCGAAAAAATAAGAAGGATTTGCCGGGGGATTTACGACTACCCAAAGTATAGTGAACTACTTGGGCAATGGCTCAGCCCGGATATCGACCGGACCGCTCACGCACTAGCCCGCAGGTCCGGATGGAGGATACAACCTTCCGGCAATACCGCGCTTAATCTTCTGGGAATGTCCACCCAGGTCCCGGCACGATTTGTCTATCTTTCCAACGGCCCCAACCGTATATACCGGATTGGTGATGTCGATCTTACATTCAAGAAGGCAATGCTGAAAGAAACCGCACTCAGATACAGGGAGAGCGCCCTCCTCGTACAGGCTATAAAAGCTGTAACAGACCAAAATAATACAGATGAAATTATCGAATTAGCTCGGCGGCGCTTCTCTTCATCTGAACGGAAACGCATTCTAAAAGATACTCGATATATTACCGACTGGATAGTTGAGATTATCCGAAAAATCTGCCGGGAGGATAAAGAATGAAAAAAGTCGTTCAGCTTTCATCCGGCCAACGCCACGAGCTATTCCAGGAAACCGCTGCTCGCAAAAAAATTAAGCCAGCTATTGCCGAGAAGGATTTCTGGGTATGCTGGACCCTCGAACGACTCTTCGAAGAGGCGTCAATATCCCGATCCTTTTTGTTTAAGGGAGGGACATCATTATCAAAAGTATTCGGATTGATCGATCGTTTTTCAGAAGATATTGACCTCATTCTTGATTGGCGACTATTTTCCGAAGAAGCCCCGGAAGCAGAGCGATCGAAAACACAGCAGGATAAATTCAACTTAATCTATGAAATCCGTGGACTAAAAAGGGGCCGAGGTAGGGTGAGATTAAAGCCTTATTGTCCAATTCTCTCTGGCGGCTGTCACAGCGGCGAAACTGGCCCTGGTCACGTTGATAAGTTCTTCAAATGGGATTAACGGCTCCCCTCCCTGCTCCACCCAATCGATAAAGGCGGAGATCTCAGCCCGGTGCCCCTTATCCTGCCGCCGTGTCTTGAAGGTCCGTAACCCTTTGAACCCGTATCCCCGGGTAACCCGAAAATTCTCCATCTTCAGGACCCGGCCATCGGAAAATATTTCCAGCATCTCTTTGGGGTAACTCTTGGGACCGTTGGCGAAATAATTGACCGTTCCGATCGAACCATCGGCGAATCCCAGGATAATCGAGGTCTTGTCATCCCGGACGGCCGGGCCTTCTCCCACCATTACCGCCGAGACCGTCTTAACCGGACTTCCGGCCAGATAAGAGAGGAGGTCGACGAAATGACACCCCTCCCCGATAATCCTACCCCCTCCCCGCTCCGGATCCTGGGTCCAGTGATCGGGAGGGATAACGCCCGCGTTGATCGTCATGTTCATACAGAGAGGACCGGACCGCCCTTTGAGTAGTTCTTTGATCTTGTTGGTATGGGGACTGAAGCGTCTATTAAAACCGACGGTTAGGAAATGGGGAATGGGGAATGGAGAATGGTCAGCCCCTGTAGCCGCGGTCGCGGACCGCGGAAGAGGGAGTGGGGAGTGGTTGGCTTTTGCCTGGGGCGGTGGCTGAGGAGCAAGGGATTGGTAGGTGGAGATGATCTCATCCAGCTCGGCTTCGTTCATGGCCAGGGGTTTTTCCACGAAGGTATTTTTCCCGGCCCGGAGAGACTCAATAACGAAGCGGGCGTGGAGATGGTGGCCGACCGTGATGAAGACGGTATTGACTTCCGGATCGTCCAGGATCATCCGGTAGTCGGTAACCGCCTGCTCCCCCCCGTATTTCCGGGCCCCCTCTCTCGCGGCGGCTCCGTTAAGATCGGCGACATAGGCTAATCGAGCCGGAGTCTTAGCCAGCACCGGAAGGAGAATCGCGTTGGCATAATTGCCCGCTCCGATTACGCCCACCACCGCTTTGCCGGCGGCGGCGGAAGGAGCCTCTTTCAACCTCACCACACCGGATCGCTCAACCGGGCCGGGATACTGGAGGATAATTCCTAGCGAACCGGAACTGGACGCTATTTTATCGTAAGCCGCTCCGGCATCGGCAATCGGAAAACGGTCGGTAATCAACTCACTGACCCTGAGCCGTTTCTCCTCCAACGCGGTCAGGATCGCTTCAAAGTTCCGCTGCTCGGTCCAGCGGACAAATCCATAGGGATAATCACGGCCTCCCTCTTCATACTTCTCGTCGTAGCGTCCCGGACCATAGGAACAGGAGACCTGGAAGGAGATCTCTTTCTCATAAAAATCGCTCCGCAAAAGATCCAAACCAACCACACCGACCAGAATGATCCGCCCCCGTTTCCGGCAAGCCTGTGCGGCCTGATGGACAATCTCATTGGTCTTGGCCGAGGCGGTAATCAATACTCCATCCACTCCCCTCCCTCCTGTCACTTCTAAAGCCGCCGCGATCGGATCACCCCCCACGGAGAGATCGATAGTCCGGGCTCCGAACTCTTCGGCCAGTTTCAAGCGCTCGGAGTTGATATCAACCGCCAGCACCTCACATCCGTTGGCCCGGAGAAGCTGTACCATAATCAATCCAATCAGCCCCATTCCGAAGACCATGAACTTTTCTCCCAACTCAGGCTTCGCCAGACGCAACCCCTGCAGAGCGATACTCCCCATAACCGTAAAAGCAGCCTCTTCATCGGTAACAATCTCGGGAATCTTGGCGCAGAGATTTCGGGGAACAGCGACGATCTCGGCGTGGGGACCGTTACTGACCACCCGATCCCCCGGATGCAGATCATGGATCCCGGCACCAACTTCCAGCACCACTCCCGCGTTACAGTACCCGAGGGGGAGCGGTTGGTCGAGCTTACGGAAGACCGCGTCCAAAGTCGGGAGCAGGCCGTCAGCCTTGATCTTATCCAGAACCTGCCGAACCTTATCCGGTTTCTGCCGGGCCTTAGAGAGAAGATTGGCCCGGCTGAACTCCACCAGCATCCGCTCGGTCCCGGGAGAGATCAATGTAGTCCGGGTTTGAATCAATACTTCCCCAGTTCCGGGAAGGGGAGCGGGAATCTCCGCCACCTCCAATTCACCGGTCTTTAAATGCTGTAATATCTGTCTCATATTAAGTTATCGCCTATGGCGCTAACTTAGTGTAAGTGCACTAAAATTTACGCCAATTGATTAATGTTCGTATATAATAGCTTATAGTATATCTATTTTAAAATGCAGAAACATCGAATTAACGCAAAATAACCGCCTTTTTGATTTGTATATTAATCAGATATAGTACCACTTTCATTACCGGGGCAACTAAATTATTCTCTGATCATTTCTTCGGAAGCGGGATTGAATACAAATATCCGCAAAAATTGGTTTACCTTTTCTTGAAATATAGCCATGCGGTTGAGAGCCTGTGGTGCCAGCATCCCCTCTTCCCAAATCACATAACGTATATTTCGTTTATTTATAAAATCCCGCAATAAATCAGGATTCCCGGCGATCTGTTCATCCAGGAAATAAATTCTTCTCTCTCCGAAATCTTCCTCCTGGGCCAGATGTCCCAGAATAGGGTGTCGCATAACATATAGTGGTCCCAGGGCGGTGGGCTGCCGATCGTTGAATATATTTTCAAAGGCGCTACCCTTCAGACTTTTCCAGAAATATCCGGCGGGATAATCTTCAAAACAAGCTTTGAAAAACCCGGAGACAACAGAGCCGTCACGATCTTTTTCGGCCCGCCAGCCGGCTGGCCGGTCCACCTGGTGATAAAAGGTAAATAACCCCTCAAACACGATCAGGATCACGCATAATCCCATCCAGATCATTCCCACCCGGCTGAATAATTTTGAACTATTAAACCGGGCCCATCCCGCCACCACCGCAAAAGAAGGGAGACCTAATCCATATAACCATAATACATAACGAACCTTATGATTATGGTGGGCCGGCATAAAAAAGAATAGAGTGAGCGTTATCAGTACAACCGAAAGAAAAGGCAGAGCAATACCCCCCCCATCCTTCTTCCGATCCCGGGAAAATATATTTCTATAGAAGATTGCCCCGCCCAATATTAAGATCGAGGGAACACAGCCAAGTATCCAGAGCAGCCCCATACCTCCTGAGTTGGGGTCACTGAGAGTAAGAGCTCGCCTCCATCCTTGAAGATTATCCAGCCAACTGAACAAAATACGTTTTAGTTGCGTCCATTCTTCTGTTCCCGGAGAGTAGGGTTTTCTTTGATGGAAAATCTCCAGTGCTTTTCCGGGAAAGATAGTCCGCCCTCCTATGGTGAGCCCCACCGGATAAACCGGACTGCCGGTTATGAGCAGATTACGCAGGTGCCAGTAGCCCCCGCACCCTACCGTAATTATAACCGCAATAAGGATGAACAGCAGACCTTTGCTAAAAAAAGTTTCCGGGAAACGCCGGAATGAACGCATCTTTGGACTCTGACAATTTCTTGCCTTTTGCCTCCATCGATTCAGAGAACTACAGCTTAGTAAGATCATTATGGAAACAAGCGGCAAAAGGATAATACCGGGCCCCTTGGCGGCAATTGAAAGACCCATGGCACACCCCAATGCTGGAGATAACTTCCAGGGGATAATGCCGCGGGTAATCCGGCTTATTGTAAAAGCCGTCATCGCCATCAAGGCAATATAACAACTGGCGACCCCGGGGTCGACCAGGGTTGTAAAACTCAAAACAATATTAACGGGAACAAATAAAAAAAGAACGCCGGCCAGCAAGGAAAAACCGGGCCAGGCGCCGAATAATCGTGACAAGCAGATTATGGAGTATACGCCCAGGGCCAGGAGGGGAAGATTAAGGGCGTTTAAGAGGCGGGGAACCCCCGCGGCGCGAGTCATCACAAATCCCAGCAACTCAACCCCCTTGGGCCAGCCGTTGAAACGATCATTGATCAAGTTCTTCCAGGGCAATATCTCACAGTCAATCCAGTGAACATACCCCTTCAGCGCCCAGAAATGCATGGTAGGATTATGATACCAGAGTCCGTCAAAACCGGTATCGGGGAGGGCGTATGCTGTTAACCATAACAGCAGAAAGAAGCATGCGGCAGCTATAAGTATACCCCATATAATATACCCGCCGTAACGATGATCGGATTTTTCCACCTTTCTCCGGAGTTGGCCGGAGGAGAGTGAATACCGGTATAGCCCGGCAATCACCAGCGCCCCGAGAATGATAACTATCCCCATCAAACGGGCAATACTAACTCTGACCAGACTGACTGCTATGGTCAAGGCCGCGATACTGCCCATAAAAACAATAATCCCGGCCAGATTTTTAAAAAGGCGATCAGTCTCCCCTATGAACCACCGTAATAATTGGGGAGTATCCCGACTCCGAGAACTTTTCCGAGATTGGGATACTGGAGGTTCTAGATTGTTAGAACTATTCATTACCATCTGGAGTAATAATTCCATCTGCCTGTTCCGGGGGTACCGAGGGATGAGAATCTGCAGGCTGATTTAACGGCAGGCTCTCCACCAGATCTCTCTTTCCCACCCACACCTTCCAGGAACCATCCCGACGTTCACCCAGTTCCGCGTCAATAATCCAGCACGCGTCTTGAGAAGAAAAAACAAAATAGTCGATCTCTTCCTCGGAAAACATCCACTGGTATGTCCCCTCAAAATATTTAGCCATAGCCTTATTCCAGCATAGGGACGGGAAGTAATCGGTTACATTATCATTAAGATACACTCTCTCCCTTTCATTGATTACTCCCCGTTCCATTCCATTCCTAATATTGGAGATCAAAGTCCTTAGAGGTTCAAGCTGCCGCCTGATAACACCCACATTCTGATAAACCAATAATATATTGAGGATTAAAACGGGGACCAAGAGAAAACAGATAACCGCCCGGCCCTTCCGACCGGGCTTAAACAGCCTATCGATCACCGTCAGTATCAATAAGACCAGGAGAGCATTGGGAACATACTGGTAACGAAACTGGGCCAGCGGATAATAGATGCTGTTGGTGGTTACTCGTCCCAGGCTAATGATAAAAAAATTGGTGAAGTATAAGAAGAAAAGAAAGGCCAAGATGATCAGTGTCATCTTCTTCCCCTGCCGCCACAAAAACCAGGCCCCTATCCCCAGCAGGATCATGCCGGCTCCTCCCGCCCAGATAACGATTAAAGAAAGGGCGGGCAGACCCCATTTGGCCAGAAGACCGCCCATCTCAATGTTGTGAGTTACGAATAGTGGTGTAGTCAGGAAAGGAATCAGGTTAATCAGAATTCCATTATAGAGAAGATTGAAGAAGGGAGAGCAGAAACTTAAAATGATCTGATTAGTAGTCGGGCTCGGTAAAGGGCCGGTGTTCTCCTGCGGAGCGCTGGTCAAGAGCAAACCCCCGATATATAGAGAGTAGACGACTCCCAGCATTATCAGCTCGGAGGTGCATACATTCTTTTTTCGAGAGCTGCGCGGCGGGAAAAATCTCCGTCCCCACCTTAAAATAAGAATCGATAGTGGCCAGAGGGCGTAACCTTCATAACAGAAGAGGAAAAAGAGGAAGAGTATCCCGATCGGGATTAAAATGGAATTTCTCCCAGTCTTAAGAAATTTCAAATACAGAATAAAACTCAGGAGAAAAGAACATAGACCAATCGTTATGAAAATCTGAAAAGTCCAGGTAATAATATCAAAATGGGAAAATAGAAAGGCATATACCGTAAGAAAAGCCGCTGATAGAAATCGATCAAAAGAAAATTCCCGAACCAGCAGATAGAGAAGTAATATACTGAGGCAGTAGCTAACGAAGTTAACTATATGATTCCAGATAAAATCCGCCCCAAAGACCCTATACTCCAGATAAAGCAAGAGATGGGCCAGAGGCCTATAAGTCCCATCCTGCCAGGGATCATGATTGACTATGTCCATCAAGTTCGATGGTTCCGGAGAAGCCTGCACTTGATGAAAAACATACAATACCGACCAGTAGTCACTTCGGGGCGGGTTGCTGAATGAGGATGAATAAAGAAAAAAGAGAGCTAAAAATAAAGCGGCAAAGAATAATAAGATGGGGGTTCTTTTCATACTCATTCCTGGTGATTTCATTCCGGAAGAAGAGCCGGGATATATACCAAAACTTGAAAGAGGCCGCCGGATTCTTCTTTAAGAACCGCCGAATCTTTAAGAATAGTAGGAATTGGTTCCTCGATATCCCAGATCAGATACTTGATATTCCGTTTTCTTAAAAAACTTCTGAGTTTAATGGCGGATTCGATAGTCTGTTGATCAAGAAAGTAGATACTCCTCTTCCCGAAGGCATCTCCCTGAGCTAAATGCCCCAGAATCAGTTTCCGCCGACCTCTCAAAGCTCCCAGGGCTACCGCTTCCTGATCGGAGAGGATACTCTCAAATATTGTCCCCCTCAGCCCCCCCCAGTAATAACCGACCGGATATTTCTGCCCGAGGGAACGGATAATCCTAGAAAGATCGAAAATCCGGGCAACTCCACCGGTCTTATACTGAAGACTATATATCCCTTCAAGAACAATCGCAATCACACAAATCACTACCCAGAGTCTTCCTCCCCAACGAATGAGACTGGTCCGGGCGCTCCAAACTCTCCCGGCCACCACTACGAAGCAGGGGAGACCTATTCCGTAAAGCCAGATTGTATAGCGGATGATATGACTATGGCCTTTCGGCATGGCAAAAAAGAGGATCAACACCATTACCGCGAGAGGCAGCAGGCCACCCCAACTCCCTGGGGAGAACCCGCTCCAGACCCTTCGTCGAAATTTATATTCTCTTCCGGTCAGGATCAACAAAAAAATGATCGAAGGAACTCCTCCCAGGATCCAGAGCAACCCCAGTCCTCCATACCAGCTACTGTAGGAAGTTGCCGCGCCTCTCCAGTTTTCCCAGCCTTCTAACCAATTAAACATTACTCTTTTTATCTGAGACCAATCTTCCATCCCCGGTACTTGAGGAGGAGTAAAAAGAGCTTGATCACCAGCAAAGATTGTCCATCCGGCTATCTTCAGATTAGCCGGATAGATCGGATTCCCGGTATGGATCAGATTCCTGACCGACCAATATCCGCCAACAAGAAGCGCGATAACCAGCAGAAGCAGAATAAAGACGCCCCCCTTCCCCAATATTCTTAAAGCGGGCAGTGGGTGGGGCTTAACTTCCGGGAGATTGTTGGACTGAGCGTGATCGGGAGAAGTCATCCTCCGGCCTACCCAATAAATTCGGAGCATCAACAGAACCACCACTACCGGAAGGAGTACGATCGCCGGGGCTTTGGCCGCCCAGGAAAGCCCCAGACCACATCCCAGGGCCGGCAGGAATTTCCAGGGAAGAACTCCTGCTTTGATTTTATGGAGGACAAACAATACCAGCGCAAAGAGCGCGATATAACAGGAGGCTACGGCTGTGTCCACATAAGTGGTCGCGGATAGAGATATATTAATTGGAATAAATATAAAAAGTGCCCCGGCCAGAGAGCCCCAGAATAAGGAAGCGCCGAGAAACCGGGAGAGACAATATATAGCCAGTACACCCAGAGGGAGAAAAGTGAGATTAACGGCATTTAACAGACGGGAAAGTCCGGTAGCCCGAACCAGAATAAATCCCATTAATTCCACCCCTTTCGGGAATCCATTCCATAAGACTTTAATCGGGAGATAAAAGATGGAAGGTCCGGTTTCGATCCAGTGGACATAACCTTTTATTGCCCAGAAATGCATGGTGGAGATATGATAATAAAGCCCGTCCCAGGAACAATCTGGAATAGCATAGGCGATAACCCATAACCGGACGTATACCAATATCGCTGCAACAACCACAAACCTCACCGGCCAGCCGGAACTCCTGCCATCACCCGAAATTTTTCCCGACCATTCCGATCTGAGAATAAACCCATAGCCGGCAGCAAGCAAGAACGCCCCCAGAACAATAGCAATGGCTATCCCCTGGGCAATGACAACCCGCGTCAGACTCAGCAGGATAGTTATAACTTCAATACTCCCCAGTAAGACAAGCAATATCGCCAGAAGCTTGAAACCCCGCTCTCCCCTGATATATATTTCACGCCCATGTGTCATTCCTATCTGAAGTCCTCTTATTTTTTTTCTTTAGCTGCAAACAACATCGCCCCTCGTCACAATGCTCTGCGTCGTGATAAACCAATCCGACGCATCCCCCCGAAGCAGGGGAACAAGGAGACCAAGATACCGTAACATTCTGTAAACACATTGAATACTACTGGCTATCCCCGGGCTGAATATGGAGTGCGGTATCCCTGCTACCGCCCGCCGTTTGCGAGGACCGCAGTCAGCGATTGCGGCTACAGATTAACGGTAGCAGGGCTACCGACTTGAACGGGCGGCAGCAGGGCTACCGCACTCTATATTCTACAGAACCTCGTAAAAAGTGCGGCACCCCCGGTTTACCGAATGTTTTTGTTCCAACACTATTCATCCATGACACTCAACTTTCGATATCCTCCGATCGGTTGATCCAATATCCAGACCGCCTCTTCCCGGGAAAAAACAAAACAATTGATATTGCCTTCCGGGAAGTACCATTCATAGGTCCCCTCCTCTATAAACTTTCCGACACCCTTATGCCAGCACAAAGGAGGGAGATAACTGGTTATTCCCGGCTGGATATATATCCGATCCTCTTTATTTATTACCCCGGTCCGGATACCTTCTTTCAGTTCGGCGAGCAAGAGTCGCAACGGCCTGAGATTTTCTCTTACCATCATGATATTCTTATGAGAAATACAGATGTTAACAATCAAGATCGGGGTCAGACAGAAGGCGGTGATCAACCTCCTCTTTCTACCGGGGCGGCAGAGCCCATCTACCACCGCCAGAACCAGCATGATAAATAATGCGTTGGGAATAAACTGATAACGAAACTGGACCAGAAGATGTCCGAAATTGCTGTTCGTTACCCTGCCCAAAGAAAGAACAAAGAAGCTACAGAGATAGAGAAAGAAGAAAAATGCCAGCAGGCTCAGGACGCGGAACTGACGGCGTCGGTAGAGAATCCATCCTCCCAGCGCCAGAATGATTATCATCATCACCCCGACCCAGGTAATAAGCGAGGGAAGAGAGATGGGAATACCCGCTTTCCATACTCTGCCCATCTCAGCCCAGTACCCCAACCGCCCGGACCACGCCAGAAAAGGCATCAGATTAATTAAGATTCCGTTATAGAATAGATTAAAACAAATTGAGCAAAAACTGGAAAATACCATGGAAACTACCGGCTCCGGAAGGGGACCGGAGATCTGCCCCACCGACCTACTCAGAAGAAACCCTGCTGAATAAAAGATATACACCATCCCCAGCATCAGCCAGACAACCCCGGGGGTCTTCTCCCGGGGGAATCGCGGAAATTCGGAACCACGAGGGATGTGGCTCAGGATGATCACCGCGAGTGGCCAGAGTATATACACCTCATAACAGTACATCCCGAAGAGAAAAAGGAGAGAGATCGGAATCAGAAGAATCCTCTTCCCGGTGGCCATAAATTTCAGATAAAGAATGAAACCCAAAAGAAAAGCGGAAAAACTCATTATTACAAACAGATGGAATGTCAAGGAGAGAATATCAGAGTGAGAGAAGAGAAATGTATAGACCGCCAGGAAAGCCCCGGTTAAAAATCCGTCCAGACCAAGTTGCCGGGCCAAACAGTAGAGTAACATTATCACCAGGCAGTAGATAATAAAGTTAAAGATATGGTTCCCGATGAAATCAGCGCCAAAGACTTTGTGTGTCAAGTAGAGGAGAAGATAAGAGAAAGGACGGAAGGTTCCATCCTGCCAGGGATCATGATTGAGGATGATGACCCATGATCCGGGAGAAGGGGACGCATCCGCTCGGTGAAAGGTATAAAATGCCTCCCAGTAATCAACATGGGGTGGGTTAGTAAACGATGGGAGATAGAAAAGAAGTAATGCTGTAAATAAAACCGTAAAATAGATTAAGAGCCAATACCCGCTACAAAATAACCTATTTACTTTGGACTTTTCCATTCGGCCTTATGCCCCCGCCAATATCAAAGACATCCGTGTCTGGATCAGTATTTGCCTGCATTCGGGCCGAGGGGAGGGCATTTCGGCAAGTTCCATTTTGTCTAATCGTAAATGTTGGAATACCTGTTTCATTGAATGATTACTCGCGCTTATTGATCCATTTCGCGATGACACCGCTATCGGAACTTCAGAACAAGTTCATCCTTTTCAGCGCAGCTCGGGTAATTGATCAATACCGCCCGGTAAATGCCCTTGAACACAAACAAACTGCCGGCGGCGGCGGCGATAATCCCGAAAGACTGAATCAGGGAAGCAATATCATCAAGTGAACCCGCCCCGCCAAGTACTGTCATAGGCAGACTGATTGTTTCACGAATCATGCGAACCAGTTCGAGATCGTATCCTTTCGCAACGCCATCCCGATCAATAGAATTCACAACCACCTCTCCGGCACCCAACTCCTCCACTTTTTGAGCAAACTCTACGGGAGATAGACCGGTTCGCTTGCTGGCATTATGCGTCCATAACTCGTATTTGCTTCCGAACCTGCCCTTTTTTACATCCATAACCACAACCACACTCTGGCCGCCCACTACTTCCGCCGCCCGGGCCACTATTTCAGGGTCGCTCACAACCGCCGCACTCATTGCAACTTTCTCAACCCCAAGGCTGATAATTCTCTCCACCTGATCAACACTCTTGACGCCACCACCATAGCAAAGCGGCATACGACATTCAGCGGCAAGATTCTTTATCAACGTATAATCCGGATCTCTCTTCAGAACGGTCGCGTCGATATCGACCACAATTATCTCATCTACTCCCTTCTCATTGAATATCTTAACCGCATTAATTGGATCGCCGACATATTTAGGAATGGCGAATTGTTGCGTTTTAACCAGTCCGCCATTCTTCACCAACAGACAGGGTATGATTCGGGGTCGCAACATGCTCATATCTCCGCGAAATTTCTCAAGAGTTGAATGCCCCAATGGTGACTTTTTTCCGGATGAAACTGCACTCCAAAGACATTTCCACAGCGTACGCTTGAGGCATAATAGCCGCCATAGTCCGTGACCACAAGCACATGTTCCGGGTTATGCGGAACAAAATAATAGGAATGTAGGAAATAGAATTTGGCTTCCGACTCAAGATTTTTAAACAAACCGTCATTGCCCCGGGGCAGCACATCATTCCAACCCATATGGGGTAAATGAGTCTTTTGCGTAAACCTTTCATGTTCAAACTTTTTCACATCGGCAGCAATCCATCCTAACCCATCCAGCACACCCTCATCGCTCTTGTTGGCCATCATTTGCATACCTACGCAAATCCCCAAGACAGGCTTGCCGTCACCAACAACCATCTCATCAAGGGCATCTCTCAGTCCGGATTCATTCAATCTTGTCATCGCCCAGTCAAAGGCCCCGACACCGGGTAAAATGATTTTTTCCGCTCGACGCAGATCCTGAGGCGTTGAAGCAATTTCGGCCGGAATATTAAGGCGCTTATAGATGTTGGCAAGGGCATGGATATTGCCCAATCCATAATTGACAATGCCTATCATCTCTTGCCACCTCTTTCCAGACCCAGTAACCTCATTACTCTTGCCCCCAGCAAATAGATCCTTTCCTGTGACTTATAATCCCGATAAGATTTGTTCGGGGAATCCATATATCCCTGCAATTCATCAACCGATATTCCAAGTTTGGTTGCTACATATTCAAATTCATGGGCTATAGTTTCCTTATTATAAGTCGGATGCGAAAGCTTCTCCAAAGCCTCTTCACGGGTCATTTGCTCTGTTAAAATAAGACTTGAATACTTAACTTTTCGTGTGTCGTAACCAAATTTTTCGGGGAGCCAATACGATTCATAGAACCTGGTGAACCGTGATTCAAAATGTTTTTGAGGATATCTTTGCCATCCAAAGCGGTCAACCAGCAACTGCATGGCTTCTTCTTGAATATATGGTACATAGTTTAAAGGTTTTACAACCGTGACGCCTTTTATATACCTTAGATATACCTTATGCCAAAGAATGCTGGTTAAAGGAAAATTAACGAGGGGGCGCTGTCCAAATTTCTTATGAATATCCTTTAGTTGAGTCGAGTCAGATTGAAAATACATCCATTCCATAGGGTTTCTTATACATTCAGTAGAATAATTAGCCCCTGTTAGAATGTATTTGACTTTATATTTGTCTGCAAAATTGTACATCATTGCGAAAAAAGCGTGATCTTGAGGTACATCAATATGAGGAACACCGGACTTAAAATAAGCGAGTTGAAGATCCTTTATTTCTTCCCAGTCAATTACCTCGGTATATAAATCAAGACCCAGGCTGTCTATGAGCTTCTCAATATTGTTTACTGCAATCTGAGAATTCCATCCGGCGTCGACATGAAAAACCAAAGGCCGCAACCCAAACTCTTCCTTTGCTATATACATCAAATAAGAGCTATCAATGCCCCCACTCACACCCATGATGCAGTCAAAATCTTTGCCTTTGCCCTCCCTCTTGATCTTGTCAACTATTTTCTGCAGAGCTTGACGCCCTCTTTCATCAGTATGCCAATTCGGCAAAATATCTTTGTAAAAACCATTACAATGATCGCAGACTCCATTTTCATCGAATGTAATAATTGAGTCTGTGGTGTCCATGACGCAGTTTGTGCATATTTGATATTCTCTCTGATTCATATTCATGAGTCTCCTATTCCCGATGGGAAAGAACACAATTTAGCCCGGATCAATATTGAGCGATAGTGAGATGTATAAGGAATTGCCAATGTAACTTGCCGCCCTATAAGTTTCTTGATGATGTTCTTTGCGAAGTTAATGAGCCCATCCTTTCGCATCCTTCTTATCTCCACAATCGAAAAACCTGCGTCGGAAAGGTATCCAGTAAGGTGCCGCTCACCGGCAAAAACAAGATGATCAGGCAAATCCAATTCGGTGGGTACTTCATAACTATCGACAAGGTCGGCGATATTGCCTGTCTCGAGATAGAACTCACCATTATCCGCCAAGACACTTTTTATCCCCTCTAAGAACGCGCGGAAGTCCGGTATGTGGGAATAGACATTCACCAGAGACACAAAATCGAATTTGTCAGTCACACCAGACAGATGTCTCTCACTAATGGTGAGCCCACGCGCCCGGGCCTGAGCCACTTTCGGTTTCATCGGCTCAATACCCTCGATTCGACTGCCCAGGGACGCGAGCGCGGAGACGGCCTCAACCACCTCCCCGTAACCGGCGCCTACGTCCAGCCAGGATATCTCTCGGCGGTCTTGCCAGACATCGTTAAAGATCGAAGCGAATATCCTTTTGTAGTAGTTCACCTTGCTTCCAACACGACGAACAATGGCAGTTCTTCCGTGCTCTACATTGCTATGAATACCCGTTTCCACGGCCTTATTTATCAAAGCCTGCATCGGTCGCGGATTCACGTATACCAGGCCGCACTCAGAGCACTTCACGGCCGTGAATCCATTCTCGCTCGCCCATGGTGAACTTTTTGTTTGGTCACAGTACGGGCAATTAATGATTTCAGTGTCAGTCCCGGCATTCATCGCGGTATTTTTCCTTATCTTTGCTGATTCTTAATGTACTCACGGTCTTTCGCAACGACTTCCAGTGCCCTTTTCAGTTCTTCAGTTTCCGTTGTATAGACGTAAACTTTTCGTGGTAGTATAGACATATTCTCTTTCCAGTTTTCTAAATCATGGTATTTAACACTACAGAGAGTATCTGCCGCCTTTTGAACATCTTGATCATTAATGATCAGGCCAATATTATATCGTTCAACCTCACCGGCGTCTCCACTTCCCGCCAGAGTTATAATAGGCTTTTGAAAAAAACAACTTTCATAAAACCGATTGGTTCTAGCCCAGCGCCAGTTCCAATCGCCGGGGTCCGGATATGGATAGCACCCCCATACCAGGTCCACGTCACCATAGAGTGCCGGTAAATCCTGCGGTGAATGGAACTCCCCCAGAAACTCAACATTACTTAACTTCTCAGAGCGCTCATGAAGATCAATCGGCTTCAATGGATATCCCGCCAGCACGATTTCTACACCTTGCGGGCGAGCTATAGCGAGTGCTTCAAGGACATTCCATGACCATTCACATCTCAATAAGCCAAAGTACCCAATCCGAAGGGGCCTGTCAACCAACGGTCTCCCTTTTAAATCTCTTGAAATCTCTTCTAAATCAATCTCTTTTACAAAGGATTGTTCCAGTTTGTTCTCAATAATCATTGCCGGAACTGATACTTTCAGCCATCGGCGGTAATAGGTATCAACAAATCCTGATGCCGTGGCTATCAGTAAAGAACACGCGTTAACAAAATATTTATCAACTGTCCGAACTAAACAACCTTTTAATCCCGAAGCGACTTGCAGCTTGCGGATATCGCCAACCTCGAGAACGACCGGTTTCCCTAAACCCCAACCGGCAATAAGTGCCATAAAAGCCACATCTTGACCGGAGGCATAGACAATATGATTTCGCTTGACGGCACGTCGCATTTTGGGGAGAGCCGTGACCATCTTCAGAATTCGCTGTAAGTAACGCCCGGGAGTTATCTTACGCAATAGCTCGACTTTGCAATCGGGATTTCGACCTACATGGTAATCCCGTTCAAAAGCCACGGCTTCAACTATGAAGCCCGCTTGCTGCAGCATAGCGATACGCTTGGAATCTCTCGGGTGGCCGATTACCTGTAGCACAACAAGAATGTTTAAACTATTTATATTCATAAGATCGTGAACGGAGGCGAAAATACTTCATTACCGCCTCGGGAGAGCACGGTCGCCGTGTAAGCAGAGTATGAGGCAAATTCCACAGCACATTTGCCATAGCCGCCAGTAACTTGTGAAACGTACCGCGACGCAAAGACACTAATAATTGTGACCCCATCCGCAAAAACAAATACTTTATCATAAGCCTACCGGGAAACAAGCGCGTAACGACCAGAAGAGGATTTCGAAACAGATAATAGTCCCGGGAAACATCTGTCGAGTAACTGAAACTACAATAAGGATGCCACATGATAATGTCTCTCCGAGAAACGATCTTGTAACCCGCCATTATCGCTCGAATAGATAGAAACTCTTCCTCCTTGAAAAAGAAAAAATCCTCTGGATAAAACCCGATCTTGTCAAGCATCTTTCGTCGGAACGCTGAAACTCCTCCTCGCAATATTCCCACCTCTGCCACACGGACCTTATGCTCTTTTTCCACCGGATTTTCCTCTTCGGAAAAATACTGTCGCATACACACAATGCCAATGGACGGATCTGACTCGAAGATTTCCACGACGCGTTCCAGCGTGTGCTCTCCCAACCAACCATCATCGTCCAGATTAACAATATAGTTGCCCGTGGCGTTTGCGTAGATATGATTTCGCCCCCCGGAACATCCCAGGTTGCGTGGTAGACAGATTAGTTTTACTTCAGGGAATTGCTCACGGACAACCCCGGCCGTACCGGCCTGCGAATTTCTGTCCACTATAACGACTTCCATCTCCGCGAAACCTTGAGCAAAGACCGATTAAATCGCCTTCAAAACGGCCTCCCGTCGGTTATACGTAAGAATGCCAACCGTTATCCTGGGCATTGGGTTACATCTTTCTTTTCTGTTGTTACTGCTCGGCGTTTCATAGCAAGGGCATCTATCTGCGCTTGCGCAGTTAAACCCAAGGCACATCCTATTATACCCCACGACATCTTAGTGGATTCTATACTCAGTGTCATCATCATCAGACTAAATCCGACTAAATAAGCAAAAAAACCGGCGAATATGACTTTCGTCCTTACATTCTCCCCTCGGATCGTCCTCATAAAACAGTGCACCATTGACGACACGAGCAAGTAGATATAGATGCAAAGATAAATGAGTCCACCCTTGATATATATATCTACAAGGCTGCAATGAGGGTTACAAGAAACGCCCGTTATATTCCAAAATTTGGAATAGCCGTCCATATCTCCGAAAACATGGGGAATATGAGGGCCCAACAACTCATTTTCAAGATAATGATACGCCTGTAAGCGTATTGCAAAAGAAGTGTCCGTCTCGAGATCGGTTTCGCCGTAGATGGAGACAATAGTATCAAAAATGCCGTATTTAGATTGAAGGAACAGTATGCCTGAAACGAGAAGAGCCACGAAACATACGGCATAAATCCGCGAGAATAATCTCCACTTCGGTGTGAGAAGGAGGCGAAACATCAATGAGATAATCAGGGTGGAGCCCATCACGATTGTCCCCGACCGGCTGTTTAACTGTAACACAACATACACACCAAGAATAATAATGGCGAGGGCGATGATTCCCTTCCATGAGCCGGAAAACGCGCGCGAGTATAGGGCAAGGAGCGGGCCGAAAGCAAAAAGAGGGATTATGTAGTTCATCACGATGTTCGGGTCAAAATCCCCCGAAGCTCTCGTAAACTTAACGCTTCCCCTCCATGCTACTGCCACCTCACCAGTGAGGCCAAGAACAATCCCCAAAAGATAGGCAACTATGAAAAGCGAACATAAGACAAGAACAACGCTGATCCTACTAGCGGTCCTGGTGTTTCTACAATTGACGTAAAAAAACACCATATAAGCGAAGGTCCCGAGCAGTCCCAACACTTCATCAAACGCACCCCGGATACCGGTGGCATTAGCCTCAACAAAACCCAGAAACGGGATACATGCGAGCAGAATTAAAAAACAAACAATGTAAATCGGACTACCAAGGCTGTATTTAGATGGATAGGCCAGAAAGTCGTATATAAATATTCCCAGAAAAAGAACCTTATTCAGGCTCAACATTACACCCAGACCGGGGAACAACAGACTAACAATATAATCTCCCCCCATCACTACTGCGGCGATTGTAACAAAAGTCAAAGATGATATACTTCGTACTTTATTCATACCTGATTCTTTATTGTACAATGATTAACTTTTTTGGTTCTCTGTCATTTTGTGTGGGTAAATATTCTTTGATATTTCTTTATTTCAGGCAAAAACAACACAAATCAATAAACACAAGCACCAAATAAAATAACAAATAAATTTCAAATTACAATGACCGAAATTCCAAACTGCAACATCCAGCTTTCTCTCTGTCTGTCCGAACTGTTGGGGCAGCTTAAATGCCAGAGCCCAATGAGATGTGTCGCATCTAAAGGCTCGGCACCAGTAAGCTTTCAGTAAACGCCGTCCTCTCGTAGCGGCTGCCTTTAGGCTGCCACCCGATGGCGACCTGAAGGTCGCCTCTACGAGCACGGGGCAACGGGGTTCACTGAAACCTTACCGGCGCCAGTAAACATTCGGTAAACCCGGTAACTCGTACTCGCAGTGTCCCAATCTCCATCGGGGCAATTTTGGAGTGCGCTTGCTTGCGCCGCATCTTAGTTGCGGTAGCAAGCTACCGCACTTCATATTCCGCGGTCACCGACCGCGGCTACAGCACCCCGCTAGGAACATGAGTTACCGGGTTTACCAAATGTTTACACCGGGATATCTTCACCCTCGACGATTATATTGTTGACATTCAAGGAGTAATTACTATATAGCTGTAATGATATTTCTATAGGAACCAATTATACTCTCAATCAAATCAGCATCGTGGCGGCATTGACGTTGGTGTAGGAGCGAAACGCCTTTTGGATAGAGCCGTTGAGCCAGCTTTCGTTGAGCCAGCTTTTAAATTAACTGTTTTCAGCATTTGCCCCGATCAGATATATAATTATATTTTTTTCAGGAGCCAGTTAGGCGTCATGTCAGCAAAAAGTTATATTCTCAGATATGTACTCTCATTAAAATCTTCCTAAAATATATAACGATTAATCATAAAAATATTAATGAAGACATCCCCATCTAATGGTAATTTTATGTGGTCGGAATTAAATAAGGTGAAAACATGATCTCTATTGTAATTATAACACGTAATAGAAAAGCTGAATTAAAAAAAACCATACTCTCCTGTTTTCGGCAACATTCTGTAAGTGAATTTGTTGTTGTTGACAATAATTCCAGCGATGGAACTCAAAAATACATAGAAGAGCTGGCAAAGGAGCATTCATTTAAACTGAAATACTTGTTCATGGAGGAAAACTTGGGTGTCGCGGGCGCCAGGAACGTCGGTTTTGAAAATTCCTCGTGTGAAATTGTTTTTTTTATTGATGACGACGCATATATTGATGATAGCCCTGACTGCATCAGCAAAATAGAAGAGTTTATGTTAATGCATCCCGATATTGCTATCGTCGCCACTGACATTTACAATATTCAAGATAATATTTACCAATATGGAATTTTCCCGAAAGGGGTTTCCCCCAGAACAGAAGGAGAAGTCCTCTATTTCATCGGAGCAAGCCATTTCATAAGGAAAAGTCCATTTGCCGGTGGGAGATTATACCCTGAGAAATTATTTTTTGAGCAAGAAGAAAGGTATGCTTCCTTTCTGGCCTGGAGCCTGGACTACAAGGTGTGGTATACAAACTTGATGTGTGTAACACATGCGCCCAGTAGCTTTACCAGAATAAGTAATAAAGACAGAGCATTAAATAACTACTTAAACGCATTTATTATAAAGAAGTTACTTAATCCCGGATGCTTAATCCCTATCGTTTGGATATTGTTTTTAACCAGGTTTTCTTTGTTTAGCGGTATAAATATCAAATCATGGAAGACCTGTTATTCTCGGTATCGAGAAAGATACAGTGATTCCGATCGCCGGCCAATGTCTTTGAAAAAAATAATTAAATTGATAAAACAGTTCGGGATCACTCCTCTCTTGTAACAGGGGAAAAGCATTATCTTTATCGGAATCTTTCTTCCCCCTCTCCCCCCAATCTTCATTCTTCTCCGGTGGAGTTACGCTGGTTGTTATCCGCGAGGCCGAAAATACATCCGATAATCGCCCGGCGATAAGACTTAAACGAATTCCGCCAGTAAGAGTCTATCGCGTATGACAACATTATACGCATGTCACTGGTCGGTTCAAAAGGGGCCACTAAGGCGTCAGAACACGCATATTTAATTTTAGGAGGGTCCCAAAATCTTGAGGTGAGCATCAATTCGCAAATTGTCATTGCGAGGAACAAAGTGACGCATGCGCGCTACGCTCGCAATGACATTGACCCGATTTATTGAGAAGATGTCGCCAACGCCTTTATCTCCGATTTCATTAATGCCCGGTCATAAACGCGAAAATCATCCATTGAAAAGGCAACATTGCCTTCATAGACGTTCACGCCAATACAGAAATCCTCACCATTCAACAACTGCACGGGATTGCCCGAGTATGTGCCCACCAAAACTCCATTGACGAAGAACTCTATCACACCCCCATTCCGTTGGCAAACGAAATGGTTCCAGTTGCCTACCGTCACGGTATGGGTGAAGCCTTCGTACTTGCCGCCACCATACATCACATTCCAGCGTAGTAATCCACCGGGGTGTTGCCGCAAAAAGAACCCTGACGTGTGCCAGCGATAGTTGCCGAAGGCCCTCAGTTTCCTGGGCGGCAGAGCATCCAGCCAATACCAAAGGGCGATTGCGCAATCCCGGTCTACTGGGATCGACAAGCCAGGAATATTAATCGCGTCATCGACCTCGTCAAAGCTCAGCGCGGTTCCCAATGCGCCCGGTGTCGAATGCGCATTCGTGTACGGGTTGCCGCTCAGCTTCTGAAAGACTAGTTCATAGCATCTTTCGGACGAGTCAGCGACCCTTTGACTGGCCTCGTTGTCATCCATGGTCAAATGCAGAATCGGCGGGCACATCGTGTCCCCGTGTGCAACCCCGTGCAGCGGAATCCCAGTCGCAGGAACCGGATGGGCAGGCGTATAGTCTTCCCATCGTTCTCTTGCAATCAGTACGTTGAACTCGGCGGTGTATTTCTGTGCAATCTCTTTGGAGCGCAGAATCAGGACGTTCTCATCGTTCTTCTCGATTGCGCTGCCAAACATACTACTTGAATTCACCACAGTTTCGTTATCGATTACGAACGTTCTGCTGTGCATAAAGGGCTGATGGGCGTCCGTGTAAATCGATGCTCCGTGCTTCCTCAGAAAGTCGGCATAACCCGCAGATATCTGCGTCGACACAAATCCGCGAACTCGTACCCCATCGTCCATGCGGGCTCTGAGTGTATCTGCGACAGCCTTGCTCCTCAACTCCGTCATCATGAAATCAATGGACTCCTCGGCCTTGTTGATTTCGGAGAGAACTCCCTCAAGGACATCGTCCTCGGGCGCAAAAAAGGTCTTTACGGAGGTGCCGCCGATATTGACAGTCGGATATCTGGTGTTTTGTGGAGAATCAGTTCCGAATAGGCCTGATGCAAACATCTCCTCGAATTCAACTGCAAAATTGATTGCCAGTTCCTTCGATTCGAGTAGCAACGCGGTATTGATCGACCTATACATGCCCACTTCTGTAACATTGGCCGACCCAGTCCAGACCTTTTTGTTGTCCACAATTATGAACTTGTTGTGCATGAGTTCTGGGCGAGTGTCAAAAACAATGGGTATCCCCGCTGCCAGACAGTTTACGTACCCTGAGTGATACTTAGTCTTGGTGTCCGAAACAATCCGAACGCTTACGCCTTGTCTATGCTTGGCGATCAACACGTCCTCGACCGCCCTGAACTTAAAAAAGAACAGCGCACAGTCAATGGACTCGGAGGCTGTCTTGAGGAAGTCCACAAAATGGTCCCCCATACGTTCACCCTAGGGAGCGGGACTGAAGAATGCCTGGATCAGGTTGCCAGTTTCGGCCGCTCTTCCCCTCACAGTCGGTTGCTGGATTTCTTCGACCAGGTTCTGCCGTTCGGGAACTTGCCTGCCATGCCTGATCGGAGTAGCGTAGATACTAGTCTTGTCCGGAAACCATTGATAAAAGCCATAAGAAATGTCGTATGGAATGTCCTTGAGGTTGAAGTACAGACTCAGAATTCTGTGTTCGCCTGCTTTCCACTGACGAATCTGTGATTTCTCTGCATAAATCCTCTTTCTTAAGTGTCCCTTATCTCGGCTCGCCTCCGGCAAAATGTCGAGGTGGCTCTTGTCCTCTTTCAATCTTACGTCCAAAATCCATTTCTCGGATATATTGTCTGTAACGACGAAGTACCAACGCAAGACATTTCTTTCGCCCTCGATCTTCTCGAGCTTGAACGAGACCAGATCAAGGGCTCCATCTATGGCTGTTTTCCGTTCACACAGCGCCACAACAAGTTCATCGCGGCGTTTCAGGTACGCCACCATGAGCGCAGGGGACACATCCTGGAGGCTTTAGGGCTAACGTTGTCACCGCCGGTTTAAAATGTACCACTAAACCGGTTTAAAAGTGTACCAGTTTATTTCGATTTTATCTCATTCGGAAGAGATAAAAAAAGTTATTTCATTCTTATTTCATTAGGAAAACGGCGGCTAATATTCGCACACAAAAAAAAGGCCCCCCGACACATGTCGCCGGGGGGCCTTTGATGTTACTCCCGATTTTTGGATTCAGCTTATTTCTTGTCTTTCTGTTTTCGGGGGGCTCTCCTGATGGATTTCCCGGTAAATCTTAATCCGATCGCACCGCCCAGCACCCGATCGCTGAAGGTCATGCCCATGGCCTTGGAGGGGAAGAACGACCACCACTCTTTTACGTCAGTATTGGTGGTAACGATGACCGGGCCGGTTTTCTTCTCGCTCCGATCAAAGATCAGGCGAAAGAGGTAGTCCACCTTCTCCGGGGCGAAGGGCATATATGCCAGGTCGTCCAGGATGATCACGGATACATTGACATAATAGCGATAGACCCGATCAAAGGTGTGGGAGTTGCGGAGCTTGTAGAGTTTTTCTATCAGTTCCCGGGTATATTCAAAAGCCACTCTATATTCTCTCCTGGCCGCCTCAAAACCCAGGGCGCGGGCCAACCGGGTTTTGCCGGTTCCCACGGATCCCGCCAGAACTATGTTGCGGGATTTTTGGATATATTCGCAGCCGATCAGATCCCGGATAGAAGACGGATCGATCCCGTGAGATCGAGCAAGATCGAAGTCGTAGTTCTCTATGCAATCCGACATATCGAGATTGCCGACTTTAATCAACCGCTCGAACCGTCTCTGCTTCCGGGCCAGAGCTTCTTCCTCCAGCAGGCTTCCCAGGAACTCCATAGTCCCCATCTCCTGGTCGATTGATTTCGTGTAGCGTTCTTCAAAGACCCGGGCAATTCCCGGTAGTCTGAGGTCATCAAAGAGACCGGCAATATCTCCGGGTTTATACGACAACTCATTCATTTGTTCCTCCTTCTTGGGTGTTTCGGTTTTTCGTTTGCTCTTCTTCAAAGATCTGGTCGAAGCCCTCGGTATCCCCGGGTTCCAGTGGGCCAATGTTGAGTCCTCTGGGTTTTGCGCCATCTTTATCGAACTGCCTCAGGGATATCTGAGATGGGTAACGACGTTTCAGAAGATCTTCGACATAAGTGACGGTACAGACCCCGTGTTGAGTGGCTTCTTTCAGGGCCTGATCGACCTGGCGCCTGGTGAAGTTCTCCAGCAACCGGGAAAGCCTCTTCAGGTGGATCGGATAGATCGATTTAACCCGTATTTTCAACCCGCTGAGGAATGATTCCCGCAGGGGGAAGAGCTTGTCGAACCGATTCTCCGATTGATTGGCGGGGAGATAGCGCTTGATGCGCCGGAGTTCGTCATAGTGCCTTTCATCGATAATCATCCTCCCCTTGCCTTCCGGGATGATATGGGCGGCGATCTGTTCTCGTTTGCGGTTATAGACCTTAATCCCCCGGGGACTGATTATCACCGTTACTCTCCGCCTCACATATTTCGGAGGGACGGTATAATAATTACCCAGAACGGAGATCAGGCAGTCTTTGCCGACCAGCCTCTCTTCGATCCTGGTGGGGAGGAAGTCGGTGATCGGAAGTTCGATCAGCAGATCCCGTTCTTCTGCCCACATATCTACCGGGCGCCGCCGGGTAGTGCCGTGAATACGATAGTTCCCGGTCGCTTCTTCTTCATCTTCCATCCATCCTCGGAGTTGATCACGCAGATCGTCTAAGGAGTCAAAGGTTCTGCCGGGGAAGAAGCTGGTCTCCAGATACCAGAACGGGCGCTCCACCCGTCCTTTTCTCTCTTTATCATATGGGAGGCAAAGATGTGGGCGGAAGCCGTAGTGAGTAGCAAAAGAGAGGAACCTCTGATGTATTAGCGGTGTGCCCCTCACCCTCCCGGGCGTCACCGGGGACTGGTTATCATAAAGGATGACCGGCGGGATCCCCTTGAAATAGCGAAAGGACTCGATATGGGCCGCGAAGAGAGTATCCTGTTTAGCGTTCAGGAAGACTTCCAGATATTGATAGCGGCTGTAGGAGAGGATCAGGGAGAAGACATTGATCAGGCTCCTTACTCCTCCCAGATTCACATGGTAAGGGGACCAGTCCGACTGGGCTTCGTACCCCGGCGCAGGTTCGTAGCGAATGAAGGCTCTTCTGCTCTGGCGTGATCCCCTCAGTTTCCTGAGGAAATCGCCCAATATAGTATTCCCTCCCCGATATCCCTCCTTGCGCAGTCTCCGGTAGATCTCCCGGTTGGTTAGCCCCTTGATCTTGAGCAGTTCCTCGATCCGATCCCGGAATGGATCGAGTTTGGAGGGCCGCTGCTTCCCGGGAGGGGGAGATGTAATCGGGGGATCCGGATCCTTCAGTAGTTTCTTTACCGTATCTCGGTGAACATTCAGACTCCGGGCAATCTGCCTCTGTGATTTTCCGGCTTGATGGAGAGACCGAACGACCCTTACCATTGATTTCATCTCCGCCTTCTTCATTATTAAACCTCCTGAGTGGTTCGGATTTTATAAGTTCCAGCTCCCGCTGGAACCGTAATAGTGCCGCTTTAAGTACATTATATTCGTTGGCCGGAAGACGACTTTTCGGCAGGGTCTGATAGTCCATCTGCCGGAACTGACATAACCTATCCGTCAGATCTTCAATCGAACTCAGTCTTGTCATGGTCTCCCCGGAAAAGCCGCTTTTCGCCATGATCCGGTTTATCCGGGGACCGGTGAGATATCGCCTCGGGTCCCGGATAACATCCCGGCGTTCTTCTTCTTCCAAAGCAAGAACCAGAGTGACCGCTCCCTCAACTTCTTCCGAGGTTAGCTTCTGCTCACGGGCCGAGAGGAATAACGGCATCTGTAAGTCCCGGGGGAGCCGGCTGAGGTGATAGGCCGCCGTGGGGCCGATCTCATTAGAGCGGAGGAAAGGCAGGATATCAGCATCCAGCCGGGTAATCAGGGAGAGCCGTTTGGTCACCCAGCTCGCGTTACGTCCTAAAAGTCCGATTATCTCTTCGCCGCTCAACTCCTCATTGCGATGAAGATCTTCTACCAGTAACGCCTCCTCGTAGAAGCTGATGGTCTTCCTCCGGCAATTAAGTGAGAGCATCATCGCCTTGGCACGTTTTCGCTTCCAGTTCTGTATTATTACCGGAATAATTTGATCTCCCCTGACTTTCAGCATCTCCAGACGTTTAAATCCATCTACTACCTCATAATCTTCTCCGGCCGGGATCACGGTAATCGGATGATCGAGATTGTGGTTTGCGGCACGCAGAGACCTCATCGAACTTTTGAGATATGAGAAGGAAGTTAATATCCGCTCGATAGAGATCGTTTCAGTCTTCATACTTCCCTTCTTTCCTGCAGAACCGTTCTATCGCCAATCTCGTCATTACCGGTTTCTCGGGAAGGGCAAGGACCTGGAAAAAGGGGTAGTTGAACGCGATCAGCTTCATCTCCCGCAAAGAGATAATGGCGGACCTGATCTCCGGATCATTCATATTTATGGCATGGCCGATCTTCTTAAAGGAATAAAAGGACATCCCATGCCGATTGGAGGCGGTGACCAGGAAGAAGTAGAGTGCGATCTCTTTCCTGTTTAAATAATTGATGAAGTGTCCGGTAATAAACCTCCGGTCGATCCAGGAGAAGCTATCGGGTATGGACCGGACTTTCTCCGGAATAATCGGGCTGGGGTCGCGCATAACTACCCTCCTTGAGTTGGGGTTGAGAAACAGTAGAACCAGAAAATCAGATTGAAAGATTGTGAAAGTTGTGAGAAAGTGGAACACTGGATTTAATCCGCCCGGCAGTTGTTCATCATTTGTGTTTATCTAACTGCCTGGTTCTGAAAGAGAAGGATAAACTGAAATAATAATTAGATCCCGGAACTTAAAAATTCAAAACGGTCCGCGCGGGGAGAGATGGGCGGAGAAAAGGAATACCTAACTTACTACGGGACAGAGGGATGACAAAAGGAGTGGACATAGGGCTCTACGCCTCGGATATAACCCTTTCCCATAAACTAGACCAGGCTGAGGACGGCAAGGGCAATGAGGCTACCTGGAACATGGGGAGGCTGCCCACCAGGATGGGACAAGGGGATGGACCGGATAGATTATTCTTTGCAACTGAAGGTTATTGGCGGGGATATTTTCTACTACAACAAGATGTCCTCTATAACCCGACAGATGAAGCCAAGCCCTACTCGCTCATCTTTGACGTTACTACCTGGAAGGATATCCCGTCTCAATCGGTGAAGAGATTTCGGGGGTTCAGATATCTGGAAGGAATGCCGGACTGAGTGGAGAGTTTTCCCGGGGATATAGGGTGGAGGGCCTGGTACATTTTTTAACCGGTTATCAGTACTGGTACATTTTTAACCGGTCAGTGGTACATTTTTAAACCGGCACTGACAAACGTACAACCGAACAGGTTGGTATGAAGGGGAAGATCTTTGCTGGCTGCCTATGTCATCCCGGCCGAAGCCGAGGGAGATGGAAGTTAACCGATAAAATCGAGTAGCGGCGATCTGAGAGACTCGCTTATACTAAAAAGGAGGTGATGGCAGCCTATTATTGGCGCGTGCCCCCCTAGGGGGGCTGGGGGGAGGAGAAGCAATCCTTCCCCATGGCAATAATTAACCATTAAAAACAGGGAAGTGTAATTGTCGTTAGGGGGAAAGTATAATTGTCGTTGACTAGTCATCAATAATGATTGCTGCCGGCGGAAGTTGATAGGCTGCGGGGAGGTGTTTGTCATGCTGCCAACATTAGTCGCCACCGTCGCACAACCCGCCTGGACGTTCCGTCGCACATTGGTTTGGGTGCGGCGCTTCAGACTGGATATTATGAACAAGAACCAACCTTTTGCTCTCATCGTTCACTCCGGTAAGTCTGACTCGGTTTTCCATGCTTGGGGTGCTTGCAGATAGCCAAAAAGTTCAAAGCAATGGAACCATTGAGTCCCCTCTCACTACACAACAGCTTGAACAAACTCAACGGCAACAGCGTTGAAGCCCAACGAAGAGTGCATAGAAAAACGTTACCTCTCCAGTATAGCTTGGGCGCAATAGCAAATTGTCCATGTGGCGCAAAAAACGCCATTGTCTGCCATTCTCTCCACGTCCTTTGATTGGCATACCTCCGCAACAACTTCATGTGTTCCCTGTCAAGATAGGGAGAAAGACTCTCAACCATCAGCAGGGGCAGGTCTGGTGCGCTTACTGCCGTCTTGGTAACCATATTCACCGAATTACGATAGTAAATCGCCCCTACGTGAGGGCTCCACGCCATCTTCTTCATATGTGCCAAGTAGATAACCCATGCATGTAAATCCCCTCCCCGGCATGCTTTCCCTTCGGGAAACAGGCCGAGGGCAGTTTCATTCTTGCGTAAGCAGACTGTATCCATACACAATGGCCATTTACCAGCCATGCATGACTCCAGATATTCCTTGAATAATATCTCACGAGATGTCTGGTTGCTGTTGTGTTGAAAAAAGGAATCCAGATAGGAGGCCTCGTCGGACACAACATTCTTCCATCCGCAACCCAGCAAAGCACATTCGGGGAACTCGTCCGCTAACTCCTTTATCTTCTCCAGATGATCTGGCAGCCATTCATCGTCAGCATCCAGAAACGCCACCCACTCAGCTTTGGCTTCCTCTATTCCAAGGTTTCTGGCGGCATACCCACCAGGCCCAGGTGTATCTCTATGAAGCAACCGGATTCGGGAATCCTTGAATTTCTGAATCTCCTCCACACTATTGTCCGTGGAAGCATCATCAACGATGATCAACTCGAAATCCTCAAATGTCTGCCCCAGAACCGAGGATATTGAACGCCCTACGTGCGGGCCCTTGTTGTGAACTGGGACAATGACTGAAAATGTCGGGTTGCTATTCATAATACTCCCGTTTGTTTGGATAGACTTTCACCTGCAAGAATGTTGCCACCGATAAAGGAACCTTTATCATAGCCGGGTAATTTTACCACATTAAGCTACACCAAACCAGACCAGGAAGCAATGATTTGCCTATAAATGTCAGATCTTCGCGCCGCACATGCCCGCGCGTCAAATTCATCGCAAAGAAACGAAACGTCATAGTCAAACCAGGCCCCACTATAGGTGTCATACTGTTCTATGATGTCTTCCAGGACAGATGCTGTATGTTCAACATCTCCCTCATTTGCCGTTCTGCCATTCTTGCCGTCCTTGACGATTTCGGGTATATCACAATGCGCGCTGCCCAGAATCGGCATGCCGGTGGCTTTCATGTCGGTGATTATCACAGGGAAACCGCCCTCGCAATCACCGTCGTCGGCATGAATGCTCGTCTGCATGAATAGGTGCTGCTCATAGCTCAGCGATAACACATCCTGATACGGGATATATCCGAGAAAATGCGTAGATCCCTTTAGAATTGTTGAGTTCACGAACTCCTTGATCTCGGATTTGATCCTCTGCTCTTCTGCACGCTGTCCTGCATCACCCACAATACTTATCTCGATGGAAATATCAGGAAGACTACTTGCGACCTGCTCAATAGCTCGAAGCGCAATAATGATGCCTTTCTTCTGCGTGAACCTGCCCACTAACAGAATCTTAAACGCCTGTTTCCTGTCCCAGGTTCTTCTCACCGACTTAATTGATCCTATATCAACTCCCAAATGTGAAACATGCACCTTCTCTGACGGACAACCCATGTCGACAATGGTACTCTTTGCACAAGAACCTTCAACAAAAACACCCGCAATCCTGTCAAACATCTGGCAGTACTTATCTCCAAGTCCGGGATCATAGAAGACAGCTTTGGTATAGTCCCAACCGTAAAAGGACACAATGTGCGGAATACCCAACTTCTGCGCCAGGGAAACATTCTGTATACCAGCACCGCCAAAATGGGAATGAAGCAACCCCACCTTCTCTTTCCTGCACACATGCGCCCAGTAGGGACTGCCTTTCCCGATAATCTTCCTATAGATCCTTTCCAGATAGCGATAAGGCAGCGGCAGAGATCCCTTGGAATAGATGTCATGAAAGGGGAATTGATCCAGGTTTTCCGTGCTATATGTCAATACGATATGGCGGCCATACTCGGGAAAGCGGATTTGATTGTAGATCCAGCTCCCCGTATGAAAAAGATACGGTTGAACCTGGTGCGCGATTACCTTTGTGTCTGGTTTCATGAACTTACCCCATATCATAATCGCCATCAACAGCGAGTTCGCTAATGTTTCTGTATTTGCCCGAAAAAACCTGTTGCAGCCATAATTCAAAAGTTAGCATCTCGCATAACTGACTTGCACGATTCTCCTTCCCCGACATGTGAAGTCTTACGCAAGCCCTCACATTCTCTTCAAGTATGTAGTTCCGATAGAGGGCGTTCTTGCTTAAAAGTAGCCTTTCAAAGAAGGAGCGTGCGGGCTCACACCGTATCCATTCAGGGTAATCCGTGTATCCCTTCCTGTCTCTAAAGGCAAATCCAATGCGCCGAGAGACCCTTCTCAAAATATCAACAGCACGCCTCTTCGTGGTCATTAGGGCCAGACCCTGCTTGGAAGAGTTGATTGGAACACCCGTCTTTTGCCAGGGGATCTCGGCGAAATACTCAGGGAATGTGAGCAGGAGCATTTTTTTATATATGTGGGACTTTCGTCTGAGTTCTTCGGGGATAGAACACATGAAGGCAACCAGGCGATTATCGAAGAACGGCCTTCTTTGGATGATCGTGTCTTCCAGGAGGACTAACGCTTGATTTATGAATCGTCTACCTCTATTCCGAACACGTGACTCCACAGATACTCCAGTAGAGATGTAGGCCCCCCCTAACACGGCATCACCCAGAAAGCCCGATAGATTGATGTCCATATGCTGTCTATAGTAGTCTGTGAACTCCAAGCCATGCATGTGCAGTAGACTCAATAAGCCATCTGACTTCCACACACGGCTAATTCTGGGCATTAACCAGTAGTGTGGGTTCAATTCCAATGCATGGTGGTGCGATTTCCGGATTCCTGCCACTCTGGCCGCGATGATCATATCGTCGCAACCTTTCACCCCAAATGTAAACGTGTGCAAAGGCTCATACTTTTTGGGAACTGCGGCCAGAATCGCGCGAGAATCGAGACCTCCGCTCAAAGAAATTCCAACTCTTTCGCTTGTGCCTACCATTCCCTCAACAGACTGCCTGAATAACCTGCCCAGTTCGTCCGCAATTTCCCGTTCGTCAATACGTCCTTCCATGGGCTCGATGTCGGTCCATGCCCAGTATTTCCAGCTTTCTACGCTTGATTCTTCCATGTCGAACGTAAGAACCGAAGCAGGTGGCAGCAAAGTGACACCATCAAACCAGGTACGCTCCTCAAACAGATGGCCTGCCTTAAAAAACTCCCTTACCGCAACGGGATCGATTACCGGGTCAAACTCCACATGACCTAAGAACCCCTTAAGCTCTGAAGACCACACCAAATCGCCATTCAGTTTCTTCCAATACAGAGGCTTGAACCCATACCGGTCTGCAATCAAGTACACTTTCTTCTTGTCGTACAACACTGCTACGTAGCAACCGTCAATATCTCTTAAGAAATCAAACGATTTCGTAGCATTATACATGTTAAGCAAGAGTTCATTGTCTGTTGCGCCAGTCAAATCGTACTTGGCCCGTAGCTCGTCCTGATTGTAAAATTCACCCTCGAGCCACGCACAATGCTCATTCGCCACAAAGGGTTGCGTACCCTGATCGATTACTCCAAGGTGCGTCCTTGAACCGTACCATGTTTCGTCACAGTACAACTCGTCATCCACATAGTCCTCATGGTGCTTCAGAAGATTTCGCATCTCCAGCAACATGCTTTTGCCGTATTGGTGGCGCTTATCTGTAAAACCGATTAAGCCTGGCATATCATAGCCTCCCGGTAACGAGTGTCTTCACCTCACGAAACGCCGCCCTGTCCATGATGTAATATGCGGTCGGATACGTCACCAGTCCGGCAAGAATGCCTATCGATAGAAGCGGAATCTGATCGATATGTACCAGACACAGTCTCAGGGAGCTAACTGCGAGAAACATGACTGCTGAGCAGGCAGCGGGCACCGCCACCGCCTTCAGGTATCGCATGAAGGAAAGCTCAATCAGTCTGTTGACAATGGACTGAATAATCAAGAAAAAGGGAAACTGCAAGAGGAGTATGGCCACAGCGACTCCATATATTCCCCAACGAGTGCCAATGAATGCCGCTAAGGCAATCAGTGTGACAACAGATACATTTATGTAGAATCCGATGTCAGCCCTGCCTTTCGCCAGCAGTATGGACCCAACCGGATTCCCCAGGCACTTGAAAACACCCACCAGGCACAGCACTTGCAGGACAACAATTGACGGCTCCCACTTCGGGCCATAGACAAGGTTGACGAACTCTGGAGCAACTGCAAACATTCCCACGAGCATGGGGAAAGTCACGGTTGAAATATACTTGCTAGCCTTGCAGTAGCCCCGTTGGAGTCTGCTTGGGTCATTTTGGATTTTCGCGAATGTCGGGAAAGCGACTCTGGTGATTATTGGATTGATTTTGGTCAAGGGCACGATCATCAGGTTGTACGCCAATGTATAAAAGCCCAATGCAGTGGGGCCCAATATGCGACCGATAATGATGTAGTCAATGTTCGCGGTGAGGTAGTTCATCGCCCTTTCCCCCATCTGGAATGCACCGAAGCTCAGGCAACTGCGGATCTCATCGAGGCTGAAGTGGAATCGAGGCATCCATCTCTTCCGAAAAACAGCAAACAGACAAAGCACAGTGAACAGACTTCGTATGAGCTGCCCTAGAACCAGGCTCAATACGCCGTAGTGTGCACTTGCCAACGCGATGGTGGACACGGAATACACGACTGCCCCAGCGATCTCAATTTTCGACAGAGTGTTGAATTCCATTTCCTTTCGCAGGAGCGTAGTGAACAGTTGCCCGACAGGCGTAATGAGGAAGATGAAAGCCGCGAGAAGGAGGTAGCTAGACAGGCGTGGCTCCTCGAAAAATCCCACAACAAGAGGCCTGACCAAGACCACCAATAAGAACAAGAGAATTCCAGACAGCACGTTAGCCCAAAAGAAACTCGAGAGGTTACCTGATTCAATATCCTGGCGGTGAATGATGGCATTGCTCAAGCCCATGTCCGCGAATGTCTGGGCAAAGCCGATGACTATCATAATCATACCCATCAAGCCAAAGTCTGAAGGGGAAAGGATTCTTGCCAGCACAGCCGTCGTGGCAAAGGTAAAGCCGGTCATAATGCCTACTGACACGCCGCTCCATTTTACTCCCGAGATGACTTGTGTCTTGAGGCCATGTGTCATATCTTGGTTCCAATTATGTGGACGCTGCTCTCTTCTCTGCCTATCTTCCTTACTGTTGAATAGAGAGAATACACCCGCGCCAAGGCGGTTGAGTTAATGTGCATCCGTCGATGGACATGCCTTCGAACATTGTTGATTCCGACATCATAGATATCGTAATCGCGACCCAAGTAGTCAATGACCATTCTACGGGTAATGTAATTGATCGCATCCAGCCCCTTGGTTGGCCGCCCCAGGAGAGCGAGGTAGCGCTTGAACAAGACTCGATTCATATGAGGAAGCATGGGTATCCGATAATGACTTTCAAAGAAAGAATTGTAATCAGGACATTGAATGAACAAAACCCCTCCTTGTTTCAACACGCGTTTGAACTCTGCAAAACACTCCCGATGTGACTGCACATGTTCCAAGGTCTGATAAGTTGAAATGATATCGAAAGACTCATCTCTAAACGGCAATTGCTCTCCAACGGCATTATGAAATTTCCTTATCCAACTGTCAGGATAACCGTTCTCTTTCGATTTTAGAGAATTGAACTGGTGTTTCCATACCTCGGGCTCAATACCAGTGACGTCATATCCATTCAGGAGCCCGTAAAAAACGAAGGTCCCACAACCCGATGCTATGTCAAGAATTGAAGAATGCTTTAGCGTGTCCTCTCCAAGAAAAGATATCATGGCGTCATATCTATGCTTGGAGTTTGATTCGTCGTTCATCCACGCATCACATACATGTGAGAGAAACGACTCCTCGTCAACGCCAAAATACTCCTGCATTTCCGCCTTGATATGCTTGTATAGAAACTGCCTGGCTGTCATTCATTTCCTCCTGGCAACAACCATGTACATCCAGGTCCATTGTTCCGTTTTATCGACCTTATCGAGCAAGTAACTGATCCCTTGAATCATAAGTCCTAAAATCGGAATAATCGGGATGCATCTGAAGGGACCACGGTTAAATCGATAAATATTGTAAACAAGTAGCTGTCCGAAGGTAACCCAAAAACCAGACAGAGCTTTGATTTCAATAATTTCAAACCCAGCTTTTTCGAAAAGATATTTCAGCCCATATTTCGAGTATCGAAAAAAATCTCTGGGCTCTTCATGCAGGTGCCAGATAAAGGGAACGGAATAGATCGCGACCCCTCCGGACTTCAAGACACGATGACATTCGCGGAGGGCTTGTTCGGGCTCCTCGAGATGCTCGAGCACAGCCGTACAAAGCGCCGAGTCGAACGATTTGTCCTCAAACGGGATATCGTAGGCTGTTCCGAAACGGTCGATATGAGACGTATTGTGAGCGGTCCCTTCATGGTCAATGCCGATATGGCCGGTAACATAACGTTTTATTGTATCTTCATACGGCTTTTCGCCACAGCCAATGTCAACTAGAAGGCCGGTTAAATACGCGGCGGCACAGCGTTGCAGCTCCCGGTCATGAATCGACTTTACCAGGATGGATTTGAGTTCTTTTGTCACGATGCTATAACGCTTCCTTTCATTCCCCGGATTTTTATTAAAGCGCCACAATGGTTATGACCGGCTTCCTTTCCATTCTTCATACAGACGCCGGAATTTGTAATCGATAAGCAGTCGCATTAACCGTGGAGCGCGGTCAGGTATATTCCAATAATCCACTCTTAGTTTTGGCGCAAATCCGTAGCCAAAATGAATGAATATCGACTTTTGGTGCTTAAAATTACTTTCCCCTTCGCAGCCTTTCAGGCCGCTTTTCTTCATCTTATGAAGAAAATACAGTACCATATATTTACCTAGGCCCCCACCCCTGTAATTCTTATCAAGTCCCATATTATGGCCAACCCCGATTTGCTTGTTCTTTTTAAATATAGCTTCAGATATAACTCCGATACATTTTTTATCGTCCATAAGAAAGTAGGTATGCGTAACATTATATACCTTATGTTCTATATTATTCTTTATATAGTCCTTTACCTGCCAACTTTTGGAAAATGATTGATTATAGATACTGAGCCACTGATTAATTTGAAACGGATCGTTTACCGACATCTCTTTGATATATAAGGCTCTTCGCTATTTTGTATGGGTAGAATGAGAATACTATCCCCCGATCCACGGGATTTATTGTTTTGATTCATAATCCGGAGAGGTTTATATGTATCATGTTCCATCAAAAATAAGGATGACAACCCCAGGAAAATGAGATATTTACCAATTTTATTCGAGTGTTAGATAGGGCCTGTCCCATTTGGGTATGAGCATTGATAATGAATAGGTTACAATAATTATAGGAATAATAAAAGGAATGATTTTGGCTGAAAAATAAAATAAGGCATGCTATAATTGGATTTTCC
>Ga0222636_1000182_pt1 | contig 36146 bp, 28 predicted proteins | sample AntAcemetagen141_FD_179811 | JGI IMG/M metagenome (GOLD analysis project Ga0222636, IMG submission 179811) | Saline water microbial communities from Ace Lake, Antarctica - #141 | ecosystem: Environmental > Aquatic > Non-marine Saline and Alkaline > Saline | place: Antarctica: Ace Lake...
CGGCGGAGTAAGTTGTCATTAACATAAGCCGGTGTTTCAAATTTTTGGGTGCGTTAATGATTTCCCAGACTTCTTCCTGGGTCAAAACGACCGGGAGCTTACGCGTTTTTCTCTGTGCGTAATGGGGGGCGTTTTCTTCTTTTTCAAGAACATACCGGTAAAAGAATTTCAAGCCACTGACCACTGTCCCGACACCGTTTGAGGCTTGTTTTTTGACGTTTTTCAGGTAAAGGAGATAATCCTCCACCATGCTTTTTGAAATGTTATCCGGTGACATTTTGTAATGCCTGGCCAGCCCGGATACTGCTCTCAAATAGGTTTTTTGTGTGTTTTCTGAAAGATCCCGCAATTGCATCAATTTGTTCATTTCACATCGTAATTCTGTCATGAGACATCTCCTTAAAAATGGATTAACAATAAGGAGATATCTTACACGATGGGAATGTGGGTGGAAGGGTCTGGAATGATATTGGGTATTAGGTTGGCAATTTTTAGCTGGGAGCCAACTACCGCGAAGCGGTTTAGTCCATCTTGACAAAGGTACAGTATATCGGCAGATCAAAAAACGTGTGATATATTCATTTCGGGGAAATTGGAAAAATTGAGATATCCATTTTCTATCTCATGCCTCGGGGAGGGTTAGAATTCTCCAACGTGTCAGGAAGAATTCACGCCATCAAAACCTGCAATAAGCCTTACGTCAGTCAAACGGGCCTTTCGGCCCTGAAGTAATTCTGATAATTTCTCCGACCACAACATATTGGGGTCGATCAATTTACGAGCTCTCCGCTTAAGGAAAATGAGTTCGTACATGAAGGTGATATTTGAACAGCCTTCATAAACAAGAGTACAAGATCAAAACCGGCGAGGTCAAGAACTGAAGTTTATCCAAATAAACAATGACTGTCACCGATCTCAACGTCACTCGGACGTTTGCAGGATCAAATGATAGCTTTTACACGTTAAACCACCTGGGATCATAGGCATGACCTCAATTCTTATGCCGGCCAGCTGTCGAAAGGTTGTTTTTCGAGCTTCATTTTATTGTCATCGCCCATGTAAATATTGATCCAGGCATTCCAATTTTGGGTGTCCGGATCAGGGTAATCCAGCCTGTAGTGGCTGCAGCGGCTTTCTTTACGCATAAGGGAAGCCCGCAGTTTCATCTCGGCATTCGAAAGCATGTTCGAGGTTTCATGGGCGAGCCTGAGCTCATGCATGTCGGCAGCCCTCAGCATGGTCTGGTGATGATCCCGCAGTTCTTCAATGTATGCGAGCGCAGCAGTGAGAATTCTCTCTTTCTTTATGTAGAGAACAAAATTCGGAATCATGATGCCCTGAAGGGTCTGTGTTACCCACGCGGGGCTGTACCCCCGTTCTCTTTTCAAGGGCGCCAGTATCTCTTCCTGAATTTTCTTTTGTTTCTTTTTGGTAATCGCGGGCATTTTTATGCCCTTTGCATAAAAAGCTGCAGCCTCGGCGGCAATGCCTCCCTGTACGGCGGATCCCGCCAGCGATGAACCCACCTGGGTATAAATGGCGCCTGCCATATGAGACCCCAGAGCATCGCCGGCGGCGTAGAGTCCGGGGATGTTGGATGCGCCATGGGCGTTTATGGGAACAAGACCTTCCGCCTTATGGATCGACATGCCGGCGGATGCCCCACCCGATGGAATACCGCCCATGCCGGGCGGCCCATGGCTGTCTCCCCGGGGAGGTGGTCCACCAGAACCTTTCCCATGCCTTCCACCCATGGGAGGAGGGCCTTGGCGTTCAAAACCCGCTGGCCTATAAGGCCCCCCGGCAACCTTTTCCCCGAAGGGAGGTCGTATGGAGGATCCTTTTTGTTGAAGGCCTTTCATGTACACCCTGTAATTCAGGTCAACCCCCAGATCATGATGTACATCGATTCCAGTGATACCGGGCGGATTTTGAAGCATGCCGCCCCATTGGCCGAAGACGTCGGCCGGATTTTTCAGGTTGGCCGGATGGCCGTCGTTCCACTCCTTGCCGGTTACTTTGGCCCCTATGTTGTAGGCCATCATGGTGCCGTCATGGGTCAAGTCGCAGATGGGGAATCCATTCGGTTTAAATCCCCCCGCCCCGGTACAGAGAATGACACTCTTTGCTCTGAAAAAATGAATTTTTGCCCCATCCAGGCTGAAACCCGCGGCCCCGGCGATCTTGCCGTTTTCCTTGATCAGATGGGTCAACATGAGCCTTTCCATGACGGGGATTTTCCGTTTGGCAATGGGTTTGCTGAAAGCATTGAAATAAAGGGGAGAATCGAAAAATCCCCACGCCTTCAATTCATTGACCCTTGCCAGTGAATGCACTGCCATCTGTCGTGTGAAAACAGGATTGTTTGTTCCCAGGGCCGAGTGGGAGACCGATTCAACAAACTGATCAAGACTCATCTTGGCGGATGCCGGATCATAGGCGAAAATCCCCCGAGCAAAGGGGGTCATCCCCGATGCACCGAGCCTGCCCTTGGACACCATCAGAACCCGCGCACCGGCATCATGGGCCTTGACCGCGGCGAAAAGGCCCGCAATACCGCTTCCCACAACCAGCACATCGGCTTCCTTTTCCCCATGGGTTATTTCATCCGTATCAATCTCAGGGATATTGGCACTGCACTCTCCGATCCCTGGAGAAATCCCCATGGCTGCCATTGCCGCAAGCCCGGCGGCGCCTCCGGCCATTGCCATGAACCTGCGGCGGGACATGTCTTTTGGATTTTCAAATGTCGTCATTTATACCTCCTGAGGTTTATCCCCATGAAACCACAACCGGAATAGACTTTTCCGGTGAAATGGTGATGGCATCAACAGGACAATACATGCTGCATAAATGACATATCTGGCAATCCGCCGGATATTTGATGAACGCTTTATTCGTCTCTGGGTCCTGGCGGATAACATCCGTCGGACAGGTTTTGACGCATGTCCCGCAACCGATGCACCCTTTAATCCGTTTGATGGTCATGGCTTTTTGGTTTCCTCACCTTTAATCGATATTTTTTGGCATGAACGACCCCGCCGCAAGCAGCGGCGGTTTCAACAGAGGCTGTCTACTCATTTTTGGCATCGCGCACCAGGCGCACATAGTTGTAATAACGCTCGCCGTCTGGGCCATCGCCAGCATCTTCCGATTTGGCGTCAAAACGGACCGCGCCTGCACCATGCATGTCGTTGCCGGCCTCGTCTACAGCGTAGCCGAAAGCAACGTACCAGGCGAAGCAGTAGCCGGATCCATCATCTTGTCTCGGGTCGATATAAGGATTGGACGTGCCTGTCCAGTAATAAGGATAGTCGGCATTACCGGCTTCATTGGTGATCCCTGAAACATTGAACATTGTTGAATCAATGGCCGGGAAGACACCTGAGTAATCAGCAATGCTTTGTAGTTCTTTGACATTGGGCAAACGCCAATCATCGTAGCCGGCATAAGTGGACTTTTCGGCATAGGCCAGAGCCGCCTCCCAGTTCATTGCCTCGCCGCTGTCGTTCTTCGCCCACATCAAACCGGTGGCATTATCGGTAATCGTACCATTGCTGTTGTCAACAAAGTCGTTGATGCCGTATGTATCGCCGCTGACACAGCGCACGTATCTTCTACCGTCTAAAGCCTTGATATGTCCGGTCCAATCGTTGACGACGAACGCTACGTTCTTAACCGCTTCTTCGGTATCGACCAGGTAGTAGTTGCTCGACCACGAATGCTGTTGAGCGCCCTCGAAACCATCTTCGCTAACCAGGTAGAAGTAGTTGGTGTCGACCCAGGGCCAACCTTCCGATAAGTCCCGGATCGACCACAGCTCCTTGATGTTGGGTAGTCGCAAGTCGGTGATGCCGCCGGTTGTGAGAGATTCGCAATAACTCGGGGCTTCAGACCAGTCCATGGATCGGTCTGACTGGTCCTGTGTCCAAACCAGACCCGTGACGTTGTCGGTCACAGTGCCGTCCCCATTGTCTGTATAACTTGGAACATTTCCTGTGTATTGTGCATCTTGTCCATAAAATGCTTCACCTTCGGCAGGACAGTCAATGAGTTCACTATTGTCATAGCATAAGCCCTGGTTTGTATCCACCACAGGGAAGGATCCGCCGGATGTGAAGATGTTGACCTCAATCCCATCATAATAAAGGGCATCCCCTCCCGTCAGGGTTCCGTTCATGTTCATATCAACCCCGAAATAGAATGCATAATTCCCGACTGGAAGTCCGGACACACGCAATACCTCCAGTGGCTCCGTTAGGTTGAAAAGGGCTCCTTGATAAGCGAACCCAACATCCTCCATGCTCACACCGGATAAATACCACTTGTCGGGATATTCGTAGTAATACCAACCCATGGGCGTCGCCGCGATAATCCACCAGTCAGCCTGTTCTCCGGTCTGTTCACCGGCATTCAGTTGAACGGTCACCGTGAGGGTGTTTTCGGATGCAAGGGTGACCGTGTTATCCATGCCGTTCACTTGAATATCCGGTGCCGCCGAAGCCGCCTTGGCATCAGTGTAGAATAGTCCAAATAGCAGCAGGGAAAACATCGCGGCCATGACGTTTATAGTCGTAAAATATGCTTTTGACTTGGATCTTGTCTTTTCCATCATTTAACCTTCCTTGTTTATTTTTTTCAAAGAAGGCGAAAATTGTAACCGCAGGAAAATAGTTGTATTTCGAGGGTTACAATTTCCGCCTTAGGAAACTGCCCCATCAGTCCTTGTCCTTTTCCCTGTCGTTGGGAGGAGGGTTATCGGGGCGCAGGACCATCCGATCGCCTTCCTGTTCACAGACGCCCGTCACCGTATCCCCATGGGGGCTTACAAATTCAGCCGTATCGCCTGCGGATTTGTCTTCACAGGCCGTGTAGGCCTCCGGCGGCGGCCCCTGATGCCTGCCCCCGGGCCGCTGTCTTTCAGTATCCGCTCCAAATGCGTTTACGGCGCACAGGCTGAACATAACACTTGCAATGACGATTTTTTTCATGGTTTTCATGGATTGATCTCCTTTCGTTTCAACTTTTTGTTGGAACCGATATTCGGATCCGCTTTCATGTTGTCTTTAACTTATCTAAGGGAATGGGGCCATTCCATCGCCTTGCTGCTCCCGGAAGGCCCCTCACCCTGAGGATTACAAATTCGCGTTGCGCACCAGGCGGACGTAGTTGTAAATGCGGATGGCATCGCCCTGGGGACCGTTACCTGTGGGGTAATCGGCAGGGTCTCCCGCCTTCGGATCACTGCGCTGAGCTCCCGCACCATGCACGTCAGTCCAGGCGCCATCCATGTAGCCCATGGCCCGGCCGAAAGCAACGTACGCACCGAACCCGCCTGATGTTTCGGACCAATTTGCGTGGGTGGTTCCGGTCCAGTAAAAGGGGTAATCGGCTTCACCCGCTTCATTGGTGATGGAAGTGATGTTAAACAGTGGGTCGATGGCAGCCGATCCAGTGGTATCCGGGGAACGGCTGTAATCCACAATGCTTTGAAGCTCTTTGGCGTTCGGCAGACGCCAGTCGACGTATCCCAGGTAAGCGGCGGTATTTTGGGTTTCCACCCATGCCAGGGCTTCTTCCCAATTGAGCCCCGTGCCGCTGTCGTTCTGACCCCACATGAGGCTTGTGGCGTTGTCCGTGATGGTGCCGTTCCCGTTATCCACAAAGCTGTTCTGACCATAACCGGTGTTGCCGCGCACATAGATAACAAAGAAGGTTTTATCGGAACCAAACAGGGACAGGCCGTACCCCTTGATGCGCCCGTCGGCGAAATTGACGCCGAAGAGGGTGCCGCCGCCGTCGCCCGCGGTGTTGCCTACATACAGGTTGCTGGAGGCATACTGAGCGTCTATGATGCGCTCGCCAGACGAGGTATCGCCGTAGGCAAAGTCAAAAGTGTCGTCGTCGATAAAGGGGATTAAACCGGACGTATCGGTTCCGTCATAACCGCTGGGATCAACGCCGGAAAACAAAATGAGAGAATAGAGTTCCTTGATAGTGGGCAGTCGCCAATCGGAGTACCCACCCGTGGTCTGAGAACTTGCCCCGGCGACGGCTTCGTCATAACTGAGCTTATCGGCAGCGTCGATATCCCCATCGCCGTCCGTATCCGGGCTTTGCTGCCACATGAGTCCCGTGACATTGTCGGTAACGGTGCCGTCGCCGTTATCAGTATAGGAGGGTTGATTGCCATTGTACTGAGCATCCTGCCCGTAAAACGATTCTCCGGAACCCGGGCAGGAAATGGCATCGGAATTATCATAGCAAGAGTCCTGCCCGGTATCCACCACGGGGAAAGATCCGGTTTCCCCCGCTTCCACCACCTCGAAGGCTACCTGGTCGTAGGATAGACCTCCTTCATCCACCACACCGTTCACCGTCGTGTCAAAGCCGAAATAGAAGATATAGGATCCAACCGGAAGCCCTGATATCTGCAATACCTCCAAGGACTCCGTCATGCTAAAAAGGGCTCCTTGATAAGCGGGACTGATGTCACCGCCCAAATGCCACATGCCGGGATATTCGTAATAATACCAGCCCATGGGTGTTTGGGCGATAATCCACCAATCGGCCTGTTCTCCTGCCTGCTCCCCTGCATCCATTTGAACCGTCGCCGAGAGGGTGCTAGTGGTTGTGAGGGTGGTCAAAGCATCCATGCCGTTCAGTTTCATATCCGGAACCGCCGATGCGGCCCCAGCATGGTTGTAAAAAAGCCCTAATAGCAGCAGTACCGAAAACAGTGCGGTCATGACGTTTGCCGGTAAATAAGATTTTGATTTCTGCCTTGTCTTTTCCATCATTTAATCCATCTCCTTTTGGTGGTTTATGGAAAAATGTACCCGGGATATGTTTTCATGTTGCCTTCAATGTATCCCCTGTTCGTAAATCTTTTATCAGGGGTTCTTAAAGAATTTGTAAATGTTCTGTAAAAATGATCTTTATGAGAGGACAAACCGGGTTCTTCCGGTTGCCGGAGGCAGGAGGGACATCATGAGTAACGGATAACGACTGCTGAATATTAAGGATGATGGAAATCGACGCGGGTGGGCTTGGAATGGAGACTAGGGAGTCCTTATCCTCAAACACCGGTTGAAGGACGAATCGCTCGGCCGCCCGGCGGATAACAACTGTGAGACAGATTTTAACGCATGAGTAATACCGACCGAATACGTTGACATCCACAAACATTTTCGATCTGTGCATTTATTGGCATTAAAAGGGGGGGATGGGCTAATTGGGCAGACACACAGGTCTACCCCTACGACCCAAACGTTTCACGTGACGTCACGGGCTGACCTGTGTGTTCGCCCTTCTGTTTAGGCCGCACACATAACATGTTTGTGTTGCGCCCAAAACTAACTGAACAGAAAGATGGCAAGATCCTTAACCGGAAACATCAATGGAAGAGACTTCCCAGTCATCACCATTCTGCTCCTTCAAATACGCCATCAATTGTGCCATTTGATCATTTCCGGAGTTTTCGCCATAAGCCGAAAGAGCCTTTTCAGAAGAGGGCGGAGGCGGTGGCGGCATCCTCGAGACTCCTCCTTTATCATCCTGTAACATCCCGGGCGGAGCGAATCCGTTGCTCTCCATAAAGCCCTTCAATTCCTCACCGCTTAAGGCTCCATCCTCATCGGCGTCAAAATTGCTGAGCGCCGCGTCAACGTCGATGCTGGCTCCTGTGATTTCCTCGATGCCCTTCGCCAGGGTCTCAAGTTCGGACCCGGAAACCAGGCCGTCTCGATCAGAGTCCGTCATCTGGAAGACATCTTTGCCCCGGGGCGGCTGATGCCTTTCCATGGGACCACTGTGCATCATGGACATGGTGCTGTTCGTACTGCCTATGCCGTCAATCATGTTTTACCTCCTTGAAATTGTTTTTTTGACAGGATTTACAATATTTTCAGGACACTTATAACATTTTTACCATATCCGGTTAATCCTGTTGATTCTGTCAGAGTATTGAGGTCTGTACTTTTTATATCGTCCGTTTTTAACGGAAGCTTTATAGCAGTATTGTCACTGGGAGGTAACAATTTGTATCATGGGGTGTTCTCATTTCCCGTGAAACGGCTTTTGAAAATGACGGATCGTCTGCCGGGTTTACTCACTCACCGACAAACTGGTACCCGACGCTGCGGACGGTTTTCAGGTACCGGGGGGACGTGGGATCGTCCCCGATTTTCTGCCGAATTCGTGAGACGTACAGATCAATATTGCGATCGTATCCGTTATAGGCCGCATGATAAAGTTCGAGGGAAATTTCATCCCGGGTGACCACAAGGCCGGGTTTTTGGCAAAGGCACCAGAAAAGTTGGAATTCGATGGTGGAAAGCCGTGCCGCCTGACCCGCGACAAAGACATCCCGTTTGTTGCTATTGACAATCAACTCGCCGAAAGTCAACACCGGCGACGGTCCGGCGGACGCAAACCGTCGCAGCAACGCTTTGACATTTGCCGCCACCAGAGGTACACCTGCCGAAAACGTCAGAGAGGCATCCGCGCCCAGGCCCAATGCGAGGACATGAAACCGTTCGTCTCCGTATTCTGAAACAAGAACCAGAAGCCCCGAATATCGCGCACGGATCTCCTGATATACGGCCAACCCTTCCACTTCCGATCCGTGGCAATCGAGCACGATCAGGTGGGGTCCATCGGCATCGGCAAGGGATTGCCTGCCCTCCCATCGCTCAATCCGACGAATCAGGATATTGTCCTGTCTCAAAATATGCGTTAAATTCGTATAGATTTCGGCAGTTCCGGAAATTAAAAGAACTGTTGTCTGGCTCATGATTGTATTTTACCGGTTTCTTTGGTCCAAGCGTGTCAGGCTGGGAGGACCCTGCCGCGCCTCGCTCGCTTGTATGGCGCCGTCATCATTCAGATCCAGTCTCTCAAAATGATCCGCCGGCCCCGAGAATTCGGTGCGGGAAACGACCCCGTCTCCATCGGCATCGTCTTCCGTGAATTTATCCTGCACGCGGTTGCCCTGTCCATTTCGCCCATCCGGTTGAGGGGCTTGTCGGGCTTCTTCCCGGGTGATAAACCCGTTGCCGTCCAGATCCATACGGGTGAAATGCTCATCCGGACCGGGAAATTCTTCCATGGATACCCTGTTGTCGCCATCCCGATCATGACGTTCGATCATTTGCAACGAAGGATTTCCTCCGGCTTCCTCCAAGGCAAATGCGGAACTCATTGTCATGGTAGCCAATCCTATGACCATCAATATCCGTCTTATTTTTCCCATCATAAAACCTCCACCTGTTTATCATAGTTAATGGGAGCTGCTATCAGGAGCAGCCCGACCGTTTAAGATTCAATCTATCAGCTGCCGGTAAAATCCGTTTGAGGGTTTTGTAAATGTTTTGTAAATGTTTTGTAAAAAGAGTTCTCATGAAGGGTATTTCAAGGTATTGTGGTTTTTAAAACGTCAGGAGGAACACCATGACCAGCGGTGAACGGATATTGATTATTGATGATGATGAGAAGCTATGTCGACTGGTACAAGAATATCTCGACACCATGGGGTATGAAGTGGAGAACGCCCATACCGGAACGGAGGGCCTTAAAAAAGCCCTTGGAAGAGATTATCATGCGGTCATCCTGGACGTGATGCTGCCGGAAATGGACGGGTTCGAATTGCTCAAACAATTGCGTGCCGAATCCCTTGTCCCGGTCCTGATGCTCACCTCCCGGGGTGATGAAACCGACCGGATCGTGGGGCTCGAAATGGGGGCCGATGACTACCTGCCCAAGACCTTTTCAACGCGCGAACTGCTGGCCCGTCTCCGTTCAGTGATCAGACGATCCCAAATGACCCCGGAGGCGCCGAAAAAAGCTGAAATGGGTTTATGCTTCGGAAGCCTGAGGCTCAATGAAGATTCCCATGAAGCCTTTTTAGACAAAAATCGTCTTGATCTGACGCCCATTGAATACCAACTCCTGCGATGTCTGGCAAAGGCCAAGGGAAGGGTCTTGAGCCGGGAACAGATTCTGGATGTGGTGGCCGACCGGAATTTCGATGTGTTTGACCGGTCTATTGACATGCACATCTCCTCCTTGCGTGGAAAACTGGGCGACACACCCAAAGATCCCCGATTCATCCGCACGGTGCGCGGGGTCGGATATCTTTTTATACCCTCTTTGAGTGAGACATCATCATGAACCCCAAACGTTCCCTTTTTTTGAAAATTCTCCTCTGGTTTCTCATGAGCCTGGTGCTTTTGATTGCCCTGGTGGCCGGTATTTTCAATCTGGACTTTCGATTTCGGGCCGAGTCCGCGTTGATCAGCGGCCTCGGGGGACATGGAAAGGCCCTGGGGCAGGTAATCCTTAGGGAGCTCTATGACTCGGACTATTATGAGTGGGGCACAATCCTTAAGCGGTTCGGGAATGCCTATGATCTGGAACTTCTCCTCTGCCGGTCGGATGGACACATCCTGGCGGGGCCGGAACGTACGATTCCTAGCGGGGTAACCGATGCTCTGCATCGGATCGATAGCAATCTGGCGCCGGTACACCGACCACCTCCACCTCACTTGTCCGGTCCCGGCAGACGATCAGTCCGCGGCACCCCACTGAAACACGGACGACCGCCGTCCTTTGCCTCCCGGGAAAATACGGCTATCGGCCATTTCCCACGGCATCCTCTGCCGCCGCCCGAAAAACTTCGTTTCACCTACCTGCTGCGAACTTCCGACCCCACCCGCTACTGGGCCTCGGTGCCGTTTCCGTTTCAGGAACGTCACCGAAGCCCGCCCATAAACCTGTTCCTGTTGGCCGCTTCCCCATCCATCACCGGAAACGGTCTCTTTTTCAATCCCTTGCCATGGCTGTTGCTGGCAGGCCTTGTGCTGGCGGTGTCCATTCTCTTATGGATCCCCCTGGTCAAAAGCATCACCCGGCCCATTGTCCGCATCACGCAAGTGGCCGAGGAAATTGCCCGGGGCAATTTCAATATTCTTGTTAAGGAGAAAAGAAGTGATGAAATCGGCAGACTCGGCGTGGCCATCAATCACATGTCGGGCCAGTTGGAAAACCATATCATGGGGCAGAAGCGATTCCTGGGCGACATGGCCCATGAACTGGCCTCTCCCATTGCTAGAATGGAACTGGGGATCAGCATCTTTGAACAGCGGCTGAAAGGCGAAGATCTGGACCGCCTGAAAGACATCGGCGAGGAAGTCCGCCATATGTCCAACCTGATCAACGAACTATTGTCCTTCACGAGGGCCGAAATAGGCTCTGAGAGGCTGGCGGCTGAAATTGTTCCCCTGAAACCCATAATCATTTCCGGCATGGATCGGGAAGGGGCGAAAGGGGTGAAGATTCTGAACCGTGTGGCTGACGGCACTTCCGTCTGGGCCATTGACAGCCTGCTTCGCCGGGCCATTTCAAACGTTTTGAGAAACGCCGTTCGATACGCCGGCAGTGAGGGAATCATTGAGATCACGGCTCAACGGGAAGGCGATAAAGTTCTTATTGTGGTGCGGGACCAGGGACCCGGCGTACCCGAAGGCGCGATTGGTCGCCTGTTTGAACCCTTTTACCGGCCGGAGGCTGTTCGAAACCGCAAAAGCGGGGGCGTAGGTCTTGGACTCGCCATTGTAAAGACCTGCGTTCAGACCTGTGGCGGAACCGTCTATGCTGAAAACCTTCAGCCGTGCGGTTTTTCCATCACCATAACGCTTTTCGCATCCAAGCCTTAATGATGCACTATCCATCCAAATCCTATGGCGCTATGGCGTTGGGCCTGGGAATGGTGGCATAACTGCTATACATGCCAACAGAGGAAAATGTGTGATATTATCATTCAGAGTAGCGGATCGAGGGTTGAGATGCGCCATATTCCTCACGATTTTTTCGATGTATAGAAACCGGTAAATATCTTTCTACGTTCAGTGTCTCTGATCATTCCCGGTGATGTTTTTTGCCAAGTTATTTGACGGTCGTTCCCCTATCTCTCCCACATGCTTCGCGGTACTTGATAAAATAACCCTTGATAAAATGATATATTCAAATATAATTACCCCTGAAAATATCATTTCAGGAGGTGCATCATGGATCGATTCGCTCTCAATTATTTGGAAAAGTGGCGATCAAAGGTCAACCGAAAGCCGTTGGTCATTCGGGGCGCCAGACAGGTGGGAAAGACCTACTTGGTCCGTCTGTTTGCCCGGGAACGGTTTGACCACCTGCTGGAAATCAATTTTGAACGACATCCGGATGCGGCATCCCTTTTTGCCTCAATGGACCCCAAAACAATAATTCAAATGCTGGAGTTGCAGTTCAATGTGCCCGTCCGTCCGGGCCGCACCCTCCTTTTTCTGGATGAAATACAAGCCGCTCCCGAAGTCCTCGTTTGTCTGCGGTACTTCCTGGAAGAGTTGCCGGAACTTCACGTCATTTCAGCAGGGTCCTTGCTGGAATTTGCCCTGGAAGAACCGGTCTTCTCCATGCCCGTGGGCCGCATTGAATATTTGTACCTCGGCCCCATGCAGTTTGAAGAGTTCCTGGTCGCAGCCGGGGAAAAAAGCCTGGCAGCCTTTCTCGGGGATTTCACCCTTCAGGACGTCATCCCCCCGGCACTCCATGCGAAGCTCATGGGTCTGTTGCGAAAGTTCCTGGTTACCGGTGGAATGCCCGAGAGTCTGAATATCTATCTCAAAAGCAATTCATGGCAGGAATGTGATGCGGTAAAACATACGCTGCAAACAACCTTTGAAAACGATTTCAATAAATACGGCGGACGTATCAAACATCAGCGTCTCCAGCTTGTATTTCGAAAGGTTCCCCTTCTTGTGGGAAACAAGTTCAAATATGTCAACGTGGATAGAAACGCGCGATCGGCGGAAGTGGCAAGTGCCTTGCGACTGCTCTGTCAGGCCCGCGTGGCCTTCCCGGTGTATCACTCCGCATGCACCGGAAGCCCTCTGGGCGCTACCAGCGATGAAAGGAAATTCAAAGTGCTTTTCCTGGACGTGGGCCTTCTGTCAACGGCCACGGGCCTCAACCTTCTGGATTATGAAAAGGCGGAGGACATCATGCTGGTCAATGCCGGCGCCGTTTGTGAACAGTTCGTGGGCCAGCACCTCCTCTTTTCTCAAGAGTTCTACCGAGAACCGGAAATTCACTACTGGGTTCGCGAAAAGAAGACCTCTTCCGCCGAGGTGGACTACGTGATCGCTAAGGGGTCCTCCATCGTGCCCATCGAGGTGAAGGCTGGAAAAGGGGGAACCCTGAAATCGCTCCATCTCTTTCTGAGGGAAAGGCGGCTTTCCCTTGGTGTCCGGTTTAACGCGGAGCCGCCCTCTCTTTTCGATCTAAAGACAGCTCTCTCCCATGGCCGGAATGTTTCCTACCGGCTCATGTCACTTCCCCTGTACCTGGTCGGGCAGGTACGCCGTCTTTTGGCTCCTCAGGCCTAAGTTGAAGATAAAACCCGGAAAAACTACCCGCAGCAAAAACGCAGCAAAGCCGCATTTGATGATGATCTACAGTTTCGCCGTGTTTTTTATTGACTTACAGTAAAACTTTCAGTATTTATGCTGTTATGTTGTAAGGAAAACAGTGTTTGGCAAAGGAGCGGCGACCCATGAAATTGACGGACAGACAAAAAGAGGTTTTAAGCTATATTTCCAATTATATAGATGCGTGGGGAAAGGCTCCCTCCTTTGACGAAATCTGTTCCCACTTTGGATTTGCGTCTTACAATACCGTCTCCACCCATCTCAATATCCTGGAAAAAAAGGGATACATCCGTCGGCCGAGAGAAAAAAATAAAAAGCGCGCCATCCGGGTGATCAGCCCCGTGGAGACCCGAAAATTTGAATGGCCTCTTCTGGGCCGGGTAGCGGGCGGGGAACCCATTGAGGCCATCGAGGATGTGGATGTGGTGGAGGTGCCGCCTTCCATGGCAGACGAGGGTGATTGCTTCGTCCTTCAGGTCAAGGGGGTTTCCATGGAGGAAGACGGCATACTGGATGGGGATTTTGTGGTGGTGCGGAAACAGGCCACCGTAAAGAATGGAGAGATCGTGGTGGCCCTGGTGAACAACGGGGCCACAGTGAAGCGGTATTACAGGCGAAAGGATCACGTGGAACTCCGGCCGTCCCATGGGGAGATGCCGTCAATCCGTGTTCGGGATGAAAATTTTCGCATTGAAGGAAAAGTCGTGGGGGTCATGAGGTACTATCGGTGAGAAAATTTCTCCATCATCGCAGCATCATCCATCTCCACATCGCGGCCCTTCCCATTGCCGTGGCCCGGGTTTCCCAGGCCTCGCTCCGGAACCGCCCCGTGGCCGTGGCACCGCTTCAGTCCGATCGGCCGGTGGTGCTGTCCGTTTCCAGTGAGGCCCGGCGTGAGGGGGTTTTTAAGGGGATGTCCCTGTCAAAGGCCATGAAGCGGTGTCCGGGACTCAAGGTCCTGCCCCCGGATCCGGAGCTTTTGGAAAAAGCCTGCCGGCATCTGGCGCAGACTGCGGCCCGGTACACGCCGATCTGGGAACCGTCGCGGCCGGGACACCTCTACCTGGATCTCACCGGTGCCGAGCGGCTATGGGGACCGGTCTGCGATGTGGCCCGGCGGTTTCAAAAAGAGATCAGGGATCGTCTGAATCTGACCGGAGCCCTTGGGGTCGCCGGTAACAAGCTGGTTTCCAATGTGGCTTCCCGGGCCCTGCCGTCGGAAAGGGATTCGCTGGGGGTGTTCAATGTGGAACACGGTCAGGAAGCCGCTTTTATGGCCCCGCTAAAGGTGGGTGTGGTCCCCGACATCGGGCGCGTGCGCCGTAAGATCCTTTTGGAAGAGCTCAATATTACCTGTGTTGGACAGTTGGCAGCGCTGGATGTGGGTCGTCTGAAATTGATTTTCGGCCGCCGGGCCGCACTGATCCATCAATGGTCCCTGGGGATTGATGCGACCCCGGTATATGCACAGACCAAAACGCCCATGGTGAGCGAATCAGCCGTGCTGCCGCAAAGAGAAAATGACGACGGGATACTTCTGAAAACGTTCTGGCGTCTGGTGGAGACCTGTTTTTACCACATGCGAAAACGTCACTGGTTCCCCTTGAAAGCCGGTTTTATGGTTCGCTATGGGGATCAGGTTGTTGCCACACGGACCCTTAAGATTTTACCGGTAGCACGTGGCCATACACAGGCTGACGGACTGCATCTCTGGAACCCCTCCCTTTTTGCCCCCCTGGAAAAGCTGTTTTTTGATGTGTGTCAAAGAAGGGTGCGGGTTTGCTTTTTAAAGGTCTGGTTTCGGGAATTTCGCGCTTTGCATTTCCAACTGTCTCTTTTCCAGGCCCCGTCTCCCCGTGAAGAAAAAACCCGCCGACTGGTCCACGCCATGGATCACATTCGGGATCGATATGGGGCAGAAGCTGTCCGGTGCGGGCGGGCCGCATAAAAGAACCATGTCTCAGTTTGTCCATCTGAACGTTCATTCTGATTATTCCAGGGGCTGGGGGGTTGCTTCCATTGAAGCCCTCTGCCGTCAGGCGAAAACACTCGGCATGGACCAATTGGCCCTGACCGATACCAACGGTGTTTACGGATTTATCTTCTTCATTCAAACGGCAAAAGAGATGGGGATTACGCCCATTGTGGGGAGTGAGCTGTTGTGCGATGGGCGGCGCGCCGTTGTGCTGGTCAAAAACCATGAAGGTTATATCAATCTCTGCCATATCATCTCTGCACGTCAGTGCCACGCTGCTTTTGATCTGGTCCGTGCCATTGCTAAAAGACGGCGCGGTCTCATAATTTTTTCCGACGACTTCACCCTGCTCAAGGCCCTGAAACGGGATTCCATTGAAAACCTGTTTGTGGAGATGTCTCCCGGATACGGAATGTCCCGTTGTCACGCTTTTTCTCGAAAATTCGGAATTCCTCTCCTGGCCACCAACCGGGTGTATATGGCGGAAAAAGGACAGTTTCGCCTTCACCGCATTTTGAGGGCCATGTCGTTGAACACCAAACTGTCCAGGCTGGGGGAGACGGACCTGTGTCGGGATTACAATTTTTTGAATGCGCCACACCATATGGTGGATCAGTATCCCCATGCGCCGGAGGCCGTTAAAAATACCCTGAAGGTGGCTGAACAAGCCAGGGTGGATTGGGATTTTAACCGGGTGGTCTTCCCCCGTTTTAAACAGATGGGGGCTGATGAAGCCTTTCAACAGCTGTACCGGGAAACCCTGGACGGATGTCGCCGGCGCTACGGAAAAATCACCCGTGACGTAAGGGCCCGGGTGGACCATGAAATGCGGATCATTCGAGAAAAGAACTTTGCTCACTATTTTCTGGTGGTGGCCGATATCGCCGGACGGGTAAAATGCTCCTGCGGCCGGGGCAGCGCCGCCGCCTCCATTGTTGCCTATGCCCTGGGGATTACCCACGTGGATCCCATTGAGCATCGACTCTTTTTTGAACGGTTTTTAAATCCCGGCAGGATGGACCCGCCGGATATTGATATGGATTTCGCCTGGGACGAGCGGGATGCCGTCATCGATGATATCTTTGCGCGATACGGTCATGGACATGTGGCCATGGTGGCCAACCACAACGGGTTCGGCGCACGGTCCGCCATTCGTGAAGTGGCAAAAGTTTTCGGGTTGACGGATCGGGAGATCAGACGGGTCACGGAGAAAATCGGTTACCGGTGGCGTCTTCAGGATATGGGTGAGGCGTTGGGCGGACACCCCAAAATGCGCGGCGTCACATTTGAAAGGCCATGGGATGAGATCATTGATGCCGCATGCCGTCTTCAGGGGCATTTCAACCACCTTTCCATCCATTGCGGCGGTGTGGTGATAACGCCCGATGAGATTCGCCGGTACTGCCCGGTGGAAATTTCCAATGATGGCCGGCAGGTACTTCAGTGGGAGAAGGATTCGGTGGAAGACGCAGGCCTGGTAAAGATCGATATCCTGGGCAATCGAAGCCTGGCTGTGATTCGGGATGCACTCGTCATGGTGAATGGAAATTATGGTTGTTACCTGGAATATGCGGCGTTGAACCCTCTAAAGGATTCTGAAACCGCTAAAATTTTTTATAAAGGCGATACTTTCGGGGTTTTTTATTTTGAGAGCCCGGCCACACGTCAGGTGCTCACCAAAGTGGCGGCCGGTCTGGCTTTTGAGAAATACCTGGCCATGGATCACTTCTCCCTCAATGTGGTGGTGACGTCCATCATTCGCCCGGCCTCCAACCGGAACATCCATGAATGGTTGAGCCGCTTGAAAGGCGCCCCATGGAAGTCCCCGCACCCCCTTCTGGCAACCGTTTTAAATGAAACCCTGGGCGTCATGGTGTTTCAGGAACAATTGAGCCGGGCGGCCATCCACCTGGCCGGGTTTGATCCGGCGGAAGCCGATATGCTGCGCAAGACGGTCAGCAAAAAGCATAAGGAAAAAAAACTACGGGATTTTCACGATCGATTTGTTCGAGGCGCCCGGGGGCGGGGGGTCCATGACAAGGTCATTGACCAGGTGTGGCGGATGATGATGGGGTTTGACGGGTACAGCTTCTGCAAACCCCACTCCGCCAGCTATACCCTGGTGGCCTATAAATCCGCCTGGCTCAGAGCCCACTATCCGGCTGAGTTCATGGCGGCCGTGATTTCCAACGGCGGGGGATATTACGGCACCTTCAGCTATATATCCGAGGCACGGCGGATGGGGCTTGAAGTCCTGCCCCCCCATATCAATTTGAGCCACATCAAATATACGGGAGTTGGTCGGCAGATCCGCATGGGGCTCATGCAGTTGAAAGATCTCTCCCTGGAAGCCCTGGAAGCCATTATCCACGAACGTTTAAAACAGGGTCCCTTTGTTTCCCTGGAAAACTTCCTGACCCGATCCGGTTCCCATGTTCATCTCCAGGACGTTCGCATTCTGATCAAGGGGGGATGCTTTGACCCCATTGCCCATGGCGCTTCCCGGAGCGATCTCGTGTGGCAGGCCCTGGCTTTTTATGACCGGAAAGAAGAAAAAAGGATTCCGGGTCTGTTTGACGCTGTGGCGCCTGTAAAACCGGCATCCGCCATCCCGAAAATCGACAAACCCCATCCGAAGCACGTCATGTTGAAACATGAAGCGGAAGTGTTTGGATTTGTCCTGTCGGTGCATCCCATTTCCCTTTATGCGAATCGCCTGAAGCGTCTGCGGTATGTGCGGGCCAGTAATCTTTCACACAGGGTTGGGAAGCATGTGACGGTCATCGGCTGGCCCGTGACCGGGAAAACCGTGCATAGCAGAGAAGGAAAACCCATGAAATTTATGACCTTTGAAGATCTGACCGGAACCTATGAGGCCGTCTTTTTCCCGGATGCTTATGATCGGTTCTGCCCCATATTGAACGTAAAACGTCCCTATATACTACGGGGAAAAGTGGAGGAGAGTTTCAGCGCCATCACCCTGACGGTGGATCGGGTGGAAGTTTTGAATGCTGATTGTCAGTGATATTTTGTGGGGATCGTAAATTATTTTTGAGTTGGTTTTTGCATTTCAATATTATATGTTGGTCAATTATATGTTGATCAAAGGAGCTGCCGGATGACATCCTGTGATGTTGAGCATCGGCGCCGGAAAATCCATGAAATCGTGCATCAAAAAATATGACATTTCACGTGAATACTTTTTCGCGGAAGGATGTTTCATCACTGAATTATCAAATACGCCTGATGATCCAGTATTATCGATTGCAAGAGCGCGTGTGGAGCCGGGAAAAACAACCAAGTGGCATTGTTTGCGAGGCGTAACAGAGCGTTATGTAATACTTGAAGGTATTGGCAGAGTGGAAGTTGGAAATCTTGGGCCGCAGGTGGTAAATGCGGGAGATACCGTTATTATCCCTCCAGGAGAACGCCAAAGAATAAGCAATATCGGAGAAAACAGTTTAATATTTTTGGCTATCTGCTCTCCTCGTTTCGAGGAATCAGTGTATGTCAGCATATAATGTTCAGGTGACGTATGAACACACCTTCAAATAATCCATGCGATAACTGTGGAATCTGTTGTTTGGCTTTTTCACTTCCTCCCTTCGATGCCAACGAGTTGGTAAAGGCGTCAGATGCACTCCTTCAACAAGTTGATGCCTACGCTCGCAGTGCTCGTTATCGGGATTCCAATCCGTGTCTCTGGTTGGATCTTGATTCCGGCAAATGCAAGCACCACGCAGCACGGCCGGTCCTTTGTCGGTGGTTCGAGCCAGGGTGTCCGGCATGCAACAAACTGCGTATCAAAGTCGGTCTTCCGAGCTTGCAGCGCAAGAAATCGAAATCATGAGGAAATTTTACGAACTACCGTATAACTGATACTCCTGAACGCTGCATTGTTTTTTCTTCCATTAAGCGGTAGCGGGGCAGACGAGGTCAAGCCTTGATTTGTGACGACGTGATCACTGGTCAGGGATGACCCCCATTCCATATTGAGACTCCCATAAAAACTTCGATTCAAGGATTCGGCGGATCAGCAATTCCGTGCAGTACTTTGTGTTTTCCGGACTGAAGATCGTTGCTTCATCCATAAAATACCTTTGAAACAGGGTCTCTGACACTTTTGTGAGTTTTTCCGGGGATTTGGCACGTGTGGTTACATAATCGGTGATCCATTCCAGCTCACGCCTTGATCCCGCTACGAATTGCACCGCCTCTTCGCCGCCGTATGCGCCGCAATGGCCCGGGCAGATCCATTTCGGTTTAAGCGCACAGAGTGTTTCAAAGGTTTTGCGGTAGGCATCGTAATCCACATAGAAATTAGAAACAAATTTCCCCGGGGGCAGATGGAACCCCAGCGAATCAGAGCAAAACAGCATTCTTTCCCGAGGTTCCCATAGTGCAATGCCGCCGCGGCAATGTCCCGGTGCATCCAGGATGTGAAGGGACAATCCGCCAAGGTCCAGGGTGTCCCCAGGTGAAACGATTTTTTCAAAGGCAAAAGGAAGAGGCGTGGGTTGTGACGTGTCGGGATCGACAGCCTTAAAATCCAGAAGACGCTTCGATGTATAAGCATCTTCCCGGATGAAGAAGTCGAGTATTTTTTGTCTGGAAAGCAGATCCCTGGCTTCCGATACGCCGGTAATCCTGATTTGAGGAAATGATTTTTTGATCAGAGGTGCGCCCATGACATGATCCGCATGGGTATGGGTGAGAACCAGATATTTGAGATTTGCGGGGTTAATGTCAAGGCCTTCTAACTGGGCCACAACCTGTGGCGCCATTATGGAAAGCCCTGCCTCCACCAGGACGGAAAACCGGTCTCCCCTGACCAAGTAGATGGAGGCATAGTGATTGCCGAGCAGGAACACCTTGTCTGAAAGTTGTTTCGGGTACGTCAATTTCACCACTACCAGTCGCTGATCATGTCCTGGCCCAGGCGTTGGATGACCTTTTCTTCCAGTTCATCAAAACGCCGGCCGATCAGGACCAGGATTTGGTTCATGACGGGATACCCCATGCTCGTATCTTCTTCAAGGAGCTTTCTGAAACGCTCCCGCTCTATTTTAAGCACCTTGCAGGTTCTACCGGCACAGTAAGCTGACAGGTGATATTTGTAGGGGGAAACCAGCGTGGACCAGCCAAATACGTTCCTTTCGGAAAGGGTTGAAACCACCGGTGCTTCATTTATGTCTTCTTCGCGTAATTCAATTTGGCCTTCCATCACCACATAAAGAAAGCCCGCATTCTCTCCGCCGCGAAAAACCTGTTCCCCTCGTTTGAAATCCGCTTCTTCACAACACGGCCGAATGACTTCCAGCTGGTCGTCTTTCATGTCTTTGAAGAGATCAACCTTTTCCAGAAAATTAAGCATGTCCATGAAAAGCCCCTTTTCCGTAACTTATGAGTGTTGCAAAAGAATTCTGCAATTGTGGATAAATGACCAGCTTTCTTATCAGGGTGTCGCTTGTTTTAAATCCTTAAGCCTGCGAAAACGGCTGCTGAGCAGTGTGGTTAAGTTGACGGTCACCTCATATCCCAGCTGCATGTCCGTATCGAACAGCTGCCTCAGCGGCTCCCGGGCAAGGCAAAGGACTTTGCAGGTTTCGGTTGCACAGTGTGCATTCAACCTGTACTGATAGGGGGGCATGAGGCTCGACCAGCCGAAAGCCCTTCCCTCGGGCACGGAAACAATGGTGGTTTCCGGGGTACGGACGCGTCCGGGCAGTGAGAATGACAGGTCCACCGCACCTTGTAATGTTAAAAAAAGATGATCGGCGGGTTGTCCCTCACTGAAAAGGACGTCTCCTTCCACGTATGATTTTTCTTTACACAGCCCTCCGACGGAATTCAACTGGTCGTCGGAAAGACCCTTCAGGATATCTACATCTCGAAGAAAATCTAGACTGGTCATGTTGCACCTCCCCCCGTAAGCTAATGGAGAATATCCCCTCCTTTGCTGAAGCGGCAAAGGAAGGGTTGCACATTTCTTAAAGGCCGGCCATGAACGATGAAAGCCGTCCGGTCTGCTCTCGGAATCAGCCGACGGCTGCCTGTTGTTTTGATGCCTCCTCCGATTCCGGGTCCACATTATAACAGGTAATGCAACAGGAGAGACATCGCTCGCTTTCCTTCAATGCCTGTTCTTCGGTCAGGACCTGATCCACTTCCACAAAGGATTTGATTCTCTCGTCTGCCGGTAGTTCTTCCATGGGTGATCTGGGTTTTTTGACGATGCCGGGGACATGGTCCATTTGGGATTCAGGAATGAGGTCTTTTCCCATATGTTCCATTGGTTTCGCCTTGACTTCTTCACCCATCACATATTGGTGGATGGATCTGGCAGCCCTTCTGCCACCGCCGATGGCGGATACCACCAGGGCCGGGCCCGTGGCGGAGTCGCCGCCCACAAAGAGGTAGGGAATGTTGGTCTGCAGGGTTTTGGGATCGGCGTCAACCGTGCTCCAACGGGTGGTTTTCAATTCGGCCAGACGTTTCTGATCCCGTTCCACAAACCCCAGATCCGCCGCCTGTCCGATGGCGGTAATAATCATATCGGTCTGCAGGCGAGTTTCCGAACCTTCGATGGGGACGGGACGACGTCTGCCGCTGGCATCAGGTTCGCCCAATTCCATTTTCAGGTATTCCAGATGGGTGCAGTGCCCTTCATCGTCGCTGATCACTTCCTTAGGTGCCGTCAGGAAGATGAATTCCACGCCTTCCTCTTCAGCGGCCTCGATCTCAACCGGGTTGGCAGGCATCTCTTTCCGGGTTCTTCGATACGCCAGGTAGACCTTTTTGGCACCATAGCGAAGGAGGTTTCGGGTACAGTCGATGGCGGTGTTTCCGCCGCCGATGACCGCCGCTGAATCTCCCATGGGTAGTTTTTCGCCGCCAGCCAAACGGGAAAGAAAATCGATGCCGGTGTAGCATCCTTCCAGATTTTCCCCTTCCACACGCAGCAGGGAATCCTTCCAGGCACCGATACCCATGAAAATGGCATCGTATCCCGCTGCCACAAGGGATGTCATGTCAAAATCATCACCGAATTTTACCCGGGTATGACTTTCAATCCCCAGGTTGAGAATGCCTTCAATCTCCCAGTCCAGCGTCTTCTTGGGAAGCCGGTATTCCGGAATGCCATACCGGATCATACCGCCCAGCTTGGGCATGGCTTCATATATGGTGACGTCATGACCCATCCGTCGAAGGAAAAAAGCGCAGCTCAACCCCGCAGGACCGCCGCCGATGACCGCGACCCGTTTGCCGGTGGAAGGTGCCACGGAAATGGGAAACCGTTTGCCCGAATTCATCTCATAATCCGCCGCAAAGCGTTTCAACTGGTTGATGGAAACCGGTTCATCTTCCACCCCGCGGCGGCAGTAGTCTTCGCAGGGATGGGGGCAAACCCTGCCGCAGGATAGCAGCAGGGGGTTGCGTTCTCGAATGGTATGGACAGCCCCTTCGTAATCGCCCTTTCGGATCTGGGCGATGTACAGGGGAATATTGATCTGGGCCGGACAGATCTGCCGGCAGGGCGCCAGACTGTCTTCTTGCGTATTAAAATGAAGCAGTCGTTCGGAGGGAGTTTTCACGGTGAGAATACCTTTGGGGCAGGTCCGCTCACAGGCGCCGCATCCCACGCATTTTTCTTCGTCCACAACGGGAAACCCGTCCGGTCCGATTTTCAGGGCGTCAAACAGACAGGCCTTCACACAGTCTCCGTAACCCAGGCAGCCTTTGTCGCAATCACGCTTGCCATCATCCAGCATCATCTGTGCCCGGCATGAGGGAATGCCTTCATAAAGATAGCGGACTTTTGCACGATCCCCGCCCGTGCAGGGGTTTGAACAGGAGGACGGTTCCGCAAGTCCCCCGGCCATTCCCATGATAGCGGCAACGGCCTGGGTGGACTCATCTCCTGCCACAATACATACATTGGCAGGCGCCTGCCCGTTTACCACGGCAACCGCCGCTGCGGAACAGCCGGCATAGCCGCAACCGCCGCAGTTGGCGCCGGCCAGGCAATCTTCCACCTGACCGATTCTCGGGTCTTCATAAACATAAAAAATTTTGGACGCGAGGCTAAGTACAATGCCCAATACCGCTCCCAGACCACACATGACGAGCAAGGCTGGAACCATTATGAAATCCTCCGGTTTGAAATTTGAGATTCTACACGGATATATAGGCAAAACAAGGTTCACATGTCAACCACAAAGCGATTTTGAAACTTGAAAGTAGAGACACATCGAATTTTCAAAAACAGAAGGGCATAGATGTTTTATCTGATTTTGAATTTTCAGTTATCGATGCCCTGTTTTATCCGTATTCCCGATCCGTTTTGAGAATGGATGGCACATCAAAACAATTCCGGATGGCTTTAATGGTCCGCGACAGTTGTGATGAAGGGACGACTCCGGTAACGGAAGCGATGGTGCAACTGAGTCCCATAAGGTCAACACCGGCGGTTTCGAGGGCGTTGAGCAGGTCTCTGACGATACCGTATCGATCTCCAAAGTGTGGGCCGTTCATGGAAAATGTTCCTACGGGACCATCTGTTTCGATCTGTGACGGATTAATGGCATGGGCAATGATTTTCCTGTTGGATCCCCTTTTTGTCAAGGGCAGACAGAGATCTATGGAACCTGCTCTTGTCCGTGAGTGGCTTGCGACCAGGAAGGTGAGATCAAGCCCGTTTCGGGAAATACCTTCAAAGGCGGCACCCAGGGCTTTCATGTAAGAGGGTTTCAGGGTTATATGCAACAATTCCTGACGGTCCTGGTATTCCAGGCCGTATACTTTCGGGTGTTTCTCCTGGTAGCTTGCGACCACTTCCTTGTAACGTTTTTCTTTCCCTTTCTGGGCCAGTTTCCAGTCGGCCGGCGTTCGATAAGCGCCGAAAGAAAACTGGCCGAAAAGGGCGCTGCCGGCTTGTAACAGCTCCTGCTCCGCCACGATCGCCGAGATGGCGGAAGGCGAATGGGCGATTCCCTCCGGATGAATGTCCTCACGGCCAAAAGCCTCGAAAAGGGCGCCGGCGATGGCGGGCTTTTTCCGGTGGGGAAATATGGAAAGGATGGCTGCGGCCGGTTGTTGATCCGGGCTTTTGTGGAGGGTCTTTGATAAAAGTCTGTGGGCCGCCTGTTTGTCTTTGAAGTCAACGACCATGTCGACCCGCCATCTCCCCGGGGCTTCCAGGACGCACGTGACATAGGGAAGATTAATTTCATGTTCCGCCAGAACACGAAATACGGTCACAGGCAAGCGCCTGTCAGGCTCAAATGGATCGGGTGAGAGGCGTACTGCCTCTTTTAAGACTTTGAATCCGCCCAGCTTTTCCGGATCAGTCATGGAAGTTCCGCGAGGGGCTAAAGGGCTCATAAGTTCAGAGTTCAAAGGTTGGGAGATCAGTTGACCCGGAACTTTGAACCCGGAACCCAGAGCGGTTTTTTAGATCAGATTGCTGACAACCCCCCACAGCCCTTCCGTATCAATGGGCTTGGCGATATAGTCATCCGCTTCAGTGGACATGCCATCGGCATGGGTGTAGGTGGTCGTCGGAACAGCTTCTCCCACGGCGGTCAGGAGGACCACCGGGATATTCGCCAATTCCGGGTTTGATTTCATCTCGGCACAAAGCACATACCCGTCTTTCCTGGGCATCATGACATCAAGCACGACCAGGTCGGGACGTCTTTCATTTATGGCCTCTTCTCCTTCCAAGCCATCATAGGCTCGTCCCACCTCACATCCTTTGCTCTCCAGCATCATGGCCACGGTTTCTACCAGATCAGGATCATCATCCACCACCAGTACATATTTTTTATCCATAACAAAACCTCCTTTCACCAATCATTATTAAACGCGCTCATTCACATGAATGGCGCAAATTATCGGCTGTTGCCGCCTATCCCAAAAGAATCCGGCATCAGCCGGAGTATCTTCACACTACACCTTCGGCCTGGGATAAAGGCCGCTTCGTTCCACAATTCCCGGCACTTTTTCTTCCCATTCAATGGCCATGATGTGAAATCCACTGACCCCTTCACATTCCTTTAACCGCTCTATGGTTTCAACGCAGATGTTGATCCCCTCTTCCGCCTGTTTCTCCTTGGGGACGCCTGCCATTCGCTTGACCATATCGTCGGGAACATCCATCCCCGGAACCCGGTTTTTCATGTATTTGGCCATTCCAGCGGACTTAAAAGGGGTAACCCCCGCCATAATATAGGCTTTTTCATGGAGGCCGCGATCACGGGCCTGTTGCATCCAAAGTTCGAATTTATCCAGGTTATAGATGCACTGGGTCTGAATAAACTCGACGCCGGCCTCTATTTTCTTGGCCAGTCTGGGGGTTCGGATTTCAAAGGGATCCGCAAAGGGATTGGCTGCCGCACCCACAAACATGTTAGGCGGTCTTTTGATGTCGTCACCCCCCAGGAATTTGCCCTCGTCCCGCATATGCCTCACCGTCTGGATCAGCTGCATGGAGTCGATATCAAAAACGTTCTGTCCCTGGGCCGAGTCTCCGAATTGCTGATGATCTCCTGAAAGACACAAAATATTATGGATGTCAAAAGATGCGGCACCCAGGATATCGCTTTGAAGAGCGATTCGGTTTCGGTCTCTTACCACCATCTGCAGGATCGGTTCCACGCCCATGAGTTTGAGGTGAATACAGGAAGCCAGACTGGACAGACGGACAACGCTGGTCTGGTTGTCGGTGATGTTGATGGCATCCACATGATCCTTGATCAGTTCGGCCTTTTGGGTGATCGCCTCCGGGTCACTTCCTCTCGGCGGGCCACATTCCGATGTAACCGCCAGATGTCCGGCATTTAGAATCTTTTCCAGTTTGCTGGGGGTTTTTGTTTTCATTGCATTACATCCTCCCTCACCACTTTTCTGGGGCCACCGGCCCGCTCCGTGGACCAGTCCTTGATGGGCATGAGGACCTCATAATCGTCCATCTTATCCAGCTTTGTTAATCTGTCCACAATGAGCTGCCAGCCGCAGATGACATCCTTGTCGATTTCGCAATGGCCGTCGGTGGATCCGCCGCAGGGCCCGTTAAAAAGCCGTTTGGCGCAGCGGGAAACCGGACAGATGCCGGCGGTTTTGGCCAGCATGCAACTGCCGCAGCCCTGACATCGTTCGGACCACACGCCCCTTTCTTCGGTAACGCCCATGAAACAGGTGTCGACGCCAGGCAGGACGGGCATGCTCATGTATTTTTCCGCCATGAACTGAACCCCTACACCGCATGCAAGCGATATCACCGCATCATACTGGTCGATCCGGTTTCGCAACTCCTCCAGGTATTCGTGGTCGCACTGACGTTCCAGGGTGATTTCGTCGATTTTCACGTCTTTTCCCTGGTTCATGAAGTGCATACGCAGGGCGGAGGCCAAAACCGCCACTTCCTTTTTACCCCCCGCTTCACATACCGTGACGCATTCGTTGCAACCGAGCAAGAGTATCTTTTCGTACGCCTGGGCTTCCTCAATGATCTCTTCTATGGGCTTTCTTTTCGCCACAATCATAATGAAATTCCCTCCTGTGGGTATTCAAATCCCTGATTTCATGCAGCCCGTTTCATGGCTGTTTTCATGGGGTTGGGTCCCATCTCTTTTAATCTTTCGGTAAATTCAGAGATTCTTTTGACGAACAGCGGTGCTTCGCTGGAGGAGAGGTTGAACATCTGTACCCGTTCTCCTCCAATCTTGATGCTCTCAAGAATTCTCTGGGCTTCTTCCACCCGTTTGCGGGCGCGAATGTTGCCGCTGGTATACTGGCAGGCTCCTTCCATGCAGCCCACCACACAAACCCCGTCGGCGCCCTTCTCAAAGGAACGAAGAAGATGGATCAGATCCACTCTCCCGGTGCAGGGCAGTTTGATGATCTTGACGTTGCTGGGATATTGAAGTCTCATGGAACCTGCCAGGTCCGCGGCGGTATACCCTCAAAACTGGCAGCAAAAGGCAATGATAACCGGCTCAAAATTGTCCATTACAGCGCTCCTTCCAGTAAAGCTTCCACTTTGCTCATGATTTGATTGTCTTCATACCAATCCAACTGAATGACTTTGGCCGGGCATTCGGATGCGCATACTCCGCAGCCACGGCACAGGGCCGCATCGATTTCGCTGACTCCGTCTTCATTTATTTTGGGTACGTCATAGGGGCACGATCGCACACAGACGAGGCAGGCCGCACATTTATCCTGATCCACCGTGGCCGTGACCACGGATAGCGCTATTTCATCCTGGGCCAGGAATGTGACGGCCCTTGAAGCTGCAGCCATGGCCTGGCTGATGGATTCGGTGATGAGCTTCGGGCTGTGGGCCGTGCCGCATACAAAAAATGCGTCACTGGCCATATCCACCGGGCGCAGTTTCACGTGTGCTTCCATGAAATACCCGTACTCGTTACGGGCCACTCTGAGAATGGATGACAGTTCGTCGTTTTCTTCGGCGCGCATCCCCGTACTGAGGGCCACCACGTCGGCTGACGCCTGAATCTCCCGCTGCAGCACATGGTCCTTGAAGCGAACCATCAAGCCACTTTCCGTGCTTTCAACCTGGGGTGGATGATCCTTGTCGAATCTGAAAAAGAGAACCCCCAGTCTCCTGGCTTCACGGTAATATTCCTCCATGAGGCCATAGGTGCGGATATCCCGATAGAGAACAAAGACATCCGTTTCCGGGTTCAGTTTTTTAATCTGAAGGGCGTTCTTAACGGCGCTCTGGCAGCAGATGCGGGAACAATTGGGGTTCTCTTCGTTTCTGGAGCCCACGCACTGAACCATGATCACCCGTTCCAGGTCTTCGGCGCCTCTCTCGTAAAGGCGCTTGTCCAATTCAAGATGGGTGATGACCCGATCATCCCGGCCATATAGAAATTCGGTGGGTTTGTATTCCCTGGCACCCGTGGCCAGAATGACAATTCCATGATCGATTTCCCGCTGATACATGCTCGGGCCCACCATGACTTCAGTGGTGAAATTTCCCTTGAAGCCATTGAAATCAACGATGAGGGATTCAGTCAACACTTGAATGTTTTCGTGTTGTTCCACCGAGGCAATTACGTCGGACAGGTGGGCCTGAACGTCATCTCCCTCGATGGTGTCCGTGAGTTCCCTGGCAAGACCTCCCAGTTGAGGATTCTTCTCAACGAGTACCACTTCAAAGCCCTGGTCCGCCACTCCCAGAGCGGCGGTCATGCCGGCGATACCGCCGCCGATCACCAGTGCCCTTTTGTTTACGGTGATGGTTCTGGCATGGAGGGGTTCCAGAAGGGACGCCCTGGCCACGGCCATGCGAATCAGGTCCTTGGCCTTATTGGTTGCGGCCTCGGGGTCGTCCCGGTGAACCCAGGAATTATGGTTGCGGATATTGGCCATCTCAAAGAGATATTTGTTGAGGCCACTTTCCTGAAGGCTATCCTGAAAGAGTGCTTCATGGGTTGTGGGCGAGCAGGCGGCAACCACCACTCGGTTAAGGCTGTTTTCCCGGACTACCTCTTTGATTTTTTCCTGAGTGTCCTGGGAGCAGGTGAACAGGTTCTGATCCGTCAGGACCACGTTGGGAAGCGAGGCCGCATATTCGGCTACGCCGGGAACGTCCACAACACCCCCGATGTTGATGCCGCAGTTGCATACAAATACCCCCACCCGGGGTTCGAGGCCCGCCACGTCTATTTCATCGGGCAGGGTTTTGATCCGAACTTCGGTTCCCCTGGATTCGCTCAACATCATGCTCGAGGCGCAAGCGGCAGCACTGGATTCCACCACCGATTGGGGGATATCCTTGGGTCCCTGGAAAGCGCCGCACACATAGACCCCTTCTGCAGAGGTATTGACCGGATGAAACGTTTCCGTCTGGCAGAAATTGTTTTCATTGACATCCACACCAAGGTCTTCGGCAAGCTTGACCACCTGGGGTGATATTTCCATGCCGACTGAAAGGACTACCATGTCAAAGGTTTCCTCGATGAATTCTCCTGCTTCCGTGGCGTATTTCAGGATCAGCGAATCATCGTCAATCATTGGGTCAATGGTGTGAACACGGGACCTTATAAACCGAACCCCGTGTTTATCCTTTGCATTGTTATAATAAATCTCAAAATCTTTCCCATGGGTCCGCATGTCCATGTAGAAGACGGCACAATCCAGATCGCTTCCCCCATGTTCCTTGGCGATGACCGCTTCCTTGATGGCGTACATACAGCATACGGAAGAACAATAAGAGTGATCGCAACGATTAATATCTCTGGAGCCCACGCACTGGATCCAGGCGATTTTTTTGGGTTCCGCGTGATCCGAAACCCGGGTCAGGTGCCCCATGGTGGGGCCGGAAGCTGAGAGAATCCTCTCAAATTCCATGGACGTCATCACATTGGGATGATCCGTGTAATGATAGGTGTCAAATACGGATGGATCAAATGCTTGAAACCCGGGCGCCAGAATAATGGAGCCCGTTGTGAGTTCCAGGGTTTCGGCTTGTTCCCCATGGGTGATGAGGGTGACCGCTTCGGCTTTACAGGCGGTGATGCACTGGTAGCATTCGGAGCAGATGCCGCATTTGACACAACGTTCCACTTCTAAAAGGGTTTCTTCTTCGCTGAACCCCAAAGCGATTTCTTTGAAATTACCTTCACGCTCCTCAAGGGAAAGGGCCTGCATTACCTCCCTGGCAATATGGGGTTCCCCAGAGACATCGGGTTTTTCATAAGAATCATCGTCCTTTTCTCTATCCGATTTCAGATCCAGATCGTTTAGGAAGCGGTGAATGCTTTCACAGGCTTCTTTTCCGCTGGCCACCGCTTCCACCACGGACTTGGGACCATAGAACACATCGCCGCCGGCAAACACGCCTGGAATGGGGGTTTCAAGTGTGATGGGATCCGCTTCAAGCCCGCCCCTTGGTGTAACGGAAATGCCGTCCTTGTCCGCGAAAGAGAGATCCGCTGCCTGCCCGATGGCGACGATGACGGTGTCGCCTTCTAAAATGGTCAGGGGGGGTTCATCATAACTGGGGTTAAAGTTGCCCTTATCATCAAAGACAGCGGTGCATTGTTTGAACTCCACACCCGAAAACCGTCCCTCGTTCTGAAGGAACTTTTTGGGGCCCAGGCTGTTGATGATGGTAACCCCTTCTTCTAGGGCCTCTTCAATCTCATAGTCCCAGGCCGGCATTTCTTCACGTTTTTCCAAACAGACCAGGGATACTTCTTTTGCGCCGAGACGTTTGGCGCTTAAAGCCACATCGATGGCCACATTCCCCCCGCCGATGACAACCACCCGGTCGCCTAAGATGACCTCTTTTCCAAGGGCGGAATCGCGAAGGAACTCAACACCTTCCACGACGCCGGGAGCGTCTTCGCCTTCCACGTTGAGTCTGCGGCTCAGATGCAGGCCCGTGGCCATGAAAATCGCCTCAAACCCGTCTGCCCTGAGGCTTTCAAGAGTAATGTCCTCACCGAAGGAGACACCTGTTTTGATGGTTACGCCCAAAGCTTCGATGGTTTTCACTTCGGCTTCGATGATGTCTCGCGGAAGCCGGTAGGCGGGTATGCCGACCGCCATCATGCCGCCCACAACGGGAAGTTTTTCAAACACCGTGACAGGGTATCCACGCAAAGCTAAAAAATAAGCGGCTGAAAGGCCCGCCGGTCCCGATCCGATAACCGCCACATTGTTATTCCGGGGTTCCATTGCTTTCGGCACGTAGGGCATTTCGTTTGAAAGGTCCACGTCGGCCAGGAATCTATGGAGATATTGTATGGCCAGCGGTTTATCCACATCCGTTCGGGTACAGATCCCTTCACAGGGATGATGGCAAACCCTGCCGCAGATGCCGGGGAAAGGATGGGCGTCTTTGAACAGCGCCAACGCTTCACTGTATTTTTTTTGCTTAATCAGGGCAATGTACCCCTGAACGCTCACATGTGCGGGGCACGTTGCCTTGCAGGGTGCGGTGTCCCTTTTAGCAATGGCAAAGGCGCTGGGAATGGCCTGTGCGTATTTCTTGAAAATGGCGTGCTTTTGGCTCAATCCCTGATCATACTCATTGGGCAGATCCACGGGACATACCTCAGCACAATCTCCGCAGGCGGTACATTTGGCTGCATCGATGAAGCGAGGTGCTTTCTGAACCGTGACTTTAAAGTTCCCCGGTGTTCCTTCTACTTTTTTCACCTCGGCGGAGGTGATTAGATCAATGTTGAGATGCCGGCCGACCTCGACCAGTTTGGGCGAGATAATTCACATGGCGCAGTCATTGGTGGGAAACGTCTTGTCCAGTTCGGACATGATCCCCCCAATGGCTGAAGATGCTTCAATGAGCTGAACACGGTAACCTGAATTGGCCAGGTCCAGGGCCGACTGCATGCCGGCGATACCGCCGCCGACAACCATTACCGATCCTGACTTCTGTTGAGACTGGGTATTGGACATGATTTAGGGTTCCTTTCCGATATTTAAATCTGTGCCTTATCCAGGATTAAGGGGAGCTTGCTCTCCCAACCGACGGTGGAAATCAAAACACCGGCCATTCCCATTGCTTTGATCTGTTTCAGGGTTTCGGCCGCGATCCGGGTGCATTCCTGAACTTTATCCGGTGCTTTCTGGATGCTCAGGATCGTATCTTGCGGGATGGAAATCCCCCGCATATTACGATCAATATAACGGGCCATGCCGGCGGATTTCAGCAGTAGAATGGTCGGCAGCACGGCAATTTTAGAGGTATCCACCCGTTTCATGAACTGTTCAAAACGCCTCAGGTCAAAAACCGGATTGGTGATGACGTAATCAACGCCGCTTGCCATCATTTTTTCAAGGCGTTCCATTTCAATATCCAGCAGGTTTCCCGTGGCGCCGGCATCAATGGCGGACCCGATCGAAAATGAAGGGGTGCCTCTGAGTTCAACACCGGCCAGGTCCTTTCCCTGCTGCAGGATTTTAAGGGTTTCAACCAGTTCCATTAAATCCAGATCATTGACGATCCTAGCCTGGGGATGGTCTCCGAAACGGGTCTCAACGCCGCTGACCGCCATAATATTTTTGACTCCCAGGGCTGCTGCAGACAGAATGTCAGCCTGAAGGGCAAGACGATTGCGATCCCGGCAGCAGACTTGAAGCACCGATTCAATCCCTTCCCTTTCAAGACATGCGCAACCCCCCAATGAACTGGCCTTCAGTACCGCATTGGCCATTTCCGGTACCACCAAGGCGTCCATCCGACCCCTGACAAGGTTGGCATCCTTGACAAAAGAATCAAAATCAGCGCCCTTGGGCGGCTCGAATTCTCCCAGAACAATAAATTTTTCAGCAACAATTTTTTCCTTTAACGGCATGGTCCGGACCTCCAAGTTAATGAGATAACCCGTTAACAGCGTTGGCGATGGCCATTACGAGATCTTCGATTCCAAAGGATTTGATATGGTAATAGAAAATCTGGTGTTTACGAATTTCGCTTTCCAGTTCAGGTGTGTTTTTTTCAGCACAAACAATAATGGGCAGATTTTTTTCCATCCCTTTGATCACGGAAATAAACCCGCAGTCCTCTGCAAGCAAAGCAGCATCCAGCACCAGAGAATCGATCCTGCTTTCTTGAAGGGTAAGCAGTACATCCTTCAAGTTATGTACTCTCACCAGCTCGAATCCTCGCTCTGCTGCAAATATTTCCAGTTCTCTGGGGGTGTTCCCAGCCTTTTCCGCAATGAGGATCGTTTTGTTTGCGTCCATATCCCTACGTTGGTTGTGTTCCCGTTGGATGCGGCCTATGGAACCCTATAATCAGGATTCACAAAAGCGATTCCGCTTTTGCATCTCCCATACAGCAAATATCGTGCCTGCTTTTGAAAATATTAATGTTTTCTTTATAAATCAATGGTTTGACGTGAATAGAAGAGCAGAAGTCAAGTTGGGTGGGTTTGGGGTGTTTTGTCGCATCAAATGGGTGTTACTTGCCGTAAGTATTAGATACGCTGGAGAAATGATAGCTATGGGTAAAAATACCCCAAATGTTACAAAATTACCTATTTCATGGTTTTGAGATCAAAGTTCCATATCTATTGCTTATGTGCCGGCCTTGGAAAGACCAAATAAGTTTTTCCGACGAGAGCATGTCTTTCCTTGTATGCCCTTCAATAGGACTTCATGAGAGCCACGACGATCGACGTTTTCGCGGAAGGTTGCCAGATGTATTTTTCTGTGGGCAAAAAATTACTTGACGCAACAATGATATAGGAAAAGTTCCGTCATGTGATGACAGTCAATCAGGGAGGCGACCACAAGATATGGGATTCCTTTTTCACCGCCATAATGATGCTTTGAACCGTGGACGGTGGTGAGATTGAGCTCATATTTCCACCCGTCGGCATCTGTTTTTTAAGGATGCAGGAGTCAGTTTCACCTCACCCAGAAAATGGTTAGAGGCAAAAGATATCACAACCCTCTCAACTTCTGCCCAAACAACGATATCACACATTCCCCCCTTTTGGAATACATAGCAGATCTCTGTAATTCGCCATTGGTCCATATGGAATCAGATAACACAGGTTCACTCGATCAACCCGAATTAGTGATATCACAGGGTTTTGAGTTGCCGTGGGATCATCGGAATGCCCCTGTTTTGCCTCTCAAGCTGGCCACATTTTTCTTGGATAACAAATCTGGTTCATGCAATAGTGCCTATACGCTCATGGAATTTCAAAGGATCAACAAACAGATGGCTACAAAATCAATTGTTGACTATTTTCTAAGCGTTTGCGATGCTAAGATCATGCACGAACGCTTCTGCCATGACCGGATAAGCACTAAATCGATCTACCACCACATCTTGTGCTTGGCAAAACATTAATCTGATCCGATATTCCCGGTCACATTTCCCAATATGGTAAGCCATAACTCTTGTTTTTGACATATAAGGGGATTTCAGATATCCTCAATCTATCACCATCTTGGACAGTATTGAGTCTTCGTCAGTTATATCTGAAGTCTCCTTGGAATTAATCTCGGATGGAAAGTAAGTCCGTTATATCCTCTTGCTGATCTGAATGAAGCCTTGCGACTCTATCGAGGTTGTGTGAATTGCTATCTTTTGTTGGGAAAACCTTAATGGTCCCGAAGCGCTGGCCAACTATATACTCAAGCGGTTTGTAGGGAATGTTAAATAATGTCAACGTTCACTTTTCCCGTTGGATACCATAATCTTCACAAGACGAAGATCATCGATTTCCAATTAAACAGATGGTATTCTTTGGGTTACGCCCGTTTGAAAGATATGGAGGAAGCCGCCGCAAACATTAAAAATTTGAGAGACTGGAAAGAGGAGATGGTCAGATTGGCTGATAAGGCTCTGTCTGAAGGCCGAGTCATTAATGGTACATTCTACTATCGGGCGGCTGAATTCTTCACCCATCAAACAGATCCCGACAAAAAAGCTCTCTACCATAAATTCATCGATCTCTTCTATAGCAAGATTTTTGCAAATGAGTCGATTGAGCGCTGCAAAGTGCCGTATGGGGATGCATATCTGCCAGCATTAAAGGTTTCGATACAGGGAGAAGCCCAACTTGGAACCATTGTGATACACGGTGGCTTTGATTCGTTCATTGAAGAGTTCTACTCTATTGCACTCTATTTTGCGGACTTGGGCTATGAGGTCATCATGTTCGATGGGCCAGGACAGGGCGGTGCATTAAAGGAATACGGACTCCCGATTGAATATGCCTGGGAAAAGCCAGCCAAGGCGATATTGGACTACTTTGAAGTTGATAATACAATCTGGATGGGGATATCCATGGGGGGTTGGCTGTGTTTCAGAGCTGCCGCTTACGAGCCCAGGATTAAGAAAGTCATCGCCTTAAGCATTGCATACGACTATATGAAAATTCCACCGAAAGCTGTGGAGAAATTTGCTCGATGGCTGTTCAAGCATCCTACCCTGATGAATATGACTTCGAAATTGAAAATGAGGCTAATGCCACAGGAGAAATGGGGAATCGACAACTTGATGTACATCACAAAAACCGATACACCGCTGGATGCAGCACTTGCTTTTATTGAATTCAACGAAGAGAACCTAAAGTCTGGCCTTGTCACTCAAGACGTCTTGATTTTAACGGGTGCGGAAGATCATTTCATTCCACTTAAATTACATCACATGCAGGTTGCTGCCTTGATTGGAGCCAAGTCGATAACGGAGCGCATTTTTACAAAGGACGATCATGGGCAGAACCACTGCCAGATAGGTAATATTGGTTTGGCTTTGGAGGTCATGGCAAAATGGATTTCCTAGGATTACGTTATTCATTGTCATACAAATGTAATAAATGGGTTGGCTGAGTCCGGCTGCTATAAAGCACAGGTTTTTCAATTGCCCTAAAGCCTGCAATACCTCCAACGTACCTCAGGCGCAGTGTCGCACGAGAAACGAACAGGAAACTCGGAACCCGGTGGCTTTTGTTTCACAGGTCGACTTCCTTAAGGATACCAACACAATTCAAAAAAAGGAGACCATAACATGACGAAATCTGAGTTGGTTGAACAAATAGCTAGTCGATGCCAGTAATTTCCGGTTAGGTTTTTGCATGCGAAGCATCAAAAATAATTGTAAAATCAGATATTTAAGTTCATTTTTTACTTGACATTCCAATTAGGGCGTGCAGCGAAATTTTGTAATCTTTAAT
>Ga0222636_1000188_pt1 | contig 35665 bp, 28 predicted proteins | sample AntAcemetagen141_FD_179811 | JGI IMG/M metagenome (GOLD analysis project Ga0222636, IMG submission 179811) | Saline water microbial communities from Ace Lake, Antarctica - #141 | ecosystem: Environmental > Aquatic > Non-marine Saline and Alkaline > Saline | place: Antarctica: Ace Lake...
TAGTCTTATTCAGGCCGCAAAAGCTAAAGCCAGAGGCTATCGCTCTACTCGCAATTTTATCACTATGGTCTATCTTGTCGCTGGAAAATTAGAATTTGGCTTACCCACATAAAATAGCGAAGAGCCACTTAAATTAAACCATTCCCAGAGTGATTATCATGAAAATAGTCAGAATATTTGCGGTAATAATAATCATTTTTATGGCAGTGGGATGTGGAGAGCACGTGGTAGAAAAAAGTAAACTCATTAAAAGGGAGGGGCTTTTTTCCGAAGTCAACGCCGAGGAAGCATTAACTAGGCAGGTAGTCGAATACTGGCCGAACGGGCAAAAGAAAAGTGAGGTTGAGTTTCTCAACGGTAAGAGGAACGGGAAGATGATCTCCTGGTACGAAAATGGGCAGAAACAGAAAGAGATTGAGTACCAAGATGGCAAGAAACAGGGGAAGGTGTCCACGTGGTACGAGAATGGACAAAAGAAGGCCGAGGGCGAGTGGCGAGATGGAAAGACACATGGGAAGTTTCTCGGTTGGCACGAGAATGGGCAAAAGAGTACAGAGGGCGAGGTAAAAAATGGAAATCCACACGGGGAGTGGATGACCTGGTACGAAAATGGGCAGAAACAGAAAGAGATTGAGTACCAAGATGGCAAGCAACACGGGAAGGGGATCACCTGGTACGAGAACGGCCAGAAGGAGGCAGAGAACGAGTACCTTGATGGCCAGCAACACGGGAAGTTAATAGTCTGGTATAAGAATGGAAGGCAGAAGGCAGAAAGCGAGCACCGATATGGCAAACAACTCGGGAAGCAGGTCACCTGGTACGAGAATGGGCAGAAGGAGTCTGAGGGTGAGTGGAGAGATGATAAGCAAAACGGGGATCAGATCACCTGGCACGAAAATGGACAGAAGAAGTCGGAGATGGAGATTCGAGATGGTAAGCAAAATGGGAAGTTTACGAATTGGTATGAAAACGGGCAGAAGAGGTCTGAGGGGAAGGCGCTGGATGGCAAGATACACGGGACGGTAATCAGTTGGTATGAGAACGGCCAGGAGATGGTTGAGGGAGAGTACCGTGACGGCACCATTGACAAGAAGAAGGAGGAAGCTAAATTTCGTAATGGTAACTCGTACGGAGAAAGAAACACATGGCACGAGGATGGCAGATTGAGGGGGGGGACTAACGAAAAAGTCATGAAAAAAAGTGATCTCCTTTTGAAGGATGGGACTTGGTATGAAATGAACCACGATGAACCTTTTACTGGAAAGGTAGTTGAGTATTGGCCTAATGGTAAAAATAAATATGAATCTCGACTATGGAACGGCATTCCTGATGGAAAGGAAATTTCGTGGTATGAGAATGGACAAAAGAGGTGGGAGGGTGAATTTCGTCACGGATTACCAAATGGGAAGCATATTGGATGGCACGAGAACGGACAGAAGATGGTAGAGATGTCGCAGATCGCTGGGGAACAGCATAATTTTACTTTCTGGTACAATAATGGTCAAAAGGCGATAGAGATGAAGGACCTCGACAGTAAGGTCGTCAGGGAAAATTATTGGGACAAGGCAGGGAACCCAACTGAACGTCAAGACGTTGATATTCAGAATCTTATGGAATTGTTCAATACATCAATTTTTTAATCAAGAGTGAATATCCTAAAATCCCCGGAGGAGAAACCTCCGGGGATTTTTCATTCAACTTCCAAATTCCTTTTTATAGCGGTCATAATTTTTAATGATTTCGATAAGCTCCGCTTTGTGCAGCCACGATAGCCGGGAGACTCTCGCTACATCTAACATATTGGTTACCCCGCTTCTTCGCACCGACTCAAATCTTTTAAATTTATCCCTGGTTATCATAGTTTCTCCCGGCAACTACATTTCTTCATCTCACCCGGTTGCTTCATCTCATAGGGGAGATAGGCTTCCGGCGGAGGGGAGACCAGGTGGCAATCTTTCGTCTCCCATGTGATATCATCGCCGGCAATAAACATCTGTCTGACGAATATATTTTGTTCAGTGTCGTATTCCTGGATGACAAATCCGATTGTTACCTTGTTGATTTTCATTCTTATTTTTCTCCCGTTAATCCGCGTCCTCTACCTCGACTGACAGATCTTTGTTCAGAATCTCGTACGGAAGATTCAGGAAACCACAATCGTAGTTATGCCGTATCTCCCCCATGAATTCATCTTTATCAAAAGGGTCCTGAACCTTGATACGCGTTTTTGTTATTACAGTTAGATAAACAGCCATAATTCTCTCCTCCCGGCTCTCAGTATTCATCCGGTAACATCACAGTCAGGCGTCCCATGGGGAAAGGTTCGCCAACGATGCAGATTTCAGGTAAACCTCTCGATCTGCAACGAGAAAACAATCCAGCACCATGTTGCGGAGATATCTCCATGTGCCGGGTTAGGCTGGTTTTTATAAAACCGGAAAACCGTTCATCTTTTCCGGCTAACATGGCTACTCCCTTCGTCATCACAGCATTTTCTGATTTCTGTTCCATCTGATTTGCTCCTTATTTTTCCGGGAAAACAAAACTCCCGAAGCCGAAATCTACACACGGCTCCGGGAGTCCAGTTACTCCTTCAGGTTATTACTTTTATTACCCTATCCGAATCACTTCTCCAAACGGTGGCTCAAATTTCTTGCATGGGAAATCGCCGCCTATCACCCATAACACCGGATACATCGGTGATTTCTCGGGGAAGGAACTACACCACCCATCTGTAAGATAGACGCAACATAGTGGTAATTTTCCACAACTCTCTGACCATTCAAATCCTGGTCGAAAATCAGTTCCGCCCCCACCTCTAGGTTCCAAATTTAGGGGAATATCCGTCGCGGTGAAGTGCTGGTGACCCTGTACTTCAGTGTCCACATACAACACATCCAGTTCTATCTCATAGGCCGAGATTATCCCCTGGCATTCCGAAGACAACTCCACCATGTCTTCCTCACTGATTGAGCAACTGGTGTCTATGATGACCAGGACATCACCACCCTCCAGAGGTAATAACGCCGGGAGATAAACCCCGGCTGACGCGTAACGGGTGTTAGGTTGTTTCCAGGAATAATCACTTTCGAGAGCCTCGGAAATATATGAGGCCAATACAGCCTTCCAATTGACCTTCGGGGTGATGAGTTCCTTCACAAACCTCTCCAGTGAATCGGGAAAGTCTCCCTGTGATCTAGCAATCTCGGCAGCCTGAGATATCTTGGTCTTCCATTCTATCTCTTCCTGCCTCCTCTCTGACGGTGATGGTTCATGACCCTCTTTACCGGGATATGGTCTGACTTCACCTGGCCCATAATCTTCATCGTAGTCCAATTCTTCCGATTCACCATCGCCCTCCGTCTCTTCTTCATCGTCTCCCCCTTCAGTACTATCGGTTGCCAATGAACCGTCCTGGTCTTTCTGGTGTTTCTGGTGTTTCCCGGTGTCTGGCTCACTGTCACCATCATCATCGGTATCGGATTCATCGCTACTGTCCCCGGAACCACTCTCCTCCTCTTCATCACTGTCGCCGGGATCCGGTTCTTCGGTTCCAGGTTCACCGGGAGAATTATCTTCTTCACCGGAATCACTTCCATCCCCTGTATCAGTTTCCTCCTCGTCCACATCTTCGTCTTCTCCATCATCACCGGGAGTATTCCCCTCTTCCTTGTCCTCTCCACTCTCGTCCCCGATCTCTGGTGATTTGTCTTTTTTATTCTCTATCTCCGGAAGCAACCGATAAATCTCCTCGGCACTCATGTCCCGATACTTTTCATCACATAACCAGGTATCAGGTATCTCAAACCCGGAGTCTCTCAGAATCAGATTTATCGCGTAATCACAGGCATAGTTCCACTTCTTGTGATCCCGTTTGTTTTCCCGAAGATGATGGAGAAACGCTGGATGTGCGACCTCATGCCCGAGGAATGAGATCACTGCCGAATCCGATATGGACTCGATATAATCCGGATTATAGGCAATCCTGGTTCCATCAGTCCATCCGGTCCTACAGGTGAGGTCTTCCACCAGTGGAACCTGCAACGCCAGAGACGCCCAGAAGGGATGTGATAGCACCAGGGTAGCCCGTGCCTTAGTAAGTTTCTTTAAAGCTTTCATGACTTACCTCCCCCTGTATATCCCTTCATTCGGTCCAGTATATCGTCAGCATCTTTGGCAACTCGACCTCTTACCCCGTCCAAATCCCGGAGCTCGCCAGGAGATCTGGAACATAACTTCTGGCGTATCTCGTTTGTAAGATCATTGAGTTTCTTGTCTCCGGTGATGTTGAGTTTCGGGAGGAGATTGGTCAGGTCATGGATCTTCTCGACCAGGCTATCCCGAAAGATACCCTTCGGATCGTTGAGTTTATCGGCCATGGGTTTGACAAGCTCATACACCCTCTGCCAGAGGTTGGTCATGGCTTCTTCCTGGAGCTGGTTCTGCCGATACTCGACATCTCTCCGGAGTTTTTCCTTATCGGCTTCCTGGAGATTTATTCTCAGGTCATTTACCTCGGAGATCGGGGTGAAGTGCAACTCAAAGCAGAACTTGTTCCTGAGTATCCGAAGGTCAGGATAGTCGTCAGCCTTGAACAATCCATTGAGTGTGTTCTTGGCCTCCTTCATTAGTTCTGGATAGCTGGAGATAAACTCTTCAACGCGGGAATTAAATTCCTGTTTGAACTCCCGGATCTTCTTGGTGAATTCAAGGTATAGTTCTCCGGGCAGAATCCTGGTCCCCGAGTCCCCCCAGGGTAACGTCATGGAGTAGTGGTATCGCCTGGCGGTATAGATGACTTTGTAGATTTTCTGTATGGCCTCCTTTGCAACCAGCGCCTTATTTACCCGGGCGTAATCTGGATTATTATTAAATTTTTCGGCCACGGAATTTGATGCAGTCGGGTCATAACGACGCCCGGACCAATTTTTTATTTTGAGTTCTACTAACAACGCCTTGCTGGACAATTTTGTGTCAATCATGACTAAGACTCCTTATATATAATGTGAGTGATGTGAACAGAGTGGTCCCCTGAAAGTTGAAATGGGGGTTAAGGTGAAACAGGTAAGACTTGTTTAGACCGTCACGTCCTGGTGTTGGACTGACCAGTCGATGAAGGGTCTGGTACGGGATAAATCCCTATTATGATTTAACGAATCTATCACCAGTCTGACATTAAACTCGTCGGGGAGACGGTTAGCGAACTCTACTATGTTATCGAAGTTCTTTTCAGTGGCCTTAGAGGCAACTGCTCCTGTCAGTGCATAGAGTGTCGCCGGCTCTTCCGGGATATCGACTTTATCCGGATGGGAGATTACATACAGGGGATCTGGTAGATTCCTGAATATCTTCAGGAACGCCATGAACTCGGTGGCGAACCCCTCACCACAGGCTCCCGTGAATAATTCATGGAACGTCTCTTCGGGATAATTGGCGTTCATTATCTCACCACACTTGGCGACTGATCTGGGACAGGGAGAATTCTTTATCTCTCTACTGGGTTTAAACTGATGAAGCAACTCAGGCCTGAACCGGATGAAGGCGACTAATTCCGATGGAACACCATTATCTTTATCCAGTCCCCACTTACACCAATCATCCACGTCCACATCAAGCTCAACAATTATGAACCTACTCTTAACAGGTTCCAAGACATGAGATACTCCAGCCAGATCCTCAGCCCTGTTGGTTGCTCCCACGAATACCACGTGGTCTTTGTTTATAGACTTTCCGTTGATCTGACCGCCGAGGATTAACTGCATGAGGCTGGCCTGTGTGCCCGGTTTTGCCTGGCCAAGATCTTCAAGTAGCATAATAGTAAGACTTTCAGCTTCCATTAATTTTAATAGGTCACCGAAGGGAAGAAAGTCGGCGTGGGTGTTATCCACAGGGAACGGATATCCTTTGAAATCCGTGGGATCTGAACAGACCGGATGAGAAATGATTAATTCTCCTCCGGCCTGGGTTACACTCTGGTTAACGATATCTGACTTCCCGATACCGGGGGCTCCGGTGATCAACAGGTTTTGCCTGTTTTCAAAGGCTTTAACTAAGACTTCTGTTAATACAGATGGCTTCATACTCTCCTCCTTCTGTCTGGGGTTGGATGTTAGACTGCCTTACTTACTTTACTTATGACAGAATTGGAGGGGAGAATTGAGGATATGGATTCGATTGTATTAAGAGGACGGTGACCAGAAATATCTGGGCAATTGAGGTAAGGTAAAATTAAGGAGGAGACGGCGGACAAAGAATAAGGAGGAATTGATAACCCCCGGGATGATTCTACTGGAGGAAATGTTGATTGATGTCAATTTTTATCGGAATATGCACTATAGACCAATCAAATAAGCGGGGGGATATTATTTATAAATAATGACCTCTATCCGCTGGTTCTATTGCCAGGCCTTGTTCGCAAAATTCTCGTAATTGCTGGCGACGGCAAACTCCACTTCAGTCCCGAGGGCCTTGAAATGTTCTCTTCCACAGTCGATCTTTGCTTGCTCCGTTGGCCGAAGAGCATCGGTTAATATACTGCCCTTAGTTTCCACAACAAAGTAGAGTTTCTGTTCTCCATCCACTTCGACAAGGACGGCCCAATCCGGGTTGTAACTTCCGATCGGGGTCGCGATCTTGAACCATCCTGGCAATTTGGCGTAGACCTTCACCTCATCGTTCAACTCGAACGACCGTGCGAACTCCTCCTCTACGTTCGAATCGTAGACGACGTGATCGAAGATTGATTTTTTACTTTCCAGCATATTTTTACTGAGATAGCCGTATAGCTCGTTCTCCTCAAACAGTTCCTGAGCGTAGTAGTGCTGGGCTCCGAGCTTTTCATACTTAATTCCGTCTATGATGAACAGCCTCATCTGATGCCGAATGATCGCCGTCACCTGCTCAATATACTTTTGGGGGTTGTTCTTGAAATCCTCAAGCCGGTCACTGCGCTTCATGATCTCCACCAGCGTTCGACGGGTTAGATTCGTCTCGTTTTGAAGATAGCTGACTACATCAGGAAGTTCATAGTCGCGAGGGTCATAAATAGCCGCGCTCTCTTGTATTACTTCAGCCTGGACACCGCCACGATCCACCTTGAGTTTTGCCTTTCGGGTAATGAACCTGGCCCTCCCCACAACCAGAGACTTTTTAATCTCCTCGACACATTTGCGGATCAACTCATCGCAATCGAAGTCGACGCGAAACGTAGTTCGATACTTGACCCGATCCCACAGCTGCTTAAACTCCTCGCCCAAGTATATCGCCTTATTCAGATTGACCTGCTTGCGATCGTCCGCGTTTTTGATGTTCAAGTTGCCGGATACTTTTCTCAGCACAGCTGTGATCTGTGCGGCGTGATCCTTTACATCTTCCGGGAGATCGACTTCTCCCGCCTTAATGGCCGAGCGCAAAGGGTCCTGAACGTTGCCCCGTGCGTCGATATATCCTTTCTCTTTTAGGTGATCCCATACCTTCTGAGATGTCTCAACGCCAAGGTACTCGGTTCGGTGGTCGGTGGTCGGGACGGGAATATTTGCAAACAGATGCCGTTCGACCACGCCAAATCTGATGCCTTCTTCTTGCTCGATTTCCGTCTGCAACTGACGGGCGAAATCCTCGTAGGACTCATTGGCCATAACCGTCAACCTGTTCACGTCAAAACCGTGGACCCGTTCGCCATCCTGGTTCACGGCAATGCGAAGACCCCGGCCAATCTCCTGCCGCTTTTTCATAACCGAACTTGTCTCGTTAAGCGTACAGATCTGGAAAACATTCGGATTATCCCAGCCCTCCCTCAGGGCCGAGTGTGAGAAAATAAATTTCAGCTTCGAGTCGAAACTAAGCAACCTCTCTTTATCTCGCATAATCAGTTGATACGCGCTCTCATCCGCCTTTGCCGTGCCCGCTCCGCGTGATTCCCTCAACATCTCGTGGCCTCTTGAATCCTTCTTCTTGTCCACGGCGAAGTAGCCATTGTGAACTCCCTTAGCCGCAGTCTCCAGGTCAGCTCCTTCAAACAGGGTGTCATACTTTGGCTTGCGGATCGCGCGCTTGTATTCCTCCTCAAACATCAGGGCATACTTACCCGGCCGAGGAATACCTTCATCATCATACCAACGGTAGTTTGCTACCCGGTCAATAAAGAACAGGCTCAACACCTTGAGGCCTTTCGGTCGAAGCTGCATCTCCTTGTCCAGGTGTTCTTCGATGGTCTTACGAATCTGAAGCCGCTTGTATTCATCATCATTAACCTCGCCAATGGCCTGGTTCAGACGCAAGATCTCCGGCTTGCTGGTAAAGCAGATGTATTCATTGCCCTTCTCACAATAGATATCTTCGATAATATAGCCGTCGTAGACGCCACGGCCGCCGGAGAGATCCAGTAGGTCGTCCCCACCGCGTATGGTCTTCTTCGCCCGCTTGACTCCGCTACTTTTCTGGCGGACGTCCATTTCGATCCGGGCCGTGATAGGGCTCTTCCTGTTATCAACCTTCAGAAGCTTTATATATGCCTTGTTGTGAGCGTCCTGCACCTCGATTCCCGCGACCTCGATCTGTTTGACCAGCTTCCGCTCGTAAGCATCAACCGAATCGAGCTTATACATCATGTGGTATTTGTCCACATGGGTAGCTGAATAGCGCAAAGTGCAGAGGGGATTCAACGATGCGATGGCTTCCTTGCCCTTCTCAGTGGTATCCACGCTTTGCGGCTCATCAATAATGACAATGGGGTTAGTCTCCTGGATGAACTCGATAGGTTTATTGCCGGTCATCCGGTCATGGGGCCGGTGGATTATATTGGCTTTGTTTTCCTTCTCAGGGTCGGCAAAGCTTTTGCGGAAGGCATCAATATTGATAACCATAATCTGGATATAGTCACTGGTGGCGAAGTTTCGAACCTGTCCGAGCTTCTGGGAGTTATATACAAAATAGTCTAACTGGACGTTATCATAGAGTCCCTTGAAGTGCTCCTCGGTTATCTGGAGCGATTTGTATACGCCCTCTTTGATTGCTATCGACGGCACCACGATGATGAATTTGGTGAATCCATAGAGACGATTCATCTCGAATATAGTTCGCAGATAGACGTAGGTCTTACCTGTGCCGGTCTCCATCTCCACCGTAAAATCCATCGAATTGAGATCAGCGGAAGGTGCAAGACCGTTGCGGAGTTGAACTTCTCTGACATTCCTGTATATATCCTCATCCAGCAGACGCAGTCGGTTGCCAATGCCCAAATCTGTAGCCAGCCAATCCATCTGTGTTTCTTGCTTCAATGGCGCGACCGTAAAATTAGTCTGACATATCTCCTGGCCGTCGAAGAGATCCACAATGGAAGCGATGGCTTCATGCTGGAAGTCAAGATTGGGGTTAAACTGTAATTTCATAGAACTTTATTCTCCCTTAGTGATTGCGTGCAAAATACGTAATTTAATTTCTTCGCTGTCTTCATCTTCCAAAAATGCTGTTATTATGCCACCCAGAAGTTCTTTGTTAATTCTGCCCGCAGCTACATGGTAACTGATATTTTCCATTTCCCGTATAAAACGGGGGACAATAAATAGATATCCATTAAATATTAAAAACTGTGCTCCCAGTGATATTGCTATCCGCTTATTCCCATCCTGAAAGCAGTGAAACATACATGCGCAGAAGAATAAATGCGTCAACTGCGAAGCAAATGTCGGATAATAGTCATCGTTCTGGATATGCTGCAAAACACTCTCCAGTATCCCCAGGTCCAGGTGTCCTAATATTCCCCCGCCGCTGACCTCGACTGTTTTTTGATGGACCCCAACCGCCTGTTCAATTGTGGGATAGATGATCGGCATCACCCCCGCTCCTTCAAACGCTTCATTACATCCTTGGCTTCTTCAAGACGCTCAGCCAGTTCCTTGCTTTTTTCGCCGAGAAAACGCTCAAATTCCACCGGATTGAGCGGAGTAATATAGCCCTTTAGTCGATCATGCAGCGCGTCTCGAAATGCAAGATCCCGACTCGCCATCTTATTGCGAGCTTTTTCCACCAGTGGCTTCCAGTGAGGCAGCTTCTCAAACTCTGAGAACAGTTCATCCACTTCCCAGGAAGATAATTTCCTTTCTTTCTGCTTAAAAGCCTCCTCAATAAGCTTGGCGAAACCATATTCATAGGATGAGATAAGATCCAGAACCTCCGAATATAACGTATCTCGAACTTTATCCCTATCCTGCAACCTTAAGACTTTCCGGTATTCACTGGATTTTTCTAGAAAAATGCTGACATAGATCTTATTCGTATAAAGTGGATATTTAAATTTTCCCATATCAACATACTTCCACAGAGCATCGGTAAATTCTTTACGATAATTCTCCTCCTGGAAGATCGAGATCAGGAATTCTTCATCACGCTGATTGATATATTTCGTCCCGCCCCCGGTCCGTTGATTAATCGTATCGATGACGATATCCAGAATAGTCTTACGCAGAAGTTGGGCGCGTTCACTTTCGGTCAATAGCATAGCTATATTAAGAAAGGCCCGAAAATCGAAAATACCGAGCTGTCTTGTTTTGCTACCGACATTGATGTCGGTAGCAAATTGCTCTTCAATCGCTATCTTCAGCTTTTTCAACTGGTTACCACGAATGACCTCGTAACCATTTCCCTTCAGTTCCGCGGCATATTTAACGAGATAACGTTCGATAGTGCGGACATCAATTTCAAAAAATTCAGCGACCTGTTCCTTTAAAAGCACCGCTTTATTCTCAAATTGAATCCCCTGGATATGGGTTGCCTTCTTAATTTCCTGGACGGCATAAGGATTGTTCAGGATGTTTTGACGGTCGATTTCCGAGTTGGTAAGTTCTTTTTTCATGGAAAAATCCTCTGAACCACTAATGGGCACTAATGAATACTAATAATTATGATATAAGCCGCTTCCAATAGGGTTTAGCTTTTTAGTGTCGGGAGGGTTCTCATAAACTTTTCACGTCTTCGATATCGGCTTGCCGCAGAATCTGGACGGCGTTGGTTTTGACTACGTCATCGGCGAATCCGGCGTCCTTGAAGACCACCCGCATGATCTCGGGCTTTAGCTCATCTTTAAGGGCGGCGATGCCTTCGACGACCTGCAAGCTGATCTTGTTGGCCAGACAGACGACCAGTGCCCCGGCTCCTATGATATAGACTGTCTTACCGTCGATCTGCCGTTCCTCGATCGGCACGGCTAGGTCTAGACCATATTTAAGCAGCAGCTCGTAGAGAACATCAGCTTCACTACGTTCGGGCTTTATGTTCTCCACTGCGTCGAAGAGTGCGTTTTCAAGGTTGTCAAAGTCAGCATCCCATGGCTTGATATTGCTAGTGTCCAGTTTGAAGACCTTGAAGCCTAGTTCCACCTGGGGCATTTCCTCTGGTTTCCCCAACAGGTTCTCCTTTTCCTCCCTGCTCTTCTCTGACTGTTCGGCCTCAATCTTATTGATCACGCGGCAGATGCGTTCTTTACCAATATCGGCTATCGTTTTATACCCTGCCTTATAGGCCTCCGATTTCTCATCGCAAGGTTCAGGCAGTTGAACCATGATAAACCTGCGTTTCCCATTATCTTTATTATTTACATCAAGCACCGCATGAGCTGCAGTCGCAGACCCCGCGAAAAAGTCTAATACTACATCATTATTATCGCAGCCGGATATTTCCAACACATGTTTTATTAATAACGATGGTTTCGGAAAATCGAAAGGCAATCCTAATTTCTTAAGCTCTTTAGTTCCGAGAACATTTGTAATACTATCAATATAATCACGCGGTACTTTTCCCTCAGCCTGTCTTCTTGAAAGATATTGCTTTGTATAAATATTCCAATCCGATTGGTTCCCGTTTTCATCACGCAATGGGGAACTCTTAACTCTAACAAATTCTATTTCTCCATTATTCAGGAACTTCTGGTATGTTTCTTTAACAGTTCTCCATCTCTTATTTTCAGGTGGAATACATTTTTCCCCATCGGGAGTATCAATGTAATATCTTGCATGTCTAGAACGATCCAATGTCAATGAAGCCTGATAGAAACCTACTAGTTTATACTGCCCTTTATCATCATGTTTATTGTACTTTTTAATATCATCATCTGATAAATTCTGAGTAAAATTATTACATACTGCGAAATTCCTTAAATATGTTAATACATAATCTTTACTGGGAGCGAAATATTTTCCAGAATCGCTCGTCTTCTTCGCCAACCTACTAATACAACCGGCAAAGTTCTCTTCACCAAATATTTCATTACAAATTTTCTTTAGATTATCTACTTCATTGTCGTCTATACTGATAAAAATAACACCCTTATCACACAGAAGATTTCTGGCCAGCTTTAAGCGAGGATACATCATATTCAGCCAGTCTGTATGATAGCGACCAGATGTCTCTGAATTTGTGCTGAGTTTCCGACCCTCTTCATCCGTTTGTCGTGTCAGTTCCATATAATTTTTTATATTGTCATGGAAGTTATCCGGATAAATAAATTCCGCGCCAGTGTTATAAGGAGGATCAATATAGATTACTTTGATCTTCTTGTGATAGGACTTCTGGAGGAGTTTAAGAACTTCGAGGTTATCCCCCTCAATAAAGAGGTTCTGTGTTGTGTCCCAGTTAACCGACTCTTCTGGGCACGGTCGTAGGGTCCCTGTTGATGGTGTCTGAGCGATAAGTCGCGCGCGAGATTTGCCGTTCCAGGTGAAACTATAACGTTCCTCGCGTTCATCCAGATGATTTCCCAGCGTTTCCTTCAACGCCTCAAAGTCTATCTTCCCCTCGGCGAAAACTTCAGGGAAGAGCTCTTTGAGCTTATCAATATTTTGTTCAACGATGTCCGGCGTAGCGCCGTCTATTTTTGGATCAAGCTTTTGCATTATTATCCTTAACGATTGAAGTGAATTCCCCGTTATAAACTTTTCACGTCTTCGATTTCAGCTTGCCGCAAAATCTGGACGGCGTTGGTTTTGACTACGTCGTCGGCGAAGCCGGCGTCCTTGAATACCACCCGCATGATCTCGGGCTTCAGCTCACCTTTCAGGGCTGCGATGCCCTCGACGACCTGCAAGCTGATCTTGTCGGCCAGGCAGACGACCAGCGCGCCGGCTCCGATGATATAGACAGTCTTGCCATCGATCTGTCGTTCCTCGATCGGAACGGCCAGGTCCAGGCCATATTTAAGCAGCAGTTCATAGAGAACATCAGCCTCGCTACGATCGGGCTTGATGTTATCGACTGAGTCAAACAGTGCGTCTTCAAGGTTATCAAAGTCGGCATCCCATGGCTTGATGTTGCTGGCATCGAGTTTGAATACCTTGAAGCCCAGATCAAGCTTTGGCATACATTCTTCCATGCTGGGTAACTGTTTCATATTTTTTCTAGCCTTCTCCTCGTGTTCGCACTCAATCTTCTTGATGACTCGGTGGATACGTTCTTTGCCTATTTCAGAAATAGTTTTAAAGCCGGCTTTATACTCTTTCGATTTTTCATTACATGGCTCGGGGAGCTGAACCATAATGAACCTATGATTTCCTTTTTCTTCTATATTTAATTTAAGAACAGCATGAGCCGTTGCACATGAGCCTGAGAAAAAATCCAATATAATACTTTCTTTATCATTAATAATTTGTATTAAATACTTCATTAAATCTGAAGGTTTTGAAAAAGAGAACTCAAGCCCTAACGCCTTAATTTCTTTAGTCCCATTTGCATTGATTAGATCGAGTATTAAATCTGAAGGTCGCCGACCTTTTTCTAACATTTCATTCAAATATAGCTTTCTTTTTATTGTCCATTTCGTGGGACTCCCGTCAATCTGCTGCAATAAACTTGATTTTCCTTCATGGAATATAATTCTGTTATCTTCTAATAGCTCATTGAATGATTCTTTGTTATGTGAACACGATTTTCTTTCTGGTGTAATAACCACAGTCCCATCCGGACAATTAATTGGATATCGACAGTTTTGATAATAATCCAATGTAGGTTCGTATAAGTTTGTAGTTTTATATTTCCCTCTCCCATCTTGGTCATCCCGAATAAATGAATCGATATATTCTTGCGTGACTAGATCAAAGAATTTACCGAGCTCTAAGATGTTCCTTGCATAAGCTACGATAAAATCAATAGCAGGAGCGAAATGGGTACCTCGATTTGCGCCTTTCTTCATTTCACGAGAGGCGACTGTTACACGATTTTCTTCTCCAAAGATTTCATCCATTAATTTAATAAGACTTGATAATTCAACGGATCCTATAGAAATGAATATTACTCCATCTTCACATAAAAGATTTCGGGCAAGTTTTAACCGAGGATACATCATGTTGAGCCAATCCGTATGATATCTTCCTGAAGTTTCGGTATTAGCTGAGATTTTCATCCCTTCTTCGGTTAATTGGCCTGTCAATTTAAGATAATTGGATATATTTTCTCGGAAATTATCAGGATAAATAAAATCTTTCCCCGTATTGTATGGTGGGTCGATGTAGATCATCTTGACTTTCTTATGGTAGCTTTTCTGCAAGAGCTTCAGTACTTCGAGGTTATCACCTTCGATGAAGAGATTCTGCGTCGTGTCCCAGTGGACCGATTCCTCCGAGCACGGGCGAAGGGTACCGGCTGATGGTGTTTGAGCGATAAGTCGCGCGCGAGATTTGCCGTTCCAGTTGAAGCTGTATCGTTCTGGCTGATCCTCTACGTACTCTCCAAGAATCTCGCGGAGTGCTTCGATGTCCACCTTCCATCGTGGGCCTTCCTTGGCAGATCCTTCAGTGAAAGCGTCGGGCAAAATCTCTCTTAGTTTCTCGATATTCTCTGTAACGATGTCCGTCGTTATTCCGTCTGTATGGGGATTTAATTTTTCCATCTATGAGATTCCTCCTCGCTAAAGTTCGGTAGTATTATTCAGTAGTTGCTTCTCTACTGCCTTTAACTTTGTGTTCAATTCCACCTGGCGGTTGAACTGAGTTTCTTTCTTGATCGCAGCCTTATGCTCAGATATCTGCAACTCCAGATCGTGGCAATAGGCAAGCCGACTCCGTCGCTGTTCTTGCCGCTCAGCAGCCCCTTCGATATGATATTCTCCCGTCAGTCTAGCGCAGTCTAGGGCGACAAGCCGATCAGTAAGGGCCTCGTAAAAGGCCAAAAAATGCGTGTGCGGCAAGTCAGGCACGGTGAGACTGTTGAGAAAATCCTTCTGGACCGGTGTTGGCGCCGAGAGTTCTATCCAGTCGGTAATCCTAAAGTCCTCGGCAACGATGGCTCCCTTCTCCGACTGACTGAAGCGCTTCTGCGCAAGGCTCAGAGCACATTTTGTCCCAAAAGAGAAGACGACGATCAGGGGATATGGAATTGTTCGGTGGATTATCTCCGCGATGCGGCTGGTGCGATTCTGAGTCTTCAAGTCAACCTGAAGAAAAGCCACCTCCTGGTATTCTCGTTTTTCATCCTCATAGACTCGGATAGGAATCGTGCTTGGCTTCAGCGTATATCGCCAGATTATAACATCGATGTCCTCCCGGAACGCTCTTTTATCGGTTGCTCCAAGCTTCGCGTTCTCGTAAAAAAGCTTCTTGAATACACGTTTGCCGAGATAGCAGCTTTCAGGAATAGCCAGCTTATCATATAAAACATTGATCATAAACCATCCCCGGAATTCCCAAGAATGATGAGATAGGATACCACCTCGAAGTCGTCGATACCACGAAAAGAGTCTCTGCTCAACACGGTACCGCCTCGCTGGAAGAGACTCTCAACTCCCTTCTCATCAGCCTTGCCGGTGATGGCGGCTACGGCTTTGGCTAACAGATCCTGATAGAGGGTCATATCGACCCCATTCCGGGTAAGCGCGCTGAACCGGACGTAAGCCTTTTCATCCGGGTCGGCATGACCGATAGATAGTTTCTTGAGAATGTCGAGTGTCTTTTTGGCGTGCGTAAAATTTAACTGTATTTCCCCTATTTCTGAGACCCAGACTAAATAGTAAGGTGCAAGCGCGTAGGTAATATCTGTCTTTACCCGGGCGGATTCATTACGGAGGCAAAAGATAACCCCGGGCCCCAAACCTTCGTCTTCGACAAGATCATCTATTTGGGTGACGGCAAATACTCCGGGAGGCATCTGTTCCAGACGATCAAAGTGTTCCTTCAGGTATTCGGCAAGGTCCATCCGGAAATCGTTCAGCGTCATATCCGTGATGGAGATACTTCCTCCGAGATCTTCAAGATCCAGCACCTCATTCTGGAGTTGTTCGAGCTGACGGCGGCGATACTCCAGATCGTTCATCTTACCAGCATCAGAGAACTCTATAATATTCTCCTCCCCGGTGGCGGAGATATCGAGCAGGACCATCCGCCCGGAAACCCGCGCCTCCAGATTAATATATTCCTCCAGTTCCATATTCGGCCAGAAGTTAACGAGCTGGATAGTCTGGTTATGTGAGCCGATGCGGTCAATCCGTCCAAAGCGCTGGATAATACGGACGGGGTTCCAATGTATATCGTAGTTAATAACGTAGTCACAGTCCTGGAGATTCTGGCCCTCGGAGAGACAGTCCGTGGCAATTAGGATATCTATCTCTTCGGTCAAGGAATCATCAATCATCTCTCGTTCTTTAGATATCGGGGAGAATGAGGTAATGATCGATGCCATATCATTCCTGATACCCGGCATGGTAGTCTTATTCTTCCCGGTCCCTCCCATTACCAGGGCCGCATGAAGCCCCAGATTAACCCGGGCCCAATCACTGATATTATCATAGAGATATCGGGCCGTATCGGCAAAGGCGGTAAACAGAAGCACCTTGCGATTGTTGGGATTGATCGGACTCGCCGCCTTCTCAGCAATGATATCTTTGAGACGGAGAAGTTTTGCGTCCCGGGATGCCTCGATCTTACGCGCGTCGTCGAGTAATTTAATCAGCAGTTCTTCATCATCTCGGAGATCCTGTTTCCAGCGAATCCGGTCTACATCCTGAATTAACACTTTGACCTTCTTCCCTACCAGGAAAGGGTCAAATTCATCTGATTCAACTTCTATCTCCTCGATACTTAGTTCCTCAATCTCCTTCTCTTCATGAGATTCAATGCGGGTGATTATGGACCGTACATTGCCAAGCAAGTTCTCAAGGGTGAGCCCAAATGAATGGATTGAGCTTTCCATCCGTTTAAAGATATTGACCCGCATCAGGTGGATCAGGCTCTCTTCCCGATCGATCTGCTTGAAGACCGATTTGCCGGATAACTGAAGGTCATACTTTCTGCTATACTCTCCAATTTTTCCGGGGAGGACATACTTGAGGGGAGAGTACGCGCTGAGATTCAACTTTCTGATATCCCGGTTGATTTCTTTCAGCGGTGGGAAAAGGCCATCGGTATCAATCTCCGCCTTAATATTCACCGGTTTGGCCCGGTCAGGAAACTCACCAATCTCGGCCATGTCATAGTATTTTTCGATATGTTTGCGGGACCGGGCTATTGTGAGCAGGTCAAGAAGCTTAAAGTAATCAAAGTTGAGAGTATCTAATAAGGATTCCGTTGTTCTCAGGCTATCATCGAGCTTCAGCCAGCGGGTAAATCGGGTCTGAGCATTTCTGAGTGTCTGCTCAATACTGCTTATTCCCGCATCCTCTAAAGCCCCGTCGATTCCTTCGGTTATAAAAGCAACCTGATTCTTTAAATCATTCATCCGGCTATTAACCGGGGTAGCGGAGAGCATAAGGACTTTGGTCTTAACACCTGATCTGATGATATCCCGCATCAGTCGGGAATATCTGGTCATCCCGTCTTTACGGGGGGGATTGTTCCTGAAGTTATGGGACTCATCGATGACAATGAGATCATAATTACCCCAGTTGATCGTTTCGATATTCAGCTCACCGGAATGTCCCCGGTATCTTGTGAGATCCGTATGGTTGAGGACATCATAATTAAAGCGATCGGCAGCGAAAAGATTTCTGGTGTCGTTGACGGTAAATATAGTCCAGTTCTCTCTTATCTTCTTCGGGCACAATACCAGGACCCGATCATTGCGGAGCTCATAATATTTGATAATCGCCAATGCCTCGAAAGTCTTACCCAGGCCAACACTGTCGGCGATAATGCACCCATTGTACTTCTCAATCTTGTCAATTGCACCGAGGACACCATCCCTCTGAAAACGGTATAACTTACTCCAGATGATTGTCTCCTTGATACCCGTCCGGGTCTTGATGATCTTATCTTCTTCAATCTCCCCCAGAAACTCGCGAAAGACATTATAGAGTATCAGAAAGTAAATCAGCTCCGGTGACTTGGCAGAGACGATCCTCTCAAGCTGATCCAGCACGAATACCTTGATATCATGGGTAGCGGCCGGGCCATTCCAGATAGAATCAAACCAATTGAGGAGACCATCTGTTTCCGAAGGTGCTGTGAAATATGTATTCATAGCATATCCGTCTGTTGGGATAACCCCGAACCCTCCGGAAGTAAACGATGAACTGCCATGAATAGCGGCATCTTGACTGTCAGGATTTTTGACATGGAATAGATTCTGCGCGACCGGGAGGGCTACTGTTCTGATCTCCGCCTTCTCTTCCAGCCATTGGGCACATTCTCGAGCAATCTCGGTCAGGTTCAGGGAATTGCGGAATCTCCGGCCCAGCTCACCTCCGGCCAGATCTTTAAGAGGGAGTTCATCTTCTCCGCCGGTAGTGTACCGACCGTCACTTGAGGGGATCAAGAGACGCAGCGCGCTGATCTGATTGAGCTGATCTTTGAGCGCGGCGTATCCATAGATTGAGAAGAACCCAGAAAGAACAGAAAGGCGAGAGTCTTTTTGAATAATATCACCTAAAACCTCACCAACCTTCCCCCCTCCTTTATTATCCAGTAGTATTGTCACGATCTTATTTATAGTGGCTATGTTAGTGTTTTTTTCCGTATTTAGAAAATAAGTTCATCTGATTTATTACTTAAAAGTTGCCAAAAAGGTATTAGTATAGAAGGTAAAATTATTTATTAACTTTAACCTGGAGGTATGGATTATGATAAAGAGATGTTACAAAACAAGGTTTTGCCCTGTTCTAGAGCGACTAGTTAAATTATTAATTGAATATAGGATTATGCAGCCTGGAGAAAAAAAGAGCTTCGGTGGCGTGATAGATTGTGATCATATCGAAAAGTGTGAGGTTAAAATTCCATCTAATAATGGATATGATCACAGATGGAAGAGATGCCCGTTCAATAATAAGCAGTTTAAATAGTAGTGGTTGGGGCAGACCTCCTTCGGAGGGCAAACAGCCCTCCGAAGGACAAGCTTGACTTTAAATCTTACTTCCACTCGTGCCCACAGTCCCCACACTGATAATACACTTCCTCGGTAGTGCCTCCTCCTCCCCCGCCCCCAGTTAACGAGTCGAAGATCCCTCCACCACCTCCACCAAAGAAACCACCGCCATCATTACTGACTGTTCTGGTAAATGAATCAATATTCATACTTCCACAACTAGGACATTCGCTAGACATATTTACCTCCCTTGTCTGGAAAATCACTAAAACTCATTTATGCTTCATCCTTAATGAGACCTTATTGAATTATTATAATTAATCAATTGGTAATACCCATGTTGAATTCTTTTAAAAATCTTCTTATCATATATTATCTTTAATATCTCGGATTTTACCTTCTCAGGAGGAAGTTCATTTCTTTCTTTTAAGATTGAATATATAAATGGGTAATTTAACGGTTTTTGATTCTCTTTTGCTATTTTTATAATTCTTTCCTTGAGAATGTTTCTTTCATTGAGAATGTTTCTATTCTTATGAATGTTTCTATTCTTACGAATGTTTCTATCCTTATGAATGTTTCTATTCTTGAGAATGTTTCTATTCTCGAACTGCTGATCATCGAACTCCTCTGAAGGTTCGGATGAAATTTTCTTTACCTTATGGCTACGAACTCTATTTCGCTTAGAACGGTCTGTATTTTTGCGCTTCTCTTTTATCTCTTCACTTCTTTGTTCCGGACGAACGAAATCCTCATCGCTTTGTCTAATCTTATCAAAGTCAATCATTAACTCCATCTTCCTTTTGAATATATATTTTCCTTCCCTTATATCAATGAGGTTCCATCCTTCACCACCTAACTTATTCAATGAATATTCAAGCCAGTGAGGGTTTTCAAATTCAGTCTTATCTCCTGAATAATCTAATACTTTGTATTCCCATAGTTCTCTCATGATATCTAACCGAAATGTAAAGTTACTAAGTTTTAATTAGTTAATATCACTTCCACTCGTGCTCACAGTACCGACACCGGTAGTATTTTTCATACTCCGGTTTATCACTCCCCAGAAGGGACCCAACGATGGCCCCTTTCTTTCCGAATAAATAGCCACCCACGATTCCTTTCGGAATGCTGATACTCTTGTGTCTGTTGACTATCCTGGATAATTCTTCATAGTCATTACTTCGGCAGTTGGGGCATTTCACTCCTTCCTTCATCTTCTTAGCCGAATCCTTGAACCCACTGACACATATGGGAATGATTATAAAGATGAGTCCCAAGATTAATCCGGCCAGCAATCCGACGGAGAGGGGATCAATCGATCCGACAAAAGAAGCAGCAGAATTAAATATAATTCCTGAGATGGAACACCCCGCTTATATTTTGGAGATTAATAGAGTTCATCAGGCTCTACATCTTTCTCGTCAGTCTTAAAAGTTATTGTATCAGGATCACATACTTCATATTGCGAAAAGTGTAGAACCTCGTCAGCAAGCAACCACCCGGATTGAAGTGTATGCCAGGCAAGGCCAACAGATCCACACTCCTTACAGCGATATTTTACTGCCTTTGAACAAGACCCTTTATAGTTAAATTCTCCCCCACATTCCAAAGAATCTATTGCTCCACAATTCGGGCAGATATGTTCAGGTGTATGCCCCTTGGATTCAGGGAAAAGATCGTAAATATTCGTATCATCAACATAACTCAAAATCTTTCTCATTAAATTCCTCCTATTTACTGTATGTTTCCACGGCCTTCTTTCTTCGAGCACACATCGTTATAATCCAGTATTTGGTAAGATGTGTCAGATTATTGACTACCAGTCCCTCGCCAAGCCTGGCTTTCTGTTCCCCTTCACCACCTTCTCAACTGTCTCCCGATGAAACAGTTTCTTCGTACTTCCGGGAAAAATACAGTAGGGGATGAGCCCCAGAGTCACCGCCCTGCGGAATGTGGTCTTCCCTACATTACAGAATTCCGCGGCCTCATTTTCGGTTAAGAAGATCTTCTCTTTACAATTCAATATATTTTATTCGACCGGGTGCTGACTAAGTCTCGATGCAGCGGGATCTCCAACACAGTAAATAAGGTACCCGTCAAAGTAATATGATCAAAGGAAGGCGGGTGGCATTTGAAGGTACCCCCGAGTATCCTGTCATGGATTCCATCGATTCGGTACAACTGGCGATTGCCCGTCAAGGACAAACGCAACGCTATGCGATGCCCGTGTGACTGCGACGTACAACTTATCCCTTGACTTCTTCACATGGCTGAGCACTCCACTTTGTAGATACTTCTTTATCGGGCCAGTGGGAATAATCAACACCCGTTTGAATTGAAGGCCCTTGGCCAATCCGAAGTTCAACGCTTCGCAACCGTATGTCTCCGCCCGTTTATTATAGCGCAAAACCTGAGGTTTGAAGCGTTCTATGTATTCCTTCACTAGGTTTTCGGCCACAAGGAATGTGCCATCATGGTTAGTGGAGTCCCTCCGTAACGATTTCATGCTATCCATTCCGGGCCACAGTCTGTTCGATAATTTACAGATCGGACCATTGCACCTGTGAGTAGTGCTCATGCGCTTGATTGAGCACAATCCATCCTTCTCCCATATCTCGACCAAATTAACAAACTTGACCCCAAGATACTGCCTATTCTTCTGTGACGGGTTGGTGCTGTAGATATGCTGCCTCGGATCTCCAACGAGTGTGACGCGAATGCCCGATTGCATTAGCATCCTGATCACTTCAAGATCCCATCCAGCCAAGTCTTGGAACTCGTCGATGAACACATCCGTGTAAATCTGCCCAAGTCGGTCGGTTACGGCATTGGATGACTTCTTCTCGCATTCGTCAACGAACTTCGCGATCTTGTCCGAATAGATTAGGTCTCCACCGGCAAAGTAGTAGTGTCTTGTATTCGCCTCTGCAATACCTTTCGTCGATTGCTTGTTCACGAATAGTAATGACTCAATCCGTTTCTCATCGTACTTCGACCTCTGATATGGCCGCGCACATTCCCTCAGCAAGAACCTGAACCATGTCATTACATCCACATGCTTTGGTACCGCCGAGTTCAGTTTGGTGAACCGTCGGCAAATCTCGCGTGTGTTATTGTTCGTGTATGTGACAATCGCTATCCGACGCTGCCGGTCGTTCAGGGCCTCTGTAACCAACCGCCTCGTCTTACCTGAACCTGCACAGGCGATGATGACTCTGTTCTCACTCGATGGCATTTGCAATGTATTCCGGAGTGACCCACACCTCATTAGACTCGAACATCTTGAGAGCACAATCAGTCTTGTTCCGATCCATGTACTTCAATAATGCCGCATCTGCCGGATGAGTCGTCCCAAGAATCGAGTTCAGCGCTTGGAGAGAGTTCGCCTTCAAGAGTTGCGGTTCGAGTGTCCGGCACCCGCTATTGCCGTCGTAACATATCTTAATGGTCGGGTGCGTTCCATTCAAGTATTCTTTGTACTTGGACTCCAGCGCCGGCACATCCTCATCGTTGTCCGTTACGACACATGTATCCAGGTTCAGAAGTGCAGCTATCTCAAGGAATCGTTTGAACGCGAGCGATCCAACCGAAATGACATCGACACCGTTCTCGAGCGGTAACTTCCCATGCTTATCCTTGTACGCACGCTTAACGATTAGCTCATCCGACGGGCCTTCGACAAGAATGCTCCGCTTTGAGAGGATTAGCCGCAGTGTGTCGTACCCCGGCAACTTCATGAAGTAGTCCTTGGTATCGGGTGTCAAACCCGAGAGTGTGGCTGTTTTGCCGCTGTGTGATACGAGTCTGAGATTGTCAATTCCCAACTTGTTCAGTACGAATGCGCTGTGAGTGGTGAGGATTACCTGTCGACCGGCACAATCCTTCCTAATGTCGTCCAGGAACATGTTCAGGTTCGAGTGCGACAGATGGTTCTCGGGCTCCTCGATGAGGAGCACTCGAGACTTATCGACCCCGGCAATTGCAAGGCGCGTCTGCACGCGGCATTGCTCCCCTCTCCCCGCACAGTCAAACGGCAGATCGTCCAAGTGAGCGCTAATTGCGTTGTCCCAGGATGCCCGAGAGGACATGTCCATCTGGATCGTCAACTTTTTTGCCGTCGCCGGATTGCCCTGCTGCTCCAGATGATTGTTGATAGCCGTGACTGCCGGTTCCTGCGCAAACCCATGGCGCAACTTCTTGTACGCAAGCGAAAGATGGCGGCGTTGTTCTTCGGAGAGGACATCATTCACCACCTGGGACAAGTATTTGTTCGGACCACGATACAGGCGAGTAAGACTGGTATCGATCATCGCAGTCCTGAAAGGTAAGTTCCTAAGGTTCACCCCATTGCCGTCAAACGATCTCCATGTGGATTTATAAAACTCAACAGGCAACACGGTTGGATTCGAGTTGTCAGAAGCATAGTCCTTCAGCGCCTCGGCGTGGTTTTTATCAACTTCGATCGTCAAAACCAGTCCAGGACAGTTCTCGTTCATTGTATTTGACGTACCCTTGAGTCTTGCCAGGGCAGGATCACCAGAATCGTCGCAAAAATACGCTTCGATCTCTACTTTTGGCGGTTCAGCATGCTCGCCGTTTTGGCGCTTATGAAAGTAATCTGCGACGGTCGCCGCATTGAAGAGGTAAGGATCGATTGCGTACTGAATGAGACGCCTATCGTACTGGCCAGTGAGAACAAGGCCAATTGCTTCTAGTAAGGAACTCTTCCCTGTCTCATTGTCCCCGGCGATTACATTGAAGGTTGGATTCAATTCAAGTTTGAATTGAGAGAAGCGCTTAAATCCGTCCACATAGATGCGAGTGATATGAATGTCCATTTCATGATCCTATAAGTTGGCCGTTCAATTTATTACTGTACCGATGTTGAATGCCGATTTTTCAACTCCGAGACCGATGATCAGCAGACTCCTAGCGTGGATCAAGGATCCAATCAGCCTAACACCGACTCTTACGATTGATTCGCACGTCGGAGGCGCGACAGTCAAATAAGCGGGGTGGGGCCTTGCTCCGCTCAACTCGGTGGTGCCGCCGAGGGAGGGGGCGACAACTATGATTAAGCAAAGATTAGTCTATTGATATCAGGTATTAACCTGATATATCCAGAGGACCTGGAGATCCGGGAAACAAGCCTCACAAACAAACGAAGACTAATATGTAGAACCCCACGCTGAATCATAACAACTCCCACGGTTTTCCGAAAGAAGAATATAAATCCACTTGGGGAAATCAGGGTGGAGAGGGTGGAGGTCCTTTCGATAATCTTTCGTTAATTTTTACATACCCTTCTCCCGGTTTCCCCGAGAAAGGTATCCGGAATTTCAAAAACTTTTATACAAATCCCCTCCACCCTCTCCACCCTAATCCCGGATTTAGTTGGTTTTCCATTGATGGAATCAACGCCCGGTAGTAAGATTATCCCGTCAAAGCGTCTTCACTTGAATTCTACCACCACCGGGGCAAAGATGAAAAATTTAGAGTCATATTTTCATAAATCCTTCGGTATCCCCATACCGAAGATTATACTGCCGGATACCAAATTAGTCCCTCTCGACAATGAAAACCCCGATGAAGCTTACCTATTCGGTTCACCCATTGCCCTGGAAAAGACTTACCTGATCCAGGCAGATCTAGAACCATTCATCAACTGGTGCCCGGAGGGATATTTTCTTATCGGGTTCTGGGGCCACGGTGCTAATAGTTATGCTTTTTACTATTCACGCGTTGATTCCTGGAGCAATATATTGTTCAGGCTCCCCTACGGCGGCGTCTACATGGACAACGAGGAAAATGCCGAGTATATCCGGGAATTCTTAACCAGATACTTCGACTTCGAGAAAAAGTTAAAAAGAGAAGTGAATCATCTGATAGCTATAGAATCTATGGGTAGGGAACTTTATGAGATAGTCAAACCAGATGGGACGAGATGGGAGACCAAGGAATCGTTTTTCGGAAACCCGAATTTCGATGAGAGGTTCTTTCAATCGCTGACAATGAAAAAAGAACCCCGTATAGACTATCGAGCCTCCAAAGCCATTACCGAAGCATTGCACGATGATGACCTTATAAGAAACTGGAAGAGGCTCTGTATCACTATTAACGGTTTCAGGGCAAAGTTTGGAAAATGGCCAAAAAGAGTAACGTCGCATGATTATTTAATTGATGATATCAAGAAGCATATACTTTCGGATGACTCTTTTAGAAAGTTACAACAGAAAATAGAAATAATCACCAGGGATGAAACTTCTGAGAATCATGCGATTCTTGCTGAAGATGAAGATGGATCAATCTTTAAATACGGTGAAGATGGTGGCAATGCTTTGCTACATAGCGGATCCAGGGCTGAAGAGTGGCTGGGGATCAGGCCTGATAGGGTTGGTAATAATGATTGACTCGAATCATTCCCGAACAGATTAACATTAAAATCACATCTAATCTTGGAGAACGACGATGAAGATTACTTCTCCAGACCAAACGATATTAAAAAAACAACTAAGAGGGTGAACATGGCTAAGCTATCACATGGTATGACTGATCGAAATCTATCCGAAATATTCGAATGGATAGAACACAACGAACTTGCGCTCCCCGAGCTTCAAAGACCAAGTGTATGGGGAAGCAATAAGATCCCCAGGCTGCTTTCCTCTGTCTACTCTGATTATCCATTTGGAATTTTTCTAATATGGACGCCCAAGAAAAATGAACGTATCCATTGCAAGCCGTTCATGTTTCAAAAATCCACGAACTATAATACTCAGGAGATTTTCACTCATTACCTCATTGATGGGCAACAGCGACTGACTTCATTCTTCAGGGCGTTGCATGATAATGGAGACCTATCAGTTGCATTTAACATTAAAACCGAGGATTTTGCGTTACCAGACGCAAAAATTCGAGCGATGTTGAAAAATCCAGCGGAATACCACTGGTACAAACTCAGGGAGCTTTTAAAATTAGACACTATTGAGATTGCAGAACTATTCAAAGTTCACTCGGGCTTGGGCAAAAATCACTTGGAAGGGATATTCGGGAATCAAGGCAAACTACAGAAACTTCTACCAACGAATATTTCTATCTCATTCTATAATATTAATGAAAAATCATATGGGGATGTTTCCGAGATTTTTGAGCGCATCAATCTTGGGACTCCTGTAAAAAGAAGCCAGATTGTCTTAGGAAAACTATCCACTGTTTATCCTGGGGTAGTGAGTGAAGTCGAAATTTTCCTCGAACAGATGCGACTTAAGAACGGTTGCCGTTTCGATTTGGATCTTTTTATCTCAACATTTTCGACAACGGCCACGATGTTTGCAGATGTAAATAATTTGGAAAAAAGATACTTACAATATGCCAAACCAAATATAGAGAAGGTCAAATCAGACATCAGGAAGACAAAAAAGGTACTTAAGGAGGCGCTGGATTTCATCGAAGAGCATTTGTTTATAGATACTATGAAATACTGTCCATCGGAAAGAACTCTAACCGCCCTATCATTTCTCTTTGCAAAAAAGCCCACATATATAAAAGATAGTATTAATACCCATAAAATTGTTCTTTGGGTGGCTTGGGCACTATTAACTGGCCATCACAATGATCATCGAAGATTAGTAAAAGATATCGCCATTATCCGGGATAATTCTGAAGATATTCCCGAACTTCTAACAGATCAAATGAAGAAAGCGGGGTTACGTGCAAATCTAACTCAAAGAAAGAAATCATTACTGGATATGGAATCACCGATCAGCAGAAATAATGCTATATTTGGTTTCGTATATGCGCTCACTAGATGGAAAGAAGCAGTTTCTTTCATCTCGCGGGATCCTATTAAAACGGAAGCCGTTGATGAAACGGAGGACGAGGAAGAGTACATTGACGAAAATACCGTCAAAAAAGAGGCAATTCATGAACACCACATCTATCCATCTTCACGATTAAAAGAGGAAAGTGTTCAAGGGGAAGATTGGATTACGAAAGAATGGATAAACGATATTGCCAATCTAACTTTTCTAACGGGTAAGGATAATATTGCTTTAAAAGATCCTGAAATTGACTATTTATGGGTGCTCCCTCAATACTTAAAAAAAGGCCATATGATTGCGAATCATCATTACAGAAAAGGCCAATATAAAAAATTCTTAAAAGACAGGCGTAAATTAATTAAAGAATATCTTGAACTCTTTTTAAAGGAATTACAATCAAACGCGGGTTATCCATGGGGATAACTGAAGGAATGAGGAATCAATGAAGAAAATTATTATGATGGTTCCGGTTGTCCTTCTCATGGCCGGCTGTACATGCACCCCAAAGAATCAATGTAACCCCACCGAGGACCCCGCCATGATAACCACCAAAGTCGGAGAAGAGTTCACCATCACCTTAGACTCCAACCCCACCACCGGCTACCAATGGAAACTTTCCGATAATTTCACGGAAGGTATTGTGAAACTGGTTAAATCGGAATACATGGATCCGGAGACTGAGATGGTTGGAGTTGGTGGTAACGAGATATGGACGTTTAAGGCGATTGAACCGGGGGAGACTACGGTTGACCTGGAGTATGTTCGGCCATGGGAGACGGGGGTTGAACCGGTGGTGGTGAAGAGCTTTGGGGTTACTGTGGAATAGCGAGAATAGAGAATGATGATTTAATAATTATAAAATATAATTATCCTTGTATAATGACAGAGTAGTCGGTATGTTTTTAATCTCAGTGTGAACTCTACTCTTTCAAGTATATGAAAACTTGGAGTTATAAAAAAATTTTGTCTACTGCTCGGCATTGGATTTTGTATCCGGCCGGGATTTTTCATTTATTAATGATGTATGAGAATCTATCCTTAAAGGGGCTATAGTTGTGAAATATTTTAAATCTATCTCTTTCGTTTTATTCACACTTGGATGGATATGTACTCTCACAGTCAAAGGCGGGAACTGGGAGAAGATAGAACCTTCACCAACTAATCAGGATCTAAATTGCGTTTGGGGAACATCTACGGATTATGCATTTATAGTTGGTGACACTGGCACAATACTTAGTTATGACGGAACTGATTGGTCGCCTATGTCAAGCGGAACAACCTTAAATTTACTCGGATTAGATAATAACATTGCTGTTGGCCAATATCCAGCAGGTGGTGGAGAGCCTAAAATCCTTAAGTATGATGGAATCAATTGGGCTTCTATGAATTATCATGGTGCTCCTGATATATGGCTAACTGATGTTTGGGGAGAGTATGCTGTAGGTAAAGAAGGTTCAGTCCTTCAATATTATCTTGACGCCTGGCATAAACTCTCGATTGAAGAGATTCCCGGGTGGATAAATTTATTTTGTATTTGGGGGACTGGTAATAACAATATTTATGTTGGAAGCTGGGATGGGTACATGTTTCACAAGAATCCAGGTTGGTCGGAGGAGACTTGCCATGCCAATAGTGTTTTTAGAGATATTTGGGGGAGTTCATCAGCTGATGTTTTTGCTGTAGGAGAGTACGGATTGATTAAACATTATGATGGGAACCAATGGTCAGTTATGGATAGTGGGACTACCGAAGATCTCAAGGGAGTTTGGGGAAGTTCAGAGGATAATGTATTTGCCGTTGGTTCGGCAGGAGTTATTTTATTTTTTGATGGCTCTAACTGGTCAATGATGTCGAGCGGAATTACTGATGATTTAGAAAGCATTTGGGGATATTGGCAATTGCCAAAGAGAGATGTATGGGCGGTTGGGAATAGCGGTGCCATACTTCATTATGATGGGATTACCCCTACACCTCTTCCAACGGCGATACCTACGCCGAGTCCAACTCCAGAATTGGATCCCCCCGAAGGTTGGCATGATTTTGCGAGTCAGAATTTAGAGGGTACATGGCTTGAAGAATCTGAAATAAATGATAATCAAATTCCGAATTGTACGATACAAGTCAGAGATACCAACTCAGGATTACGGGTGGGAGAATTGGGTATTACAACTGAGACTCTCGGATTATGGCATTTCAATGAAAGTTCCGGAGGAAGTGCCGACAATGCTCAGGGGAATTCGCTATTTGATGGATCTTTGAACAACATGACGGATGGCAATTGGGTTTCCGGCAAATATAATAATTGTTTAACCTTTAACGGAGAAAATCAATATATAGAAATATCAGCTAAAGTTCCGTCAAATATACAAGGAACTTTTGAAGCCTGGATTAATCCAACCAATATAACCACTCCCGGACATATAATCTATATCGGCTATGCCGGTGATGGCTATGGGCCTGAGCAGGAATTGCATCTAACGCTTCGACAAACTAAGGAATTGGCATTTTATTTTGGCAGCGCAAATGCTAATGGAGTTGGTATTTCACTTGGTTCTACCCAGACTATCCCTGAAGATAGCTGGACTCATGTAGCGGCAACTTATCAAAATCCTGGATGGTGCAGGCTATTCATTAATGGGATTTTAGTTGATGAGGAAGAACTTTTAAATTCAGTAATAACAACAGCTTGGCAGGACTATACTTTGTTTGGGCGCCCAATAAGTGATTTAAGATATTTTAAAGGTAAAATTGATGAAGTATTAATAGCCAATAGAGCCAAAACATCAGATGAAATCTGCGCAGACTATTCTTCGGCTAGATATAAGTTTTCACAAGATGGGGGTTCAAGTTGGAGCGAATGGACAAGAGCATCTTGCGGGGGATATAATGGGATAAGAAGTTATCAACCAATCATAGCTTGCGCCGTTCCATTCCACCAAAATTCACTCAATCAAAATAAAATTCAATTTGCTTTAATGGATATGGTTGGGAACGAGGGGATCAGCGGTATACATAATGTAAATATTTCTACTCCCTCCCCGACCCCTCTTGGATATCATACACCAACTCCTACACCGTCGCCCAGTCCAACAATATCAGTAACACCAACCCCACCTCCATCGCCCAGTCCAACAATATCAGCAACACTAACTCCTGCTGTTGTATGGGTACCTGATCAATATAGCAAAATTCAAACTGCTATCGATTATGTTCCTAATGGTTTTATCATAATGGTTAGGCCGGGAATATATGAAGAAAATATTAATTTTAATGGAAGTTCAATCAGAATAGAAAGTGAGTCTGGGCCAGATTCTACAACCATTGATGGTGGGCAGAATGGCTGCGTAGTAATGTTTGAAAGTGGAGAGACTTCCGCAGCTTTAAGTGGATTCACAATAACTAATGGTAAGGGAAGGGCTATGCCATATTTCGAGGGAGGTGGAATAACATGTTCTAACTCATCTTCACCTTCGATTTCTAAATGTATAATTGTTGATAATTCATCATTATATGCGGGTGGAGGAATAAGGATTGCAGATAATTCTAATGCCCGGATTCATGATGTAATTATTTATAACAATTTAGCTAATGGGTCGTCTTCGTCCGGCGGTGGTATTGAGATTGACAACTCCAGTCCTCATTTAAGAAATGTTATTATTGTGGGCAATTCTGCAACAGGTGATGGGGGGGGTATTTATTGTGGTGGGGGTGAAATCCAACCGAAAATATATGACTCGATTATTTATAATAACACACTTGAATCATCATATCCTCTTGGAAGGCAAATTTGCGTATACTTATATGGTTCAGCAAGCATAACTTTGAATAATTGTTGTTACCAGGACACTTACAGTAATGACATATGGGCTTTTGATGGAGGACGGTTGGATATAAATGATTGCCTAACAAGTGAACCTGGTTTTGCTGATTATCAAAACGCTGATTTTCATCTCAGCAATCACAGTAATTGTATCGGTACCGGCTCATCTGAAATTTGGTATCATACAGACATTGAAAATAATCCGCGACCCAATCCCCCGGGTTCACAGCGAGATATAGGTCCTTATGAAAATCCGCTGGGTAGTCCACTCCCGATTACGCCTACTCCTGTTGCTTCATCAACTCCTACACCATACTTTACACCGTCACCAACAGTTTTACCTATCCCGAGCCCTAAAATCACACCGATTAATCCTACACCTACTCCCACGACCGCTCCCACTGTAGTTCCTATACCAAGCGTTGCACCAACTCCGTGTATCTCACCCGTACCTTCTCCAATTTCTCACTCACCACTCTGGATATATGACTATGACGGAGATAGAACTTCTGACATCGCTATCTTCAGGGAAGGTTCCGGATTATGGGCAGTCAGAGGTATTACCCGGGTCTACTTCGGCTCTTCAACAGACGAGACAGTCCCCGGAGACTACAACGGTGACGGTACGACTGAGATTGGTATTTTCCGGGGTACATCCGGTCTATGGGCAATTCGTGGTACCACCAGAGCTTATTTCGGGGGTGGTAGTGATCTCCCAGAACCAGGTGATTACGATGGAGATGGTACCGCTGATATAGGTATCTTCCGAGATACTTCCGGTCTTTGGGCCATTCGTGAAGTCACAAGAGCCTACTTCGGAGGATCCGCAGACTCCCCAGCTTCCGGTTACTACGATGGTGACTCCACAAAGGATATCGGTATATTCCGCGGATCATCCGGGTTATGGGCGATTAGAAATATTACTCGTGTATATTTCGGTTCGTCTTCAGACACGATTGTTCCCGGCGACTATGATGGTGATGGGACATGGGAAACCGGTATCTTTCGGGAGAGTTCTGGACTCTGGGCTATCAGAGGGGTGACCAGGAGTTATTTCGGCAGTAGTGTGGATCAGCCGATTCCAGGTAACTATAAGGGCGACGGGATAGATGACATTGGGATATACCGGGGAACTTCGGGGTTGTGGGCTATTTCTGGAATGAGCCGGGTTTACTTCGGTGGGTCTGGGGATATTCCGGTGGCGAGGTAGGGGGAACTATCCAAAGTGAAATGCCTTAAGTTGTCCAGAATCCTTTGACGACGTACCTCAGACTCTAATAAACATAAAATAATTATTTTAGAGAGAAAATCAAAAAAGGTGTGTTCACAAAAATGAAGATGCTAATCGGTTTGTTAATTATTATTGCTGTTATAATTCCCCAAGTAATTAATGCCCAAGAATGGGATATTGTAAGTACCGGCTTTAGCGGATATAGCTATTCAGATGTGTGGTGTAGTAGTGAAAATGATGTTTTTGTAATGTGTGATGGCGGAAGCGTCCTTCATTATGATGGTCACAACTGGGAACGCACTCTTAACGGAAGTGGTATTTGCAATGATCATAAAATTTGGGGCAACTCTTCTAATGATGTTTATGCCACAAGTTGTTGGAGAGATGGAATATTAGAGGGAGGAAGTATTATTCATTTTAATGGAAGCAACTGGTCATGGCTTTTTGATGGGCCTGAATTCTCATGTATATGGGGGACTTCATCGAATAACATGTATTTTGGGGCATTAGGCAATAACGGTCAGACCATAATCTATCATTATAATGGTATTAGTAAAACACGAGTATGTTATATAGACAATGGGATAGGTTATGCTAATTATGCCGTAGTTGATATTTGGGGGAGTTCTGGGAATAATATATATGCTGCCCGTGATTTTGATGATGGAATTGGGGCCCGGAAGGTGGATTTGGGATATGCATTATATTACAATGGATACGAATGGGATGACGCCGATCCTCCATTTCGTGCAGATGGAATTTGGGGATTTTCTCCTAATGATATTTTTGCTATCAGCTTTGGGATTGACCATTACAATGGAAGTACCTGGACTGAACAAATTCATGGTGAAATTCTTTATGACATTTGGGGAAGTTCAGGGAGTGATGTTTTTGCTGTCGGCTATAGGGGGAAAATTTTACATTACGATGGAAATACTTGGAGAACTATGATTAGTGGAACTACTGAATCACTTCACGCTGTATTTGGCAGTTCGGGAGATGATGTATACGCTGTTGGTGATAACATAATACTGCATTATAGTGGGGGTGGTTCAGCACCAACCCCAACACCTGTATCTCCTCAAAGCGAAAAACCAATTATTGATTCCGGAGATTACAACGGAGACGGAACCTCCGACATCGCCATCTTCCGTGGCAGTTCAGGTCTCTGGTCGGTAAGAGGGATTACCAGGGTATATTTCGGCTCATCCAGCGATATCCCAGCTCCCGGAGATTATAACGGAAATAATACCACCGATATCGGCGTGTATCGGAGCAGTTCAGGTTTATGGGCAATTAAAGGAGTGACCAGAGTATACTTCGGTTCTTCATCAGATACGGCAGTTTCTGGTGACTATAATGGGGACGGTAAATGTGATATTGGGATATTCCGGAATAATAGTGGTCTCTGGGCGATTAAAGGTATCACACGTATATACTTTGGCGGCTCATTAGATTCCCCAGCCCCTGGTTACTACAATGGTGATTCCACCAAAGATATCGGGATTTTCCGTAGTAGCTCCGGGCTCTGGGCCATTAAAGGGATCAGCCGGATTTACTTTGGTTCTACGGGAGACGAGATCGTGCCCGGTGACTATGATGGTGACGGTGCATGGGATTACGGCGTCTTTCGTAGTAGTTCAGGATTGTGGGCGATACGTGGAGTAACCAGAAGTTACTTTGGATCATCTTCCGATTCTACTGTTCCGGCGGATTTTAATGGAGATGGTCGAGATGACATTGGGATATTCAGAGGTTCTTCTGGGCTCTGGGCTATACAAGGGATATCCAGAGTTTACTTCGGTGGGTCGGGGGATGTCCCGGTGACTCGGTAAAACAATCCAATCAGAAACGAAAGGGGACGGTTCTCTATTGATTGAGCCGTCCCCTTTTATTGCAGTCACCATATAGTCACTAAACTTTAAAAGAAAGAAAGTTTTTCAACCGCCCCTTGAAGATGATCGGGAGACAGATGAGCGTATTGCATAGTAGTCGTAATATTGGAATGCCCCAGAAGCACCTGAACCGTCCTCAAATCTACTCCAGCCATAACAAGCAGCGAAGCGTACGTATGTCTGAGTGCGTGAATCGTAATGTGTCTTTGTATTCCAGCCTTTTTTACGGTTCTTTGTAGTTCCCTGAAGATATTATTTTCCCGGAGTGTTTCATTTTTGGTTGTGAATACATACGTCTTCTTCCCTTTGGGGATTGATTTGAGAACCTCGACGAGCGAATCATCCATCGGAACGAACCTCTCTTTATATCGCTTGGTTAGTCAACGACAATTATACTTTCCCCCTAACGACAACTACATTTCCCTCTTTTTAATGGTTAATTATTGCCATGGGAAAGGATCGTTCCTTCTCCCCTCTGCCCCCCATGGGGGGCGCGCCAATATTATGTTAGGTTGTAAGCATCTCCTTTCATCCACTCATTTATTATTATCTTTCTTTTCTCCTTCCTGCCTCTTCCTCGCCTCTTGGGCTCGATAGCTTTCGTTGTTCAATTCCAGAATGATCGAATGATGTACCAGTCGGTCGATCGCCGCCGCGGTAGTCATCGGGTCCTTGAAGATCTTATCCCATTCGCTGAAGACCAGGTTGGAAGTGATCATCAAGCTTTTGCGCTCGTAGCGTTCGGATAAAAAGGTAAACAATACCTCCATTTCATCGCGATCCTGCTGTACATACCCAATATCATCAAGCAAGATTACATCAAATCGATCCAATTTGCGTAGCAGCTCTTCCAGCATTAGATCCCGCTTTGCTACCAGCAATTGCTGAACCAGTTGGAACGTTTTAATAGATAATACTTGGTAGTCTTTGTTGATGACCAGTTCATGGCAGATAGCGCTCAGAAGATGGGTCTTTCCCCGGCCCGGCAAGCCGAAGGCCAGAACATTTTCGGCTCTCTTTACAAAATCTCCATCTAAAAGTCGCGGGATCTGGCGACGTACCTTCAGTGGAAGTTTACGCTGATCCAGCGTATCCATCGTCTTTCCTTCCGGCAGTTTGGATTGCTTCAATCTCCGCTGTACTCGTCGCCGAGCCCGTTCTACAAGCTCTACCTCACAAAGATTGTGCAAGTAATGTATATGATCCCAGTTGTCATTCTCGGCGTGCTTTGCCAGATCCTTATATTGACTGGCAATTGTGGATAGACACAATGATCGTAATAATAATTCGGTTGAAGCTTTTCCGTTCATACCGCCACCTCCTTCCTCTCCAGCAGATAGTCGTAATCGCTCAGATCCACCTTTAACGGCCTCAGTTTGGGTAATTCCAGGCGGGGACTCGGGGATAACTTCTCCACCATATCCCATCGTGGCACAATACCGGATAATTTAAGCTTTCCCAAAATATTCTGTACCTGGCACTCCATGGTCTTAGCTGCCAGCTTGAGAATCCTGAGATATTCTATATCAGCGATCCGCCCTGTGCACGTTTCGCTCAACTCATCATAAGCCCAGCGGAACTCCTCGGTCGGAAATAAGTCCTGCCGATATTTATAGTTCCGGAA
>Ga0222636_1000189_pt1 | contig 35447 bp, 40 predicted proteins | sample AntAcemetagen141_FD_179811 | JGI IMG/M metagenome (GOLD analysis project Ga0222636, IMG submission 179811) | Saline water microbial communities from Ace Lake, Antarctica - #141 | ecosystem: Environmental > Aquatic > Non-marine Saline and Alkaline > Saline | place: Antarctica: Ace Lake...
CAGTCATTTTTAATGCGTAAGCACCAATTATGTTCACTATCCCACACATCTTTTCCAATGCTTTTTGATTCGATTTATTTTGAGGGATTAAAATATAAGGCTTATTTTTAAAAAGTTGAATGCTTGCCGCATCTATACCGAATCTCTCAGAACCGGCCATAGGGTGTCCACCGACAAAATCAATGCAAGAAGGTAAAATTCGATTGGCTTCCTTCATGATTCTTACTTTTGTACTTCCAGTATCTGTAACCATACATCCCTCCTTGAGATGAGGTGCTATTTTACTCAAAAGTTTCAATATAGTTCCTATCGGTGTAGCGATAATAATTAAATCAGCATTTTGAATGCCATCCAGCAGATTATCAGTGCCTTGATCAATAGCACCTAAAGCAATTGCTTTTTCAATGGTCTTTAATTTATCGACTCCTACAATCCGACCATTCATTCCTCCTGCCTTTATTGCCATGCCCAGAGAACCGCCAATCAATCCCACACCGATAATGGTAATTTTTTTAAATTCACCCTCCTCACTCATTTTGCTCTCCTCTTTTCATTATCTTTTTATCTTTTTTTCCTTTTTGAAGATCCATTTATCTGTTATTCCTTTTCAATCATTGTTTTCAATCCGTAAAGTGCTAAAATGTAACTATGATAACCCAATCCTACAATTTGCCCGTTACAAGCCTGAGCGGTCACAGACTTTTGTCGAAAATCTTCCCGGGAAAAGATATTCGATAGGTGTACTTCAATAATTGGTATCGGGCAATCCCTTAAAGCATCTGCAATTGCATAACTATAATGGGTATAAGCACCCGGATTAATGACTATACCATCTGCATGAGATGACAATTTTTGAATAGAATCTATTATTTCTCCCTCGGAATTGGATTGTATAAATAACAATTCCATGTTTTCTTTTTTTGCTGCATTTTTAATTTTTTGATTGATTTCTTCTAAAGTCAAGCTACCGTAAGCATTTTTATCCCTTTTCCCCAGATGATTTAAATTAGGTCCATTGATGATTCCAATTTTTAACATTACAACCACTCCTTTTTAAATTCTTCTAAGGCATTAATAACTTCTTTTTTATTTATACCTTCAATTATATTTACTTTTCCAATTTTCTCGGGTAATATAAAACATATTCTGCCGTGATTATTTTTTTTATCAAAAGCAATGGTATTCCAAATATCCTCATTATTTATATTTTTTAATGCAACATTAAAAGAAATATTCAGCTTCTTAATAATTTTTTTAATCTTTTTTTCTAAATCGACACTACATATTCCCCGATAACGGGAGATTTTGGTTTCTATGAGTATTCCCAAAGCAACCGCTTCCCCATGGAATAATTTTTGATATCCGACCGTTACTTCCAGGGCATGACCGATACTGTGGCCTAAATTTAAATGTTTTCTTTGATTTTTTTCCCGGGGATCTTTTAAGACTATCTGTACTTTTAATTTTACGGCATGTCTAATGATTGACTGTAAAATTGCTATATCTTTATCCAATGCTCGAGAAATAACCGTATCAAGTGTTGCAAAAAAAGAAGGAGAATCAATAATGGAAATCTTTATTATTTCAACCAATCCGTTTCTTAAATGTTCTAAAGGCAATGTGTTAAGAACCAAAGGATCTGTTAAAATTGCCCGGGGATGATAAAAGCTGCCTATAATATTTTTTGCCTTCGGGTGATCGACTGCCACTTTCCCTCCTATACTGCTATCAACCTGAGACAAAAGAGTTGTCGGAATATGGATTAAAGGTACTCCTCTCATATAAGTTGAGGCAATAAAACCGGTTAAATCACCGATAACCCCTCCACCAAAAGATATGAGGGTTGTTGACCTATTCGCTTTTTCCTTTAATAATGTATCGTAAATATCAGATGCCGTGGACAAAGATTTATATTTTTCTCCATCAGGAATTTCAATAAATTTTGAGTGAATCCCGTATCGGGAAAATCCTGAAATTAATTTTTCTCCATGCAAATGTTTTACCAGTGGATTGGTTATCACAAATACTTCTTTACTTTCATTTAATGATGTTAAATATCTGCCGATATCATCAATCAAACCTTCCTTTATAATTATTTTTGATTCTTTTTCTTCGACAAAGTTCATTAAGATATTTTCCATGAATAATCCTTTTTTTCTAAAATGTTTAATATTTCATCCACTACTTCTTCTACGGTTAATTTTGAAGTGTCGAACTGCCAGGTAAATTGATTATAAAGCTCTTTTCTTTTTTCTAAAAAAAATTTTATCTCTTCTAATTTATTCCCCTTATTTAAAAGCGGGCGTTTATTGTCTTTTTTTATCCGTTGATAGATAACCATCGGATTTGCGCGAAGACAAATAATCGTCCCTCCCTGATTTGCTAATTGAACATTTTCTTCTGAAAGCAATGTTCCTCCTCCGGTCGCAATCACCAAATCATTCCTTTGTACTATTTCTTTCAATAGATTTGTTTCTAATTTTCTAAAATGGCTTTCTCCCCATTCATTAAAAATGTCGGCAATTTTTTTACCCTGCCGATCTTTAATTGCCGTATCAACATCAATAAATATTTTACCCATTTTTTGTGCCAAAGTTTTACCTACAACACTTTTTCCGGTACCCATAAAACCGGTGATATAAAGATTATGTTTTTTCATTTTTCCAAACCTCTCTGATAGTATTTAAAATTATTTTCTGTTTCCTGTAAAGAATCCCCTCCAAACTTTTCTAAAAATGCTGCCGCTATTTCCCAATTTATCATTGCTTCACCTACTACAGAAGCAGCAGGGACAACACAAATATCAGAACGTTGATACATGGCTTTTGTTTTTTTTCTGGTTTTTATATCCACCGAAGCAAGAGGGTTAAGCAAAGTAGGAATAGGCTTAAAGTACGCCCTTAAAAAAATCTCTTCCCCATTGCTGATTCCACCTTCCAAGCCACCTGCATTATTTTTATTCCGATAGTATTTAAAAGGTATTTTCTGTTTTTTTTCAGAAAGAAATATTTCATCATGAACTTTTGAACCTCTTTGTTTTGAAATTTCAATGCCATTTCCTATTTCAACTGCCTTGACTCCCGGGATGCTCATCAAGACGGAAGCCAACCTGCCGTCAAGACGCCGATCCCAATGGACATAACTCCCCAAGCCAACCGGAACGCCTTTAACTGCTACCTCAAACACCCCTCCCAAAGTATCTCCATTTTTCCCGGCTTCATCAATTTCTCTGCACATTTTTTTCGAAACCGATTTATTCATACAAAATACATTAGACTGCTGAATTCTGTTTTTAAATTCTTCATTAAAAATAGGTTGATCCTTAACATCTATGCTTCCAATTCTTGTAACGTGGTTATAACTATTGATGTTAAAATATTCCAGAAACTGCAGGGCGATAGAGCCAATCGCTACCTTCATTGCTGTTTGTCGGGCACTGGCTCTTTCTAATACGGGACGGCAATCATCAAAACCATATTTTAGCACTCCCGCCAAATCTGCATGTCCCGGTCGGGGTATCGATAAAGGGGATAAACTCTGTTTTCTAACATTTTTCCAATCATTATTCTTGATCATCAAACCTATCGGGGTACCGATAGTCTTTCGGGAAATAACCCCGGATAAAATCTCTACCTTATCTTTCTCAATCTCCATCCGTTTTCCTCTTCCATAACCCATTTGTCTTCTTTTTAAATTTTTATTTATTTTATCTTCATCCAAAAGAAGGCCTGCGGGCATCCCTTCAATGATTCCCAACAGACACTTCCCATGCGATTCTCCAGCATCTAAAAAACGTAACATTTTATATTATTCTCCTTAATTTGGAATATATTTATATGGTTATTTCCCAAAAAATTTTCTTTCCTGTGAAAGCAAGAATCCATCCCTTTTATCTTATTCTACACTCCTGGATTCCCACTTTCGTGGGAATGACAGAGGGGGGTAATTCGCAATGACATTTCTGTTTTTTATTCTGAATTCTGGCTCCTGACTTCTGACTTCTATTCCTTATTCTTTCTTCATTCTGTCTTCTGACTCCTGAATTCTCTTCTCTTCATTCTGTCTTCTGACTATTGTTATTTTTCTCATGCAATTTATGAATTAACTCCCGAATAATTTCCTTATCCGGTCTGATTCTGGTCCATAAATAAAAACTTTCTACTGCTTGATATACCAGCATCTCCCCGCCGTTGATGATTTTTGCTCCTGCTTTTTCTGCCTGTCTTAAAAAAGAAGTTTTAGCCGGAAAATAAATGAGATCATAGGCAATAAGGTGCTGATTTAATAAAATATTTTCAGGTAAAGGATTTAAATCAATATTCGGGTAGAAACCTAAAGATGTAGTATTAATTAAAAAATCTGCACGGTTAATTTTATCCTGTAAACATCTATCACCCATGGGAAAAATTCGAATCAAGCAATCAGGAAAAAAAGCATGATATTCTTTTTCAATTTTTCCTGCCTTGTCCAAAGTTCGATTAAAAATGGAGATTTCTTTTATCCCTTCTTGACAAAGAACATAGATAATAGCTCTCGCCGCTCCTCCTGCCCCCATAACAACTGCACTTTTTCCTTTAATTTCTATCTCCTTTTTCTCCAGAAGACTCCTTTTGAAACCGATAAAATCCGTATTATAGCCATACAGTAATTTATCTTTGTGCACGATAGTATTTATCGCTCCTATCTTTAAAGCAGACTCTTCCACTTTATCTATAAATTCCATTGCTTTTTCTTTAAAGGGAACAGTTACATTTACTCCTTTTATATTTAAAGTCTTTAATCCCTCTATTGCTGCCGGCAGTTGAACTGCAGAAATTTGAAAAGAAAAATAACAATCATTTAACGAATAATGTTTCAGTAATGTATTATGTAAAAATGGAGAAAGGCTTTTTTTGATATTCCCCCCGATAATTCCCATGATTCCGGTTTCCCCGTTAATCTCTGTTTTCATTTTTATTCCTTTATTGAATTAATTCTTTTAATGTATTAAAAAATTCCGGATAAGATATATCAATGCATTCCGCATCCTTAATCACCGTTTTGCCATCAGCATACAAACCTGCTACTGCCAAAGACATCGCCATTCTGTGATCGTTATAACTTTTACAAACAGCACTTTTTAACCTGGTCGAACCGTTAATTTCAAATCCATCTTCTTTTTCTATAATTGATGCACCCATTTTTTTTAATTCTGTAACAATTGCAGTTATTCTGTCAGTTTCCTTTACCCGTAATTCTTTTGCATCAGACACGACAGTTTTACCGTGTGCTTGTGTGGCTAAAACTGCTATCAAGGGCAATTCATCAATTAATTTACCAATAATTTCTTTATTGATTTCTATTCCGGTTAATTCAGCTCCTTCAATTTCTATATCTGCTCTGGGTTCATTTGATTTCATTTGAACATTTGATATTTCGATAACAGCCCCCATTTTTTTTAATATTTCAATAATACCCGTTCGGGTAGGATTTATCCCTACTCCCTTTACAATAACCTTGGATCCTTTTCTTGCACTTGCAGCAGCGAAAAAATAAGCTGCCGAAGATATATCTCCGGGAATAAATATTTCTGCGCCTTGTAACACTTTTTTCCCGGTTATTTTTATTTTAGGAGAAATGACTTGAATATCAGCTTTCATAAAGGTAAGCATTCTTTCAGTATGATCTCTACTGATTTGCGGCTCGGTAATGACCGTTTCTCCTCCGGTAAAAAGACCGGCAATCAAGAGGGCAGATTTGACTTGAGCGCTGGCCACCGGAAGAGTATATTCGATAGAATTAAGTTTACTTCCCTTAATGCTTAAAGGAGCGAACCGGTTAATATTTTCTCCTCCTATTTTTGCTGCCATCAGAGAAAGCGGTTCAATTATTCTTTGCATTGGTCTTTTTCTTAAGGAGTCATCACCAGTGATAACAGTATTAAAACGCTGTCCACTTAAAAGGCCGGTTAATAATCTGATGGTCGTTCCTGAATTTCCAACATCAAGGATATGATCCGGCTTTTTTAATCCATTCAATCCTACTCCTTTTATTTCAATGACTGAATGGTCAATTTTTTCAATCCTTGCTCCCAGAGCAGACATGCATTTCAGGGTGTTCAAGCAATCCTGACTATGTAAAAAATGATTTATTCTGGTCTCTCCTTGAGCAATTGCTCCAAAAATAATGGCACGGTGAGATATGGATTTATCTCCCGGTACTGAAACCTGTCCATTTACTTTTTTATTACCTTCTACTACTATTTCCAAGACCTAATTATCCTCCTTATTTCACCTGACTGGTAAAATTATTTCTCTTCCTGTAACATTGGCAATTGCGCTCATTTCCTTTAATAATTGACTAAAATTTTTAAAATTCAAAGTTTGAGCACCATCGCTTAACGCAGCTTTGGGATTAGGATGGACTTCAATCATAAGACCATCTGCTCCGGCAACTATTGCAGATTTTGCCATAGGGCCTACCAGTTTCCATCTGCCTGTTCCATGGCTGGGATCAACGATAACCGGCAGGTGACTTAATTCCTTTAATGATGGCACGGCGCTTAAGTCAAGTGTATTCCTGGTATAGGTCTCAAAAGTCCGGATACCTCTTTCACATAAAATGACTTGACGATTTCCGTTGGATAGAATATGTTCAGCTGATAATAATAATTCTTCTATGGTTGCAGACATGCCTCTTTTTAGCATTACCGGTTTTTTGATTCGGCCTAATTCCTTTAAAAGCATGAAATTTTGCATATTTCGCGCACCTACCTGTAAAATATCCGCGTATTCGGCAACCAGGTCGACCTGTTCCACGGACATCACTTCTGTGATAATCGATAAGCCAAATTCTCGTGCAGCCCGTGACATAAGTTTTAAACCTTCTTCCCCTAAACCTTGAAAACTGTATGGAGAAGTTCTTGGTTTAAAAGCCCCTCCCCGGAGAATTTTAACTCCACGTTTACTTAATTCACCGGCAATTGTAAAAATCTGTTCTTCGTTCTCTATGGCACAGGGTCCAGCCATGATTGCCAGCTCTTTACCACCTATGGTAATTCCTTTTAATTTAATACTCGTACTCTTATTTTTAAATTCCCTGCTGGCCAATTTGAAAGGTTTTAAGACTCGGAGTACTTTTTCTACACCGGCATAGGCATAAAAAGGAAAAGATTCCAGGATACTTGTATCTCCGATTATACCAAGAATACTTCTCTTTTCACCCTTCGATATATCCAAATCAAGTCCCATACTTTTTAATTTATCGACTATTTTCTCTATATCTTCCTGGTTGGCAGTGCCATTCATAACTACTATCATTTTAATCTCTCCCTTTCAGCTTTTATAAGTCTTTTCTTAAGTTCTTTGCTTCACGTAAATAGCAATGTTTTATCTCGCTTTGTTTTTTTTCGCAGTTAATCTGGATGAGTATTCTAATACATTTTTTCAATCCGATTTGGACATTGGCTTCCTGCATCCCGAACAGTGGCACTCCAGACCAGCCCAGTTCCCGGGCAGCAGCAGCTGGAAAGGCTGAATCTAAATCTAATGTTGTACTGAAAAATATTGAGACAATATCTTCAATGTTAAAATCATTTGATTTTTTCAAAATCAATAATAATTCTTTTGTATCGGCTAAAATATCCTTTTTGGTATTTTCTTTTACAGTTATTGCCCCTCTTATTCCTCTTACCAACATAGTTCCCTCACCTTTTATTATATTTTATCTCCCAGGATATATCTTTATATTATCTTAACATAATATAAAAAAAGGCTATAGGTATTAAAAAACCTATAGCCTTCATATGTTTTGGTATGCATATAAAGATACCATAGGCATAAACGATGTTTATGCCTATGGTATCTTATTTTTTATATCTCTAAGATACTAAGGCATAAACATCGCCGCTAAAATAATAGTAGTTAAAATTAGAAAAGCAGTAATATTTATTTCTAAGCATCTTTTTTAAACTCCTTACATTTGTTCTGATTAATTTATCATAATTTTTTTGAATTGTCAATTAAAAATCTAATAAAATTTTACCAGCCTTTTGTAACTTTTAAAATATCATCACCAAGTAACCCATTTTGCAAATCTGTCATACATGTTTCAATAATATCAATTCCTTTATTGAATTCTGCTTCTGTGATAATAAGAGGAGGTTGAATTCTTTAACATATTAAATTAAGAGTTGAATATTTAATCCTTTTTAAAATTCTTTTTTAATAATAGCTAAACAAAGCATCTATAGTTCAAAAGAATTACTTATTTTTTCTGTTTTTTTTCTTCAATCAATTGCAGGCATTCTTCAGCCCATTCGATATCTGCTGAATTATCTTTATTCCCCTTTTTTAAAATCAATTCCCAATAAAAAGTTTCAGTTTTATATTTCTTATCTTTACTGTAATCATTAATCCCTTGCTGAACTTTCTCTAAATATTTTAGCTGATTTTCTTTTTCCTTTTTATATCTGGTTATCTCAAACGCTAGTTCATCCAACTTAATTTTTGATGAAAAAAATACTCGCATTAAAAAACGACTTCTATTATTTTGACTTAATTGATTGGGAAATTTATTTAACCAGTTTAAAAAGGTATTTCTACCTTCTTCGGTGAGTTGGTACACCTTACGATCAGGCCGTTTTTCCTGTGCCTCAATTTTTGATAAAACTAAACCTTTTTGCTCTAAATTATTTAGTTCCCGATAGATTTGACTCATCTGAGCAGACCAAAAAAAATCTATGGTGTTGTCAAAGGTTTTTTTCAGATCATATCCGGTCATTGATCTATAGTTCAGTAAACCCAGTAATGCATTTCCTAAAGACAATTTAGACCACCTCCACATTTTTATTATTTTACATTTATTATTTTACATTTATTATATTCTACATGTTTAATAAGGTCAAATATATTTAATATAATTTAACAATTGACCGATTTTCCGATTTACCAATTAAGAAATTAACTAATTAAGATAGTCATTAGCAAGAAAATAGAAGTCAGGAACCAGGAGATAGAATGAAGAAAAGAGGAGGAACAATAAGATTCTATCCCATAATCGTAGGACAGGCGTCTCCCTGTCTATTTCTTAGTGATGGTACCGGAATATTCAAATGCATTTTGCTTCATCTTAATCCATTTTCTTTCTAGGATACCGATTAGATTCCCACAAGAACACCGAATTTCACCATTTGCATGAATGCTGTAGTCTTCCTTTATCCGATGTTTCCAACAATGCCACACTTTCCCTTTGCCGATTTTTTCGTACTTAAAGATTTTTTGTTTGCATTGGGCACATCTAATGATGATCATTTATTAACCTCTGATTTTTTAAGCGAAGTTTTCTTTATTTTTTTATTTAAAATGAAGTGTTATGAAAATTTTAAATATTTTCCTTCTTTTTTACTGCTTTGATATCCAAAACCGGGCTTCCTTTAAAAGCATCCAGCCCTTTGACGTAAATATGTGTATCACTAACTTTAACTAACTCTACATTGCTCACTGCAATTCTTGAAGTTCGATGAGGAGTACGTGATGCAAATACTCCCACTTCCTTACCATTTTCCCCCTTCCCTCTTTTAAATATTGTGTTGATATGATGAGTTTTATGTAAATAATAGATAATGCTTATCCATTTTTCTTCTTCCAATTTATACATGAACTTATTCTGATATGGGAAAAGATCAACTCTGGAAATTCCATCAGAATTTACCCGGCTGACTTTTCCGATAGGATAAATTGCAAGAGGTTCGATTTGACCGAAAAGGCATTCATAGCAAACCGGAAGATTATCAATAAAAAAATAATTACCCTTTTTTATTTCTCTTTTACATTCCGAACAATTTATTTTTTTATCCATAGTTCTTCCTTTTTTTTAAAATTAGTTAAACTAAATAAACTTTAATATAGATATTTTAACTTTCTCCTCATTTTTATTTATAAAACCTTTTTATTTACCATTACCGGATAATATTTTATAATGTCTAAAAACCTGCTGCCTGGCCATCTTTTCTATGATCTGAAGCGCCGCAATATCCCTGATTTATTTTATGAATCAATTGTGCTCCACCAAATAATGAACTGTCTTTGATGGTGATTTTATGTCCTCTTTTTTTTAAATCCTTTATAACTTCCGCATTTATTCCCTTTTCAAATGCAACTTCCATGCCATTTAATACACACCATCGGGGTGCATCTGATGCTGCTTGAGAATTTTGATGATAATCAATCATTCGAACTAAAATCTGTACCTGCCCCTGTGGTTGCATGGCACCACCCATCACACCGAAACTCATAACTGGTTTGCCTTTTTTAGTGACAAATGCAGGAATAATGGTATGAAAAGGTCTCTTTTCCCCCTCGACCTGATTAGCATGGTTTTTCTTTAGGCTAAAACATGCTCCCCTGCTTTGCAGGCTTATTCCTGTGCCGGGAACAACAATTCCTGAACCGAAATCCGTATAATTGGATTGAATGAATGAAACCATCATACCTTCTTCGTCCGCGGTAGTCAGATAAACCGTATCACCTTGTTCTTGTAGAAAACCATGGGGAATTTTTTGTGCTTCTTTTAGATGAATGCACTTTGCCCTCTCAGACAAATAGGATTCATTCAATAAATCGTAATAGTTGATATTCATATAATCCGGATCAGAAATATATTGGTATAAATCCGCAAAAGCTAATTTCATGGCTTCGATTTGTAAATGAATACTGTAGGCAGAATCCAGAGGATATTTTTCAATATTTAAATGAGAAAGAATTCCTAACGTGATCAAAGAAGCAATTCCCTGACCGTTGGGGGGAATTTCATGAACATCAAATCCTTTATAATGTATGGAAATGGGTTCTACCCATTCTGCTTGATGATTCAGCAGGTCGTCTTTAGTAATAAATCCTCCGGTTGATTGAGCATGAGCTGCAATTTTATCAGCCAATCTTCCCCGGTAAAAACTTTTAGTTTTGGTTCGGGCAATTTCCGATAATGTATTAGCCTGATCTATAAAACATATTTTTTCGCCGACTTCCGGTGCCCTCCCCTGAAAGGTAAAATTATTTCTAAAATCTGAAAATTCTTTATATTTACCGATAACTCTTTTCCATAATTTGGCAGTAATGGGAGATACATGAAAGCCTTTTTCTGCATACTTAATTGCCGCTTGGAATAATGTCTCAAAAGGTAATCGCCCAAACTTACTAGACAACTCAAGCCATCCTGATACCGCTCCGGGAACAGTGACTGAATCCCAGCCGGTGATGGGCATTTTTTTATATTTTTTAATAAAATATTCAAAATTCCACGATTTTGGAGATTTTCCTGATGCATTCAATCCATATAATTTTTTGGATTTGTTGTCCCAGATAATGGCAAAAGCATCGCCGCCGATTCCATTATTGGTGCATTCAACCACCGTAAGGGTAATGGCAACAGCAATGGCGGCATCCGCTGCATTACCTCCTTTACGCAAGATTTCAAGTCCGGTCTGTGTTGCTAACGGTTGAGAAGTAGCCACCATGTTCCTTGCAAAAACCGGCATCCGCTGCGAAGAATAGGGAAAATCCCAATTATAATTTGACAATTTATATCACCTCTTTTTAGTTCTCATTTGAAATTCTACTTTCTGATCCTGATGATTTGACCTTGATTTGCTTTCTGCAATTCTACGGGAGAAATCTTAATGAGGGAGTTTTGTGAACCTCCGCCTGAATAAACTACTTCTTTGTCCATGACTTTAGGATCTATTAAAAAGGTAGCTGTATAACCAAAAGAAGGAACTCCTCCACAGATATAACCGGTTTTCTCTAAAATTTCCTGCGGATTGGCCGTTTTCGGTCTTTCAATCCCTAATGCCCTACCAACTTTTTTAGTACTAACCCTATCCTCTCCTTTTACAATGGCAACAATCAGGTTTTGTTCTGCATCCATTAGGCAAATATTTTTAACAAAATCTTCCGGTGAAGCATTCACCGTTCTTGCTGCTTCTTCTACCGAATGGCAGGAACTTTTAAAGGAAAGGTGTTCTGCAGGAATATTTTCTTGTTCTATGTATTTTTTTATCTTTTCTTCATAGGCTTTCATATTTCCCTCCCGATTACTATTTGCTGAATCTATCGTTTTTTAAACCTGATATCACAAAATATTGTAACAGTTTTGGGTAAAAACAACCAGCATCTATAAGATAAAAGATAAATAAAAGACAGCAACAATATATAATTTAAAGAGGTTAGATGATTAATGACGGGACAGAGAAAACTGCATTTGATCAATATTTAACTGATTGCCCAAATCAAGCATTTTAATGATATACTGAAAATCGACTTCCTTATCAGCGTAAACCGTTACCTGATTCGTATTATCCTGATTCATCCAATCTTGTAAAATACCCGGTAATTCCATCCATTGAACAGATTCTTCTTCTATAAAAATCTGACCTTCCCTGTTAATATATAATACGATTGCATCACCACTCATCTCATTTACTGTTTCTGTTTCAGGCAGCTGTATGGTAGCTTTTACTTCATTTATATTCAGAGTTGAGGCAACCATGAAAAATATCAGCAATAAAAAGACAATATCAATCAACGGAGCTAAATTCATGTCTAAATCTGCTTTTTTAATTCGATACTTTCTCATTAAAAACTCCCATTTTTCTGACCTGATTTGTCAATTCTATTTCCCGTTTTTCTGTATGAGTTACCATCTGTTCGAATTTACTTATAAAATAATAGTAAGCTCCCAAACATGGAATAGAAATGATTAAACCAAAGGCAGTAGTAATCAATGCTTCGGAAATTCCTTCTGCCAACTGTTGTGCCTCTACATTCAATGATAAATAATGAAAGGTCTTTATCATACCGGTAACCGTTCCCAATAATCCGAGAGTCGGGCTGATTTTTCCAATAAAATTCAAAAATCCTAAATGTTTTTCATATTTAGGAAATTCACTTAATTTCACTTCATCCATCTGTTGGACCATCTCTTCAATGCCGTCATCTAAATGATAAATACCTGTTTTTAATATTTTACCAATCGGATTTTTAATATTATCACAAACATTTAGTGCTTCATTTTTTTTATTTAAACGGATATTTTCCTTGATGGTTAACATGAAATTATCCGGTATTTTCTTTGGAACCCGACAGTATACAAAGAAACGTTCCAAAATAATCGCTAACGCAATAATGGAAATAAATAGCAGCGGATATATAACGGCTCCCCCTTGCTGTAAAATGCTAACCATTAAAATTACCTCTCGTTTTTTATTTTATTTGGAAATTAATAGGAATTAACACCCGACATTTCTTTTGCCGGTTTTCTTTTCTCGCCGGTTTAAACCACCATTGCCGGACTGCTTCGACAGCAATATTATCAAATGCTTTATATCCTGATGACTCAAAAACTTGAATATCCTCTACCTTGCCTTCCCGGTCAATAAGTAATTTAAGAATGACCTTCCCTTCAATTTCCCTTTCTCTTAAATTTTCCGGATAAACCGGACGTTCAAATTCAAGCAATTCGGGTGGATTTACATCAAGCGAATAACTTTTCCCGGTAAAATCCAGTATCTCTTCAATCTCCGATTCTTCCGTAAAGGTTTCTTTGCTCTCCTCATTTCCCTGAAAGGTTTTATCAAAATCTTCCCCTACGGGAATTTCTTTTAACTCCACATTATGATTCATTTCTTCCGGAAGATTCTGTTTTTTTTCCTGTTTAATTTCTTTTTCCGGTTCCCTTTTCTCTTCAACTAACATCTTTTCTGTTTCCTGTTTTATCTCTTTATTTTCAATCGGTTCATCCGTTTCAATCTGTTCTTTAAGGATTTCATCATCTTCCTTTACAAGTTCTTTCTGTGCTTTTTTAATAGGTATCGGTTTTTCCTCTTGAGTCTTTTCTTTCTGATGATTTTTTTCTTTGATCTCTACGGGCTCTTGAACAACCTCTTCTTTGACATCTTTTTCCGGTTTACTTTTTTGTTCAAAACCATCATTAACCTTTTTCCGTATATCCACCCTTTTTATCTCCGGTGTAGGAGTTGTTTCCCTAGTCTCTCTACTATCCTGAATAATTTTCTCATTTTTTAATTCTTCCTTGACGATTTTTTCTTCCATTTGCAAAATTCGTTGTTTCATATTTTCATTCTTAATTTTTGGAGAATCGGAAACTGTTGGTTGATTTGAATTTTCTAAGCTTTTAACCGAAGGAAAAAGATTTGCTTTTAATTTTAAAGATATAGATGCAGCATGACACTTCTCCGTAATTATTTTATCAGGTGAATATTCCATTAAATCATTAAAATAACTGATCAGGAGAAAGTGAATAAATACAGATAATATTAAAGTGATCCAAAAAAGTTTGGTTTTTAGAAATCTTTTCATGTTTTTTTAAGCGAAATCATTGTACTTTTTATTTTTTCAGAACAAGTCCTTTTAAAAAGGACTTGTTCTGATTTTATTGATTTAAAATTCAATACTTATACCTGCTGTATAGGTTCTTCCATTGATCGGAAAACCACTTGTCATTTCAGGTTGTTGGTCTAAAATGTTTTTCACAGAAAAATCAAGTTGGACTTTTTGACCGTCCTTTTTACCTAATGTCAATTCTTTTCCTATATTCAGATCAATCAGACAATAGTTTGGTAAATCATTTGGTCTTTCAGTAACAGCATAACCATCTAATTTAACATAATATTCGTCCTTTTTATCACCGGTTTTGTCATAATAACCGACTCCAAAATTATATTTATTATGAGGTTTGAGTTGGTTATCTGTATCTAAATCCACAGCGTTTAGATAGGTGTATCCAAAATTTGCTCTCAAATGGTCGCCTAAATCCTTCTCTAATAAGACCTCTATACCATCAATTCTTGCTGTGCCTATATTCGACGGAATCCAAATCCCGTTATCCCCTGCAGCCCAATTGATTAAATTTTCAACATTTTTACGGTAAATATTTAATTCTCCCGTAAAATCACCCTCTTCGCTCATATATCGCAATCCTGCTTCATAAGCCCATGCAACCTCCGGAATCAAATCAGGATTACCGGCAACATAGGCATCTGCAGGCCAATATAAATCACTAAAATTAGGAGCCCTGTATGCTTTTCCTATAGATGCATGAAAATTCAACTCATCCTGGAGGCGATAAGAAAGACCAACACGGGGGTTCAGTTGACTTCCGTAAATTTGATTGTAATCATAACGGATTCCTGCAGTTATTTTCAAGTCTTCCATGTCAGCAGGCTGCCAAACATCTTGAATGAATAAAGCGCCACTCACGCTATCACGTTCACCAAGGTCTGTACTGTCAACCATATCATTCTTCACTTCTCCACCATAAGTCAAAATGTGCTGACTTTCAGAATCATCATCACCGAAAGTAAAATTATAATCTGTGATATCAAAAGAAAGTCCCATGGAATTACCCTTATGAATACTTGGACCGGTATGTCCCCACATCCCCGGATTATCAAAAAATACCCTTTGGAAAGAATAAAAACCATTGACATTAATATCTTTATCTTCTTCTTTTTTCTGCCAGGTTAAGTCCAGATTAATATTCCGATCTTTCTGGATAGCTTCCGGACTTGGGTAATCAATTGAACCGGGCAAGCCTCGATTATAATCATGATATCGAAGTGTTAAACCCAGGTCAGTCTGCTGGTCTAATTGATGAATAAATTTCCCTAAAAAACCAATTTTCTCCAATTGACTATTTTCCCGGTCTCCATCAGTTTTAAAATAATTTCCTGAAACAAAGTAACTTAAATCATCACTAGTTCCTTGATAGGAAGCTTCATACTCTTGAGTACCAAATGATCCTGTATTTACATTGATTGCACATTCAGAATCACCCTTTCCCTTTTTAGTAATAATGTTTACCACGCCGCCCAGTGCATTGGCTCCGTAAATAGCAGAAGCCGGCCCACGATAAATCTCTACTTTTTCTATGATACTGGCGGGAATCAGGCCTAAATCAATTTTTCCGGTTTGAGGGTCATTTGCCGGTCGTCCGTCAACCATTACCAAAACCTGCTCGGGAGATGAACCGCGAATACTTATAGCTTTAATTCCTCCGACATTTCCGTAATCACTGATTTCCAATCCACTGACTGAACTTAAAATATCTGCCAGGTTATTCGCCTGAGCCATTTCAATTTCTTCTTCGGTTATAACTTCTACGCTGGCAACCGAATCCAATAATTTTTCAGGAAATTTAGAAGCTATGACCACAATTTCATCCAAATTGAATAACTGTTCTGTATTTTCAGCCGCTATACCGGGAATAACTGCAAAGATTTGTAACAGTGCAATAATACATATCATAAATAAAATATTTTCTTTAAATCTCATAAAAAAATCCTTTCTGTAAAATGTAAATTATTTTTATTTAAAACTTGAAGCAAAAAATATCAAGCATGATTAAATTTCTTTTTTTATGTGCATTGCCCTCCTTTAAATTTTAATATTTATATTAAATATAGTGGTTGTGATTGATTGTAAAATTACAATGCCCAACCATCAGATATTGGATGAAAATAAAAAAAGGCTGCTTCCTCTATCTGAATAGGAAGCAGCCTTAAAATTAACCTATAAACGCTAATAAAATAACGATTGCTCTACCCCTATGTCGGAGGATAGTCAAGCAAACAACCAAGGCAAGTCTACTGGCTTCCGGCCCTTTAGAGCATATCATCCTTCCCGCTTTATCAGGCAGTGAATGATACAAGGTTATACCGGTTACAGATACGACAATAGCAACGGATTTTCACCGTTTTCCTTTTTAATTCTTTCAAAACCAAAGTTGTTGACTATATTTAATTTTTATTATTATAACATGGACATCATCTAATCACAATAATTATCTTTTTTTTAATTATAATTTTGGACTATTCATATTAAAAATCATGAATTTGATTGTATTCAGATTTCCGCGAAATAATAATTTCATATATTATCAGTCATTATATTATAAATAATGTTTGACAAATAACTCTTTTTAGTGTATATTATATAATAAATAATGTAAGAATAAGGAGGTAACTTATGAAAGGTGAAACAAAAGAACAACGCTTTATACGGGTAGCTGAAAGAAGGATCAGAAGGGTTCTGGACAGTTTTCGAAGTCTGTCTCAATGTTCCAATAAACGCATGTACAATTGGGATGAAAAACAGTTAAGCAGAATATGGGATGCCATTGACCATGCATATGAAACCTGCCAGGATAGTTATAAAAACGCAGAACCTGAAGAATTTATATTATAATACTATAAATATCGTCGCTTTTAAAAATCATTATCCTGCTAATGGATTCAGGCATCAAATAAAAATCTCTAAAAATCTTGTGATGAAAGAATTATTGCAAAATAAAGTCATTGATGAATTAATCGAAATTTGCAAAAGAGATATTTCAGAAAAAAGATGGGACAGATTATCCCGATAAATATTTCAAATTATCTTTGATAAATTATAGCTTTTTTCAATATAACAAAAACCTTATTATAACTAGAAATAAATTTCATACAATTAAAAACTGTATTGTTATTCAAGCAGTAATTCAAATCGCTGTTCCTCTACCTTTGTGCCCCATTGATCACCTGTGAATTCTTCGACCAATTTAAAACCATTTTTTTCATAGAGATGTCTTGCAGCATCAAGGCCTTTAAAAGTCCAAAGGTATATGCGTTGATATTTTTTACTTCTACAAAAATCTATTGCTTCATTCATCAACCTATTTCCTGCTCCTTTTCCACGCAGGATATCAGAAACAATAAACCAACGAAGATGCGCACCTTCTTTCTCAACATGGACGCCATCAATCGTAATGGAGCCTTCTACCCGACCTCCCATTGAAGCAGTCCAAAAACCATCCTGCTTTTCATTATATCTTCCCAGAAACTCTGAAATCTCGGTCGCTACTTTTGCTTCAAAAAAGAATTTGAAATCCCAATTTTTATGGTAGTAGATACCATGAAGTTCAGCAACACGACCAATTGAACCGGGAATATATCCTTTTGTTATTTTTATATCCACCATATCCTGCCTCCTTATTCACTCTTTTATTTGATATATACCTTTTATGTAGTAGTTTTATCTTTTAACCTGTGAGCTTTATTCGTTCTTTTTATATAATCGGAAAAAGATATTTTTTAATAATATATTTGAGTATATTTTTTAGAGAATTATTTTTTTATACTTGCTATTTTAATTAAATTACGATATAAACCTGAAAAATCCTTCTTTTCTACGAATAAAAACATATTTAAAGCAACTTATTTGCATTTCCTTCTGCTTTGATCATATTCACTTGTACCAGATCGATAATTCGGTAACTTTTTCTATCTTTTAATAGAGGATTATATACGCAAGTCACCGTGTTTTCTTAAGTGATTATATTCAAATAAGAATTTGCCTAAATTATTGATGAAATTTTTAAATGCTTTTAATATTTAGAAGAAATATTATATTGAATATCGGTTATTTTGAGTTTAACGTATTGAAAATCCTTATCAGATAAATTCCATTCCACTTCACCTTCTGTGGGAATCATCATCCCCTCAAATTCCCGGTAATTTCTGTAATAAGCAGTCCACTTGTCCTTAAAATACTTGCCATCCACTTCTCTATATCTATCATTGGTCACAAATTTAACCCGCCAGATAAATGCCGGGTCTTCTGTAGTAAAATATTGTTCGGCATGGATAGGCATCCAGGGTTAGATTCTCTTTCATCCTGAATTCACCAATCTGTTTTAATCTTACAAAATTAATAATAATTTTTTCATTGAGTTTCCTTTCTTTTTATTTTATTAATTATCGATTAATCTTCTTTTCGTAACCACTAATATTTCTCTTCCTTTTTCCTCATCACTAACCATCAGTTTACAACCCCTCAGCAAACCAATTAAATTTTCTCGGGCTAATAAATCTACGCTGAACCCCAATATTGGTGACAATTGGCATCTCTGCAAGAATTTTTAATTCTTCTTTTCCTTTCTCAGTTATTTTAAAGCTATCTTGAGATGATTCTATCAGACCGTCTCTTTTCAGATGAGAATAAATACTTTCATAATCCTCATCCTTCAGCCCTATGGGAAATCTCCTCCCAAAACCTTTCTTAACCCGCTCAAGATTTTCCGGTTTGGTCATCTTTTGTAAATTAAAGAACCAGAGACTTACAAATGTCCCCCGTTCCGGTAAAACTTTAAGGTGGCTTTCAAGAAACTTCGAAAACTTTTCCAGTTTAGGATTTTCTCCGTGCATCACCTTGTTTGATTCCTTAATAAGCTCATAACCACCTACGATTATAAAAAAAGAAACGACTGCTCCGGCAATGGCATCTAGTATGAAGAATCCCATGGTTGCTCCAATTAGACCTATAAAAACAGCGACCGATGACCAGATATCTATTTTGGTGTGATAGGCATCAGCTACCAATGATATACTTCTTGTCCGCCCACCAACATAAAACTTATAGAATGAGAAAAAAGCATTGACCGCAATATTAATTACTATTGTTACTAAAGCAATGGTTTGAAAATGAATCTCAACAGGCTGGGAAATATTACTTATTGATTCAAAGGCAATAAAGACACCGATACCGCAGAGGATTATCCCTCCAATAAGAGCAGCTTGGGCTTCTTTATTGATCTTTATCCCAATCCAGGTGATTGCTGAGGCAATTATATCAACAGCAGTATGAATTGCATCCGCGATAAGACCGATGCTTCCTGAAAAAAAACCGATAATAAATTCCAGGGCTGACAGCCCGACATTTCCCCACAGAGAGTATACGGCACACGCCTCTTTGGAAAAACGCCTTGTATAATATCGTTCGATATCTTTTTCCTTTTTTTGTAAAACATCTAAGCCTTTTTCAGTTATCTCGTATTTCTCTAAATATTTTATCAAACCTTCGTTTGCCATTTTATTCAAATTAATATCTATAAGCTCTTGTCTGGTTCTACTATCTAATCGCAACAAGCGTAAGGTATACCATTTTAGATTCTTTTTTACCTGAGAATCCTTGATTTGCAATTTCTTTTTTTGCATTTAAATTACCTCCTTATTGGCGCATTCCCTAATTGTAATTTTTTCATTTCCGTCATCTTCATTTTTTTTCTCCTCCTGTTTATTAAATTTGATGTTTTTCTAATTCTAAATTTACAGTTCATGATTGCGATACCAGCATTAATCATGCTTAGCTCGCATTTTTTTAAAATATTCTTCTTTTTTTATCCCGTTGGGATGGTCGATAAAATATTTTAAGGCATTTTTTATGAATTCTCTTCCCCGACGAAATGCTTTTATGCTCTGTATTTTTTTCATTTTATTCACCTTTCTATTTTAAATATTAAATTATTATTCATTTATAAAGAAAAAAATTAACTATGGAATCCACTCACTCCATAAAAAAATTGATGCGTTAACATTTTTAACATATTTTCCGCCCATTTATTTCCCTTATAATGTCTTGCAATCTCCAACAATCCTTCGATAAAATTATTAGCTAAAATATGATAGAATACTTCATCAATTTTAAAAATCTGACCATTGACTTTAGGACTTAATTGTCTCTTGATATGTTCTTTAGTAACAACAATAATCTGCTCTGCCGCTTTTTCAAATCTTGTCCCTTTACTGCGATCAATTAAAATTAAAAAAATCTCCCGCTTCTGCCTTAATAATTGCAAGATAAATGCTGATTCTTTTTCAAAAAGATTAGCCGGGTCACCTATTTCTAAATTTCTTTTTTCTTCATTTTCAACTGATTGGATAATTTCTTTATAAATAGGTTCCACGATAGCGGCGAATAGATCTTCCTTGTTGTTATAATAACTATAAGTCAAACCGACCGAAATCCCTGCTTTCTTAGCGATATCCTGCATTTTGGTTTTTAAAAAACCTTTTTTATGGAACTCTTCAGTAGCTGCTTGATAAATTTTTTCTTTTACATTATCTTTTAAAACTTGCATTGCTATGATCCTTAATATTGAATAATGATTCATTTATAGCTAAATTATAACTTATCTTTAACCTTTGTCAAGGTATTTTCTAAAAATAAAAAATATTTTCCAAAATCCAACGGAATCCCTCTATTATTAAAAATGACCTCTTTTTTCAATGATGTCTTTTAGTTTTTCATCTACCGTACCATCCGGCAGTATATAGTCGGGAGATATATAACCTTCTTCTTCAAACTTTTTTTTTCTAATACAACTATTACCGCCATTTAAACAATACTTCGTAATCCAACTTTCCTTTAATAAACCTTTATCACAAGCTCTCTTCATTCCGGAAGTCTCATTGTACCACTTACATATATTTTTCATTAACATTTAACCTTTCTTTCTAAAAGAATCCGTTCGTTATCCAGGGCTTTTATTCCCGGATAATCGTATTTTATTCATTTAATCAAATTAATAAAATGATGCCAAAATATTATATCAAAAATTCTATTAAATACAAATTAAATTACAACTTGAAGAAGATATTATTCTATATGTCTCACTATGAAATTTATTATAATTTTAGGAAGTCACTCAATTCGGGTGGACTAAAAATATTTTTTCTCTAAAAACAAATAACTATGTCTGAAATATAATCATTTAGGGAATATAATAAGTAGAAAGATAATTTTAATCAGGGAACTTTTTAAATTTTTAATAACCACTGACTTCATCCAATGCTTCATACATTGCCAAAACATTCTCCGGTGGAACATCGGGCTGAACATTATGCACCTGGCAAAAGACAAATCCACCACCCGGAGCCAGAATATCTACATTCTTTTTCACCGCATCCTTTACTTCAGCAGGGGTTTTTCGATTTAAAACTTCCTGGGTATCGATTCCCCCACCCCAAAAGGTAATATCATTTCCAAAATCTCGTTTTAGTCCTTCCAATTCCATCCCGGCAGCGCTCAGCTGAACCGGATTAAGAGCATCCACACCAACTTCGATCAAATCCGGAATAAATTCCCGAACAGCACCACAAGAATGGAAAAGAATAGGTTTATTGAAAGATTTTTTCACGTATTTGAATAATCTTTCTTGATAAGGTTTTATCATTTCACGATAAGTAGACGGTGAAAGCATGGGCCCGTTCTGAGTTCCCAGGTCATCATTAAGAAGAATGACATCCACTTTATCTTTTAAGAAAGGGACTAACCAGTCTATCCGACGACAATAACCTTCGATTAAATAATCCAACAGATTCCTTACCATTTTTTTATTAATAAGTAAGTCTACCATAAAATTTTCATATCCCCGTAATAACTGCCCGGCAGCCAATATGTGACAGCAAAGATTAAATACCGTACATTCACCCCTGTCGTATAAAACCTCTGCTCTGCTCTGAAAATGCTCGATTGGTTCATCGGCAAAAGAAGGTAAATCGAAAGAAAATATCGTCTCCTTATGTTTAGCCAGTAACCCCGGTTCCGTAATCGTCTCCAGAGGCGGATTGACCGGATCAAAATAATAGCCACCCTTAGGTCTTCGAGCTATCACCTTTCCATCTATACTCTTCACAACACTGGATTCATCTTTACAAGTTTCTTCATGCCATTTCTTTGGTAATAACACTTCAAAATTAAACGGGTTAACCCGCTTCACCCAATTTTCCGGTTCCAGAGTTAGATTGACAGTATCAACTTTAAATTTTTCTTTTAATTCATCCATAATATATGCTACATACTGGTATGGTTCAAAGATTTTTAAAGTGGCTGGAATATGCAAATGAGAGCAGAGTTTAAATAGAGAATTAGCTGTCATACCTGTTGATTCAGTTCCTCCCAAATCCCTGGGAATCCGATCAGTTTCTTGATGATTGAGTGCTTTTAAAATTCTTTCACGTGAAATCATAATACTCCTTTCCTTTAGTATTTATTTATCCTTTGATCCATCTTTAAATCTTCTACTAAAAGTTTATATTTACACTATGTTTTATCTTTTACTTTGCAATCTGAAATCATCGCTTCCCGGTAATTTTTCTATAGTGATGTCCCCAGCACTCGATGATAATTTTTCGGGCGGCAAAAAGGGCAATTTTTGAATCATCCAGGGAAGGAGCAACTTCCACTACATCAAATCCGATAATCGGCAGATCAAAAAGACCGTAAAGTAAATCCAATAATTCCCTGCTATCCAAACCTCCGAATTTTGGAGTGCCCGTACCTGGTGCATAGGAGTAATATATACAAATCCCTGACAATATCCACTTGACCATATATCATCTATTTAAAATTAAATCCTTTTCCCTGAAAGAGACTTATACAGATTTCAACTATTTTCGGGTCATAAAGTATTCCTTTATTTTTAGATATTTCTTCTAATGCCTTTTCAATTCCCAAAGTCGGTCTAAAAGGACAATGGGAACTCATAGATTTTACTACATCCACAACCCTAATAATTTGCACTTTGATAAGGATATTTCCATCTTTTAATATACATGGATAACCAATGCTATCTATGTTTTCATTTTTTTGATGTGCTATTTCAGCTATCGGCCAGGGGCAATCTAGATCTTTTAAGTTGTTTTTTTTCTGACCGTAATTTATCCCTACCTTTTTTATACGCGGTATTACCTTCACCCGAAAAGTTAATTTATTGGCATTAATTGATTTAAAAACCACACATCGTCATTGTTTTTCAAATTGCCCAGCAATAGTGATTTGTAGAATCTTTTTTTGCCCGATACATAGCCTTATCAGCATTTTTTATTAATTCTTCGCCCGTTTGTCCATTATCCGGATATAAGGAAATGCCGATACTAACACTAATTGAGATCTTATGACTTTCTATGGTAAAAGGTTTATTAAGAGTGTCAACTATTTTTTGGATAATATCTGCAATATTATCTTCAGGTCGGGTAAGCCTGGCTAATAGAATAATAAATTCATCTCCTCCCAGGCGGCAAATCGTATCAGTTTCTCGGAGAAGATTTTTAAATCTCTTCGCAATTTCTTGAAGCAGCCGGTCTCCAATATCATGACCGAATGTATCATTGACTTCTTTAAAATTATCCAAATCAAAAAACATTAAAGCAAATTTTTTATGTTCCCTTTTTGCATAAGCTATTTCCTGTTTTATCCGGTCATAAAACAATGCCCGATTGGGTAGGCCGGTTAAATGATCATAAAGACTGAGAGTTTTTAATCTATCCTCTGCACGTTTTCTATCAATGGCGGTTGCAACTTGCTGAGAAACAAATTCCATCAATTTTGTATCTTTTTCCGAGTATAATTTCGGATTGGTATAGCTTTGTACAACCATAGACCCAATCGTTTTATCTGCTATCTTCAAAGGAACACCCAGCCAAATTTGCTTGTTGGTAATCACATCATAGGAGCTAAAGTGTCCCTCCCGTATCATTTTTTTATATTTATTATAATTTAATAAAAGGGACTTACCTGTTTTAAAGATATAGTGAAAAATGTTATCAGATTGATTGTCTTTAAAAACTAAAAGTTCCTCATTTTTTTCTCCGGTTTCATCAACTTGATAACAGAACTGAAGCGAATTTTTTTCTTCATTAAATAAAGCAATATAAAAATTACCGGTATCGATAATCGTATGAAGTTCTTTGCGAATAATGGGATAAAGTTCTTCTAAAGAAATGTTAGAATTCGCCGCTCGTGAAATGTTATACAAGACATTATTTATTTCTTCATTTTTCTTTAGAGCAGTGATATCTTTAAACAATAATATTTTTCCCAATTCTTCAGTGTTAATCAAATTTGATGTACAAGATACAGATATATTAATTTTTTTTCCATCTTTTTTTCTAATTTCCATTTCCGAACCGTAAAAATAATGATGGTTATTTTTCTTCTCAAGTATGTTCACATCTAGTAAATCCTTCAAATATTTTCCCCTGGCTTCGCTAAGACTGAATCCGGTGAGTGCTTCGAACCGCTTATTTGTCTCCAATGTAATACCATTTAAATCCGTGTAAACCAGGGATTCCGGTGAATTTTTGAATAGACCGACAAATTCCTGTTGGCTTCGCCAAAGCTTTGGTTCCATATTTTTTAAATTGGATATTCCACTATTAATATTTCCTTCCTTTAAATCCATTTTATTAACTATATTCTTCGACTTATTAATTTTTGACTTTATCCGCCTGAGATTACTTGTTATTTTATTTAAATAAGTATTTTGCTTTCTTTTTCTTCTCATTTTTCCATCTTTTCTTTTTGATTTTTATTATGGGCAGACATAAGGCCTAACCCTATGATTATACTCTAATTCTTTCTTTATAAAATTATTTATTTAAGTTTTTTTCTTTGTACATCCTTTGATCAGCAATATTAATTAATTCATCCCCTCCCATACGACAAATGATATCAATTTCTCTTAACGTGGATTTAAGCAGATATACTTAAAACATATTCATGGGTCAATGAAGACAAGTGTAAGTCTCCAATAAAGACTCCTTCTTTTCCTTTCAGGAAGATTTCGTAAGCACTTTTATCTATTCCAGTATCTTCATGACTGGAGGTAACTATAATACCCTCTTTATTCATGACCCTGATTTGGGATATTTCTTCATATGATTCGATCATCCTGCAATATAACTATTAATATTTCCCTTTAATTTTATTACAATTCCAATAAAAACTCAAATCTAACGGGGCCCGCAATCCCTCTTCCCGTAGGACAGGCGTCTCGCCTGTCTATTGGAATTTGAAGACAGCAGACAGAATAAAAAATAAAGAAAGATGGATTCCTCCTGCGAGGGAATGACATACGGGAAAACAAAATATGCAAAGAGGGCAGACCTTGTATCTACCCTCTTTGCAATAAAAATCAGTATCGGGTAAAAACAGAAGTCTTTTATCTAAGTACTTCCACTATATCCATAGGTAAAATATCAGCACTGGAAAATCTGGTCGTAACCATCGCTATAGAAAGTTTTTCTTTAACTGTCATTATTCTTGCCCTGGCTATCAGGTTTAATTCTCTGTCCAGCACTTCATTTTTCTTTTAATAATTTTTAAATATTTCACGAAAATGGTAGCCGCGGATAGCGTAGATTATGACCATGGGAAAAAGTTGTGGACGTCTAATTAAAGACCAGAAAAAAAGTTTCCAATAATAAAATCTTTCGTTTCCTATTATTCCTAAATGCCAGATAGATTTAAAAAATGCGTTAAGATAACAAAGGCGTAACCGGTATTTCTTTTTTTGTGATGGTTTGAAATTTCTCATGAGCGTCAGAATACGTTCATAGTAATACTTGGGAGAATAGATCGTACTCAAAACCCTTTTGTATCCATCGATAAGTGTTTTGTAATCCATTTTTGGAATAAAATTAATAGAAAGGTCAGTATTATTTCCTGTACTTTCCTTTAACAATCTATTTTCTTTGGCAAGTCGCTGGTAAAGTTTGGTACCACGAGGAGCATTTAGTAGGCCGACCATAGCGCTCACAATCCCGCTTTTTTGGATAAATTCAATTAATCTTTCAAAAATCGAAGGAGGGTCATTATCAAAGCCCATAATAAATCCTCCGCTTACTTCCAAACCAAATTTCTGAATTTTTTTAATACAAGCTATCAGGTCACGATTTTTATTTTGCCATTTATTACATTCGGATAAACTTTCTTCGTTAGGAGTCTCGATACCCACAAATACCGAATCAAATCCTGTCTGAGCCATTGATTGTATAAGTCCTTCATCATCAGAAAGATTTATCGAAGCTTGAGTTGAAAAATTAAAAGGATAATTTCTTTTTTTCATCCAATCAATCATTGAGGGCAACAGGTTATTCTTCAACTCTTTTTTATTTCCTATAAAATTATCATCAACAATGAATATTCCACCCCTCCAGCCCTGTAGATAAAGACTTTCTAATTCTGCTAATAATTGATTGCTGGTTTTCAGTCTCATCTTGTGTCCGAAGAGTAAAGTAACATCACAAAATTCACAATCAAAGGGACATCCTCGAGAATATTGAATACACATAGATGCATATTCATTTATATCAACTAATTTCCAAAGGGGAATGGGGGTTTTTGTAATATCTGCCCATTGTTTTGAAGTATAAACATGTTTGGGATGACCTTCTTCTAAATCTTTTAAAAAACAAGGTAGGGTAATTTCGGCTTCATTAAGTACAAAATGATCTACATTATTAAAATCTTCATACCCGGATGTAAAAAGTGGGCCTCCAGCAACAACTTTAGCTCCCAGCTTTTTGCATTTGTTAATAATTTTAATCACTGATTCCTTTTGAATAGACATGGCACCAATAAATACGTAATCAGCCCATTTAATGTCACTTTCTTCTAATGAAGTTATTGTCATGTCTATCAATTTTTTCTGCCAATGTTGAGGAATTAGAGCAGCTACAGTCAATAACCCCAGGGGAGGGTAAATTGCTTTTTTAGAGATAAATTTTAGTGCATATTTAAAACTCCAGAAAGTGTCTGGATATTCCGGATGAACCAAAAGTATTTTCATTTTTAATTTCCCGAATAAAAAATAATCCTTTTATATTAAAATTTCTTCCTACGAATTTTAAAATACCCTGTTGAAATATTTTTTCTTTCATCTATTAAACCTATTTTACCATATTCTATAAAATATGTTTAATAAATATTATATTTCCTTATAATAAAAATATTTATTGCTTTTTCCAATTAGGATTTCTTTTTTCAAGAAAAGCCCGTACTCCTTCTTGTGCATCTTCGGTCAAACACAATGAAGCAAATAGTTCTCCCATATAATCAATCGCTTCATGATACGGTAAATCCTGCATCTGGTAAATCCCCCGTTTTCCAATTTCCAATGCCAGCGGACTTTTTTTGGCAAATTTTTCTGCCCACGTTATAGTTTTTTCTTCGAGTTCTTCAGGAGGGACAACATGATTGACCAATCCCAGTTTTTCTGCTTCTTGTGCAGATATAATATCACCGCCCAAAATTAATTCCAAAGTTTTTTTTCTTCCAACTAACCGGGATAACGGAACTGCCGGTCCCAGGCAAATAAGACCAAGATTGATGGCGGTCGTTCCGAACTTGGCGTCTTCGGCAGCAATGGAAAAATCACTGGCGTAGACTAATCCTGCCCCATTTGCCACTGCGTAACCTTTGACAGAGGTAATCACCAGTTTCTTCATTCTGGATATAGTGTGATTGTGCTCATCCATTAGATGAATAAATTCCCTATATTCTGCGGCTGTTTTGTTCTTAAACTCATCCAATGAAATACCGGTGGAAAAATGTTTTCCGGCAGCTTTTATAACAATGACTCGAATATCGTCATCATTATCAAGCTGCAATAGTGCGGTATTCAACTCCTTTGCGAAAGGAACATCAAAAGTATTTCGCCTTTCCGGTTGATTTAAAATAATGATTCCGATTTTATTTTTTGTTTCGATAAGAATACTTTTAGATATCATGTTTTTTTCCTTCTTTAATTTATCTTGTTCTAAAATACTATTTTATTATCTTTTTACCCTGCTTCCCTTTTCAATTTCTTATATTATTTCTACAAAGAAAAACATGTCAGAGGAGACGGTTCAACTGACAATTTATTACTGGTAAAAGATTAAAAATTGTCAGTAGAACCGTCTCCTTAACAATTTTTATACAAATGACAGGCTACAAAGTGGTTGTCTTCTATTTCTGTTAGACATGGTGAAATCTTTTCGCAAATCTCTCCAATTTTTTTTATACACCTGGTATGAAATCGGCAGCCCAGAGGTGGATTTATCGGGCTCGGTATCTCTCCTTTAAGAATAATTTTCTTACTCCTCATTTTAGCATCAAGTCTGGGAATGACTGAAAACAATGCTCTGGTATAGGGGTGTAGGGGATTTTTAAAGACGCTCTCTGTGTCCCCGTATTCCATGATTTTACCCAAATACATAATAGCAGTTTTTTTAGTGAAAATCCGTGTCAGAAGCAAGTCGTGGGTAATAAATATATAGGTAAGATTTAGTTCTTCCCTTAATTTCTTCAATAAATTTAAAATTTCAGCTTGAACTGAAACATCCAGAGAAGAAGTTGGTTCATCTAATACTACAAATTCCGGATTTAGGATTAAAGCCCGAGCAATAGCGATCCTTTGTCTCTGTCCTCCCGAAAGTTCATGAGGATAACGATAGAGGTGCTCTTTGCCCATACCTACTAAATTTAAAAAACTTTCGATTTTATTAATCAGTTCCTCTTCATTTTTAACCATGTGATGAGTCTTTAATCCACTGCCTATAATATCCTTTATCTTTTTTCTTGGATGTAAAGAGGAATAAGGATCCTGAAAAACAATTTGCATTTTCTTTCGCAGTTCTTTATCTATTTTTTTAATTTTACTTATTTCTTTCCCGTGATAGAAAATAGAGCCGGAAGTAGGTTCAATCAAACGAAGCATTACTCTTCCCAAAGTTGTTTTTCCTGAACCGGATTCACCAACTAATCCAAAAATTTCTCTTTTGTTAATCAAAAGAGAAACACCGTCAACCGCTTTTACATATTCTTTTTTTTTCCAGGGAAAATATTTTTTTATTTCTTTAAGCTGCATTAATTCTTCCATCTTCTTCTCCATATATTATTAGAAATATCTTTTTTATTCTTCTCTTTGTTTTCCATATAAAAAACAAGCTGCAAAATGATTTTTTTCTATCTCCAGCATTTGCGGTTTCGCTTTTTTGCAAATAGGTTTAGCATAATTACAACGGGGATGAAACCTACATCCCGAAGGAGGTTCCACCAAATCAGGAACGCTCCCTTTTATCTCTATCAATTCCCTGCTTTGCTCAGAAGGAATAGCATTAATTAATCCTTTGGTATAAGGATGCCTGGGATTATTAATGATCTGATTTACTTCACCTATTTCCACCATATCTCCGGCATACATTACACCTACACGATCACAAGTCTCAGCAACTACTGAAAGGTCATGAGTAATTAACCAAATAGTTGTATTATGTTTTACAACTAAATCTTTTAATAAGTTCAGTACCTGAGCTTGAATGGAAACATCCAAAGCGGTAGTCGGCTCATCAGCAATAAGCAAAGAGGGTTTGGTAGATAACATCATGGCAATCATCACCCTTTGTGCCATCCCTCCGGATAATTGGTGAGGATATTGCCGGGCAATCTTTTCTGGTTCAGGAATATTTACATCTCTTAATAATTCGATAGTTCTCTTTTTTGCTTCATCCTTAGTCATATTTTTATTTGCTATGAGCGCTTCGGAAATCTGCTCTCCATTATTGATTACCGGATTTAATGCAGCAATTGGATATTGCATTATCATGGTTATCTCTTTACCACGAATATCTTCTCTAATTTCTTCCTTGTCCATTTTCAACAGGTCTTTTCCTTGAAAAATGATTTCTCCTTTTTCAATTTGTCCGGGATTCTGTACTAAATTAAGAACAGCAGAAGCAGTTACACTCTTCCCGCAACCGGTTTCTCCAACCAAACCAAAAAATTCACCTTTATTAATTTTCAGATTAACGCCATTTAAAGCTTTTACAATGCCCCGGTAAGTGTGAAAATTAACCTCTAAATCTTTTATTTCTAATAATAATTCTTGAACCATTATTTCTTTCCTCTTCTAAGATGGGGGTCAGATATATCTCTTATTCCATCTCCGAGTAAATTAAAACCAAAAACCGTCAATAAAATGGCAAAACCGGGAAAAGTAGGAACCCACCATTGATTGATTAAAAAATTCCTCCCCGAACTTATCATTAATCCCCAATCCGGAGTAGGTGGTTGAGCTCCCAATCCCAGAAAGCTCATTCCCGCAGCAATACGGATAATATTTCCCATATCCAGGGTAGCCCGAACAATTAGTGTAGAAAAACAAAGAGGTAATATATTAAAAACCAATATTTTAAGATTAGAACTTCCCAAAGCTCTTTCTGCTTCAATAAAAGTTCTTTCCTTAATACTTAAGGTTTCTCCCCGAGCCAATCTGGCATAGACCGGCCACATGGTCAAAGCAATGGCTATCATGGTGTTTTTAAGATTTGGTCCCAGCGCAGTTCCAATAGCCATCGCCAGGATAAGACGTGGAAAAGCCATAAATATATCTGCAATTCTCATGATGATTTCATCAATCCATCCTCCAAAATAACCGGCCATAAGCCCGAGCAATATACCTAAAGGTAAATCTATAGCTAAAACAATAAATATAATCTTTAGGGCTACACCTGCACCATAGATTATCCGGGAAAGAATGTCTCTGCCCAATTCATCTGTCCCCAATAAATTGTCTTTTGAGGGAGGCGCTAACCTCTTATCTAAATTCATGGTTACAGGATTATAAGGAGCAATATAGGGAGCGAATATTGCGACAGTAACTAATATCAAAATTATGGCTAAACCTATCATAGTCATGGGACTCTTTTTAATTAAATAAAGGGTCTCTTTAACATCAGAGACTTCCGAAGAGTGTCTTTTTTGCCAGGAAGCTATCCAATTTTGTGAAATGTCCTTATTCAAGCTGCTTACCCCTCCTTAATATTTAATCCTGGGATCCAGGACTGCATAAAGCATGTCAACGATTAAATTACTTGATGCATAACAAATTGCAATCAAGGTAACTGAACCGATTACTGAATTTAAATCAAGTGATAAAAAAGAATTTACGGCATATCTTCCCAGACCAGGATATCCAAATACCGTTTCGGTTAAAACCGATCCTTCCAAAAGATATCCGAAAGATATTCCCACCATAGTTATTACCGGAATTAAAGCATTTTTAAAAGCATGTCTGAAGATGACTATTTTTTCTTTTAATCCCTTTACCCGAGCGGTTCTTATATATTCCTCATTAAGCACCTCAAGCATTGATGAGCGAGTAACTCTACATATATAAGCTGTTTGAATCCACCCTAAAACCAAACCGGGTCCTAATAAATGATAAAGGGCATCCCAAAATGTTTTAAATTCCCCGGCAATCAGGCTATCCAATAAATACAATCCACTGACCATAGGTGGGGGTGAAATACTGGGAGATAATCTCCCTCCGGCAGGGATTAAACCCAAATGATAATATAAAATTAAAATAAATAACAGGCCCAGCCAAAAAGCCGGCATTGATATTCCTATCAAAGAAAATATCCGGCTTATATTGTCAGGTAATTGGTTTCTTTTTACAGCAGAAATTATACCGATGGCAACACCTAAGATGATTGCAATAAATAAAGCAAAAAATGCTAATTCCATAGTAGCGGGGAAATATATCCGCATATCTTTTGAAACCGGTCTTTGAGTTCTCAAAGACATTCCGAAATCCCAATTTATTATTCCTTTAAGATAACGAATGTATTGTTGATCTAAAGGTAAATCCAGACCCAGCTCTCTTTCCATTTTTTCCACTAATTCCTGGGGAGCATTTTCACCTAAAATTGCGCCTACCGGGTCGGCGGGGATAACGTGGGAAAGAAAAAAAGTAACGGTTACTACTCCAAAAATAACAATAACGAATAACATAAGTCTTTTTATTAAATATTTTAACATCTTTGATTAATAATTCCATTCTTAACTTTATTATTCTTTAAGATAATAAGGTAATATTTGTGGATTTTTTGTTTATTGATAATTTAGCTATACCGCATATATCATCAATTTTTCCGGTACATGCGGTATAGCTGGCAGCTACTATTACTACATATCTACTTGGTCACTTTTTATTTGCATTTTAAAAAATTATTCAGATATACTGTTTGTTATTCCAAAGTTATAAGTGCCCATGGGGTTTGAGTTAATTCATTCAAAATAAAATTACCCACTTTATCACTTAATCCCAGTTGAATATTCATTTGATATAGTGGTTCAAATACCCCTTCACTTTGCCATTTTTCCTGTAAGTCTATATATACTTGCTCTCTCTTTTCTCTATCCTGAATAAAGGCAGCTTCTTCCACCATGTCAGTCATTTCGGGATTGGCATAAGCATTTCTCCAGGCCAATTGTTTTATTTTTGCATCATCTGAAGTGGTTCGACAATGGGCAAATGGTTTGGCATTAGCATCTGGGTCTGCATAATCAGCTCCCCATCGGGCAATAACCATCTCGAGTCCCTTTTTTCTATATTTACCTAATAGAGTAGTGTAAGCGATTACTTCCAAATTGGTCTTTATGCCTACCTGCTCCAGATATGCTTTTACTACTGTTCCTTCGGTAGATAAGAAATCAGGAACGGTCAAAGTCATTTCAAAACCGTTAGGATATCCTGCTTCTTTAAGCAATTCTTTGGCTTTTTCAGGGTCATATGGGAATTCGTCTCCTTCATAATAACCAAACATGCCCTTAGGAACAAAACTGTGAAGCGGAGTTACCCCGCCACCTACTGCTTTTATAACTGCGTCAGTATCTATTGCAGATTTAACAGCCCTTCTAACCAAAACGTTATTTGTGGGTGCAATTTCTCCATTCATAGAAAGATAAATTAATTTGAATTGCGGTTTAGAAACGACATAAATTCCTTCGGTTTTTTCTATGTCCGGGATTTGGTCATGTTCGAGATTCCAGGCAAGGTCGATGGAACCGCCTTTAAGTTGAAGGAGTTGGCTGGAAGATTCAGGAATATCTATGATTATAATTTTATCTAATTCCGGTTTTGGCCCCCAATAATTTTCGTTGCGTTCAAAGATTATTTTTTGGTTTTTCTCCCAGCTGGTTAATACAAAAGGACCACTTCCTGCTGAATTTTCTGATAAATAAGCCATTCCCATATCTTCTTCTTTGGCATTATCTTCAGCAAGTTTAGGGTCAACTGTCCCGGTAACGGAATAGGTCATACATGATAAGACTAAACTTGGGGAGTAGGCTTTATCCATGGTTATCTGAACTTTATTACCAATGGCTTTAATAGAATCTTCGGTTACTCCAAATTGAGTAATAACCCATGAGGGAGCTTGAGCTAATTTTACCACTCTTTTTAATGAATAAGCTACTGCTTCTGCGTTTACAGGATTACCATTAGAAAATTTTGCACCTTCTCTAATAGTAAAGGTTATCATCTTGTCACCAAATTCCCATGACTCCGCAATCCCTGCTTCAATTTCACTGGCGGATCCGGGTTTAAATCTGACTAATTTGTCATAGACATTATCTAATATCCAACTTCCTTCAAATTCGTATGCCTTAGCCGGGTCCAAAGAGACTATGGGGCTGGTATCCATCCCTATAACCAGCACTTTTTCTTTAGCATAACCTATGCTTAAAGAAAAAGCCAAAACTAAAACTACCGTTAAAACTAAAATTAAACTTTTCTTTTTTAACATAAAAATTCTCCTTTAATTATATTGAACTAGTAAAAAAAGTGGTTGTATATGCTTCACCTCCTCACTTTTTTATTTTATTTTCCTTTTTTTTTGTTATTCTGCATATTTAAGTTTAATAGGAAAACTATAAAATCCTTATATCTAAAAAGATTTATATACAATTAATTATTAAGAGATTGCGGCAACAAATAGTTTGTTGAAATATTAGATAATTGAATGATTTTAAATGTAGAAACTTTGCAATTAATATATTAAATTAAATTTACAAGTTTTAAATATGCATAATATGAAATGTAATTTTAAGTAGAATACCTAACACCAATTTTCAGGTTATCAGATGCTATATAGAAAGTCAATACGATTTTCTAAATTGTCAGAGGGACAACGGTTGTATTGATAATATTTCATCAAGGAAACGATTATTAAGACTGGGAAAACAGTGCCATCTTTCTTCTTTCTGATGGTCTCATAATTAAAATAACCTTTAGATAAAGCTAACTTATCCAATTTTTTACCTTCTTCTATCCTATCAGTGGGATGAATCATGCCATCATTGGGCAAGCCCGTGGTATTCTACTCTTTGCGTTAATAAAGGACACTTTCATCTGTCATGGAAATTCTGTCATAAGAATTGTAAGATTTCATGGAAACGGTTATCCCCTTACTTCTTTCTAATAATTTCTATTCTTTCTTTATTTATTTAAAAAGGGCTTTCCCTGATGATGTTTAAGGAAAGGGGAATTTTAAAATATCTAATTCCACTAGAATAAGGGGCAATTTCATATAATCCAAAAAAGATAACAATACCGTCTTCTATAATATAGAAAGGTTGATCATTACTGATAGTCTGAAAGATTTTCCCAAATATTTTCTCATCAAAATATTTCTCAGGATTAAGCTTTATCTGTTTTTTTATCTTTTGATTAATTATCTCTTTATAATCTTCCATATCTTTTAAAAGAACAGGAAGGGAAATTATTTTTCCGTTTTGCAGGTCCAGGTTATAGGCTTTTTGCAGAGTATGACCATGTGCTCCCAGGGTATAACGATAATAAAAAACCGAAACGCTTAAAATATTTTTCGATTGATAATGAAAAATGTAATAACTGAAAGCTTGATATTTCCCTATTCTCCAACCTTCTTTTTTTGCATCCCTTAAATACTCTTCTGACCCAATTTGTAATTCTTCCTTAAAATTATATGCATATTCTTGTATTAATTG
>Ga0222636_1000194_pt1 | contig 34323 bp, 29 predicted proteins | sample AntAcemetagen141_FD_179811 | JGI IMG/M metagenome (GOLD analysis project Ga0222636, IMG submission 179811) | Saline water microbial communities from Ace Lake, Antarctica - #141 | ecosystem: Environmental > Aquatic > Non-marine Saline and Alkaline > Saline | place: Antarctica: Ace Lake...
AACCCAATCGCCTCCCCAACGCGGGCGCCGGTCAAAAATAGGAAGCGGAAGATAGGTCGGTCATGGGCAGGTACTTCATCAAAGACGAGCTCCTGCTCTTCTCTTGTAAGGAACTCAATGGGTGGCTTCTTTAGTGCCTTAATGGTCTTTGGGAAATGGGGCACCTTTTCAATGATGTCGAGAGAGTATGCTTCCCGGAAGAACTTTAGTGCCCATTGGTGGATGTCGTTCATGTAGTTGGGGCTGAGTTTCTTATTCTTCAACCCCTTCCACCACTCTTTGACATCATGCCCAACGATGTCGCGCATTTGCATATCCATGAAATAGGCTAAATGATGGCAGCCGATAGTTTCTATTTTCGCGCGTGTGGGTGCCTGTTCTTTGCCATCATAATCGGCAATAAAGGTTTCCCAGAAAACCCTAAAGGATGTCGAAGATTGTTTCTTGAATATATCAGGGTCAAAGAATTTGCGTGTGCCGATCTCGCTTCGAATATGGCTGAGAAGCTGTTGGGCGTGGTACCATGAGCGGATTGTCGCGCCCTTGCGATCCCGGCTGATCGTGTGGTCCTTTCCTTTATGATATATCTTAATAAGGTATTTGGTGGGTTGCGTTTTACATTTGGAGCAGACGATGGGGAAATCCCCTTTTGATCTCGGAAATCTCCCTCCACATCCCGGACATTTCTGCCTAGTGTAAATGGTCCCGGACATAATAATCCCCCCATCATATTGCGCTTGGGGTATTATATCATATGACGGGGCGGGAGATGTCAAGGGTTATTCCTTTTCCGTTCTTTTTTGCATTGCCCTGGCTTCACTCTAAAGTCTTTCAGGGCTTTGCGGTATTTTTGCCGAATGTAGGCTTAAGATAGTGGACATTATTTTTGAGTTCATTTTTCCAAACGAGATTCCGAATGGTACCGGGCGCCATTTTTATACGCTCGCTGAGCTCAACTGTGGTGAGATATTCTTCCATTACGATGCCTTTCAAAAAAACCCGGTGTGAGTAAAACCGGTAAATCATCTGCGTTATATCGGCCCTTTGCCATAAGGAATACGCTTTTTGCTTTCATTCCATTGTCTAACCGAGCAGCTTGTTTCACAAAAATACTCTATGGCTGCGCTGTTACAGCCATACCCAGAATAGGTATGATTATAGGCATATAATGCCTGGTCCAGGATCTCCGACTCTCTAATGACCTCTTTCCCATTGACTGGCCTGTTTTTCAATGCCCAGGTTTTGAGAGCTGCCACTGCCATATCGTAAGGAAGCCCCAGTCTTTTGAGATGGACCGCCAGCCGAAAACATACAACCCTCTGAAATTGAGAAACACCGTCCCGAAGCATCTTGATCGCACAGGGCGGAAGACCAAATGTGCTTTGGTCAACTTTTTTTGAGGAAGATACCGAAGGCTGATGCACCTTTTTGGGTGTAAGGTCATTCAACTCAATCATATCATCCAGGTCCTGTTCCTTGGTTTTGTTTACCGATTCAAGAAAGCTCCACTGGTCGGGGTATGGGATGAAACTTGTTGGTTCCACGAAAGCGGTTTTGCCTTCGAGGACGAGCGGACCAAACAGGGGAGCATTAATGAAATTGCCATAGCGCATATCACCGTCCAGTTGGTCCTGCTTGGGGAAAATTTCTGTTTGAGGGTGTTCGATTTCTTCGAGGATATGTTGAGCCACCATTCGTGCTTTGAGCGCCTGAATTCCATGATCATCAAAAAACATCCATACATGATATCCCTTCGATTTACTACGTTCGATATAGGCTGAAAGCCCGTAATGCCTAGCTCTGGCTACAAAATCCGATGGTGCGGTCTGGTCTTTTGTATCAAAATCAACGGCGACGGATCGAGTTCGATCCTTAACCAAAAGATACACACCGTACGGTCGTCTTCCGGTAAGATGGGCCAGAAGTACCTCGTTCGTAACCTGCTCTTTCACCTGTCTGGCTCGACCGGTCTTGAGGTCGTATGTCCCGTACGCGTTGCTAAGGCCCGAAAACAATGATCTGAAAATCGTGATTTTCTCGCCTGTGTTTCTCTCCGTTCGATGATCCATTTTTTGCACCCACCCTTTTGCAAAATAGAATATCCTCTCTCCATCGAGAACGTCACTTTTCCTTTCTTCTATCTGGAAAAGCGGCAGAATCGGCTTATCCATTTCAGGGGGGATCAGAAAAAATCGATGCCTGTGGCCATTCTTTTATTGATTATGATATGGTTCGAACTTATCAATTTGAGTAAATGTGGTATGGCATCAGCAAGGTGGGCAGGTTCACATGAACGAATCATAGGTGGAAGATATGGCGCCCATTGATTTGTCAAGATCTTTGCGATTAGGCATCTGGCCGGCCAATCAAGGGGGTCAATGCGACTTTGGTAAACCCATTGCATGTGGATTTTTCTGAGCCTGTTGATGATGAATTCCGTTATTCGGGCAAGGACGTTTGAAATGTCATGAATGCCATCCACTATTGCAGCGTCATAAGCCGGACTATCCTGATTTCGATACACTTTTTCGATGATGCTCAATGCCTCCGCGCAAGCCCCAGGATGCGACAGATCCTGTCTAATCCCCGGGCCCTTCAGGTAAAGCTTCTGGATAAAACCTGCTATAACATTCAGAAAATATTCATTGCTGAACCGAGCATTTCTATCAAAATCAAAACCAGAAAAAATTTCTTGAACAGGCTCATCTATAAGACGCTGAAGGTACTCTTCATCAATCAGTTCAAGAACATCCTTTATGATCGCGTTTGCTTTCTCCTTTTTCTTAGAATTCTTCATAGTCAAGTTCCTCAATGTCGCCGGTAGATGATTCAGAGAAGGACGGGTTGAGAGGCGCGTATGGTTCGCTCCACCGGTTACCGGCTTGCCTTAGCCACTTTTTTACTTCTGATGCGGGTTTACAGAATTTGCGCCTGGATTCTTCTATAATTCGTTCCCTAAAATGTGTTTCGGGAATTTTAAGAGGCTTACTGGTCTTTACTTTTACGATGTCCGCACCTATGCGGGCAAACGCCTCTCCCACACCAAGGGAAATAAGGTCGTCTGCTTTGACTTTCCCCTGCAAATCCTTTGCTAAATAATCCGCATCTCTCTTATCTACCTTGAAAATAATCGAGGTGCCTACAGTGGAGAGCGCATCCCTCTTTTTTGTATTGAACTGGCTCAAGTACTGATGGGCCAAAGTGAGGTTGACGCTGTATTTTCGTGTTTCTGCTATGACATTTTCAATGGATTCGGTAATAAAATTAGGTGCTTCATCACAGTAAATATGGAACGGCTTCCTTTTTTCAATGGGGATGTCGCTTCGGCTCAGAGCACTGAGGTGGAGGTTCGATAAGATAAAGCATCCGAGGACCTGCCGCACGGTCACGCCCATATTGGAGAGGTTTACCAGCAGGATATTTCCTTGATCCATAATATTTCTGAAATTAAAGCGGTTTTCAGGTTGGGAAAGCATTAAGGATACTGGCCCCGAAATGAGGAGTTTCGAAAGCTTATTGATGGGAGGGCTGAGGTCGCCTTTCCCATACCCTTTGTAGTCGTGCTCCCAGAACTGTCTTGCGGTCTGGTTGTCAATGACTTTCAGCATTTCACGGATCAACAATTCATTTTGTTTAGATTTGTTATGCAATAGGTTTGAGATATCCAGAAAAGTACCTCCCTCAAGATGAAGGAGTCCGTATATCATATTGCGCAATATGTTTTCCAAGCGGTCCCCCCACCCCCCGCTATCAACGAAACTCTTGATGGCCATCACCAGATCGTTTGCTACTCTGCCGATCTCCTGGCCTGGGATAAGTTTCAGAGGATTCCAAAGAGGAACCCAATAAGGGTCAGCTGGATTAAAATATATCGTCTTTTTTACATGCTCTTTCTTTATTAGGTAGAGCAACCGCTCAACCATGTCACCGTGTGGGTCAAGGACGGCTACTCCATGGCCTTCCTCGATATCTTCCAGTATCATATTTTCAATGGTCGTGGTTTTGCCAACACCGGAAGCGCCGATGACATGTAGGTGACGTCCTTGAAATTCTGGAGGAACGCAGACTTTTTGAGAAGACCCTGCATAATCGCAAGTGCCAATCTGCGTACCCGTAAACAGCTCGGAATTGCGGACAGGTAGCATTTCCAGTGATTTCATGGGCGCAGTAGGGTGATTGCCCCCTGGCAGAGCAGGGATATGGACCGGTCCGGTGAGTTCCTGGGAATTGACCAGGAACCCGGGCCTGTAGGTCAACCCCTGCAGGAACATGTTCCGGACTTGTCCTGCCGATAGAATCTCGGCATATTCTTTCTCGGTCAGATAGCCCAAAGGCCTACCCCCGTGCTGAAATAGACCCATAAAGGTCGAAAGGGCACTCAACAGAGCCTTCCTGCTTTTTCCACCACCTACCACCGCGAGGCGCAGGGCGGCAGTGTAGAAAGGCTTGTCATTGTGTGCCTTGTTCTCCAGCTCCCCTGCCATTTGGTGCAGGTCGCCTGAAGGGGATTGCTGGGAATATTTCCGGGGAAATTGTATCTCATTTTGAAGTTTTGCGGTGTATTCTACGTCTAAAAGGATCTCCACATTTCGATGCCAATTCTTGTTTGGAGAAACCGGTTGGAGAAGGGTCTGGTAGATCCCAAGTGCAGGAGCCTCGATGGTTGAAAGCGCGGTGATGAGGGTGGTTAGGGACGATATCTGTAGTTCCTGTGGTCGGGATAAGAGGTGACTGTAAGGGGGAGAAGGTAAATAGTCTCGGAAAAGGACATCTTGCCATTCCTGACCTGCCAAGGCATCGAGCGGGTTTTCCTCCATAGGGGTAAACTCACACAAATCGAATTCGCCATGGAAGGCCGTAGCAATAATGGGGAGATCCCGATGGTGAAGGAGAAACCCCAGGGTGATACCTGCCCCGTTACCGATCACCTCAAAGCCAATCCTATAGGAGACAGCCCGAAGTTGTTTGATAAAACGTTCTGAGTGGACCCAGTCAAAAACATGTTCAGGGGAGATCCACACCTGTAGACGCATCAGATCTTCTTTTGAGACAGGATTCTCAAGAGTCCATAAGTCTCCGCTATCAGTATTCAACCTGTTTCCTGATTTCCATAGGGGTTCAAAGTAGGGTTCGAGAGAGACCGTATTTTTTGACAGATCTGGACTGCAACCCTTGCGGGTTTCTTCACCGATAATGGAACGTATCCTTGCCTCAACCATATACGGTTGTGCCTGGGCTATTAACGCCTTCTCAATAGACATGTTACCCCCTTTCACCGTGAATTGTTTTGTTTAACCTAGAAGCGGCAGAAAGAGGGCGAATATTTCAAAGAAAAGGTTCTGGCGTTTGCTTTACCTTATTAGGATGGGAGGGACACTGATTTGAGATTTTACCGAAGAATTTGTGCGTCTTTATCAGACACGATGAATGGGTATAACAATTAGATATTTCAATGTTTCAAGAACTGTAATACTGTCAAGATATGTCAGTTTAACCCGCTCAAAAACCCTTCAATATATTCACATCCCTGTTCAATTTTCGGCAAAAATTCACGCAAATATTTTTCCGTCACATAATCGGCACCCGGCCAACTCTCCAATACCTTGGCTCCGTCAAAATCAACCCCTGCTACCCGCACGCTCAGACTCGTTGCCGGCATATAGAAATCCGAACCGGGCAGTACCGCAATACTGCTCTCCTCAAGAAGCGCATCGCTCATTGCCCCTGAGGTAATAATCCCTCGCTCACGAAGCTGTTTTTTAAAATTTTCAAAATCAGGAAACAGGTAAAAAGATCCTGCGGGTTTTGGGCAATTCAATCCCATGTCAACAAACCGCTTGTGTAAATAATTCATGACATATTCGTAAATATCAGTAGTTTTTTCCACAAAAGGCCGGACCTTTTCAAAGTCGCCATAAGCTTTTAATGCTGCATATTGCACAGGGGCGCTGACCGCGCTGAATGTTTCACTGACCACTGATTTTAATGCGGACATCATCAGTTCCAGAGAATCCGGTATGAGAACAACCCCAAGACGATAACCGCCGGCGGCGAATGATTTTGAAAGTCCGCCTGAAACAATGGTCCCTTCAGGGTAAAAAGTCGCGAGGCTACTCATGGGCCACTGATCAAAATCTATCATTGCATATATTTCGTCGGAAATGACAATCACTTGGTATGCGCGACAGATTTCAGCGAGCTCTTTAATTTCATTTTCGTGATAAAGGGCACCGGTGGGATTGTTCGGGTTGTTGAAGATCAAGAGTTTCTGTGATTGACCGGCACTGTAACAGGCCCGGTCCAGCAGTTCCGGCGTCAACCGGTATTTGTTCTCCCGTATTGTGGGTATGGGAATAATTTCTTTTCCCCTGAGCGCTGCCTGGGGACCATAGCTGACCCAACTCGGCACCGGTACCAAAAGGGGGCCTTCCATCAGGTAGATAATCTGAAAAATAAGTTCCTTGCTACCAGGACCGACGCACACATCCGAAGGCTTGAAGTCATACCCGAATTCATTTTTATAAAATTCGGAAACCGCCTCGCACAATTCCGGCAGGCCTTGGGTGGGAAGGTAATCCTTTTTGTCCGCGTTGTTCCGAAGTGCTGCCTGGATCATTTCCGGTACTGGAAAAGGAGATTGCCCAAACCCGAAGTGTACAATATCCTTCCCCTGCCGGCGAAGCTCCAGGGCCTTCAAGTTGATTGCCAGAGTTGCGGACTCTTTGAGGCTTAACACCAAGGGATTTAATGCGGGTCTCATAGTTACCCCCCCAACTTTTCAATGAATGATATTGTATTCTTGTCCTACTCAATAAGAAATCATACCAAAACCTCATATTAAATTCATTGTTTATTATTTCCGACGAGGAAGCATAATCCTTCCGGCAGCCAACTCCCGGCAGGTAGCCGCAACATACCAGAGGGCATGATCCAGTGAAAGATCGGCCAGGATCCTCATTGAAGGCCCAGCAACCTCCAGGAAGTATTCGACGCTCCGGCATAAATTCCTTCCATGGGTTTCGTAGCCTTCACCATTTCCCGTGCTATAGAGTCCGCAGGTTTTCCATTCAAACGGAAGTATTGATCTGGCAGTCTTGCGAATTTCTGACCACTATGCTACGGAAGTATGATACCCGTACTCTTCTGCTGTGACCGGATAAGCTCCAAATCGACTAACCCCACATCTTGTGCTTGTCAAAATCTCAATCTGATCCGGTATCTCGGTCACATTTCCCCATATTGAAAACCATACCTCTTGTTTTTGACATGTAAGGGCGTTTTAGATATTCCATGATATATCAGGTCGCGACAGGGTTGATAGATGAGCCATTTACATGACATCTTCAAGCTTTCTTTTTATGTGTTCGCTCCACAAAGAAAGCTGTCGTTCAACTGAGTTCCAGCAATCAGAATGGTGGCCATTGTCTCTTTTGGAGGAGCAAGGAAATGGTGTCGAAGTGCGTCCACTAAGGGGAGCCCCCCGAGTGTCTCTTCTTTTTAGGAGGAGAAGAGATGCAAGGAGGGCTCAACTGGTTTAACGGTCAAGCCGTTAAGTATTTCGATTAAAAAGCCATGGAAAGTGTGACACCGCCCAGAAGATGATTGGATTTTCCGTCCAGACTCAAAGCCGCCAACTCATTGCTGGCGGAGCTCGACAGGGGAAATGTCCAGGCAATGGATGGCGTTACCGTAAAATATTTATAGAAGGGGATGGCGAGGTTCACTGCCAGTGTGCCGTCATGAAATCCGCTGAACCTTTCCCCATCGGTTGTCCCGTCACTTCTGTACTCCACCATGTTGCCGTTGTCGGATTTGTAGTAGGCAAAGATGCCTGCCAAGTCCAGGCTCATATCATAGGGCAATTCAAATGAATGGGAAAGCCCCAGGTTGATATACCATCCCTGCAGTGTTCCTATTTCCCGGTAAACGGTCAGGGTAGGCGCCAGAAGAACGTCCACGCCCGCACTGAGAAATAATTCCTTGGAGTCATCCACTCCATCCAGGGCGTAGTAGATATACCCGGCTTCCAAGCCTACGATACCGAAACTGTGGCCGTAGGAAAAGGTCAGGTCCGTCTCGTTCCATTTGGATCCATTGTAGGCTTCGTTGTTCGTATCCAGGTTTCCCCAGAGGTTCAGGGCGAACCCCTTAAAACCGGCTGTTATTGAAGGCTGAATGACCAGACTATCTTTGCTCAGTCCATATCCCCGCCAGACGTACTGGCTCAAAAATGCCACATCCGCTGAAAGTTCAGGTCTGTCTGTATCCACCACTTTGTCCAGTTCGGCAGCCTTTGTACTTTCCCCTGGAGCGAGTTTCCCTTGCTCTCCATAGACGTTCCATGGAACGAAGGTGAAGCACAATAATAACAGGGTAAAAACCATTTTAATCATTTTCTTTTTCATTTCTTTCCTCCAAAATTTGAATCTAATTTTTTTGACTATTATGTTCAAAAAATCTACGTCTGCACATAGGATGACACTTCAAAGTCCGGGTATGCGTTGCCGCCGTGCTCCGTGTAATCCAGCCCTTCTCGTTCCTCTTCAGGCGTAACCCTTAAACCGACGGTTTTGTCGATGATTTTAAAGAGGATGAAGGCTGTTCCGAAAGTCCAGAGGAAGCAGGCACCGATCCCGAGAAGTTGTACTCCAATGATTTTGGGGGATGTACCACCTATGTTGAAGAGGCCCGCCGCCAGGGTCCCCCATGCTCCGTTTACGCCGTGGACCGAAATGGCACCTACGGGATCATCCACTTTGATTTTGTCGAAAAAGAAGACCGATAACACCACGATGATGCCGGCAATGGCGCCGATGATTACAGCGCTGAGCGGGGAGACGCTGGCACAAGGGGCCGTTATGGCCACAAGACCTGCCAGGGCGCCATTTAAGCTCATGCCCACGTCCGGTTTTCCGATCCTCATCCAACTGGTTATCATGGCTAAAATCGCGCCTGTAGCCGCTGCCAGGTTGGTGTTTACGAAGATCATGGCAATGTCTTTGCTGGCAGCCGTGGTGGACCCGGGATTGAATCCGAACCACCCCAGCCAGAGGATGAAAACCCCGAGAGCTGCAAGCGGTAGGTTGTGCCCCAGGATGGGTCGGACTTTCCCGTCTTTGGTAAATTTACCGATTCGTGGACCCAGTACAATGGCACCTGCCAGTGCGGCCCAACCGCCCACGGAGTGAACCACCGTGGAACCTGCAAAATCGATAAACCCCAGTTTTTCCAGCCAACCGCCCCCGTGAAAAAGACCTCCCCAGGCCCAGCTGCCGAATACGGGATAGATAATGCCGCAGACGAACACACTGTACAGCATGTAACTGGTGAACTTGGTCCTCTCCGCCATGGCACCGGAAACAATGGTGGCGGCCGTAGCAGCGAAAACCACCTGAAACATCCAGAAAGCCAGCACCCAGGGATCCCCTCCCACCTTAAAGTCACTCAGGAAAAATCCCGATGTTCCCAGCCACCCAGATGAGGAAGCCCCGAACATGAGGCCGAAGCCGATGGCCCAGAAGGCCAGGGTTCCCATGGAAAAGTCCATGAGGTTTTTCATCATGATGTTGATGGCATTCTTGGCGCGGGTAAATCCTGCCTCCACCATGGCAAACCCTGCCTGCATAAAAAATACCAGGGCTGCCGCCACCAGAGTCCACACATAATCAGCATTGGTCTGAACCAGTGCAATGGCATCCTTATTGGACATGGGTGTTGGTGGATCGTCTCCGGCCCATACCGTGGAAATAACACTCGTCAGAAGTATCAAAAACATGACAATGGTTTTCATTATTCTTCCCCTTCCTTATCTAAATGGCATCTTTACCGGTTTCCCCGGTCCTGATGCGGATAACGTCTTCCAAAGGCAAAACAAAGATTTTACCGTCGCCAATGGCGCCGGTTCGGGCCTGTTTTTGAATCGTGGCCACGGCCTCACCGGCCATTGATGCCTCAAGCACTACTTCGATTTTTACTTTTGCAACAAAGTCCACCTGGTACTCAGCCCCACGATAGACCTCCTTATGCCCCCTCTGACGGCCAAATCCCTTCACTTCACTGACGGTAATGCCCTTTACCCCGATTGCGGCGAGTGCTTCTTTCACCTCATCCAACTTAAAGGGTTTGATGATCGCCTCTATCTTTTTCATAGGAACTCCCTCCTCCTTAGACCTCTAAATTGATTCTTCAATTTCCGATATACCGTTGGTAGCGGATAAGAGCAAATGTCATGCCGTAATCCCCACGTAAGAAGAAATTAGGCATAACAGGCTGTAATAATATATTATTTATCGCATGGAATTTTGGGAGAGGAGATTCTGTCGTTATTCATTTTTGTAGTTTAGTAGATGCAGTCCTACGATTATGTAGGTAAAAAGTCGATTTGGGCGGAAATCCAATTCGGCAATCGCAGATGCCGGCCTCTCTTTTTGACCGAATGGGGGGGGTCGATGAATGAACTTGTGAATGATTGGGACGAATGGGTGAGATATTTGAATAATCTGCTCAGGGACCCGGGCGTTTTTCCAGAGGGGATCGAGTAATGCATCTCCCCCCCTAAACCCTACTCCACCGTAACACTCTTTGCCAGGTTGCGGGGTTTATCGATATCCCTTTCAAGGAATTTAGCGCAGTAATAAGCCAGAAGCTGACAGGGGATTACAGACAGCACGGGGGTCAAAAAGTCCAGAACATGCGGTATCTCCAACATACATCAGGCGGCTACCGGATTGACATATGAGCTACATCTCACCACAGGCCATGGTCCAAGACATCATTGAAGTTAAGAGCAAACGGTCCCACATATTGCGTGATGGACGTTTAGCGCAAGACGGGGCTGTACCTACATAAACCATCCGTTTGATATTTCAGACAAAACGGAACAATTCATCTGGCAGATTTGCGAAATCTGATCGGATGTGCGACGCTAACTTAATGCACGTTATGCTGTTGGTTTGTTTATGTTAGCTCGTAATTCAGAGCCCCTTCAATCTCCTTTAGATGCTCTTCATCTTCGATCTTCTGCCCTTCAAGATCGCGCACATAAAAGACATCTGCTGTTTGATCGCCCTTTGTGGCTATCTTGGCAATTCGGATATCCAGGCGGAGATCAAAGAGAGTTTTTGCGATAATGTGGAGGCGACCCATCCGGTCATCTGCAAATACCTCGACAAGCGTAAAAAAATCAGAGGAACTGTTATCTATGAGAATCTGAGGGGGACGCGAGGGTATTTCATGATTGGAGATAACAGATGACTCCCTTCTCTGTCCAAGGCGATAGGTCAGGGATAGCTTGCCTTCGAAAATCCGTTCCAGATCCCGCTTCACCTTCTGCCAGATTCTGTCCGGGTCAATGGGATCGAGGGGTTTGGTGGCCTTGAAAATATCCACAGCGGTCCCGTCCCGCCAGGTATAAATATCGGCGGAAAGGATGTTGATACCGTTCAGGGCAAGAACCCCGGCCATCTCAGCAAACAGCCCTGGCTTGTCTTTGGCCATAAATACTATCTCAGAGTAATTCTCCACAGAGTTCTCTCTGACATCAAAAGAAAATACAGGCCCTTCATCTTTCTTGAGTGGTTCCCTCATCCTCAGAACCATTTCAATATGGCGAATAATATCCAGGGGCGTGGTGGCCAGGAGATACCTCGGTGACATGACCTCAAAAAAGGGATCAGGATTCACGCCCTTCTCTTCAAGGGACGAGGCTTGACGGATCTGATCCATGGTCTGTTGGACCTTTTGTGAGGCATCGGCGGTTGCCAGTTCTTCCCGTGTAAGGATATTGAGCACTTTGAAGAAGAGTTCCTGAACCAGATTGGCAATCCAGTCGTTCCAGGCTCTGGGGCCGGTTGCCTTAGAATCAGCCCACGTGAGCAGGTATAGCATGCGGAGTCTGTCAGTATTACCAATAATGCGGGCACACTGAACAACGGATTTTTCGTCACTTAGATCCCTGCGTGTGGCAGTCTCCACAAGGAGAAGATGATGTTTTATCAAAAAGAGGACTTCTTCAGTTGCCTCCCCGGGATAATCGAGACGCTCCAGGATTTTACGGGTTATCTCCGCACCTCTGGCCGCATGCCCCGTGCCGATTTTGCCCACATCATGGAAGAGCCCCGCCAAAAATAGGGGTGCAGGATCCGGAAGTTCCAGGAAAATGTCCAGGAGAAGCATCTCTTTTTGTGCGTGGATACCCTTGAGACGTCTGAGCGTTTCGAGGGAATGTCTCCCAACTGGAAAAGTGTGGTAGGCGTCAAATTGAACCCGGTTTGTGATTTTCGCAAATTCAGGGATATAGGACGATAAAAAACCGAGTTCCTGCATTTGGATCAAAACCTCAAATGCATTGGCACTGTTTATGATGTTGAGGAAACTCCTGCCCGATTTTTTCACTTTCCGGAAGCCATCATCCACGAGGGACAGAAACTCTGAAACCAGCCTGCGTGCCTCCATGGAGAGGGGACAATCACTTCGTGAACTCTGTTCGAATATTGACATCAGGAGGAGCGGATCAGCAAGGATGTCCGTTGCTGAATTGAATTTTATTTCCCCTTGGTGAGAATGAAGGCCCCTGGCCACATCAAAGGGCTCGGATTCTTTCCACTGACTTCTCCCTTTGGGAAGGTGGGTCCTGGCAAAGGCACGGTTTAAAGACTTTATGCAGGCCATGGACTCGTGGAGATCTCCCATGAATTGCTCGACCCCTAACAGATCCTCGCGATCCTCATAGCCTAATCTCGGGGCGATTTTTTCCTGATATTCGAAGTCCAGCCGGTCGTTCTTGCGGCCGGATAATTGGTGCAGATGGTTTCGGACAAGCCAGATAAATCGGAGATGATTTCTCATCCCCAGGTATTCTTTGTGGGATAGTTTGCCTGAGTACTCCAGGTCTCGTGGCGCCATAAGACTAAAATAGGCCTTGGCTATCCAGAGGATATGGTGGTAATCCCTCAAGCCTCCTATGCCGTCCTTAAGGTTGGGCTCCAGGACAACGCTTGCGTCACCATTGATATCCATCCGGATCTGATAGATGTCTTCCAGCCATCTGCCAAAAGCGGTTTTTCTTTTAGAGATGATTTTTTTTTGAAGATTGGCCACGAGATCAAGGAATAGAGTTGAATCTCCGCATAAAAAGCGTGCATCCATCATGGAGGTGAGGACTTCGAAATCGTCCTTGGAAAGCCTCAGGCAATCTTTGATGGTGCGTGTCCCATAGCCGAGATCCAGACCCAGGTCCCATAAAGGATAAAGGATATCCTCTGTCAGCCCTTTGGCTAAGGGAGGTATCTTGGAATCAAAAAGGATCAGGATATCAATGTCCGAATGCAAAGAAAGCTCTTCCCTGCCGTAACCTCCTACGGCTAAAAAGGCAAATGGGGTCTTCCTGGAGAAGAGTTGATGGCCAGCATCGCTTTCCTGGAGACTTCCGCGGAAATACTGATCCATGATCTCCGTATGATCGGCATTAAAGGCGCTCATGGCCTGAGATGCCGGCAGCAGGGAGACCAGCCGGTTTCTCGATTTTTTAAGTTCTTCAAAGGCAGACATTTTAATACCTCACACCCGCTTCGATCGAGGCGGAGAGTACGCAGAGAGAAATAACCTACAGCATCCAGTACCCAGTACCAAATACCCGATCCCCAGCTTCCAATCATATGGCCGCTTTTCCGGTCTCACCCGTACGGATACGGATCACCTCTTCCACTGGAAAGACAAAGATCTTGCCGTCTCCGATTTGGCCGGTCAGGGCCTTTTCCTTGATAACCTTTATGGCTTCCGGTAACATTTCGGCCTCCATCACCACCTCAATCTTGACCTTGGACACAAAGTCCACCTGATATTCGGCCCCCCGGTACACCTCCTTGTGTCCCCGTTGACGTCCAAATCCTTTGACCTCACTGACCGTAAGCCCTTTGATGCCAATACCCGAAAGGCCCTCTTTAACATCATCCAATTTGAAAGGTTTGATAATGGCCTCTATTTTTTTCATGGTATTCACTCCTTAAATTAAAAGTTGTATCCTGTTTCATTATGGAGACTGATGTCCAGCCCGCTGACTTCCTCTTCCTCGGTTACCCTCAGGCCTATGGTCAGATCAACGACTTTGAGGATGATCAATGTCATAATAAATGCAAAGGCCATGGAGGCAATAACTGAGACAAATTGGATCCAGAGCTGACCCGGATTGCCGAAAAAGAGACCGTCCGCGCCATCCGGGTTAACTGCGGTGCTGGCAAAGAGGCCCGTAGCCAGGGCCCCCCACGTCCCCCCAAAGCCGTGAATGCCGACCACATCTAAGGAATCATCGTATCCTAGCCGCGCTTTGAGCAATACCCCTCCATAGCAGATGACACCTGCCAGCCCGCCGATAAGGATGGCAGAAACCGGCCCTACGAATCCGGAGGCCGGCGTAATGGCCACTAACCCCGCGACCGCACCACTGGCCGCACCCAGGGTCGTTGGCTCCCCTCTGTGGATCCATTCCATGATAATCCAGGTGAGCGCTCCCAGTGCAGCCGCTATGTGGGTAACCACGAAAGCGCTAGCTGCTAAACCGTTACATGCAAGGGCGCTCCCCGCATTAAACCCGAACCATCCGAACCACAGGATCGCTGCCCCCGTGATGGTCATGGGAAGATTGTGAGGGATAAAGGCCGTACTCCCATAGCCGAGTCGTTTTCCGATTATCAGGACTGCTGCCAGGGCGGAGGCACCTGAACTGATATGCACCACCGTCCCCCCGGCAAAATCCAGGGCTCCCATGCGGCCCATCCACCCCCCGACGCCCCAGACCCAGTGCGCCAAAGGATTGTAAACAAAGGTGCTCCACAAAAGAGCAAAAAGAAGAAAGGCACTGAATTTCATGCGCTCTGCAAAGGCCCCGGTAATCAATGCCACGGTAATGATGGCAAACATACACTGGAATATCATGAACGCAAAATGCGGAATGGTGCTCCCGTAATCAGGGCTTGGGCTCATACCTACCCCATTGAGCCCAAACCATTCCAGACCTCCGATAATCCCGGCATAGTCTGTTCCAAACGAGAGAGAATACCCCCACAGCACCCATTCCAAAGTGATGACTCCCAATACAATGAAACTCTGCATCAGGGTCCCCAAAATGTTTTTGTTTTGTACCATTCCTCCGTAAAACAGGGCAAGACCCGGTGTCATGAACATTACCATGGCTGCCGACATCAATACAAAAGCGGTATCTCCAGCACTCATAATCTGTCTCCTCTTTCAAGTTTTTGTTTACAAGGGGAGCAATATGTGTGCCATTGCTAACGGAGCGTCATTTATTCAAAAAATTGACGTCCATGTAACAAGTCCTTATTATATGAATTCAAGGGATTGAAGAATTATGGAACTGAGGAATTAACAATTATTATAGTAATTTAGATCTAAGGAAATCGCTTCATACTGCGTGTTTTTTGACTTTTTCCAGACCATCAATATTAGATTCCAGGCGTATTTGGAGTAAATTAAGAAAAGCTATTTTATGACATTTTTGTAGTATTTATTTTAGCAGAATACAAAAATGCTGGTTTTCCGGTTGGATCTTTTGTGAGTAATGCTCATGGCTGGATAAGGGAAACTGTAACTGGCCACCCCTTGCCTGATGCACCTTGAGGGCAGGATAGATTTCAGTTGGCCGTTATTGCCATCCGATGCAGCTTGAATCAGGGGGAACCTATCACGAGGCGTTATACGAACTCAATCCAAAAGGTGTGCATGGCTCAAAACGTCTTCCGAGTAATGATGAAGGGGTGTTGTATCTTGTGGTCGCCTCCCGGATTGACTGTCATCACGTGACGAAACTTTTCCTGCTATGTGGATAGTCAAGCCATTTTTCAGGAAAATCCTCTTTTTCCTCTCTTATGACACTCCAAATTGCGCACCGATGGTAGCAGTTTAGGTCCCCGCGTGAGAATGGGCACGTATGTAGCTCGTCGGAACGCGGGGACCTAAACTGCGGGTTATTACCGGAAATTCCTCAAAAAAGGATTTTACATTTTCCAAATCGCCCCAGATGGAATACCTTTACCCAGCCTGCTATTCGTGGTCAAAAGCCACAAGAGATTTACTCGTTATAAGATATCAGGCGCCGTACCCTATATCCGAGGTCCTTTTACGAAGGCCACAAGGAAACTTACACGGTCACCTGAATTCAATGGGTTTTTATTCCAAATTGGACAATTGAATCATACGGTTTTTAAAAAAAGCTCTTTAGCAATTTTTGATGCTTCTGGTTACAGGGATTCTCAAGCCGCTTTCTGGAAATTCAATTCATAAGGTACGTGGTCAAGAAGCATTCTTCGGATGCGGCCGCTGAGGTTTCTGGCGACTGCAATAACGGCCCTTTTACCGCCTCGTCTCTCCTTGATTCTCTGATATTTCCGTTTCATTTCTGGATCTTTTCCAATTAAAATCCATGACGATTCAACGAGTGTAGTCCTTGCCCGTTTATTACCGGCATGCGTAATGTGCCCCATGCGAATATGTTCCCCACTGGAATATTGTGAGGGGGTCAAACCAAGATAAGCTGCAAGCTCATCAGCGGTTTTGAAACGGGTGATATCTTGAAGCTCAACGAGAATCTCCATGGCACTCAAAATACCGATGCCAGGGATGCTCTCCAGCAATTCTACCCGTTTTGCATATTTCTCTTCCTTAGCCAGTTCAAGAACATCTTTCGTGATTTTTTTCTTTTCCGCACTGAGGTAATTGAAAAGATCCACCAGAGCCTTCAGCGATCTGTTGAGGGGTTCATAACCGAGATCAAGAACCAGCAGCCAATTCATGCTGCTTTCGTTGTTGGCGATCAGAATGTTTTTTTTGGGCATGGGGGTTATTTTCGAGAAATTGGATTCAGGATTTTTTTGACCGGATATATGTATGCTACTGTGATTATATGAAAAATGTCAAGGATAGAAAAGACGGGTTGAATCATCTATTGCGGCGGGGGCGATTTTTAGAGCGAAGGTTTGATGGGGGATACCTTATAGGCGGACAGTGATGTCAGTATCTCCTGTGGTCCGCAGCCGCTATCCCCTATCATGTTTGGGGCACTGCGTTTTTGGTCATTCGGAGATAGCCAAAAACAGACCTTACATTTTGTGTGAGCTGGCGCATTTTCAAAGAGCACTGAGAACGCCTTTTGCTTTGATGATCACGATTGCGAATCTGACATAACTGCTATGTATTTCAGATTTTTGAATGCAAAGAATGCGTGTAATATCAAAAACATATGTCAGATTTAAAACCCCCAAAACTTGAATATATTTACAGCTTTTTGACGTGCTGAAATCATTCTATATTGTCAAGATAGTCCCAGAAAAATGTGAACAATTGATCTGGCAGTCTTGCGGAATTCTGACCTCTATGCTAACGCAAAGGATAACAAAGAATTTACACCAACCTAACGGAATGCTAACATTTCAGTATTAGATTGAATCTCTAAAATAATTTCATATGCGAGCTAGACGATGCCCAAAGAACGAATTCTTGTGGTGGATGACGAAGAAGACATACTGGAGTTGGTGAGATTTAATCTCTCAAAAGAAGGATATCAGGCTATTTGCGCCGAGACCGGGGAAAGGGCTGTGGAAATTGCTCGCTCCGAAATGCCTGATCTGGTGGTGCTGGACCTTATGCTTCCCGGCATGGACGGTCTTGAGGTGACGAAATTCCTCAAAAAAGACCTGGAAACACAACATATTCCCATTGTCATGTTGACCGCCAAAGGCGAAGAATCCGATATTGTAACAGGTCTTGAGCTGGGTGCGGATGATTACGTCACCAAACCTTTCAGTCCGAAAATTTTATTGGCCAGGGTAAAGGCGGTCCTTCGAAGAAAAGCGGCAGATACTTCGGACCGATCAGAAGTGGTTAGTATCCACAATCTGGTCATCCATCCGGGCCGTCGCGAGGTCCGGGTTGACGGAAAGCCGGTGGATTTGACCTTTACCGAATTTGGTGTACTGAGCTACCTGGTTCGAAGACCCGGCTGGGTGTTCACCCGTACCCAGATCGTCGATGCGGTTCGGGGGAGTGATTATTTTGTTACGGACCGTTCCGTGGACGTACAAATTGTGGGTCTGAGGAAAAAACTGGGATCTGCCGGTCAATATATTGAAACGGTGCGCGGCGTTGGGTATCGATTCAAGGAGAAATAGTTCATGGCATTCAAAAAGAAGTTATTCTGGCAGCTTTTTCCTTCATATCTGCTGATCACCATCATCTCCCTCGTTGCCGTGGCCTGGTATGCCTCAAGCGCCATCAGAGACTTTTATATTGACCAGACCGCTTCTGAACTGGAAGCGCGGGCGCGCCTTTTCGAAGGGAATATTGCAGAGCATATGGATCCTTTGAATGTAAAGGCCATTGACATGCTGGCCAAAAAAGCCGGTAAGCGTTCCTCGACCCGTTTTACCGTCATACTCCCTTCAGGTCTTGTGGCCGGAGATTCCAATGAAGACCCCACCGCCATGGACAACCATGCGGATCGCCCCGAGTTCCTGGGTGCTCTGAAGGAAGATCGCGGCGCGTCCCTGAGACACAGCATTACCCTCAAAAAAGATTTCATGTATGTGGCCGTTCCCATGAAAAAGGGGTCCCAAACCATCGCTGTAGTCAGGGCCTCAATCCCCATAAACGCCGTTGACAAAGCGCTGAAATCGATCCAGTTGAAGATCTTGTTCGCGGGGTTGGTGATGGCGCTTTTTTCAGCAATTCTCAGCCTTATGGTATCACGCCGCATTACGCAACCCATCGGGCAAATCAGGAAATGGGCCGAATCCATTGCCAAGGGGGCTGGATCTATGAAAAAAGGGCAGCCCAAACCGTCCGTGCATTCATCTGAAGAGATCGAAGGCCTTTGTGAATCATTGAGCCGGATGGCGGAAGAGCTTCGCCAACGGATAGAACAGATGAGCCGCCAGCAAAATGAAATGAAAGCAGTATTTTCGAGCATGACCGAAGGGGTGATCGCTTTTGACATGGAGGAACATGTCCTCGATATGAACCAGGCGGCGGCAGGAATCTTGAAATGTGATCTCGACACCGCCCGGGGCAGAAACATTCAAGAAGTGGTCCGGAACACCGCCTTACACAAGTTTGTCAGAGATACCCTGCTGGCCCAGGACACCATCGAAGAGGATATCCCGACGACACCGGATGGGGAGGGGCTACTGAACGGTCACGGCACCATCCTTCGTAACGAAAGCGGGCACCAGATCGGGGCGCTTGTCGTTTTAAATGATGTCACGCGTCTTCGCCGCCTTGAGAACATTCGGCGGGATTTCGTCTCTAACGTTTCCCATGAAATTAAAACCCCCATTACCGCCATCAAGGGGTTTGTCGAAACGCTCCGTGACGGCACTGTAGAAAACGCTGAAGATACAGCGCGTTTCTTAGGCATCATCGAAAAGCATGTGGACCGCCTTGAAGCGATCATCGAGGATCTTCTCAACCTGTCCAAAATCGAGCAGGAATCGGAACAGGATGGAATTTCCCTTGTTGAGAGCCGGATGTGTGACATCCTACAAAATGCACTGCAAGTCTGTCATGTGGCAATTGCCGATAAAAAAATAGAGCTTGAGACGTCCTGTACCGATTCCATTAAAGCAAATGTTGACCCAACGCTGCTGGAACAGGCGATCGTGAATCTTCTGGATAATGCCGTTAAATACAGTGCTGATGAGGGAACCATTCGGTTGCAGGTTTCAGAAGAGAAGGAGTTCGTTATCATTGCCGTTCAGGACCACGGGTGCGGCATCAGTAAAAAACACCTTCCCCGGCTTTTCGAACGTTTCTACCGCGTTGACAAAGCCAGAAGCCGGCAAATGGGGGGAACCGGTCTGGGGCTGGCCATTGTCAAACATATTGCTCAGGCGCATGGGGGTGATATCTCCGTTGAAAGCGCCCCAGGAAAAGGGAGCACCTTTTCAATACAACTCCCTGCGAAAAGTGAAATGTGAAACACGTCAGCGGGGCATCATCGCTTTTTTGTGTTTGTGCCTGAAGATCTCGCCTTCGATCATATAAATCACTTCCTCAGCAATATTGGTGGCATGATCCGCAATCCGTTCCAGGTGGCGCCCGATCAACAGCAGGTTGAGCAGGTAGGCCACCCGCTCCGGCTGCTCTTTGATCGCTTTCTTGACTTCATCATAGATCGTGCGATTCATGTCATCCACCTCATCGTCGTCAAGGCACACCTTATACGCCAGATCCACATCCTGGTTTACCAAGGCATCCAGGCTGCTTTTGAGCATGGCTTCCGCTTTTTCGGCCATGGCCGTAAAATCGAAGGGGAATGATAGGGGCATTCGCTGCGAAATGTTTTCAACCCGCTCGGCGATATTAACCGCCTCATCGCCCACCCGCTCCAGGTCGTTGTTGATCTTGATGACGATGTTGATAAACCGCAAATCCACAGCAACCGGTTGATGGAGCGCAATAATTTTCAGGCATTCTTCTTCCACTTCCACTTCAGCTTGATCAATATCTTTGTCCGATTCGATGATCTGCCGCGCAAGAACCCCGTCCTTTGTCTCGAGGGCTCTGATGGTCATGCGCACCCGCTCCTCGGCCAGTGTCCCCAGAGACAGTATCCGTTTTTTCAAATTCGAAAGTTCTTTTTCCAAATGCCGTTTCATAAGAATCTCCTTCTAACTATTGTGCTCAGTGTCTGTCTAGCCGAACCGGCCGGTAATATAATCCGAAGTCTGCTGCAGTTTCGGCCGGGTGAAAAGGGTCTCGGTCAGATCCGACTCGATCAACTTGCCCAGATAGAAGAAAGCAGTCACATCCGATACCCTGGCGGCCTGCTGCATGTTATGGGTCACAATAATAATGGTGTAGTTCTCTTTCAGCTCGTGGATCAGTTCTTCGATCTTCTGAGTGGCAATGGGATCCAGAGCCGATGCGGGCTCATCCATGAGCAGGATCTCCGGTTCCACAGCGAGCGCGCGGGCGATGCAAAGCCGTTGCTGCTGTCCGCCGGACAGGCCCAGGGCGGAATCGTTAAGCCGGTCTTTGACCTCTTCCCACAAAGCCGCCTGCTTCAAGCTCATCTCCACCCTGTCACGGAGAATCCCCTTGTCTTTTATGCCGTTGACCCGCAGGCCATAGGCGACGTTTTCAAACATCGTCTTTGGAAAAGGGTTGGGTTTTTGAAAGACCATGCCCACATGACGGCGCAGGGTGACCACGTCCACACCCGGGTCATAGATATCCTGACCATCGAGCATCACCTTGCCATCAGCCCTGCTAAGGGGAATCAGATCATTCATTCTGTTGAGGCAGCGCAACAGGGTGCTTTTTCCACAGCCCGAGGGGCCGATAAGGGCCGTCACCTGTTTTTCATAAAAATCAAGTGAAATCCCATGAAGAGCGTGAAAATCATCATAATAAAAGTCAAGATCCTGCGCGGACATCTTGGGTGAATTTTCCATAAGGTAGCTATTTCCAGTCCATTATCGCTTTTTTCTGAGCCGCGATCGGTAAATAATGGCAATAAGGTTTAACCCTAAGACGAGAACAATCAGCACCAGGGCCGTTCCATATTGAAGGGGCCGCGTGGCTTCGATATCCGTGCCGGCTGTTGCCAGCACATAGATATGATAGGGCAGCGCCATGATTTCATCAAATATGGATGTGGGCAGCGACGGTGTGTAAAACACCGCTGCGGTGAACATGATGGGGGCGGTTTCTCCGGCCGCCCGGCTTATCCCCAGTATCGTGCCGGTAAGAACCCCGGGAAGAGCCGCCGGCAGCACCACCCGGTAAATGGTCTGCCATTTGGTGGCACCGAGACCCAGGGAAGCCTCCCGATAGGTGTCCGGAACGGCTCTCAAAGCCTCTTCCGTGGAACCGATAATCACCGGCAGGGTCATGGCACCCAGGGTCAAAGAGCCGGCCAGGATACTCACGCCCATTTCAAGATATACCACAAAAAAGGCCAAACCAAATAATCCGAACACCACTGAAGGGACCCCGGCCAGGTTATTGATTCCCAGACGAATGACCCGCACCATGCGACCCTGACGTGCATACTCATTCAGATAGATGGCGGATGCCACACCGATGGGCAGGGCCACGATAATGGCGCCAATGCTGAGACAGAGTGTCCCGACGATACACGGAAGGATTCCCCCTTTGGTCATGGAATCAATGGGCGGCTGGCTGAGAAACGTCCAGTTGATGGCACGCCATCCCTTTGCCACCAGGAAATAGACCACGATCAGAAGGGCTGCCCCGTTGATGGCCGCGGAAAGCTTGAAAAGGCCAAACATTCCCCCTTGAATGAAACGCCTGCGAAATGTCACACCCTCTTTATGATTGATTCCGTTCATCCTTGTTATCCATTTTCAATTGCCGGTTCACGGTTAACAGTTACGGTCTATAAAATTACTTCCTTTTCCTGACCGGAAACCGACAACTTTAAACCGGCAACATTTTTCTATAACGTCGCTGCCCCTACCTGTCGATAGCGGTGTGAAATCTGTTCGGCAATCACATTAAATGCTAGGGTAAACAAAAACAAAATAATGGCGGTAGCAAAAAGAGCATAATAGTGTTCGCTCTGAAAAGGGGCTTCCGCCATCTCGGCCGCAATGCTGGCCGGCATGGGCCTTACCGGGTCAAACAGCGATGTGGGGATCATGGCAGCCCCCCCTGCAACCATGAGCACCACCATCGTTTCGCCCATGGCCCTTGACATTCCCAGGATAACGGCCGTGCAGATTCCGGAAATGGACGCCGGAAAAATGACCCGGGCAATAGTCTCCCAGTGTGTGGCTCCCAGCGCCAGGGATGCCTCCTTGAGTTCACCGGGAACGCTGAAGATGGCATCTTCCGAAAGGCTGCAGATGGTGGGGATAGACATGAAGGCCAGCATCAGTGATGCATTAAAGAGATTCAGCCCCGTGGCAATATTCAAAAGGTCTTGTAGAACCGGCGCCACAATGACCATTCCGAAAAACCCGATCACCACGGACGGCAGGGCTGCCAGCAGTTCGACGATCGGTTTGACCCATTCTCGAATCCTTGCGGAAGCACCCTCTGCCAGATAAAAGGCCGCCAGCACACCCAGGGGAATCGAAATGGCAGATGAAACTACCGTCACCGCAACGGACGCCAAAATGAGGGCGAGGATTCCGAATTCAGCCGGATCGTCAGTGGGGTACCAGTATTTTCCGAAGACAAAGTCCGTCACCGACACTTCTTCGAAAATAGGAATGCCCTCTGCAAACAGAAAGAGGGCAATCAGAAAAAGGGTGGCGATAGAAGCTAAAGCCACCCCGAAAAAAACAAAACGGATAAGTTTCTCCCTGGTTTGACGGCTTTTTCCGGATGGTTTGTTTTTTTTCATACGACGATCCTTAACCAGCAAATTTAATCAACTGCAGGTGCGGCAGACGTTAACGGTTCACACTTTATGAAGCGGTTCCCCGCGAAATTCAAAAGCCATTCCACGGGGTCGCTTTCATAAGTGATTCATGATTTAATACAGCGGAACATAACCTGCTTCGGCAACGTATTTCTGCCCTTTTTCAGGATTTATCACAAAGTTGATGAAATTGAGCACATCCCCTTTGGGCCATCCCGGTGTAAACATGAACAGGGGCCGGCTGATGGGATACGTTCCGTTTAAGGTTGTGGCGGCAGATCCCACGATCCGGTTAACCATCAGCCCTTTGACATCTTTGCTCATATATCCGATACCGATATAACCGATGGCGTTTTTGTTTTTGGCGACCGCCTGACTCACGGCGCCATTGGATGCCTGAAGGAGGGCTCCCGGGTATACCCGCTCCTTTTTCATGACTTTCTTGTGCCAGACCTCATAGGTGCCCGAAGAGGTGTCCCTGGAAATCACCACAACGACTCGGTCGGGGCCTCCGATCTCTTTCCAGTTTTTGACTTTTCCCATGTAGATGTCTTTCAGCTGCGCCATAGTAATATTCACGACGGTGTTGCTGGGATGAACCACCGGCACTATACAGTCATAGGCCACGGCAAAGGGAACCGGATAGATGCCCTTTTTGACGGCCCGACTGACTTCCTTTCCCTTAATGAACCGCGAACTGTCTGCAATATCCGTTGAACCGTCGATGAGGGCCTTCATGCCATTTCCGGAACCGCCGCCTGAGATGGATATTTTGATGTCGGGGTTCTGTTTCATATAGGCTTCAGAAACCTTCTGTGCAATGGGGAGTAATGTGGTGGAGCCTTTGATCACAATGCTCCCCGCCCAGGACATATTTGACGTAAAAAGAACTGTTACAAGAAAAGCCAGAACTGCAATACCTTTGATTTTCATTTTTTCCTCCAAAATTTTTCGGTTTTCAAATTGAGCCGTACTGAGATCTTCAATCGCATTTGGGACTCAACATAGGTTTCAATTGTTAGATTTATGTTAGATTTATGTTAGGGATCCATTAATATTTCATTAGCCGCTTTATTCAACACCCTCTTTCCTCACGTTAACAGATGGTCATCTCCGACGAGAAAATGGGCGCGATTTCGCATTGCCTCGCGGAGAATCGAAGTTATATGGCGCAAGTGCTGTTTGATTGGTTTGATGAGGTCCTGGCTGAGGAAGGGAAATGAAGTTCGCTCAGACCAACTGACGGCAGGCGAAAACGATAGGTTCCTCCCCTCTGGAAAGGAATGGGGGATGGTCATAGGAAGATAAGATAAGTAAATTCAGAATTATGGATTCTGAGAAGAGGGTTAGTTATTTATGGTCGTTCCTGCCTCCTTTACAAAAAAGAAAGGCAAAGACGCGGAAGAAGGCCTAACCTTCTTCTTGCAGCGGAGCGCAAAGAAACGCGCCCGTTGAAGAGCGCCGTTAGACTGTAATATCCAACGTACAATGGATTTTGGTGAATCTGATATACCTGCTATTTCAGACCACTAAACCATATAAACCATTTTAATATCGTTTTAATACGTCAAGTTTTTTTGGGCGTCAACTGCTCCCAATATGTCAGTCATGTCAGCTTGCCGCAAAACCTTTACATCCAGTTTGCAGCGCATGTTTCTTTGATTTTGGATATTCTCTGCAGTGCCTTGGCTTTGTGTCATGGATTTTACAAATGTGCTTATTTTTCTTCGGAAGCTTCCGTAGCCAAGGACATCTGTCGACATCTCTATGAGTTCTGGGGCTTATCCAAAGATCTCCTGCCACGATGTATTCCAATATATCCAATCGCCCTTCTTCTTTCCATCTGAGAATATCCTCTTCATATGCGCTTGCGCAGTATGAATCGTTTAGGTTCAGGCAGCAATGGCCACACTGTATACACCTAAAATTCTCCATTTCTGTTTCAACCCAGATTCCGGCATCGCCAAGCGGGCCTGGGCCAACGTAAGCCTTAACGCCCATTACCATGCGATAGATTTTGCAGATTTCCTGCGGGCCTGGATGCTCGAAGTTGAAGGCTTGGGCAAGCAATTCGACAAAATCTTGTAAACTATAGAATACCCTTTCTTCCAGAACACTGGGCTTATACCAAATACCGAGGTATTCTATCCCAAACGGAGGGCATTCCTTTTCGCCAGCGACAGCTTCCCCTCCAGCAATAAAGGCGTATACCTCAGCAAATAAATGATTCTGGTTGGCATCAACCTGGAAATCATTCAGAATTTCATCTATTGCCTGGTCAAAGCTTAGAAACTTTTTGTTCTTCTTATTCATTGTCGTAAGGCTTCTTATTAGAAAGTGTTTGTTCAGTATGTGCTCTTAAGCCAAGCCAGACTCAGGCAAACATGCGATCCACCAAGCCCGCATTCTGGGATAGCCAAAAATTGAACCTCATTGAAGAAGAACAGTATTTATATTACTTCAGTCCAGCCTTTCGCAACGCTTCAATTAAATTTCACAGATCTGAGGGCAGTTACCGATACGTAAGTTGTATCTCAAAATTTTGGTGGGGCTGACACTTTGGGTTTTTTATTGGAAACCCAACATATTTGCAGACCTCGTTATTTACATCCATTTTGAGGGGCAAAAAATAGACGTTTGCCGTATCAAAATATTGGTTCATCCGATTAAAGCGTACTTTGTCTGGTGAAGGGCCATTATTTTGAGTTTGAAAAAATCCATATCCCTGAAGCCATAGGCTTGTTTCTGCATGGTCTTGATCTTATTGTTGGTGCCCTCAAGAGGTCCCGTTGAAATCGGATGATCGTAATAGGCCAACAAACCGCTCTTGTGGCCCGCAAGAGTGTTGGCAAACTGGATCAGCATGCGTACGCCAGAGGATCTTGCGCGCGCCATCCAATCTTTAAGGAATATATCCGCAGAATGTTTGTCAGATTGGTTCCAGAGTTGGCGTAAGTCCTCCTTCATATAGTAGGCTGTGGCCAAAGGTTGGTTAAGTTCAAGGGCTTCATTGAGTCTGCGATGTTCGTCTCGATTAGGATCCAGGTTCTCAGGGTTTTTGAGCAACAGCCATCGGGTTCCCTTGATCGCCTGTTTTTGAAGAATGTCGTTGACCTCATGATACAATTGACGTCGCAATTCAGACAGTTTGTCATTGAACAGCTTGATCACATGGAAATGGTCGAAGACGATTTTTGCATCTGGTAAATTTTTGAGGATTGCGCTGATATAGGCTGGCGACATATCAATGGAAACAGCCTTGATTTTTCCTTTGGCATAGCGGAGTCTTTTCCAGAAGGGATCAAGAGCATCAGCACCTTTACCGTCACCAACGAAAACAACAGCGCCGGACTTGAGGTCAAGAACAACAGTCAAATACCGATGTCTTTTACCAATGCTGATTTCGTCAATAGCGATCTCTTTTAGCTTGCCCAGCTTTGGCCGGGAAAATCGCCTTTGGAGATAGCGTTTTTGTATTTCCTTAACGACGTCCCAGCTTACGCCAAGATGACGCGCTGCATCCTGAATGGTCATACGCCTGGACAGTTCAAGAGCGTAGCGTTCAAAGGCCTTTGTAAAAGATCTACGAGGATCGGCAAATCCAATTTTCACTTGTCTGACAAGGCCGCAGACCAGGCATTCAACACGCTGCACTGCAAGTGAAAACCAAACAGGCTTTCTGCCTATGGGTAAAGATCGGAATTTTCTTTCGACTGTGCCGCGGCGGATAATCCTACTGGATTTACATGATGAGCACTGGAGTTCAAAAGCTTTTGGACGTAGGGTAAACATCACAGCGCCACCATTGAATTTACTGTTGACGTAGTCATAGCCATGGACACCGAAACCGTGATACAAAAGACTTGTGGACATAGGGAACTCCTCCTTTTTGTGTGAATTGGTCTTCACATAGGAGGTAACCCTTATTGTCCACTTTTTCAATCACTCAAAGTACGCAAAATCCGGATGAACCAAAATATTGTTCAATTGAAAGGTTGGGTGGATAACTATCTGATATTACGATATGCTCAAACATTTAGACTGTCCAATTTTGCTCTGAAAGATAGTTTCCTGCCTAAACTTACTGTATTTCCAACCGTTTTTTGAACGGAAGTTTTTTGGGGTAACGAGGTCTGTATTTGAAGAGTACTTTCGGAGAATCAATTCACGATCAGCCAATCTCCTCGATCCAGAAATGTCACATGGATTTTAAACCATCAATATAATTGATTTTTATCAAGATATATATGTCCCAGCGGCTGCTGGTTTTCAATTCAAGGTCTCGGCCGGGTATCCTAAAACCTTGAGGGTCTCGAAAGCAGCATTGAACATTGTCATCTGACATGCAATATAGTTGTCAACGCTGCGCTCATCCCAAAGCGGTAGCAGAGCTACGATTGAAACCTCTGTCTCGGGGTTGTAGGCCATGATGGAAGTGTATCCACGTTGATCTCCTTTGTGGCCGTAGCCGAGATACTGCCATTGTTTGCAGCCAAGACCATAAGCAGGTTCATAAGTAGACGTGTCTTGTTGCATCATGGAAACTGACCCCGGTGTGAGCACGTTTTCACCGCGCATCAAGGTGCGCACAAAGGTGTTCAGCTGTCTCATTGTGCCCACACCGTTGCCGTTGGCCGGGAAGGCGCTCATATTGTCACGGCAGTAGATCTCATCTCCCTCTGGCGTAAAAACCATGCCGCAGACATAAGGAGTAGGCATAGTCTGGTCCGTGGCCAGATACGGGAAGGCCATGGCCAGAGGATACGGCGTTTCCATACCCATCAAGTATTCCATAATGAAATCTGAGTAATTCTTTTCGGTCTCCGAATGGTAGGTGTAAACGCGGCCGATGATCTCGGCCAACAGGGTATAGCCGGTGTCAGAGTAATGGTAGTCCGTACCTGGCGCAAAGTAGCTGAGCTGATGGATAGCGTCCTGACGAACTTGCTCAGCGTTTGTGAACTGGTGGTCTGGGTTTTGTTCAAGCATCCACTCTACGTAGTTATTGCCTTCGCATCCGGGAACCGGGCTGTTGTCCACATCATAAACGCCGGCTGTGTGCTGCAAGAGTTGCTCGATGGTGATCTGATCCTTGTAGGGAATGGCGTAGTCCGAAGTGTCGGGGACATAGGGGATGTCACCGCCGGGCATAATGGCGGTAATGGTGTGCGATATGTCGAGCCAGCCATACTGTTGCATGAGCAAAATGGCCGTAGCCGTGAAATTCTTGGTAATGCTGGCGATGCGGAAATAAGTATCCGAGGAGATTTGATCCTCCTGGGAGTCGGCGGCTGAAACAAAAACCGTTTCAGTAGGCGTCTGAACGAAAACACTTAGTGGCGGCACGGTTTTGCCGAGTTGGTTTTGCAGCTCTAGACGGAGGCTGTTGAGCGCCATCCAGACTTCGTCCTGAGGGTTGGATGAGGAGGAATCGCCGCTGCATCCTGTTAAGAATACCCCAAGCAATAAAAATAACACGCATAGATTTGCAGCTTTTTTGATCAGTTTTGTTGCCAAATTCTCATCCTCCCGTAAATGGTCAATCAACAGCTGAAACGTTCACAATTCATTCTTAATATTGTGCCATTGGCTGTCAGCTTTTAGCTGAATTTATGCCCTTTGTAAAGAACCTGTGAATATTTTTGGTAAAGCAGGTAGGTTGCAAGTGGTGTAATGAGCCACAGCTCCAAATTATGGCTTAAGATTCTTTATGCGTCTCCTGAGGTCAACTCCACAATTTCGGTCGGAATGATATCACAAACGATTTCTCGCCCAGAATGGTTGTGATACCATCTATTGGAGTCTTGATTGAGAAGTTGGTAGATGTCGTGGAACCATGTCAATTTGGCCAGCTCCAATAGTTTGAATATCTGGTACATTGGATTTTTGTGAATCTGATATACCTGCTATATATAACATCTTTTTTGAATCCATATTTAGTGTGATATCAGTATGATATGTCAATGTAAAATCGTTTCAAAAGTTGGACAAAATCTTGCCTGCCAATTCATACTGCTGGCAGGAACAAATGCTGTAACTATTTCCATCCTAATTCAGGGAATTTGTTTGGGGATTTCAGATGGAGTCTCTGCGCAAATTTCAAGGTGAAAATTCCATCCATAGCGCGGGAAGGTGTATGAAACTATTGTGAAATAAATCACAGAATCAAGGTATGTCTCCTGATACCGGGTTTGACTGTTCGGTTCCATGAGTTTTACTTTCTCGAAATGTTTCTCAACCTCTGGATGGTGCGGGGATGTTCTTCAAGTACTTTAAGGAAATTGGCCTTGATTCTGGCAGCGCTTCCCTCGGTGAGTTCAGATGGTAACAGATGACCGTACTTTTGAAGGTATTCGTCGCAAACCGCCAGTTTCTCATCAACATCGAGACTTCCATAGAAACACCCAACCCCTGCCGCAATTTCTCGCTGGGCGTATTCCTCCCCCATCCGTTTGGCAACTAACTTAAACAGGGAGGGTAATCCTCCCTCTGTTCCGGTCCTCGCTATTTCAAAGGCGGTCTTTTCACCGCTGGCGCCGTATTCTTTCATGAAGATGCGACAGCAACGGCCCCAGTACATATCGAGGTCAAAAAGACTGGAGTTTATCCTTAAAACCACCTTTTCGACGTGACTACAGAATTTGCTGAGAACGAGCCTGAATTCACTCCAGTTGTGAATCAGACCCTTTTCCATCCTGTAGGAGTTAAGGGCATCATCCACACGACATGCGATCTCGTCCAGATTCCTGTCAGGATCAATGCTATTAAGAATCCGATCCAATTTTGTTGGCATGGGACATATCTCCTACAGTCTCCTGAATATTGAAGACGTCCTTTGAAGTGCATTGACATAGTTACGGATCAATTCAGAGTAATTGCCGGCATATCTTTCGGGTTGATCCGTTTGCATTGATGAAGAGAGATAAGGCCCGCACTGTGAGATAAATTGACGTATCAGTTCCACTTTCCGAAGCCAGTCATTGGGTGCCACATGCCTGTCAAAAGCGTTTCGGATGTGATTCTCCACAACTTCAGCTTTTACCCCTTCAGTGATCGTATCCAGGACGACCCTCATTCCCCCATTTGTTCCGTCATGTCCATCGTTGTAGGCCATCACGATGTCACCGTTTTTCTTTCGGTACTCTCTCTCGATGATTTCTTTTGCCCGGCTTGAAGCTACGGAGGCCGGTAAAGAACCACCCTGAGACACACTGTTAGCAAAAAGGTAGTTGTAGAAATCTGTAATGATGGAATCAAATTCATGAAAATCATTTGCGGTATTCGAGGATAAAGGATACCTATTGCGGGTTTCATCAATAGGGATTGTAACCACTTGCGCGATATGCCTTTCATCCAACACAGCGAGTAAACCGTTAATCATCATGATACGCCTCCTTATATGATTCAAAGTGAACGAAAAATTGATTTAAGTTTGGAAATGGACTGAACATAGCTCCTTACCATTACGTCGTAGTGTCTCAGAAACTTCTCGGGCGGCTGTGACAAAACATCTGGCGGCAAGAAAGTTTTCATATGCCCCAAAAGGGAGACAATCAGGGATCTCTGAGCTTTCTTGTCAAGAGGATCCAGTGTGGATTTTATGACGTAATTGATGTGACGTTCCTTTTCCTGGTTACTCAGTTGTCGGGTCATAGAGTCAAGAATCCATCTCATACCGCCATTTGTGGCATCCCTTGCCTCAGCCCAGGCCACATCGAGACCTCCTTCTCTTGAAAATGCATCTTCAAGAAGTTGTAGAGCCTCTTTTTCGGCGGCTTGAATGTCAACAGGTTCCGATATCTTTCTGTAATGTCTCATGATATGGATGTAAAATGCTGTAACTCCCTGAAGAAAATGGTCATAGGAGTCCATTATTACCGAATCCATGGGGTAGGCGGCACGCGCTGAATCGATTGGCAGAGAAACCAAAGACGTCAGGCGATCGGGATCTATTTCAGCCAGAATCAGCTCAAGCAAGCTATCCCTGGTATCGGCTTCTTCTGAATCATTGTTGTCGGACCGTAGTGAAGGAAATGGCATTTCCGAGGCACTCCTGAAAAGAATCGACACGTCTTCATGGTCTGTTTCCTTCGCGAATTGGCTGAGTCGGATGCATTCCGATACAGGAAGCAAAGGAAGTGCTATCTTGAATCGACGCGTTTCGGGCGGCAGAGATGCAAGGAGCCAGAAAAGGCGGCTTCCTATATTTTTTGGGTAAGAATTTCGGTCAATGAAATACGTGGCCAAAGCGTGTACCAGTTCTCTTGCCGCAACTCCCCTACCTGTCAGTAACTGCCGCTCAAGGACGCTCCAGAACCGATCCTCGTTGTTGCTGGTCAAATATTCAAATGCGCGTATGACAGCCGTTCCCCCTTGGCTTTTTGAATGGAAAGCATCGTAAAAGCCATTTCTCAGGCTGGCCATTACCACCTGCTCATCCGTAAACACGGCTTGTACGAGTTCATCGACACCTGTTACAGGAACCAATCTGAGTTCCTGCTTTGCATGTATCAAGGCATCCTCCACGCGTTCCTTTTCGGTGGGAGATAGAAGGTCCATTGAAGAGTCCCCGTCCAATGCAGGATATATAAAAGTAGTAATGGAGCCAGAGTTTCTGGCGGCTTCCAGTTTGGCAGGCAGGCCTTTAACCATACGAATCTCGCCCCCGGGTGAGGCGATATGACCGGTCGAGACGATAGATGAGGGAATTTCCATTTGAAGAATCGCGGACAACATCGAATCGAATAGTGGACAGTCCGCGGAAAAGCCATTTATGGTTGATCCTAGGTCGTGGGCAGAGGTGGCGCTCAAATTCACCACTGAAATATCCAAGTTCGGCTTGGGCAGATTCATTGGCATTAAGATGCTGTTCACCGTGCCAAACACCACCTCTTCCGTGTGCAGGGCTGTCTTTTGTGCAAGAGTGACCGGACCAAAATATCGTAGGGGCCTTCTGCGCTCTTGTTTATGAACCTGTACGACCACTGCGGAAATGACAGCGATGGCCTTTTCCCCGTCCCCAAACAATAGAACCGTGTTGGCTTTGCCCACACTAGTTCCTTCGTTCGATGCTTCAGTCATGATGCGCATCCTCTAAATTCCAGCTCAAGACGACCACTTTCTATCCCTGGATAAACCCTGATCGTGCCATCACCATCCAAAACGAGAACCTCTCGAGTTTTCAGGGAACCGGAGTCCCCTGTATCTGCAGCGAGACGTAAACCGGTCTCCGGAAAAGCGTAAACCCATATGAGATCATTTCTATCCAGACGTTCCTGCCAGATGAGTCGGCCGGTATCCAGTTTGACCAAATAATTGCCGGGCGTCACGTTAGTGAGTACCCTATGAGCAGGCATTTCCCCGAGTGAAAAGGAATCATACAAAACGCCGTTCTTTTCGACGATCATTTCCAAAGGCACCGAAAATCTCTCAGATTTTTCTGCCTCCCCGCACATCAACTCATACGCCTTCCGCCAGTCAGACTTTGAGATGATCAGGTTGAGAGCCGCCTCTGTCTCGCCTTCATCACCTTGGAACTGACCCGTCGCCAGCTGAAGTGAAAGCTCATGAGCCATGTCGTTGACACGATCTTCAAGGTTCCGGGAAACCCTTTCGCAATTTCCCTCCACTTCGGCCATGAACCGTATGAATTGCAGGAACCCTTGCTTGTATTCGGATCGTTGACCAAGGTACGATATCTTGCTGAATGCCTCTTTAAGAGCCCTTTCGAGATCGGGCTGCTGATAGGCCCAAGCGATATACTTAAGAAAATATAGATCATTCATCGCTCACTTCCCTCCTTTCGCTTCAACACCCATCTTCACCGTAGCCTCTGCGAGCTTCAGATATCCCATCTCCCGGCTTACCTCCCGAAAAACGGGATGACTGGACAATACTCCGGCGACGTTCAGCCATAAGTCTGGAACAGAGGAGGAAGTATCGTTGAGGTCCCAGCGGCTTCCTGCAAAGCGGGAAAAGGTACTTGGCGAAATTCCAAAATCCATCGCTAAATCGCCAGCGGCGTATTCCCCACAATCGATTTCTTCAAAAATCCGCATGATAAGAATTTTGAGAGCATCCCGGCCAAGCGTCTTTATCGAAGTGCGTTGTTTATGGATATTATCTGCCTTTTCTTCTGCAACTACGGTTGCCAAAGATCGGCGAAAAGGCTGTTCGCCTTGATCTGTTCCCCAGAAAGGCGACGTTTCATTGTTTTTGTCCGAATCGGTTTCAGAAAGTCGAACAAACCGTTCCCTTATGAATTTCCGATCGATGATCGCCTGAATCCTCTTTTTTTCATTCGGTCGGGAAGGATTCGGATTGTCGATGTTTTTTTCCAGCCATTCACGCCTTTTGCTACCGTTTAAAGATACAGGGAGGTATAACCAAATTCGGCCCCCTTTGACCTTCCATTCATAGCGAGACCAGAATCTGTTGCAGCGTCTTTCCACCTCACACCGGGATTTATAAAAGTGGTATCTGACCAATCGCTGCAAAATCATGCCGGCTCTGATCTCTGCTGAGATAGGCCCATCAGGAGGTTTTTCAGCAAATGATCGATTTATTTGTCTGAGAAATGCCCCAAAATACAGGCGGCAATCGATTTCCTTTCGTTTAGGAGGAGAGGTGGCGTTGCATGAGGTCTTTATGGGTAAATTGTTGAATTTATCAAGTGTAAGATCATATGTCATATCAGCCACTTCAGTCCTTTGGTAACCGTTCCAGTGCGTTTTCTCCGTATACTTCCGAAGAAGGTCCATGAATTCGACAAAGCGCAACGGTTCGTGATGACCATAACGAAAAATGGTTCGTTTGTTATGAAATTCGTGCAGGGCATCGGAATCATTCTTCTCAACAATCTCGGTGATGAGATCTACCAGAGACATGAAACCATAACGGGATCTTGAATGGCAGGCATCTCTCGG
>Ga0222636_1000199_pt1 | contig 33790 bp, 26 predicted proteins | sample AntAcemetagen141_FD_179811 | JGI IMG/M metagenome (GOLD analysis project Ga0222636, IMG submission 179811) | Saline water microbial communities from Ace Lake, Antarctica - #141 | ecosystem: Environmental > Aquatic > Non-marine Saline and Alkaline > Saline | place: Antarctica: Ace Lake...
TTACTAATACAAACCCTAAAGATACTACTGTTATTATTGCTGTGCGTAAAAATTGGACTATACGCTTACGCTGTTTTGCCCCAAAATTGATACTTACAATGGACTTTAATGAATCAGAAACACCGTAACAGGTCATTGCTGTGAGATATAACAAATAACCAACTACAGCATAGGCAGCAACACCTTGTACACCATAATATTTCATCATTGTAATGTTTATCACAAATAATAAAATACCTCCTGATATTTCACTAAGAAACTCTGAAGAGCCATTATAGGCTATTTCTCCAAGTATCTTGAATGATTTTGTGGGTTTTACAAACTTTAAATTTCCTTGTTTTAATATAAAGTGTGGTAACAGTAATATAGGCATAGCTGTAAATGATAAAACTGTTCCCCAGGCAGCTCCTTTTATTCCCCAATCTAATTGAACTATAAATATATAGTCTAAAACTATATTAAGTACAGCTGTGATTATTAGTGCTGTGGCACTAAGATTAGGTTTACCGTCAACTCGAACAAAATATGATAATGAAAATGTAGTAATAAGTGGGGTACTAATTATTATTATTCGTAAATAATCAGTAGTCATTTGTTGTATTTCTTTGCCAGCTCCGAGCACAGATACAATTGAGTCGATAAAAAGCAACCCAATAACCAATGTTAATATACTGATTATAAAGACAGTTATTATTACTTTTGTGAAAACTTCTGATGCTTTTTTATTGTTCCCATCTCCGATAAATTTCCCACAAAATACTTCTCCACCTGTGGAAAATAATATGGCAATTCCCATTAGCACAGGAAATATCGGAATACATAAGGTTACTGCCGCAAGAGCTGTTTCCCCGATATGATTGCCAATAAACATTCCATCAATAATACCTGCCGAAGAGGATGCCACTAATCCGAGTACTGCTGGAATTGCAAACGAAAAAAACACTGGATTTATTTTTCCCGTTAAAATTCTGTTATCGTTCATATTCACTCTTTTCTTTGATTATTTTTTGTAGCGCCATTTTACTTATCACTCATACCTTGTTGCTAACACATAACTAAACCGGTAATGGATATTAATTGATTAACACTAAAATAATTCTTTAGTGATTTTTTAAATTACTCGATGGTTTTTTTCTTAAGTATCTTTTTTGCAAATTCCTTAAAATCTATTCCGTCGAAATCACCCGAACTCATTAGTAATAAATTTGAATTTTCCATATTCATTTTCAACAAATCATCTGATAATTTTATTGAATCTGTATAAACTATCAAATCCGAATTATTAAAAGATTTTTTTACTTTTTGAATACTTAAAGGTGGTAATTTTTTTAATTCAATTGTATGAGAATTAAAATAAACAATCGGAATATCAGCACTGTCCATACAGTTTTTATAAAGATTTAGGAACTCAGAATTAAGACTGCTAAAAGTATGTAACTCCATACATGCCACAAGTTTTCTGTCAAAATATTGTTCTTTTACTGCATTTATTGTTGCTTTTAATTTTGATGGGGAATGGGCAAAATCTTTATAAATGTTGGTTGTTTTATCTTTTAAAATAAGCTCTAATCGTTTCGATGCTCCCTTAAAACCTGAAATGGCTTTAAAGAAATCATGAGAATTAATTCCAAATTTATTGCAAACAAATCTGGCTCCATTAACATTCAATAAATTATGTTTTCCGAAAATCTGTAAAGGGTATTTTTTATCATCGTAAATTATCGAAGTTATTGAGTTATTAACTTCAAAATCGGGCAAGGAATATGGAATTTTCTCAATAGAATTTTTTACTTTTCGTGTTATCTTTTCAACTTCTTTATCATCTTTACAATAAATAAGTGTTCCACCATCTTTAATGATATTAGTAAAAATTTCAAACTGTTCAATATAGTTTTCATAAGTCGGGAACACATTAATATGATCCCAGGCAATACCGCTTATTAAAGCAATATGAGGCATATAAAGATGAAATTTAGGTCGGCAGTCGATAGGAGAAGTTAAATATTCATCACCTTCAATAACCATAATTTCTGCATCATCAGTAAGTTTAACCATAACCTCAAAACCTTCTAATTGTGCGCCAACCATATAATCGCAATTAATTCCATAATAATTCAAGACATGAAGAATCATAGAAGTGATAGTGGTTTTTCCGTGGCTCCCTCCTATTACCACCCGTTTTTTATTTTTTGATTGCTCGTACAAATATTCAGGATAGGAAAATATTTTTAAACCAAGCTCTTTGGCTTTTTTGAGTTCGGGATTATCAATTCTGGCATGCATTCCAAGAATCACAGCATCAATATTAGTTGTAATTTTTGATGTATCCCAACCAATATTCTTGGGTAAAAGTCCGTACTTTTTTAATCTTCCTTTCGATGGTTCAAATATTTCATCATCCGAACCAGTGATCTGATATCCCCTTTTATGTAAAGCTATTGCCAGATTGTGCATTGCACTTCCGCCAATTGCTATAAAATGTAGTTTCATTTTTACAAGCTTAAATTATTAGATTGCTTCTGAGCTTTTTCCCAAAATCTTTCATTAAAATTCAAAATTACAATTTAATAATTTATATTTGTAATATAATTTAATGACATTAATTTTTACCTCTAATGAAAAACTCTGCCAAAATAGAAAAGCTTAACCATCAATTTGAAAATTATTCTGCAAACGAAATAATACAAAATGTTATTACAAATTTTAAAAATGAAATTTGTTTTGCTACCAGTCTTGGTGCCGAAGATCAGGTTATTACCGAAATGATTGCATCTACCGGCACAAACATAGATATATTTACACTTGATACAGGGAGATTATTTCAGGAGACATACGATCTTTATGATAAAACTACAAGCAGGTACAAAATCAACATTAAAATCCTCTTTCCTAACAATAGAGATGTTGAAGAAATGGTAAATAATTATGGTGCAAATCTTTTTTACAAAGATATTGAGAAAAGAATTTTATGTTGCCATGTACGCAAGACAGAACCTTTGAAAAGAGCAATTCATGGAAAGAAATTCTGGATTACAGGATTGAGAAATGAACAATCTGTTTCAAGAATTAATAATAAGCTTTTTGAATTTGACGAGATCAACGATATAATTAAAATTAATCCTTTAATTCACTGGAGTGAAAGAGAAGTTTGGGATTACATAAAAGAAAAGGATATTCCATACAATGTTTTGCACGATAAAGGTTTTAGCAGCATTGGTTGCATGCCATGTACCAGAGCAGTATTACCAAGAGAAGACAGCCGTTCAGGTCGCTGGTGGTGGGAAAACAAAGGTCACAAAGAATGCGGTTTGCACAGAATTAATTAAAACAACTACAATGAAAGACAATATATTAAAAATTTATACAGGCTCAGAAGTTCCAGTACGATTACTAAAAGGACTTTTAGAAGAAAACAATATTTATTCAATTATAAAGGATGAATTTCAATCGAGTATCTCAGCCGGATACGTTAAAGGAGTTCCTTCAGCAATTGATATTTATATTAAGCAATCGGATTTAGAAAAAGCAAAACCAATTATTGCTGATTTTATAAAAAATAATAATTAATATTTTACAAAGCGTTGAAAATAAAAATATATGAGCCTATTTCAAAACTCTGTTCTAAATAAATATTTAAAAGGATTAGAAACGGAAAAAGTTAAAGAAGCTTACGAGAAGTTTACAAGACATTTCCACAATCCTGAAATTCAAGAAAATATTAGGAATTCAAAAGAAGAACAATACCAAGGCGAATTTCTGATTGACCTTTTTGTAAATGTACTTGGCTATGTAAAAAACCCAACACCTGACTTTAATCTTACAACGGAATTAAAAAATATAAAAGGTTCAAAAAAAACTGATGGAGCAATTTTAAAAGGCGAAAAAGCACTCGCAGTAATTGAGCTAAAAGGAACAAATACAACAGATTTAAGCAAAGTAGAAACCCAAGCGTTTGGATATAAAAACAACCAACCAGGTTGTAATTATGTTATTACTTCCAACTTTGAAAAATTGCGTTTTTATATTGATAACGCTGTAGATTTCGAAGAATTTAATTTGTTCCAACTAACAAAAGAACGTTTTGATAATCTTTGGCTTTGCCTTTCATCTGAATATCTTTTAAAAGACATTCCAAAAAAGATAAAAGACGAATCCTTAACGCAAGAGGATAGCATTACCAAAAATCTTTATAAGGATTATGCTTCATTTAGAAACGAGATTTTTGATAGTATCCAAAATGAAAATCCAGAATACGACAAACTAACTTTATTCAAGAAAACGCAAAAATTACTTGATCGTTTTCTATTTATCTTTTTTGCTGAAGATAAATTATTGCTTCCACCAAATTCAATTCGCTCAATCGTAAATCAATGGACTGACTTGCGAGATAAATATGACGAGTATTTTCCTTTGTATGACCGATTTAAAAAGTATTTCGGTTATATGAATTCAGGTCATAAAGGACAACAACACGATATTTTTGCCTACAATGGAGGTTTGTTTGCACCAGATGAGATTTTGGATAACATCAAAATAAATGATGATTTACTGTACAAACACACGGTTAATTTAAGTAACTACGATTTTGAAAGTGAAGTAGGTGTAAATATACTTGGGCACATTTTTGAGCATTCGTTAAATGATATTGATGAAATTCAGACCGAAATTCAGGGAACAATAACTGACAAAAGTAAAACAAAACGAAAAAAAGACGGTGTTTTTTACACACCAAAATACATTACAAAATACATTGTAGATAACACAGTTGGAAAACTTTGCGAAGAGAAGAAAACAGAACTTGACATTCAAGAAGCTGAATACGAGAAAGAGCGAAAAGGAAGACAAAAAGCTACACTTAAAAAATTAACTCAAAAATTAGAAGACTACAGAAAATGGCTGTTACAAATTACTATTTGTGACCCGGCTTGTGGTAGTGGTGCTTTTTTAAATCAAGCATTAGAATTTCTAATTACGGAACATAGATATATTGACGAATTACAAGCCAAACTTTTTGGTGACGCAATGATATTAAGTGAAGTAGAAAACTCAATTTTAGAGAATAATTTATACGGTGTAGATATTAATGAAGAAAGTGTTGAGATTGCTAAACTCTCTCTTTGGTTAAGGACGGCCCAAAAAGGCAGAAAATTAACTACATTAAATAATAATATCAAGTGCGGAAACTCTCTAATCGATGACCCAAATGTAGCAGGAGATAAAGCTTTTAATTGGCAAAAAGAGTTTCCTAAAATTTTTAAAGAAAAAGAAAAAAAAGCATGGCATATAACCACAGCAACGCATAATTCGAGATATTCGCAACGAATGTTCGATAATCATGTAAAAATTGGTGATGCAATATGGCTTGACGAAAAAGACGAAATAATTATAAGCGAAACTATTGCCGAAATAGTAAAAAAAGATAATCTGAATGTAATAGAGTATAATATCTGTGGCGACCATATGCACCTGCTACTCGTATGCGAAGAAGATGAGCTAACTAAGATAGTAGGAAAACTGAAAGCTGTAAGTGGAAAAAATCGAAATATAGAAAAAGGTATTACAACAAGGGGACATGTCCCCTTGTCCGACTCAGTGGCGACTACCGAAAAGAAGAAAATAGAAAACTCTATCCCCTTATCCGATATAGAAGAAGAAAATGAAAAGAAAAAATATAACGCTCTCTGGACGCAAAAATTCAGAAAAAGCGAAATAAAAGATGAAAACTACCTAAATAACGTAATAGAATATATACGAGATAACCGAATAAAACACGAACTGCCAAAAAGTAAAAAAATAGAAAAAATAAAAAAAGAATTCCTATGCTCTAAAGAACACGCAAATAGAACCGAATATAATGGTGGTTTTGATGTGGTGATTGGAAATCCACCTTATTTAGGTGGAAGAAATTGGAAAGATAAAGATGGTAGAGATTATGATTATTTTGTTAATAAATATCAAGTCGCCGAATATCAATTTGATATGTATGTGCTCTTTTGGGAAAAAGGAATACTTTTAACTAAAAAAAGTGGTGTTATATCTTATATTACGCCTAATACGTGGCTTAATAACCTAAAAACAGAAAAATTAAGAGAATACGTTTTAAATAAAACTTCAATTGTTGAAATAGCAGATTATTCTGATATTAAAGTTTTTGAAGATGCTGTTGTTCTTCCTGTGATTTTTATACTAAAAAAAATGAATTCTGAGCAAAAAACAAAAATATTTAAACCTGTAAACTCAGGTATTAACTTAATGTTTTCTCACGAAATATCTCAATCATTTTGGAATAACGAAGACTATAAAATTATAAATATAAGAATAACAGAAGATGAAAAGTATTTAAATCAAAAGATAGAACATTCAACCAATAAATTAGCAGATTTTGCAACAGTTAAGTTTGGAATAAAATTATATGAAACAGGCAAAGGTAATCCCCCACAACTTTCTGAATTTTCAAAAACTCATATATATGAGGCAGATTATAAAGTAGACGATACATATCGTAGATTTCTTGATGGGAAAAGCATTAATACATATTGGTTTAATTGGTCTGATAAATGGCTAAAATATGGAGTGAACCTTGCTGCTCCAAGAGAAAAAGAGCTTTTTGAAGGAGATAGATTACTTGTCAGGAGAATAACAGGGAAACGCCTAATTTCAACATACATTAACGAAAATTATGTTACAAGTCAATTATTACAAATAGTCAAACCATTTAAAAAGAATGACACAAAATGGATACTTGCAATATTAAATTCGTCACTAATTGCTTTTTATTTTAAAAGAAAATATAATAGGACAGATAAAGCTTTCCCTGAAATAAGAATATATGAGTTACGTGATTTACCTATAAAATTAATTTCTATTAAAACTCAACAACCATTTATAGAAAAAGCCAATCAAATGTTAGACTTAAACAAAAGTTTTCAACAAAAGAAAAGCAAATTTTTAAACCGATTAAAAGATAATTTAGGGGCAACAGCCCCCGTCAATGGGGCATGCCCCATTGACCTAAAACTAAGCAAAAAATTAGAAGTTTTTTACAATTACGATTTTAAAATATTCGTATCGGAGCTTAAAAAGAAAAAAGTAGTTTTATCGCTCTTGCAACAAGACGAGTGGGAAGAATATTTTAATTCTTATAAAACAGAAATAAACCAATTACAAGCAGAAATAGACAAAACCGACAAAGAAATCGACCAAATGGTTTATGAATTGTATGGATTAACAGAGGATGAAATTAAAATTGTGGAAAAAGCTACCGCATAAAGCCATACACATTTGCAATTCGTACGAGCCAACGCTTGACCAAAAAAGGATGTCTTGCCAACGCACAAGAAGAAAATTTGTATCAAATTGGAAAGATAAAATGATTGAAAAAAAGAATGCCAGTGCTAAACAAAGGCTATATAAAATGGTTGATTTGGTTGTAGCATCAGGTTTTGTAGCCCATTTGGGCTTCATTGTAATTTAAAAAATTGTGCTTCACAATCGCCTACATTTTCATAGCCAAAAGTTAAAGGGACATAGCTTACACTTTTTCAGCTTGTAATTTGGTAAGTACTACAATTGATGAACATTTTAGTTTTCAAAGTGAAGGACTTTTAAAGTAAAAAATAATGAATGGATTAGCAATAGACGGACAACATATTCAAAGTAATATAAAAATAAAAAAATAAACATAACCATCTATTGTATTTAATATTATTTTTTTTCATCAATTGCAATGTTGCAAACAAATAATTGTAATATTAATAATATATTGTATCTTTGTAGATGTTTTGAAGTAGAAGATAGAGTTATAAAATATAAGTTAATATTTTTTTGCTCTATTATTTATATGTAGCACACTTTCCGAATTTTGATATTTAAAATTTCATAATTATGAAACATAAAAATATTAATCCTTTTTCAAACAAAAAATACTTACTGATATTAACTTTATCATTTATTTTACTTTGTCTTTTGAGTATTTTAGGTGAGGTGCTTGATTTACCACATTTAATATTAAGAGCGCAGTCAACACCAATAAACTGGAAAGAAATTACCATTGAAATATTTTTTCTTTTTTTGGTTTTTTTGATAACTACTTTTATACTGCGAAAATTTGAATCAAATCGCAAGCAGACGGAGGAAGCACTTCGCGAAAGCGAAGAAAAATTTCGTATAATATCAGAATCTGCAATTGATTCAATTTTTATTAAAGATGTTCATTTAAAATATATTTATGTTAATCTGGCAATGGAAAAACTTTTCGGACTGTCTGCATCAAATTTAATAGGAAAAACAGAAAACGAACTTTTTGGAGAAGAAGCAGAAAAGGATATTAGTGAATTAGATAAGAAAGTCTTTAAGGGAGAAGTAACAATAGAAAAAATCGAAAAACAGTTCAGTGGAATATTACATTCATTTCATATAATTAAAGTCCCTTTTAGAAATTCTGAAGGGAAAATAATCGGTCTTTGCGGAATTGCAAGAGACATTACCGAAATCAAGAAAGCTGAAAAAGAATTAAAGTTATATGCTCGACAACTTCAGGAGCACAACGAAGATTTGGATGCTTTTTCGCATACGGTTGCCCATGATTTGAAAAACCCCTTGGGAAATATTATGGGTTTTGCCAAAATAATCATTGATAATTATAATACAATTTCAAAAGAGGAAATAAACGAATATCTGACGATAATAATTAAAGACGGTAAAAATATTCAACAAATTATCAACAGCTTACTTCTTTTTGCAAACATAAGGAAAGATGAAATAAAACCTAAAAAGCTAAACATTCAAGAAATTGTTTCAGAATGTATTAACCGTTTATCATCATTAATTGAAAAAAGTAATGCCAAAATAAAACTTCCCGAAATATGGCTTACTTCATACGGCTATTTACCATGGGTTGAAGAAGTTTGGATAAACTATTTGACAAATGCTATAAAATATGGCGGCTCTCCCCCACTTATTGAACTTGGTTGCGATATGGTAGAATCAAAAGACTTTCCATATAAAATGGTTCGTTACTGGATTAGTGATAATGGTTCTGGTATTTCAGATGAAAATCAAAAAAAGATATTCAAAAAATTTGAACGTTTGGATCAAGTAAAAACAGAAGGTCACGGATTGGGCCTTTCCATAGTGCGTCGTATCATAGAAAAGCTAAATGGAAAAGTATGGGTGGAAAGTGAACATGGAAAAGGAAGTTGTTTTTATTTAACTTTGCCATCAACAAACATAGCCCAAAAAAGATGAAAATAATTTTAAGAAAATTATTATTATGAATAATGATAATCAAAAGAAAAAAATTAAAATACTTATTGCTGAAGATGAAGAATTTTCAAACATTTATCTAAGTGAAGTTGTAAAGAAAATAAGTAGCGAAATATTTCATGCAAAATCCGGTACTACGACCGTAGAAATATGCAAAAACAATCCTGATATCGATTTAATACTAATGGATATCAGAATGCCGGAAATGGATGGTTATGAAGCCACACTAGAGATTAGGAAATTCAATAAAGACGTTATAATTATTGCACAAACAGCTTATGGTCTTGACCGTGATATGGATAAATCTATCGAAGTAGGTTGTAACAATTATATTGCAAAACCTATTGGTAAAAGTAAACTTTTAGAGATGATTGGGAAATATTTTACAATCTGAGCTTTTCTATTCTTTTGTAATTTTGTAATATTTAAGATATTTTAAAATTATCAATATATTTTTTTGGAAGTTACTTTTTCCTTTGGATAACCTTCTCTTGAAACTTCATCGTTTGTATTTCCTTCAATTGTATTAATTCAATCGCCATCGATTACTATAATAATACCAACTGAACATCCAAATTACCGATATATTTCGTTTCTTTTTTCCTTTCTCTACGTTAAATATTATTTCCGTCCGTACGGATGCAAAGAATATTTGCCTTGACAAAGAAAAAAATATTTCAAAATATTTATCAGCAATTTAGAAATTTAATTGGTATAATTCAGGTGTGTGTTCTTTCAAACTCTAATTTTAATATTAATAACAATTATTTATTTTATTAATTATAAGTTTATATAAAATGATTTGCTTATTTTTGTCATTAAATTATAAACAAATAATTAGCAATTATGATTAAGAAATTATCACCCAGGTTTATTTTTATTTTTTCGGTTATAATATTTGGAGCTATTATGCGTCTGATTCCTCATTGGCCGAATTTCACTCCTATTGCTGCAATAGCATTATTTGGCGGTACATATTTTACTAAAAAATATTTAGCTTTTATTATTCCATTTGCAGCTTTGTTGTTAAGTGATTTAATAATAGGCTTTCATAATAGTATGGTAGCAGTATATGTGAGCTTTGCTATTGTTGTAGTTATGGGATTTTATTTGAGAAAAAACATTAAAATAGGTAGTATCTTAACAGCTTCTATAGGTTCCTCAATAATTTTCTTTCTTATTACAAATTTTGCTGCCTGGCTTGGAAACCCTCTTTATCCTCAAAGTTTTATAGGATTATTGGAAAGTTATACTGCCGGATTAGTGTTTTTAAATAATGGCACTTTTGGAATTTCATTTTTCTTGAATTCTGTTTTAGGAGGTGTCTTTTTTAACGCTGTTTTCTTTGGAAGTTTTTATTTTGCACAGAAAAGATTTCCGGTATTTTCTAAAGCATAAAATAATACACATAAATTTATTTAAAGGCTGTCAATAATGACAGCCTTTTTTTTTGATTATTTTACAATAATTGGAATTTAATTCCCATAATGGGATGTTTTGTAATATTAACAATCATTTAATATTCTATTTACCTGATAGTTGAAATATTGGTTTGATATTTGAAATGTTGTTTTCTGTTAAATAAAATAAACTACAAACAAACATCAAAGCATTATGAAAAAGCTAACATTATTATTTATTGTAATTATCTTCTCTCTTACCGCTTGTCAAAAAGATTGGGATCAAATTGTTGAAGACAATCTGACCAACGAAGAAGTGACTTCCATGTCGAATATGGTTGTTAGTTCTGATTTTAATTGGAAAACAACTAAAGATATTGATATTAATCTTACCGGAATGGATAAAGATGAAGTAATATATATTAAATCTGTTGAAGGTGATGTATATCAAAAAGCATTTGTAAAATCAGGAATTAATTATTCTACAAAAATTACAATTCCAACTTATGCAACAGAAGTAAACGTGATGTGTAAAGGTGTGTTGACAAAAATTCCCATATCAGGAAATGAAATTAATTATAAGTTTATCTGATTTTTATCGTAATATTTACAATAATTGTTAAAAAAAGGAATTTATTATGAAAAAAAGAATTTTATTACTCACGCTAATAGTCGGTCTTTTGTTTACAGAGGTTTTTGCCTCTGGTATAACCCGATATGTTTCCCCTGCTGGTAACAGCACTTCTCCTTACACCAGTTTAACAACAGCTGCAAATAATATTATGGACGCTGTTTTAATTTGCAATAATGGAGATATAGTAATGGTTGATGATGGCACATATATTCTCAGCACAAATATAATTATAGAAGAAGGGATAACTGTAAAAAGTATAAATGGTAAGGATTTTGCAATAATAGATGGGAACAATACAGTAAGATGTTTCTATATTGACCATAATAATGCAATTGTTGATGGCTTTACAATTCAAAATGGGTATAATCCCAGTGGCTTTGGAGGTGGTGTTAATATTGATGATGGCGGAACTTTAAAAAATTGTACAGTAAAAAACAATCAGGCACGTGATGGTGGAGGTATTGCTATAGACAATGGTGGTCTTGTTGAAAATTGTTATATACTTGATAATAATGCCGATAATAACGGAGGTTCAGGTTATGGTGGTGGTGTCCGCTTATTAAACGGTGGAGAGATAAGAAACTGTGTAATTACAGGAAATACTTCTGTTAAATATGGTGGTGGCGTTAATGTTTGGAATTCGGGTATGATAATGAATTGTGTAATAGCTAAAAATACTGCACCTCACGGAGCAGGAATAAGGACAAGACAAAATGCAGAAGTATATAATTCCATAATTTATTATAATATTGGTGACAATTATGAAGTAAGCGGAGCAGGATACCATTATTATAATAGTTGCACAACACCTGCTTTACCATCTTCATATAGTACAAATTGTATAAGTTCAATACCGATGTTTACAGCTACAACTTCAGGGGCAGAAGATTACAGACTCCTAGCTGCTTCACCTTGTATTGATGTAGGAATGAATTTTGGTTGGATGGGTACAGTTCCCGACCTTGATGGAAATACCCGAATAGAAAATGGAATTGTTGACATGGGTCCCTATGAATCTCTTACAGCTCCTACTGATACTGATGGTGATGGTGTAGCTGATGTTGATGATGATTATCCCAACGATCCCGATCGGGCAATTGATAACTATTATCCGGCAAATGGATATGGAACTTTAGCTTATGAAGATTTATGGCCTGCCAAAGGTGATTATGATTTTAATGATCTAGTTTGTGATTATAAATTTCAAATGGTAACAAATTCTTCAAATAATATCGTGGAAGTATTTGGAACATTCATTATCAAAGCTTTTGGTGCTGGATTCGAAAATGGATTCGGATTTCAATTAGCTAATGATAATATTTCTAACTCTGATATTACAGTTACCGGATATGATTTGCAGGAAGGATATATAAGCCTTAATGGGAATGGTACTGAAGCAGGACAAACAATTCCAACAATAATTGTTTATGATAATAGTTTTAATTTAATGCCACATCCCGGAGAAGGAATTGGTGTAAATACTGATCCTCCTGCACCTTATGTAACACCGGATACAATTAGTGTTTATATGGATATTACTGACAATATTTACACATTAGCTCAGCTTGATATTCCAAATTTTAATCCATTTATTATTGTAAATCTTGAAAGAGGAGTTGAAGTACACCTACCAAATTATGAACCTACTGATCTTGTTGATGTAAGTTATTTTGGAACTTATGAAGATGATTCTGACCTTTCAACCGGTAGGTATTATAAAACAGAGAATAATTTACCTTGGGCTATAAACATTTATCAAAGTTTTGAATATCCAGAAGAGAGAGTAGAAATAATTGCAACATATCTGCATTTTGTTGAATGGGCAGAAAGTGGTGGAACATTATTTACTGATTGGTATAATAATACAGATGCAGGGTATAGAAACAATGCAAATATTTATGTAATACCATAAAGAAATTATTACCAACTTATTAAAGCTATCCGGCATTTTTTCGGGTAGCTTTTTTTTACATTCTTGAAAAAGCATAAAACTAATTTTAAATCAGTAAGACTTTAATTTTGTTAAGCAAAATTATTTAGTCGAACTGATCCCGAGCCTAGTCGAGGGATCTCTTGGGTTATATTCCCCGCCGCTTGCGGCGATAAGAAAATAATTTCCAATTGATACCCCGCTGCTTTGCGGCGGGGAGTTTCATTATGTCATTTCAATAAAGGATATTTTCCAACTCCTCAAACTCATAGATTTTTAATTATCCTAATTTCCCAGAAATTCAATTTTAATTTCATTCTGAATAATCTTCTGAATTTGCTGCAATTTACCAATTTTTGGAATTTTATTCCCATATTGGGATGTTTTGTAATATTGATAATCATTTTATATACTATTTATCAGTTAGTTGAAATATTGGTTTGATATTTGAAATAGCGTATTTGTTAAAATATGTAAACTATAAACAAACATCAAAGCATTATGAAAAAGCTAACATTATTATTTATTGTAATTATCTTCTCTCTTACTGCCTGTCAAAAAGATTGGGATCAGATTGTTGAAGACAATCAGTCCAACGAAGAAGTGACTTCCATGTCTAATATGGTTGTTAGTTCTGATTTTAATTGGAAAACAACTAAAGATATTGATATTAATCTAACCGGAATAAATAAAAATGAAGTAATATTTATTAAATCTGTTGAAGGTGATGTATATCAAAAAGCATTTGTAAAATCAGGAATTGATTATTCTACAAAAATTACAATTCCAACTTATGCAACTGAAATTAGTGTAAGCTACAAAGGAGTACTTAGAAATATTCCTATAACTGATAATGAAATTAATTATAAATTTGTTTAATTTATTTAAAATAAAATAAAAAAAAAGTATTATGAAAAGAAAAAAATTCAAAATCATTATTAAACAATCACAGAGTTTAATAACAGCCACAAAAAATACTTTCTATCGAAATTTATTTATTTTGGTATTAGTTTTATCTCCTTTTATTAAAACACAAGCAACAAATCCCATTGAAAGTTTTACTGGAGGAGCCTATATAATTGATATGGGACAAATACCGCAAACAAAATCTAATGGTTTAAAACCATATGGATTAATATATCAATTAATTGTTAACAAAAGTGTTCCTGTTAGTTGGGCAATTAATGATGCAAAAGCCAAAGATGGAATTGACTTCGTTGCTGGAGGTTATACTTTTAGAGGAAGTGCTTTTATTATTCCTTCAGAGTATATTACGGGAGATATTACAACATTAATAAATACATGGAAATCTCAAGGTGTTATTGTTCGTGGACCAATAACAAGCAGTTTTAATGCACCTGTTTTTAAAGAACTTACATCATGGCCCAGAGCTGTTCTGGATGATCAAAATGATCAGTTAGTTACTCCATATTATGCAAATGCCGGAATTCCAACCACTTCTTATGTAACAGCAGGAAATCCAACTGATCTTACCAGTTGTGGTGATGTTTATGTACTACCACATGCTGACCCTCATAATTGGGCTCAAAGTTGGCAAACAGCACTAATTAATTTTATTAAAAACGATCAGGGCTATTTATGGTCAGGCTGCCATGCGGTTAGTGCACTTGAAGGAATGGTTTCAGGAGCAAATTTTTTAAGTGAAAACGGCCTTCAGCCTTGGCATGGACAGGGACATCATAGTAACGGAACTCCACCATATACTTATAACCCTGCTTATGATGGAGATCCTATTATGCAATTTATGGGAGTAATTGATAATGCCACCAGAAATGGATCTGAACAGATATATATGCCGGAAGAAGGTGAAAATTGGCGAAGTACAACTAAAGTGGCTGCTTACGAACCTAATCACCCAGATGCAGATCCTAATGAGGCAACTGTTCTTGTTTATGGTTACGCTTTTGGAGATCCAAATTATGGCATGGTAATGTACGAAGCAGGACACAAGCTAAATGATAATCATTCTGGAGGACCAAATGGTCCGGATAATATAGCTGCCCAGAGAGCATTTTTTAATTTTTTACTTTTGGCGGGGGTTGATAAAACCATTGATATTTCTGCAAATATTCCTGCAACTGTTATTTCAGGTGGAACAATAAACTTAACTTCTTCTGTTTCGGGAGGGAATCCTCCATACACATATGAATGGACAAGTTCATGTAGTGGAGGTAGTTTTTCTAACCCAAGTAGTTCTTCAACAAATTACACAGCTCCTACCGTTGCAACACAAACCCAATGCATTATCACTCTAAAAGTTATTGACGATTGTGACAGGTTTAGTTATACTACAAACACAGTAACAGTTACTATTAACAATCCACCTGTTGCTGTTGATGATAACTATACAACCCCATATAACACTGCAAAATCTGACAATGTAATAACAAATGACAGTGACCCTGATTTGGATAATATTACTGTTAATACACCTTTAATTACAGATCCTTCACATGGTTCTGTTGTTCAAAATACTGATGGAACATTCACTTATACTCCAAATACTGGATACACAGGAACTGACTCTTATGTTTATGAAATTTGTGATGACGGTACACCTTCATTATGCGATCAGGCAACTGTAACTATTACAATACAAGCATCTGGAAACAATCCTCCTGTTGCTGTTGATGATAGCTACACAACTCCTATAAATACTGAAGTATCAGGCAATGTAATAACAAACGACAGTGACCCTGATGAAGATAATATTACAGTTAATACAACTTTGATTACTGATCCTACACATGGTTCTGTTGCTCAAAATGCTGATGGTACATTCACTTATACTCCAACAACAGGATACACAGGAACTGATTCTTATATTTATGAAATATGTGATGATGGAACACCTATATTATGTGATCAGGCAACTGTAACTATAAATATTACAACAAGTAATGATAGCGATGGCGATGGTTGTACTGATGATGTAGATGATTATCCAACAGATCCTACTCGCTGCCTCGATAATTATTATCCTGCAAATGGTTATGGAACATTAGCTTATGAAGATTTATGGCCGGGAAAAGGTGATTATGATTTTAATGACCTTGTTTGCGATTACAGGTTTAAAATGGTTACAAATAGTTCAAATCAAGTTGTTGAACTATTTGGTTCATTTATTATAAAAGCTTTTGGTGCTGGGTTTGAAAATGGTTTCGGATTTCAATTAGCTAATGATAATATTTCTAACTCTGATATTTCAGTTACCGGATATGATTTGCAGGAAGGATATATAACCCTTAATGGGAATGGTACTGAAGCAGGACAATCAAAACCAACAATAATTGTTTATGATAACAGCTTTAATTTAATGCCTCATCCGGGACAAGGAATAGGAGTAAATACTGATCCTCCTGCCCCTTATGTAACACCTGATACAATTAGTGTTTATATGGATATTACTGACAATATTTACACATTAGCTCAGCTTGATATTCCAAATTTTAATCCATTTATTATTGTAAATCTTGAAAGAGGAGTCGAAGTGCACCTACCAAATTATGAGCCCACTGATCTTGTTGATCTAAGTTATTTTGGAACATTTGAAGATGATTCTGACCCTACAATTGGCAGGTATTATAAAACAGAGAATAATTTACCTTGGGCAATTAATATTTATGAAAGTTTTGAATATCCAGAAGAGAAAGTAGAAATAATCAACACATACTTGCATTTTGTTGAATGGGCAGAAAGTGGTGGAACATTATTTACTGATTGGTATAATAATACAGATGCAGGGTATAGAAATAATGCAAATATTTATGTAATTCCATAAAATTTTATTTGTTTTTTAAAAACAAAATATTATTTTCGCTTTCTACAAAATAAGGAAGGGAAAAATGAAAAAAAGTTATAAAAAATACATCGACCTTATCGAAAAGTTTGAAAACGGAGAACTTTCAGAAAAGGAAAAAACAAGCTTACTCAATGAACTTAATTCAAATCCAGAGCTTAAATCTGAGTTTGAATTAAGTTCAAAAATTTCTCAAGCTATAAAAAACAATAAGCTTGATGAATTTAAAAAAATTCTCATCAAAGCTCAGAAAAAATACGAATCAAAAAACTAATGCGTAAAATCTACACCATTGGTGAAACAGTCTTTGATATTATTTTCAAAAACTCAAAACCCTACGTGGCTAAACCCGGGGGTGCTATGTTAAATACTTCTGTTTCGCTTGGAAGACTTAAAATGCCTGTTAGTTTTATAAGTGAATATGGAAATGATAACTTTGGAAATTTTACTAATGACTTTTTAATTTCTAATAATGTAAACATAAATTATATTTCAAAATTTAGGATTGGTAAAACAGCAATTTCTCTTGCCTTTCTGAACGAAAATAATGATGCTGAATATGACTTCTTTAAACAATATCCAAAAGAGAGATTAAAACAAGATTTTCCAAAACTTAATAATAATGATATTTTATTGTTTGGATCGTTTTATTCAATTTCTAAAGAAGTTAGAGACCAAGTAATGCTTTTTGTTGAAAATTCCAGAAAATCCGGTGCAATAATTATTTATGATCCAAATATCAGAAAGCCACATAAAAAACAAATTAATGAATTAAGAGAATTTATAATCAGGAATATTGCTTCTGCTGATATTGTTAGAGCTTCAGATGAAGATTTTTCTACAATTTTTAATGTCGATAATCCACAGTCTGCATACGAAATAATTAAAAAATACAATTGCAAAAACCTGATTTATACTGCCAGTAACAAGGAAGTTTTTTTGTTTACACCAAAAATAAAGAAAAAGTACCCTGTTCCCAAAATTTCAATAGTAAGCACAATCGGTGCAGGCGATAATTTTAATGCTGGAATAATTTATTCAATAATAAAGAATAGCATTTCTAAAACTGATATCAGTAATATTAATGAAAAATTATTTGACGATATTATTAAATATGGCATAAGTTTTTCCGCAGATGTATGCAAAAGTTATGAGAATTATATTTCTGAAAAATTTGTTGAAAAGTTAAAACGTAGTACTCTATAGATCGAAATTCTTGTAAATACCAAAATTTTCATCATCAAAACACACAAAATAAACTTTATCAATATTTGAATTTTTTGATAAAAAAGCTTTTACAGTTTTAATTGCAATTTCAGCAGCTTTTTGTTTTGGGAAATGGTAAACACCTGTACTTATATTTGGAAAAGCAATTGATTTACAATTATTTTCTAGCGCAAGGTCAAGGCTATTTTTATAACAACTTAATAAAAGCTCTTCTTCATTTCTGTTTCCACCATTCCAAACTGGACCAACTGTGTGAATCACAAATTTTGCAGCTAATTTATAGCCATTAGTAATTTTTGCATCACCGGTTTTACATGATCCAAGAGTTTTACACTCTTCAAGTAATTGATGACCAGCAGCCCTGTGAATTGCTCCATCCACGCCTCCCCCACCAAGCAGCAAAGCATTTGCGGCATTAACAATTGCATCAACTTTTAATTTTGTAATATCAGCTTTTATTAATTCAATAATCATTATGAATCGGAATTTTCAATCTTTCTTACAAATAATTGACCGGTTTCATATTTTATAACTTCAATATTTTCACCTTTTTCGATATATCCGGTTAAGGCAGTAGCATCAAAAACTTCATTATCAATTTCGACTTTTCCTGAAGGTCGTAATATTGTTCTTGCTATTCCCGCTTTTCCCAGCATTTTTCTATAATTGACATCAGAAAAAGAATATCCTTCATTTGATTGTTGAGTTTCGTCAAGGGCAAGGTGACCAAATATTGTTGTTGTCAACATTTTCTTGCTCAAATACATCGATCCAACAATTGAGAGGAATATTGATATTATCACAATAAAAAATGCTGTAAAGACCCCATTTAAATGAACATTTGTAAAATCAAAACCCATATTACCAACCATACTTAAAGTCAATCCGGCAATAATTAAAACAATTCCGGAAATTCCGGCTACACCAAATCCGGGGATTGCAAATATTTCAATTGCAACAAGAATAACTCCAACAATAAATATCAAAATTTCCCAATTATTTGCAAGACCCTCAACATAAAGTGGTGCAAAATAAAGCAAAGCTCCAACAACAGAGGCAATCGATGGAAATCCAATTCCCGGACTTTGCAATTCAAAATATATACCGCCAATAATCAACATTATTAATATTCCGCTAATCATAGGATTTATAAGAAATCCAATAAATTTATCAGCAGCAGTTATTTTTTGTTCAACAATTTCATAATTTTCGATTCCTGATAACTTTAATACTTCTTTTATATTATCTGCTTGTCCTTCACAAAAATTATGCTGTATTGCTTCTGATGTTGTAAATGTCAATACTTTTACGGAATCAATAATTCCGGGAATTGAGATTCGAGGATCAACCATTGCCTGTGCAATATTGGGATCTCTTCCTGTTGCTTCGGCAGTCGATCGCATCATCGATCTCATATAAGATTGATATTTATCCGGCATAGCTTCACCTTTCTGATTAACAACGGTAGCAGCTCCGATATTTGCTCCGGAACGCATATAAATACTATCGCAGGCAATTGAAATTAATGCACCTGCCGATGCGGCATTATTATCAATAAAAACATACACAGGTATTTTGGATTGAAGTATGATAGTACGAATAGAATCAGCTGCATCAAGCATTCCACCATAGGTGTTCATGTGAATAATAATCAAATCAGCATTTGTGTCGTTTGCATACTTGAATGCTTTTTGAGTCGTTCGCCAAACCGGAGGAGCAATTTCTTTTTTAATATCAAACTTTAAAACTCGAAATTTCTTTTCAGTATTATTAATTAACGAATCTGTTTCGATAGAAAATCCTTGCATTGCAAAAAGCATTGTAAAAATTATCAAAAAATATTTTATTTTTATATGAGATTTTTTGTGCATGAGTATTTCAATTTATTGTAATAAATAAATTCTGAAAAATAACAATTATTTATACTTACAGTAATTTTTGTTTTTCGTGTTCTCTTCGGTATAATTTTTTCCAGGCATTTTTCCCTATATAGAATTTTCTCCAATAAGTACCCCATCTGATATTTGTCCAAAGGCGTTCGTGTAAATAGTAAAAAATAATTTTTGTGAAAAACTCAATACTTGCAATAAGCCCGGCATTATTAATACTTTCGTCTATAGTTTTTTCAGTATAATTATTAAAAATAATAAAACTAATAATAAAAGTAGTAGCTGTTGCAATTATTCTCCAGCTAAATGCCTTAGAAATACTTCGTAAAGGACTATCCTTTTCAGCAATTTTATTTTTACTTTTTTTTGTAGAATTTTGACCCATATTATATTATATTACAATATCAAAATATTTTATTCTATACAATAATAATATTATTTATTATTTAAGCAAAACTATTACTAATAATATTTGTTAAATCATCATTTATACCTTGGTTTGAAGCAATAATCTCACCACCAAAAATAAAATCATCGCCTCCATTAAAACTTGTAACAGCACCTCCAGCCTGCTGAACAATAAAAGCTCCGGCGGCAACATCCCACGAATGCAAACCATATTCGTAAAATCCATCGAACCGTCCACAAGCAACGTAAGCAAGATCAATGGCAGCAGAACCTAGCCTTCTTATACCGCGAGTTTTAAGCATTAGGTTTTTAAATAAATTTAAATATTTATCAATCATGGAATAATCATTATAAGGAAAACCAGTTGCCAAAAGAGAATCATCCAATTTTGAAGTTTCAGAAACTCTAATAGGAGCACGATTTAAAAATGCCTGACTGTTTTCCCAAGCATAAAAACACTCTCTGTTGTTAACTCCGTAAACCACCCCAAGTATTACTTCATTTTTTCGCATTAAAGCAACACTAATTGAATAAATTGGAATATGATGAATAAAATTCGTTGTTCCATCTAAAGGATCAATCACCCAATTATATTCTATTGCTTTTTTAACAACAGAACCTTCTTCAACAATAAAACCTGCTTCAGGAAGAAGTTTTGCAAGATCTGTAATTAATCGTTTTTCTGAATTTTTATCAACGTAAGTTACATAATCATGAACACCTTTTTCTTTAATATCCAACTTATTAATATTACTAAGTTCATCATGAATGTATCCGCCAACTGCTCGGCAAGTATTACAAACTTGTCTTGTTAAAAGTTCTAAATTCATAATTTATCCCTCCACTTTTTGTTTCTTATGAGAAGACAAGAAATACCAAACTCCAATTCCTCCAAGTAAAACCAAGATGACTGAAATAATTTCAGCTTGTGTTATCTTACTTCCGATAATATTATATGTTTCATTTACTCTTATTTTTTCAATAAAAAAACGTTCGACACCATTAAACATCAAATATATTGAAAAAAGAACTCCCGGTACCATAATTCTTTTACGAATAAACCATAAAATTAAGAATAAAATTCCACATATAGTAGTTTCATATACCGGAGTAGGAAAAACGGGAGGTACAAGATGATGACAATAATGACCTGAACAACCTTCTATCAAAACTCCCTGATTAAGAATATTATTTGGATAATCGTATGCCCAAAGCCATTCCGGAAGAAAACTCAGCCACTCAGGTTTTGGAGTTAAATTGATTATTCCCCAGTCACCATCACCTGAAACCTGACAGCCAATTCTACCAATCGCATAAGCAATCATTAAAGCAGGAGCAACAATATCTGCAAGATATTTCCATGAGATTTTGTTTTTCTCTGAATAATATATAAGTGCGAAAGTTGCAACAATCAGCCCTCCGTAAAATGTAAGTCCGCTAAATGACAGCAAAGAGCCAACAGGATCAGCAATAAATTTATCCATATTTTCGAGTTGGTGAAATATTTTTGCTCCAATAATACCTGTAATCGTGGCAATTAAAATTATTGATCCTGTGAGTTGATATGGATGAACTAAAGTTATATCTTCTTTTGGCTTATCAAGTTTGTTTTTTTGTTTTTGCCAATAAAGATAATATGTGTAAATTGCTCCAATAATTATTCCACCAATAAAACTACCTTCTCTCGATAATAAAAAATCCTGAGGATTGTTAGCAAAATTAGTATAATCCAAAGCTGCGCCAACAATTTTAAAACCTATCAAAAAGCCTATCAATGCTGAAAAGACTAATTCATTTATACTTGCAGGTTTTCCTTTAACTATCTTTTTTTTCTGAGCATGAATCAGGCCTTCTTTTTCTTTTCTTTTAAGCTCAAAATAAATTATTAACCCTCCGGTAAGAAAAGCCATTGCAAGCATAAAGCCATAACTTTGTATTGGTAAATTAATATTTGTACCAAAGATGTCGTTTATTAAATCACTAAGTTTTGGATACATGTTTGTTTATTTCTTTAAGTTTATTTTTATAGCTATTAAAAATCTAATCCTAAATGCTTTTTGTAGAACTGCCTACATTTAATATAATTCATAAAATGTAAAATAATAAAAATAACTAAAAAAAATTCAGGCACTTTTAACATTAGTTCACTCCACGCTTTAGGCACAATATTTTTTTATATTTCTACTGCAACAATTCCATTTTCATCAATTTCTTTCAGTTTTGCAACTACAATTTTGTTTATCAAATTTTTGTCAAATACTGTTTTAACTTTGATGTAATTTTCAGTAAAACCAAACATTATTCCATTGTGCTTTGCTGATTCAAAAAGTACTTCACTATTTGAATTTATGTTTTGTTTATAGAATTTCATTTTTTTCTTTTCAGAAATTTCATGCAAAATTTTACTTCGCTCTTTTATTTTTTGTTTAGAAATTTTGTTATCCATGTTATAAGCTAAAGTACCTGGTCTTTCAGAGAAGGAAAAAACATGCAGATAAGAGATGTCTATACTTTCAATGAAGTTGCAAGCATCCTGAAAATCCTTATCAGTTTCGCCGGGGAACCCAACAATAAAATCGACGGCAATACATGCTTGTGGCATAATTGATTTTATAAAACTAATCCTACTTGCAAAAAGCTCCACACTATATTTTCGCTTCATTGCTTTAAGGATTTTATTTGTTCCTCCTTGTAACGGAATATGAAAATGTGGTAAAATTTTATCAGAAGAAGAAACAAATTTTATTATTTCTTCAGATAAAAGCTCCGGTTCTATTGATGAAATTCTGTATCTGTCAATTCCTTCAACTTTATCAAATTCTTTAATCAAGCTTAAAAAACTTTCATTATTTTCTTTTCCAAAATCTCCGATATTTACTCCGGTAAGGATAATTTCTTTAATATCAGTTTTTGCAATTTCTTTTGCTTTTTCAATTGTATTTGCTATTGTGTCGCTTCGGCTTTTCCCTCTGGCAAAAGGAATTGTGCAATAAGAACAAAAATAATCGCAACCATCCTGAACCTTTAAAAATGAACGTGTACGATCGCCAAATGAATAAGAATGGTGAAACTCGTTTGTTTGTCTGATTGCCTGAAGCGAAATCACATCAGCATGGACAGGATCTTCTTCAATGCTTTTTACATACTCAACAATATTATATTTTTCGTTATTTCCAAGTACGAGATTTACTCCATTAATTTTCATGAGTTCTTCTGAACTTAATTGAGAATAACATCCCATGACTGCAATTTTTGCATTAGAATTTCTTCTGTGTGCTTGTCTTATTGCTGCTCGGCTTTTTTTCTCAGCAATAGCAGTAACAGTACATGTATGGACAACATATATATCAGCTTCCTCTTTAAAATCAACAATTTCGTATTTATCAGATGGAAATTTTTTTGAAATAGTTGATGTTTCAGAAAAATTAAGTTTACACCCAAATGTTTTAAATGCTACCTTTTTCTTTTTCACAAAACAAAAGTAGGATTTTTATCGGAAGTCTTGATATTATAGTTATAAGTAATGGTTCTAGTGTAATTTTAAAAGAAGATGTTTAAATGCTTAAATGAACCTCCTTTTTTCTGCAATGCAACACCAAAAAACAAGCATTATTCATAAATTAAGTATTGTTTTCCAATGATTTAAATATTAGTAGCTTTTTGCTTGCACAAAACCGGAAAAAAAGAAAAAAACGATTGAAAAATTTAATGTCGAATATCGATTAACGAATAATGAATAATGATTTGTCAAAAGCACTAAAAAGAAATCTAAAATCATAAATACTTTTTCAATCACAAATAAATTAAAAATCGTTACCCCGAAAGCTTTCAGCAATTTTCTACCAACATATTAATATAGGGTAATATCTGTTTATTTATTGATATACTGTATTTTAATTATGTGAAAACTATAATAATATGAGGCGGAATAATAAGGTAATAAGGTTTTTTGTAATACATTCACAATTGCTACTAAGGTTAATTTACATAGGATAAGGTTTTCTTTTAAAAACCTTATTTCTAATTTTTAACCTTAGTAGGATAATTAATATAGAGTAAGTTTAACCTTATTACCTTATTTAATCATTAATAACGTACCGCTATATTTCAAGTTAGTATTATAAATTATAATGTATTGTTTAATAGGAATTTAAAAAATCGTTTGCTGTAATTTATAATACATAAAAAATCGCTGAAAGCTTTCGGGGGTGTTCGGTGTTCAATATTAAATATATATTAGTAGTTTTTTGCTTGCACAAAATCGGAAAACAGTTTTTTTTATTTTCGTTATTATCAATGCACCTTTAATTACCGGTAAAACCAAAGTAATAAGTCCTAAGCAAGCTTTCTGCATTTTATAAACTTTGCATTATTTACTTCATGGATGATGCAAAATATCTCTGCAAAATAATTCCGCTTACAATAAAAATTAATCCCACAAAAGTGGAAAATAGAATCTCCTCTCCTACTGTTAATCTTATAATAATAAGAGCAATAAATGGAGACAGAAAAACCAGATTACTTACTTTTGCTGTATTTGTTGAATATTTTAAAGCTTTTAGCCAGAGAATATATGTTATTCCCATCTCAAAAATTCCAATATAAACCGAGCCAATAATTCCTTTTGTTTCAGGCATGGAGAAATCAGAAACGAAAAATGTTGTTATTAAAATATATATAAATCCAAAGGTAAAATTTAAAAAAAGTTTTGAAACTTCTTCGCGTTTATCTTTTAAATTTAAGAGCCAGAACAAAGCCCAAAACAAAGCACTACCAAGGGCTAGAAGTACTCCATAAATATTTGTGAATTCAAGCGAAAGTAATCTTCCCTGGGTTGAAATAATAATTATCCCGAAGAAACTTACGAAAATTGCAATAATACTTTTTAAACCAATCTTTTGTTTTAGAATAGGAATTGAAAGTAAAACTAAAACAATCGGCCAGACATAATTTAGAGTACCGGCTTCCTGAGCCATTAATAATGTGTAAGCTTTAAATAATACGAAATAATACAAAAACGGATTTAGAAATCCAATAAATGCCGAATGCAAAACATCCTTGAATTTTAACTTTCTTAGCAATATGATTTTTTTTTGAAAAAGCAATATTAAAAAAAATACTAAAACAGATGAAAAAGATGCAATAAGCAGCATAAATGGAAAGTCAATATAACGTAATGTAATCTTAAAAGCCGAACTCATCGTTGACCAAAATAGAATTACTATGATAGCAAAAAAGTATGCCTTCGTTTGTCTTTTCATTTTCTTTTAAACTATTTTCTTTGACATTTATTAGTTGTCAATACTTGTCAGTTTTAATACACCACTGGTGATTGTTTGTAACAAGCGCCTCAATAATGCAAAATTTAACAGAAACGAATAACCGAAAACTAATAACTGATTACATTCAATCACACATTAGTAATCAGCAATAAACATTCAGTAACAAGCTGCAAACTACCTACTACTGACCTGAAGCTGCCCAATCAGGGAAAACATTTACATCAATATCAAAAATATAAGCTCCTATAAAATAAGTTGCCAGAGTTATTATTATTACGCCAATCAAATTCAACAACAAACCTGTTCGAGCCATATCAATTATACGAATTCTGTTAGTACCAAAAATTATTGCATTTGGAGGTGTTGCAACAGGAAGCATAAATGCCATTGACCCCGATAAAGTTGCAGGCAACATAAATAACAATGGATTTATTTGAGTAGAAATTGATAAACCTGCAAGAACAGGTAAAAGCATTTCGGTTGTTGCGGTGTTTGAAGTCAATTCTGTTACAAATGTCATCATAAAAGCAATAATTGCAATTATAAGTATTGGATGCAAATTAACAATCCAACTCAACTGTTCGCCAAACCAAAGTGAAAGCCCTGATTCTTTAAATCCAGTTGCTAGAGCAAAACCTCCTCCAAAAAGTAAAACAATATGCCATGGTAACTTGGCAGTAGTTTTCCAATCCATTAATTTTTTTCCTTTCCCTGTTTTCGAAGGTATCATAAAAAGTATAATCGACATTGCAATAGCAACAGTACCATCATTTAAATATGAGGCATCAGCAAATAGATTTGACCATCCCGGCAAGGTAAAATTTCCAATTACAATATTCGACCTTGTTAACCACAACACAGCAAGGGCAATAAAGTCAATAAAAATAATTTTCTCTTCATAAGTAATTTTCCCAAGTTCTTCGTATTGATTTTTTATAGAATCTGAAGAAACAGCTTTCCACTTTTCTTTTCCAGGATTAAAACGATAATAAAGGAAAATCCAAACTATAACAAAAAATATTACGCTTACCGGTAATGCAAAGAAAAACCAGTTTGCAAAAGAAATTTCGGGTGCTTCAGGAAACATTATTTGAAATATTCTGGAAAAGGATAAATTTGGTGGTGTACCAACTAATGTTGCAATACCACCGATAGATGCACTGTAAGCAACACCAAGTAATAATCCGATTGAATATTTCGAAATTTCTTTTTTCCCAATTGTTTCTTCAAGTTTGCCAATAATTGAAATTAATATTGGCACCATCATCATTGTAGTTGCTGTGTTTGAAATCCACATTGACAAAAAAGAAGTAGCAAGCATAAAACCAAGTAAAATTCTACCCGGGCTCACTCCGGTGAATAATAATATTTTTAATGCAATTCTTTTGTGAAGATTCCATTTTTGCATTGCCAGTGCGACAATAAATCCCCCAATAAATAAGAATATTACATGATTAAAGTAAGCTGATGAAACATCTTTTCCATCCATTACTCCAAATAGAGGAAATAAAACAATGGGGAGCAAAGAAGTAATTGCCAGTGGTATAGCCTCGGTAATCCACCAAAAAGCCATTAATACAGCTACAGCAAATGCATATGTTACGAGTGGATTTTCAGCATCTAATTCACCAAAAATTATTATTAGAAAAAAAATAATAAGACCTAATAATATACTTACGGTTTGCTTATTTAAAAAATTGTTTGATATTAATTTTGGCATATAAAATTATTAAAGTTCGAAAATACAAAAAATATTATTTAAAATAGGATAAAAATAATCCAGTCGATGAGTTAATTATTATTTATTTTTGTAAAAATTTTAAATGAATATTGAATGAAAAAGTTAGCAGTTGTTGCATTAGGCGGTAATGCATTATTAAGATCAGATCAGAAAGGAACAATAGACGAACAGGAAAACAATGCTTTTCAAACGAGCGAAAAACTTATAAAACTACTTAAGCATGGTTATAACATTGTCATTACTCATGGTAATGGTCCGCAGGTAGGAAATATTATGCTTGCAAACGCAGCAGGGAAAAAAGTTCACGGTTTGCCGGAAATGCCACTTGATATTTGTGTTGCTTATTCTCAGGGGTTTATAGGTTATATTATTGAACAACAGTTGCGAAATGTTTTGCAAGCTAATGACATGGATCGTGATATTATTACCATTATTACTCAGGTTCTTGTAAATAAAGATGACCCAGCTTTTAAAAATCCTACTAAACCAATCGGTCCTTATTACACAAAAGAGGAATCTGAAATTATTTCAAAAGAAACCGGATCAATATTTATTGAAGACCCTCGCGGCAGAGGTTGGAGAAAGGTTGTTGCTTCACCAAAACCACTTGTAATCAGTAATAAAAAATCAATTGAAAAAATTGCAAGAGAAGGACATATTGTAATTTCAGTTGGTGGTGGTGGAATTCCTGCATTTTTTGTTAAAGAAAATAAACTTCAAGGTATTGACGCTGTTATTGATAAAGACCTTGCAAGTGCATTACTTGCAATACAAATCAATGCCGACAAACTTTTTATATTAACTGATGTTCCGAAAGTTTGTATTAATTATAATTCACCTAATGAAAAAGCTATCGACAGAATGACAATTGCTGAAGCAAAACAATATCTTGATGATGGTCAGTTTGCTGAAGGGAGCATGGCTCCAAAAATAAGAGCAGCTATTCATTTTGTTGAGAATACAGGAAAAGACACTATCATTACTCAAACTACCAAACTTGGTATTGACGACGGTGGAACAAGAATAGTTATGGTATAATTTATTTACCCCTCTGTCCGACAAAGGTCGAATATCTCTCCTGAATTCAGGGGAGAAAAATAGGAAACCCGAGGCAAAGCCTCGAGGAATTCTTTTGATTAAAATAGCTAATTAAGATGTTTTTTATTAAATCGATTTCAGCTTATTAATCATATTTTCACTAATTGAAACAAAAACCATTTGGAGCAATACCAATATTGAATGAATCTACTAAAGCTCCATCAATGGAATTATAACGATAAACCCATCCATTTTGAACAAAGTCTTTTGCATCAGTTCCATAAATATATTCAATTTTATCATCAAACCCCAATCCATAAAACATTGTATTGCAAGCAATAAAAGGATTAGTATTTAGTTCTGTTGAAGAAATTTCAAATTCGTAAATTCCGTCAGTCATTACATAAAATAAAACATCTTTGGATTTATTAATTACAAGTTTTTCAGGATGTTCTGTATTTGTAGGAAATTCAATATCTTTAATTATAGAATAATCATTTGGATTAATGCAAAATAGATGTCCTTTTGAATCACTTGCCTGAGGCCAGCCATTCCAACCGTTACCGGAGCAAATAATCCATAAATTTCCGTTTTTATCATTGCATATTCCGTTAGGTTTTGCAGCAAGTACAATTGTTGCAGATACTGTATCTACCCCAGTATTAATAACCGAAATTGTGCTGTCAACCGAATAAGCGCCCAAATTAAGAACAAAAGTTTTATTTTCAACTAATAACATTCTTTCCGGTCCTGTTCCACATGCAATGTTTTTAGTAATAGTATTGTTGTTAAGATTAACTACTGCAACAGTATTATCCATACAGCTTACATACGCTTTTTCGGTAGAAATTCCCAAAAAATATCTTGGCATATTCAAATTCTCAATCGTGCCAAGTGACAACAAACTTTCTGCATCGGCAATTTCAACCCTATTTGCATTATTAACAACAATGTATGCTTTATCTTCAAACACTTCCATAGACTGTACAAGATTACCGAGAGGACGATTATTAATTTTTTCAAAAACATTATTTTGTACAGTTAAACTATCTCTGTTAATAATACTTAAGCTCCCGGTTCCAGACTGAAAAGGACCTTCATTTATTACAAATACTCTGTTGTCTTGTAGTTCGATAACTGGTACATCTTCATTTGGTTTTTTACAACTAAAGGTAAACAGCAAAATTCCTGCAAAAGCATATAATTTGATGAATTTAAAGCTTTTCATACTATTTTTTAAATTTATAATTAATATTTAATAAAAATGATCTTCCCGACATAGGTCTGTATTGAATAATCTGGTATTCAGTATTCCATGCATTATTTATTTTAAAATTAATCTTAATTGTATTATTATTGAGATTAAATGTTTTCCCAAATGAGACTTGACCAACAGAAAATCCCGGAAGAAAATTTTCATTATCAGAGGACACAAATCGTTTTCCTGTATAATTTTGATTATACAATAAAAACCATGATTTTATAATTATACTCAGGTTTGATGAAAAATTATGCACGGGAGTATATATAAGCTGTTTCTCAAATGAATTATCAGTGCCATTAATTTGTTCCTGAAAAGTAGATTTAGAAAAAGTATAGGTTCCTAAAAAATTTATTTTAAATCTGTTGAAATCAATTTTACTTTTTCCTTTGACTTCAAATCCACGTGACCAGACTATCTGAATATTCTGGGGAGTCCACAAAGCAGAACCGGCAATTGGCTTCCATAATATCCAGTTGTTAACCATAGAATTATAAATTGTAAAAGCCATTTCGGTTTTGTGTTTAATACTCTTTTTGTCATGAAATTTGAATATTAAACTGACTTCCTCATTCCAACTTTTTTCAGGTTTAAGGTTTTCGTTTCCTCCGGGTTGCCAAAATCTATCATTTAATGTTGGAGCTCTGAAATTTTGCGAAATATTAATTTTTCCTGAAATAAAATTTAATATTTTACCTTCAAAACCAATGGAAGGAGAAAGTGGTACATTATATCCTTCAATAAATTCCTGCCTGATATTTATATTTAAGTTCCACTTTATTTTTGTAAATATTTTTGAAACTGATAAAAATACTCCTCCTTGTTTTTGTTTTTTAATTTCATGATAAGCATCAATATCTGCAATTTCTGTAGTGAAATTTAATCCTGTATTTATTTTAAAATCTTTTCCAAAATATTTTTTCCATTCAGTTTCAACAATTAAAGATTTTGTATTAAACTCTGAGTCAATATCAGTTTCAGGAATTTCATCAATATCTGAATAATGAAGATAATCATTAAAAAAAGCTACTCCAATATTTAGTTTTTGATCTGATCTAACTTTTTCCCATTTTACGGAAGTCCTTAATGATTTGTCAATCTGATATGCATTTCCCGGTTTGCTTGTAATAGTTCCAGGGATTTCACGATTACTAAATTGATACCATATACCAGCCTTAATTGTCTGATCTTTTGAGATTTTTCGATTTACATTTTGAATAAAACTATATTGCTTTAAAACTGCATTAGTTTGAGTTTTTGTTTCATTTACATATTTATAAGGAAAATCATTTTCCGAATTATTAATAAAAAAAGCAGTTGAAGAAAACCACTTTTCGTTTGATAATAAAACATCTCCACCAAAAGAAATATTATCAAAACTACCGTATGATGAATTAATTCCAAAAGATACTTTTTTTTCAAAAACTGCCGGATTATTAAGATGAACACTTCCTCCTATCAAACCGCTTCCATACAACGAACTTGCTCCACCATACTGTATTCCAATGTTACTAAAAAAAGACGAAGGAATCAGCGATAAGTCAGACATTCCGGTATTTGGTGGATTTATTCTGAACCCGTTCCAAAAAACACCTGTTTGAACTGCTGAAGTTCCTCTCAACGAAATAGACGCAAGACTACCTTGTCCATAAGTTTTAATAAAGAGTGAAGTTAATGATGATAAAATATTTCCAAGCGAAGATGATGATGAATTTGTTAAAAATATTGAGTCAATTCTTTCAACATTCAATCCAACCGAAAAATCATTAATGCGTGATGCATTGATATTCACTTCACTCAGTTGAAAAACCGAATCAGTTATAATTTCCTGGCAAAAAACAAGTTTGCCTAATACAATTAATATTATAAATAATAAATTACGCATTTATACTGTATTTAATTATAAACAGTATCCAAAACGTAAGTAAAATAACTTTGATAAATTTTTCGTGAAATTAAAATTTATCCAGACTTTTTACCCGAAAGCTTTGAATTAAAACAATAATTGGCAGGTCTTCTGACTTACTCATTTTTTGAACGCCTTCCCATCCAAAATTAAATTCGTGACAGTGGCAAGAGGGTTTCAAAAACATTTAAAGAGCTTACAGCAGCGGGAACTGTTCAGGATTTACACCTGATTCCCTATTATGTTATATTTTATTTAATAAAATAATAACACCAAATATTCGAGTACAAAAGTAAAAATTATTTATTAAAAACTAATTTAAATATTTAATTTATAAATAAATATTTAGTCAATCTTCCATAAGTAAGAAATAATTACTAAAGGCTACTTTTTTCATCTTTCTAAAATTCCTTTCAAATCAATAGTGATTTTTGAGTTTACAAAAACTTTTATATCTTTGTCTGCAACAAATTATTATTAACAATCTTTGATAAATGAAGGCAAATAAGAAAATAAACTTTTTAATATATACTTTATCATTAATATTTTTTATTGGTATTTTAGGTTCATGTTCAAACAAAAGTTGTTTATATTCTCATGAAAAATATCGGAAAAAATCTTCAGTAACAAAAGGACGTACACAAAACAAACCGGGTAAAGTAAAGCATTTTAGCCCTGTAAGAAAAAAGTATATTGTTGGCAATAAAAAAAGAAATATTCTTGGTAACAGATAAATTATTTTACAGAAAATTTGTCAATAAATAAACTTCTTTAAAAATTTTTAATACAAACTTTCTGCAAACCATTATTTTAAAAGTTATTGATTGCTTACTATTAAGATGGCAAAAAATCAGGTATTTTTGTATTTCTTATATCCCCCGAGGGAAAGACACATTAATACAATAATTAGCGAGAAATGAGGGAAATAATTATAAATAATAAATCGAAAAGATTATTAGAACTTTTATTAACGGAAAATCCGGTTATTGCCAATATTCTGAGAAAATCGACTGATGAACTACGTGTAAAACACAAGTTAAAGAAATTAGTAAAAGCATATTTTGAAAAAAACCCTATTGCGCTTGCTTTTTGTAAATACGAAAAAAGCGATCGTAATTCTTTTGAAAAACTTGAGTGGAGAGACTATGCGGCAATACGAATTTCTGATTACATTGATAATTCAGGAAAAATAATTTCAGACCTTAATCTTAGAGGTGAAGAAATTGAATCAGATCCAATTAAATTATTGTGGGAAGCAGTTCATACTGATGGTCATGTTGACGCAGAAGAAGCTTTTTTTAAAGATATGTTGCATCTTTTCCGTCAGTTCTCAGGAAAATCTAAAAGGCATATCCCATCCAAGAAAACTATTATGAAATGGATGGACAGACATCCATCAGGACTTGATTCGCAGATTATAAAAATACGAAAGGAAAACAAAAAAAGAATTCTTAAAATTATTATCAAAAAGATTAATTCAGGAGAAATAAAAAGTGCATCCTATAATTTTGAAAAAGGTCTAACTGAAGATGAAAAATTTATTATTGCAAATGAATGGTGGAAAAATAAAAATTTTCATTTGAAGTTTGCAATCAGATCGCCGGAATTACTTAACGAAATGATGAATTTTTCACTTTCCGAAGTGATAATGCAAAGATTGCGAAAAGCAAAAAAAGCCGGTATGCCATTTTTCGTAAATCCATATTATCTTTCATTATTAAATATTAAGGATCCTGATTTTGCTATTGGATCAGATCTTGCCATAAGAGATTATATTTTATATAGCGAAAAGTTAATTAAAGAATTCGGACATATTGTTGCATGGGAAAAAGAAGATATTGTTGAAGCAGGGTTGCCTAATACGGCTGGCTGGTTGCTTCCTGAAGGAAATAATATCCACAGGCGTTACCCTGAAGTATCAATTCTTATTCCCGATACAATTGGTCGTGCTTGTGGAGGTTTATGTGCTTCCTGCCAAAGAATGTATGAT